>Ga0190272_10000777_pt1 | contig 15677 bp, 8 predicted proteins | sample Popmic504T_FD_133746 | JGI IMG/M metagenome (GOLD analysis project Ga0190272, IMG submission 133746) | Populus adjacent soil microbial communities from riparian zone of Shoshone River, Wyoming, USA - 504 T | ecosystem: Environmental > Terrestrial > Soil > Riparian zone | place: USA: Wyoming... | reverse complement strand
TGGCCAACGCCATCGCCCTGAACTCGCTGCTGTTCAACGCGGCCCGGGTCGTCGGGCCGGCGATCGCGGGCATCCTGGTCGCGCTCGTCGGGCCGGGCTGGGCCTTCGGGATCAACTCGCTGAGCTACCTGCCGGTGATCGTCGGGCTCCTGATGATCAGCCGCGTCCACATCCCGCGCCCGAGCATCTCCGCCCGATTGGCGTTCCCGGAGGCCATGCGCTACCTGCGCGGTGAGCCCCGGGTCGCGGCCCTCCTCGGCCTGCTCGCGGGGCAGACCATCTTCGCCTCGGGGCACCTCATCCTGGGTCCCTCGCTCGCAGATGATCTCGGGCAGGGGGCCGAGGGCCTCGGCGTGCTGCTCTCCGCGACGGGCGTCGGGGCCATCGTCGGCGGCCTGGGCCTCGCCGTGACGCACGAGCGCACGGAGCGCTGGCGGGTCCTGCTCGTGTCCGGTCTCGCGCTCGCGGCCGGCCTCATCGGCGTCGGGCTCACCCGCTCGTACGCGATCACGCTGCTGTGCTTCGTCGTCTCCGGCTGGGGCATGGTCACGATGAACGCCTCGTCGAACACGCTCATCCAGACGATCGTCCCGGACCGGCTCCGCGGCCGGATCATGAGCCTGTACACCCTGGTGCTGCTGGGCCTCATGCCCGCCGGCGGGTTGCTCATGGGCGCGCTCGCGAGTCGGTTCGATTCGGCGTGGGCGCTGGGGATCGGCGGCGTCGCCTACGGGATCGCGGTGGCCCTGGCGTTCACCTTCGTGCGCGCGCTGCGCCGACTCTGAGGCGGCCCCAGAATTCCAGCCATGCCCGAACCGCGCTCCCGCATCGGCGGCGCCAGCGCCGTGGGATCGAGCGAGGGCCGTTCACGCAAATGCTTCGCCGCGATATCGCCGTCGAACGGCACCGGCTCGCGCCGGCGCTTGGCGGCAAGCGGCGCCGCGGGCGGCAGCGTGCGGCGGAATTCCTCGCTCGCATTGAGCGCCTTGTCGACCGCCGCCATTCCGGCATCGCCCAGCGCGTCGCGCGTTTCTTCACGCGCCCACGGTGGCGCATACATTGTCGGGAACATCGAAGGTGTATCGGCATTGCTTCGGATTGGAGCACTCATGACTTTTCCTCCCGCCGTCGGGTGACGGCCTCACGCAACATGCCCCCTGGAGGATTGCCGGCGCGCGATCAGCAAAGCGAGTACCGGTCTGATCGCGCGGTATCGCTTACCTGCGCTCGCGCGCCTTCCACGCCAGAAATTCCTGGAACAACCGGTCGCGTTCCTCGGCCGGCAGCGCGACCGCCTTCTCGCGCCTTCCCGCGACGAACCGATCGAACTGCTCGCGCTCGCCTTGCGCCATGCCGTCGCGCTTGCGCAGCCATTCCTCGGCGCCCGCAAAGCGCGTCCAGCCCGGCAGCACCGCCGCGAGATTGGCTTCCTTCCACTTCGGATGACGCGGCGCCTTCTGGAATTCCGCGAGCTTGGGGAAAAATGCGTCGACGAACTTCTGGATGCGCCGGTAGCGGTCGGTGCCCTTCGGCCAGTTGAACGCGATCAGCACCGCGCCGACCGCGACCGTCTCGACCTTCTGGCCCGGCGCGATCAGTCCCGGATAATCCTCCGTCGTGAGCGTGGCCGGCAGATACTCGGTCTGGAGCGGCTTGGCATAGGCCACAGGCAGGATGCGCAAGCCGTCCGCGGCCTTGAGCTTGATCATCGATCCGGCGGGCTTGCCGGCGATCAGGATCGTCGCGGCGATCTCGCCGGATTTGAGCTTCTCGAACGCGTCGGCCTGCCCCATGTTGACTTCTTGCGGCGCGACGCCGAGGCGTTCGAAAATGTCGCGCGTCGACAGTTGGGTGCCCGAGCCGACGTCGGAGAAATTCACCCGCTTGCCGGCGAGCTGCTCGATCGACGTGATCCCTCCGTCCGCGCGCACGATCAGGTGCATCTCTTCGTTGAACAGCTTGGCGATGTAGACGATCTTGTCATCGATCGTGCCGATTTCGTTGGTCTTCTTGAAATACGGCAGCAGGTTCGACTGCGTGATGCCGAGATCGACGCCTTTGAGGAAGCGCACATCCTTGATGTTCTGGCCGCCGCCCTTGCCGATCACCGGCAGAATGCGGAATTCGTCGCCGTCGTCGAGCACCGCCGACATGTCGTAGGCGACCGTCATGTAGGTCGCGTTCGGATTGCCCGAGACGATCGAGATCGTGTTGGCGTTGATGCGCTCGCCGAGACTGCCGAGCGCCGGCTTGTTCGGCATCGGCGGGCCGGAGCGCTGCGAATGCGCCGCCCCGCTTGCGAGCATTGCGGCGCATAGCGCGCCAAGAAAAAAGCAAAGCAAAAAGCAAACAGATGTCCGCGGCCGGCAAGCCGGCCTTCCGTCCCCACTCATGACCTGTCCCCGTGCGACGGATTTACGCCAACGCAACACACACAGAACGCGTTACGCACACCCGCATTGTCTGACGCTGTTTAACGCGGCGTGCCCGCACCGCGCGGCTTGAGCAGCGCAGCGTGCCCGCACTGCGCTGTTGAGAGATTGAGGTTCTCTCTTGACAGTGATGTTTGTGGGTTAGTTAGGCGTGATGTGGGCGCGCGTGAGGTATTTTCGCCCAGATTGAGTGCGCGATTCGTGGCGGACGCTGATGCGCCGATTGCGGCGAACGCGCGAGGAGATTGAAAAATCAAGGCGAATGGCGTGTCGACAAAGTTTTCTGGAAATATCGGCGCGAAAAAATCATCGCTGGAAAAAAGATAGCAGAGTTTTTGAAAGAGATGATTTCGCATCACGTGTCGTCGCGTTTCGAGCATCGAACAGGCAACGCTCCGCCGCCCGCTTGTAACGGCGCGCGGGCCGCGCCTTGTCCCTTTTTCCTCGCCCTTCGAAGAGGGAATGGAGCGCCGGGAGCGGATTGCTCCGCCGCGGCCTCGGGTGCGTTGGCCTGATCTCCGGCCCCGCTTGCCCGGCCTGCTCGCTCCTCCGGCCGCCTCATGAGAGCGGCGCGGACGAGCGAGCAGTGATGCGGGGGAGAATAAGGGCGGATTCCGAGGCGGGGATAACTTTATTTGCGCTGATCAATCAGCGGAAATTGGCGGGCGCGGGGATAAGTCACGACTCGCGTGCCCCGGACGCGGTGCAGCACGAAGCGTAGCGCAGTGGTGCACCGCTGATCCGGGGCCCCGGTTGCTTCGCAAACAAGCAACGAACCGGGGTCCCGGTTCTGCGTCGCACCGTTTCACGCTGCGCCGCGCCCGGGACACGGAGAGTCTTGCGTCCCATCACTCGCCCTGCAAAACTTGCAACCCCTGCGGGCGGGCTGAATTGCATGGCTGACGAGAAAGAGAAAATCGATCCCTTCGACGTCGCGGCGCTGGAGAAGTCGCTCAACGACTCCGCCACGCGCGTGTCGACGATCTGGGTGAGCTTCCTGATCTTCTCGCTGTATCTGCTGACTGCCGCCACCACCGTCACGCATCGCCAGTTGTTTCTCGCCGAGCCGGTCAAACTGCCGGTGCTCAATATCGATCTGCCGCTCTGGGGGTTCTTTTTTCTAGCACCGATCCTGTTCGTGATCTTTCACGCCTATGTGCTGATCCAGGTCATTCTGCTCGCGCGAACTGCGGCGGCATACAATGAGGCTGTCGACGAAAACATAAGGATAGGCTCCGACAACGCGCGCGTACGCCAGCGGCTTGCCAATACGCTATTTGCGCAAATTTTCGCAGGCTCACCGCGCGAGCGCGAGGGCTTGTTCGGTTGGCTACTTCTAGTTACAGCCTGGGTAACACTTACCGTTGCTCCAATTTTTGTCCTCATCGTATTCGAACTGAAGTTCCTCCCATTTCAAAGTGGTCCGCTAACTTGGTTTCATAGAATTCTTATTACCGCGGACCTGCTCGTTGTAATCGGCACTTGGCCCATTTTTCTCGACCCTCGCATGAATCCCGACCTTTTGGGAATGCTCAAGCGGAGATACTTTTTTGCTGCCGCAACCGGCGTACTGATATTTTCATACTTTGTCCTGAGTTTTCCTGGCGAGCTCCACGCCACGTGGACCCGGCGTCTTTGGCCCGATTACAATGCCGCTGACGAAACGATACGTGCATCGGAATGTGCTACGCCGTGGTGGCTGCGAGCGCTCTTGCCGGGCGAGTTCGATCGCCTTTTTCTCCCGTACGAACGAGTGGGTAACCCCAACCAAAGTAGTCTGAGCGGACCTCGACAAAACCTGCGCTCACGAAACTTTACCTGTGCAATATTCAACCACGCAAGCCTACGCGATCTTGATTTCACCGAATCGAACCTCTCCGGAGCAAGCTTTCGAGGCGCAGAGATTCAGAATACCGGGTTTGATGCAGCACAAATTCAAACCACTTCTTTTTACCAGTCGAAATTGGAGAGCACATCGTTCCGATACTCCAAAGGGAATGGCGCAACCTTCACGATAGCGCGGCTTTGGAGCGCAGACTTTACCTACGCTGAGCTGGTCGATTCTGACTTTACCGGGGCGCAACTTCAGGGCGCGAGTCTGGTGGGCGCCAACCTTCTTGGCGCCGATCTTACTGAAGCCCGGCTCATTGCGGTTTCGCTTCAGGGCTCGTCGCTTGTGGGAGCAAAGTTATCTAAAGCACAACTTATCGGAGCAAGCATTGCTGGAGCGCAGCTTCAAGCAGCTGACCTGGGCGGTGCCGATCTTGAGGCAGCCGATCTAAGTGACTCCAGTATGCAAGGAAGTTTGTTTGGTGAAACGAATTTGCGGCTTGCTGATCTCACAAAAGCGAAAATTTGGAATGCGGTGGTCAATCAATGCAATGAAGCCCATGTGCATGAGCCTAACCTTAGCTACTGGCTCGCTCCATCGTCGTTCGAGTTTCTCTACGACTCATATGGTTATTTGCGCCGCTCTTCAGATGTAATCAGATATAGATCTTCCCAAGGAACTCTTGATAGATACATCGAGGAAGTAACTACAAAAATTGCCTCAGAGAGACGTGACGCTTTTGCGAGGAACCTTCGCGAACGTCTTGCGGACACTAAATTCGATCAAGTACAAGTGGAAAGAGCGCGCATTTGGCTTGAGTGTGGACAGCGTGTCCGTTCAAGAAGTGAGTTCGATAACGCGGTGAGAGATCGTCTAGTCAAACTCGCCTGCGAGACGGACCTAAGAAACCAAATCATAGGTGGTATTTATCGAGGTTGGATCGCTTCTGACCCGGAAGCGCAGCTAGCCCGGCGCGGGAAAGTGGACCAATCGAGACAGGAGCGTGGTCGATTGCTGGCTCGCGCCTTACTCGCGCTTGATCAGGGGTCCTGCGCGCAGCCGGTTCATCTTAGCGATCAGTTGAAGGCGAAGCTCCGAGAGAGTGCGGGTGAGTAACTCTTGTCTCTGCTCTTTCGTGTACGGCTTGGGCAGGCTTTTCGATCCGCCCGGCATCCGCTAGAAGTCTTCCCGAATCCCCGCTTACCCACGCCCGTTCGTGGGAGTGAGCAACCTGGAGCACACGCATGGTCGCCCTGACCTTTCCCGACGGCGCGCGCCGCGAATACCCCGACAACTTCACCGGTCTCGACATCGCGAAGGGCATCTCGCCCTCGCTCGCCAAGCGCACCGTCGCGATGGCGCTCGACGGGCAGTTGGCCGATCTCTCCGACCCGATCGGGCAAGACGCGAAGATCGAGTTCGTCTCGCGCGAGGACCCGCGCGCGCTGGAACTGATCCGCCATGATGCCGCGCATGTGCTGGCGGAGGCCGTGCAGACGCTGTGGCCCGGCACGCAGGTGACCATCGGGCCGGTGATCGAGAACGGGTTCTATTACGACTTCTTCCGCAACGAGCCGTTCACGCCCGAAGACTTCCCGGCGATCGAGAAGAAGATGCGCGAGATCGTCGCGCGCGACAAACCCTTCACCAAGGAGGTGTGGTCGCGCGAGCAGGCGAAGCAGGTGTTTCGCGACAAGGGCGAAGGCTTCAAGGTCGAATTGATCGAAACCATCCCGGAAGACCAGTCGCTGAAAATCTACCGGCAGGGCGACTGGTTCGACCTTTGCCGCGGGCCGCACATGACGAGCGTCGGCAAGGTCGGCAATGCGTTCCGGCTGATGAAGGTCGCGGGCGCGTATTGGCGCGGCGATTCGAACAACCCGATGCTCACCCGCATCTATGGCACGGCGTTCGCCAAGCAAGAGGAGCTCGACGCGTATCTCAAGCAGATCGAGGAGGCCGAGAAGCGCGACCACCGCAAGCTCGGCCGCGAGCTCGATCTGTTCCATTTCCAGGAGGAAGGTCCCGGCGTCGTGTTCTGGCACGCCAAGGGCTGGTCGCTGTTCCAGTCGATCATTGCCTACATGCGCCGCCGCCTCGAAGGCGATTACGACGAGGTGAACGCGCCGCAGATGCTCGACAAGTCGCTGTGGGAAACCTCGGGCCATTGGGGCTGGTATCGCGAGAACATGTTCGCCGCGCAGTCGGCCGGCGATGAGGCCGAGGACAAGCGCTGGTTCGCCATCAAGCCGATGAACTGCCCCGGCCACGTGCAGATCTTCAAGCACGGGCTCAAGAGCTATCGCGACCTGCCGATCCGGCTGGCCGAATTCGGCATGGTGCATCGCTATGAGCCGTCCGGTGCGCTGCACGGCCTGTTGCGCGTGCGCGGCTTCACGCAGGACGACGCGCACATCTTCTGCACCGAGGACCAGCTCGCTGAGGAATGCCTGAAGATCAACGACCTGATCCTCTCGGTCTATGCGGATTTCAATTTCGAGGTCGACATCGTGATCAAGCTCGCAACCCGGCCGGAGAAACGCGTCGGCACAGATGCGATGTGGGACCACGCCGAGGGCGTGCTGCGCAGCGTGCTCGACAGGATCGCGGCGCAATCCGGCAACCGCATCAAGACCGGTATCAATCCGGGCGAAGGCACGTTCTACGGGCCGAAGTTCGAGTACGTGCTGCGCGATGCGATCGGGCGCGACTGGCAGTGCGGCACCACGCAGATCGACTTCAATCTGCCGGAGCGGTTCGGTGCGTTCTACATCGACGCGGACGGCTCGAAGAAGCAGCCCGTGATGGTGCATCGCGCGATCTGCGGCTCGCTCGAACGCTTCACCGGAATCCTGATCGAGAATTTCGCCGGCCACTTCCCGCTGTGGCTGTCGCCCAAGCAGATCGTGATCGCCACCATCACCAGCGATGGCGACGATTACGCGCGCGAGGTGTTCAAGGCCGCCAGGCGCCTTGGCCTGCGCGCCGATCTCGACCTGCGCAACGAGAAGATCAACCTCAAGGTCCGCGAGCACTCGTTGCAGAAGGTGCCGGCGCTGCTCGTGGTCGGCCGCAAGGAGGCGGACACCAGGGCTGTCTCGATCCGCCGCCTCGGCTCGGAGCAGCAGACCGTGATGCCGCTCGATGCGGCGCTGGCGAGCCTCGCCGAGGAGGCGGTGCCGCCGGACGTGAAGCGGCTGCGCAACTAAACAGCACAAATCTGGTGGCCAGCCATTAATACGTGTTGCCCAGCGCCGCTCAGTCTCCCTAATCTACAAAGGTCCGTGCCGGTTCACTACCGGGCGCGGCCCACGGCTTGTCGCCTTTCGGGGGGGGTACTGTGTTCGGGAATGTCGACCGCCTCGCAATGAGAGCTGTGAGCTCGTTGCTGATTCCTTTGATCACAGCCACACCAGAGGTCCGCCGGCATCAACAGTCGCTAGCCAAGCTCTCTGACGCGGAATTGCAAGCAGCCATTTCGTCGGCGCTGGACCGGATGATTGAAGCACAGGGGTCAGGCTCTCTGTTTGGAAGACTGGGGGACGCGCTGCAATTCAGGAGGATGACGCGGGCGGACAAGGCGACGATTGATGCGGTCGGCGCCCTTTGCGAAGCCTTCCGTCGTGCGCCGGCCGACCTCGGCGATCCGGCTGCGCCGGGCACGGTCGACCTCTATCCCGAACAAATCACGACGGCGCTTGCGCTGCTGCAACAGTGCATCGTCCAGATGGACACGGGTGAAGGCAAGACCTACGCGATTCTGCCTGCCGCAGCCTGTCTCGCACGGCGCCACGGCAAGGTCTTCATCGTGTGCGCCAATGAATATCTGGCGGAGCGCGACGCAACGCGGACACTGAGCTTCTGGAATTTCATCGGCTTCCGTGTTGGCCTTTTCGTCGACGGCTCCCCCGAGGACGAACTTGACTGCGACGTAATCTATACGACCCTCGCGCCGCTCGTTTTCCACGTCATGAACGAAGATACTGCCTGGGTCAGAAGTCCCAATGTTGCAGGTTTTGGAGCGTTGATTATCGATGAGGCGGACTCCGTTCTCATCGATAATGCCTTTCAGGAATTCAACGTGGTCAGGTTCGTCCAGGCGCAGGCCTTCGACTGGACACTCGCCATCAAGCTTGCCAGCGAACTCACGCAGGTCGAACACATTATTGAAGACCACGGCCAGATGACCGCCACGTTGACGGTCGAAGGCGAGACGTTCCTGCGCAACGCCCTGAGGTCATCCGGCATAGCGATGGACCGGTTGCTGGAGATGCGCCACGCCATCGAGCTAGCGTATGTGGCGACCCGGATGGCGCACGAGGACACGCATTACATAGAGGAAGATGGGAAGGTCGTCTATGTCGATCCGAAATCGGGCGATCGCCGCCCGTTTGTACAGCCGTCCTGGTTTGTCCCGCTCATGGCGGTGCGCGGACATTCCTCCGCAATGCGTGTCAATACCGATCAGTCCTGGGCGATCTCGATTCTGACACGGTTCGAGCATCTCTGCGGCCTGTCCGGCACCATCAGGGACAACACAATTGAATACGTGATTTCATTCAAACTGTTTCCGGTCGAGGTCCCGCCGAGAAAGCCGCGTCGCGGAGACGTGTTTCCGGACAACGTTTTTCGCACACAGAAAGAGGCTCTCGACCATGCAATGACCCGGATCTCGGAGGAGTTGGCAAAGGGACGGCCGGTCTTGGTCGGAACACAGAATGTCAGCGACGCCGAAAGGCTTTATGAAAGTGCGGTTGCAACTATCGGACCGGATGTAACCAAAAATCTGCTCACTGCGAAAAATGACTCCGAGGCAGCCGACTTTTTCAAGCGCGCCGGTGCCTCCAAAACCTTGACGATTGGAACGCAAATCGCCGGACGAGGGGTCGACATTCGGCTGACCGAAGAGGCTCGGGCAGCAGGTGGAATGGCGTTGGTCGGCATTGGGCGCAACAAGACAGCTCGCCACGACCGGCAGTTCCTTGGCCGCGCGGGCCGGCAAGGTGACCCATTCACGGCCGAATTCATCATGTCACTCGAGGACGAGCTATTTCGAATACATGGCTGGGCAAATCTCGATGAGATGCTTGTAAAGCTGGGCCTGAAGCCGGGCGAAGCCATCCAGCACCCGTGGATCGACAAGGCGGTACGCACTGCCCAGAATAACATTTTGTATCGTGATTGGCAGACCCGCTGGCATTCGCTTTTCGCCAGTGAGATCCATTCCGAATCTCGTAATCGTATCCTCCGTTGGTTCTCGCTTTTGCAGTTGGACGAGCAGGATCAGGTAAGCACGACTTTTCCGCCCGATGCCTTCGTCAGGGCACTGATCGATCATTTTCTCGAAGTCAACTTGTCACCCTATCGGCACCGCGGGGCAATCACCGCTGCAATGTCCGAAGAGATCTGCCAGCGGTTGGAAGAAAGCCTGTCAGGACATCCATTGCCGATTCGCGCCCTCCAGATCGAGGGCATGCAGATGGGCGCGGCAATTGATTTTTTGAAAGACCTTCTCGGCGATCACCTGACAAAGATGTTTGTCGACTACGAACAGGCGCACGTGAATATAGAGTTTCAAGCGGGTCAGTTGATCGAAAAGCTGGAGGAAAACCACGCGAGTTCGGTGTTGCCGCCCGAAATGCCCCAGATCGACGAAGCCAGCGAACAACCTGCCGATGACTATGTCGACAAGGCACTCTCGCCAGCTAACTCCGGGCCCCCGCCGTTCGAATTCGAAGACTTCGCGCAGCGGGTGCACCTCTTCCAGTACGCTTCCTACCTGATGAAAAATCGGACGCCGCTTGCAACCGCACGCGCGAGCCTGAACAAGGAGTGGACTTCGTATCTCGATGAAGCGGCGCGTAAAGCGTCGGTGCTGTCGCACAAGGGGCTAGGTCAGCTAGACTATTACCGTCGGTTGCGGGAAGAGACGAACAATCTGCTGGAGCGCACAGAAGGGCAGTTTTCCGCGAACAGCTTTCATTTCTTGCTCCACTGCGACACGCCCTGGCAGCTCGACGGACTTTATCTCCTTGAGGACCAGACCGTCGCTTCGCGGACGGCGCCCGCGAACCGCGAGCGGCTGTCGGGCGGTAGCGCGGCGGCATTAGCGTCAGGATCGCAGCACGACGGCTCCACGGCGCCAATAACCGTCGACAGCGCCTATATTGCAACTTTTCTCAGCATCAATGACTACGATTCCCGCGACCGCCGCGCTGCCGAGCATCTGATCGTGGAGTTCCTGCGCGAATTTCCGATTACAACGTTGCGAACGCCACAAAAAATTGCTGCCGCGGTCCAATCGTGGCAAAGCCAGCAGTACAACTACACCAAGGCGCGCCAAAGCTGGCGCGCAAAGGTGCTGCAGCGATTTCTGCGCCACCTTCACAGTCGGCGCCTGGTCGGCGAGCTGCCGAGCTTTCAGCACCTGGCTGGAGCATTTTGGCAACGCGCTATCGCAAACCTCAAGCAGCTGCGGGTCAGTGTGATCGTCGCTGCGATGCTCTGCGGCACGGTTGCTTTGCTAGGACTCTCGCTCATCCCAATTAACGAACCAGTCACCTTCGGCAGCGATAGCCTGCGCGCTCTCAATCTGCTGGGGTTTGGCGGGTTGCTCAGCGACGGGAAGCTCGTGGCGCCAGTAATTGGCGGTATCGTGCTCGCCAGCGCGTTGATGAACTCGATCGTCTCGATGAACACATCCGAGGATCATCTGCGCAACTACGCTGGATACTACCTCGGGCTTCTGTTGACCGTGGTCCTTGCCGCTACCTTGGCGCTCCGTGGCCAGTACCTGTTCTCTTTCAGGGCGATTGTTCTTGCAACGATGTGTGTTCTGGTCAACGCCGCTCTTTTCAACATCATGCGCCTTGCGGCGATGGTGGCGGCCTCGCAAACCGGCGTGTCGTTGCTTTCGGCGTTGTTTGCCGCGACCGCAACCGCGCTGATCCTCGACGTCACGAAGTCCGATTCTGCGACGCACACTCTTTGGTTCCTGGCAGTGTGTGCTGTCCTGATTGGGATCGTAGAGCTGCGCAACTCCCGTCTCAAGTTTTCTTTGAACGCCCGCACGCGCCGAACGACCGATGTTTCTACGATGCAAGGAGACTCGTTGCCGGTCGATGTCACCGTTGCGCCGACGCGAATTGCAACAGCATACCTTGTCGCGGCGGCATGCTATCTCTTGGTGAACGAAATTCTCGAGCGCTATTTCAATTTCGGACTCGCCACTGTGACGTGGGTAGGGGTAGCTGCCTATATTATGGTGGCTGTGGCTATCATGTATCGCTCCGCGGTGGGGCGGACCAGCCCGCGCTTCTGGCGCACTTATCTCGTAGACAACAGGACCGAAATCGACGAAGAAAAGTCCCTCGAACAGTTGCTGGCCATCGGCCGGTGGCGGCTTTTGTCGTTCGACATCGGCTTGCTCGTCCTTGGTCTGCTGACACTTTTCATCGCCGAAATGACTTTTAGGCCGGAGACCAGGCAGTGGACGCATCCCGTCGGACCAGTGCTCCTCGCGGGTATTGTCCTTTGGGCCGATTCGGCGATCGTTTTTATTAGTCAATTCGTCAGGTTCGTCCTCAATCGCGGCGCATCCCCGATGGAACGATTCGAAGCCATCGTCGGCGGCGGAGATAAAAAGGGCTTTATCGCCACCCTGCACGGGTTGCTGCAAAGCCAATTGGTCGCGGTGATCACCCTGGTCATCCTCATTCTCAAATCAGTGGATATCCTGATCGATTCTTGGAAGGTGGTGGAGAAGTACATTTTCTTCTGGCTTTGACGGGCGGTGACGCGGAACTTCGCCGGCCACTTCCCGCTCTGGCTTGCGCCGAAGCAGATCGTGATCGCCACCATCACGCAGGATGGCGACGATTACGCGCGCGAGGTGTTCAAAGCCGCCAAGCGACTTGGCCTGCGCGCCGATCTCGACCTGCGCAACGAGAAGATCAACCTCAAGGTCCGCGAGCACTCGTTGCAGAAGGTGCCGGCGCTGCTCGTGGTCGGCCGCAAGGAGGCTGACACCAGGGCTGTCTCGATCCGCCGCCTCGGCTCGGAGAAGCAGACCGTGATGCCGCTCGACGCGGCGCTGGCGAGCCTCGCCGACGAAGCGGTGCCGCCGGACGTGAAGCGGCTGCGCGCCGCCGCGTGAGCTACTCCGCCGCGGTGGCCTCGATCCCGAGCGGCCAGCTCGACGCGCGCCGCGGGCGCGTGAGCGTCGCGATGAAGCGCTCGGCCCAGTGCGCAATGTCGTTGCGGGTGAGCGTCTCAAGCAGGGTCTTGTGGCGCGCGCGTCGCTCCTCCAGCGGCATCCCGAGCGCGCGGTCGATCGCGGCCGCCACCGCCTCGGTGTCGTAAGGGTTGACCAGCAGCGCTTCCTTGCACTCATGCGCGGCGCCGGCGAAGCGCGACAGCACCAGCACGCCCGGATCCTCCGGGTCCTGCGCGGCGACGTATTCCTTGGCGACGAGGTTCATGCCGTCGCGCAGCGGCGTCACCAGACCGGCGCGCGCGCCGCGATAGAAGCCCGCGAGCGCGGTGCGGCTGTAGGCGCGATTGACGTAGCGGATCGGCGTCCAGTCGGCCTCGCCGTAGGTGCCGTTGATGCGGCCGGCCGCCTGGCTGACCATCTGCTCCATCGCCAAATATTCGGGAATTTCGCTGCGGCTCTTCGGAGTGATCTGCAGATAGGTGACCTTGCCGCGCCAGTCCGGGTAGCTGCGCAGGAACTGGTCATAGGCATCGAGCCGCAGATTGAGTCCCTTGGAGTAGTCGAGCCGGTCGACCCCGATGATCATCGCGCGGCCGGCGAGGCTGCCGATCACGTTCTGCACGAAACTCGACTTGATCGCGCGCCGCGCCGTCTTGGCGAAATGCTCGGTCTCGATCCCGACCGGAAACGCATCGACGCGGACCTCGCGGTCGCCGACCGGGAAAGAGAAGTCGCGGTTGTGCAGGCCGCATTCGCGCGTGAGATAGCGGGTGAAATTGAAGGCGTCGTCGCCTGTCTGGAAGCCCACGAGGTCGTATTCGGTGAGCGTCGGGATCAGCCGCTCATGGCCGGGCAGCGCGGTCAGCACTTCCGGCGGCGGACAGGGAATGTGCAGGAAATAGCCGATGCGGTTTTTGTGCCCGCGTGCGCGCAACATGCCGGCGAGCGGGATCAGGTGATAGTCATGGACCCAGACGAGGTCGTCGGGGCGCAGGATCTTGTCGAGCTCGGTCGCAAAATGCTCGTTCACCCGCATATAGCCGGACAGGTCGCGGCGCGAAAATTCGGCGAGATCGAAGCGGTAGTGCAGCACCGGCCACAGCACGCGGTTGGCAAAGCCGTTGTAGTATTCCTTGTAGTCCTCCGCGCCGAGGCTGGTGACCACATAGTCGATACTGTCGTGGCGGACCGTGTTCGTCTCGGCCGCCTCGCCCTTGCGCGCGATCTTGCCGCTCCAGCCGAACCACACGCCTTCGCGATGGCGCAACGCCGCCTGTACGGCCACTTCGAGGCCGCCTGCCCGCCCGCCGGACTTGCCATCCGGGACGGCGACGCGATTGGAGACTACGACGAGCCGCGCCAATAGCGATCCTCCCAGCTTTTCGACAGCCGGATCGCGCTCAGGATGATGCCTGCCATCGAATAGGTTTGCGGGAAATTGCCCCAAAGTTCTCCCGTCACCGGGTGCACGTCCTCCGACATCAGCCCGTAACTGTTGCGCAGCTTGAGCGCGTCGATGAACATGTCGCGCGCGTCCTCCTTGCGGCCGATCGCCCACAATGCATCGACCAGCCAGAAGCGACAAATCAAAAACGCCGTCTCGGGTAATCCGAAATCGTCGGCGCTTGTGTAGCGCATAACGTTCAGATCGCGTTTAAGTTCACGCTCGATCGCATTGACCGTAGAGACAAAACGCGGGTCGGAGGCCTCCACGGCGCCAAGTTCGGGCAGCAACAGCACGCTCGCGTCGAGATCGTCCGACCCGAACGCGGCGGTGAAGGCCTGGCGCTTGGGATTCCACGCCTTTTCCATCATTTCGCGATGAATCCTCGCCGCGTGCTCGCCCCAATAGGCGGCGCGATCGTCGAGCCCGAGATGCGCCGCGATCGCCTCCAGCCGCTGGCAGCCGGCCCAGCACATGGCAACCGAATGCGTGTGGATGCGCTTGCGCCCGCGGTACTCCCAAATCCCGGCATCCGGCACGAATGCGAGTTCGGCTGCCTTTTCGCCGAGCGGCTCGAGGCGGCGGAACAGGTTCTCTTCGCCCATGCGCGGCAGGCGGCGGTCGAAGAACATCGGCGACGCCGCGAGGATCGCGCTGCCATAGGTGTCGTGCTGGTTCTGCGCCACCGCCGCATTGCCGATGCGCACCGGACCGTCGCCGCGATAGCCCTTCAGATCGGCGACAACGCGCTCTTCCAGCGGATCGGTCGAGACGATGCTGTAGACCGGCTGCAATTCGCCGGTCTGCCCGCTCACGATGGTGAGGATGTAATTGATGTAATTTTCCATGGTGCGGGTCGCACCGATGCGGTTGAGGGCACGTACGACGAAATAGGCATCGCGCAGCCAGCAGAAACGGTAATCCCAGGTGCGTCCGGACCCCGGCGCTTCGGGGATCGATGTGGTATGCGCCGCGATGATCGCGCCGGTCTCCTCGAACGCCGAGAGCTTCAGCGTGATGGCGGCGCGGATCACGGCGTCCTGCCACTCGTACGAGATGCCGAGCCGGCGGATCCATTCCTGCCAATGGTCGCGCGTGCGATCGGCGAACTCCCGGCAGGTGTTGGCGAGATCGCCCTCGAACGGCGTGTCGGCGCCGAACACCATGTGCAGCGGGCGCGACAGCACGAACGGGGACTCGCGGTCGATATAGGCGAGCGGCGCGTCGGTGGTCAGGCGGATCGTCTCGCCGCCGGTGTAGCGGATGTGGTTGCTGCCGAAGGCCCGCTGCATGTTCGCCTGGCCGTGGCCCGAGGTCGGGCGGAAGCGGATCGTGATGCGCGGCAGGCCTGCGATCGGCTCGATGGTGCGCATCAGCTGCGGCGGCCGGAACGTGCGTCCGAATTGTTCGAAGCGCGGCGCGAAATCGGTGATGCGCACCGCGCCGCCCTGACGGTCGGTCAGCACCGTCGTCACGAGCGCGGTGTTGCGCACATATTCCGAATGCGCCGACACGAAGCCGTCGAGCACGACGTCGGTAAAACCCTTCTCCTCGTCATCGGCGAGCAGCCGGCAGAACACCGGATCGCTGTCGAAGCGCGGGAAGCACCACCACACGATCCGCGCCAGCGGATTGACCAGCGCGGTGGTCCGCCCATTGCCGATGACGGCAAGATCGAGGTTCTGCTGGGCAACCGCAGCTTCGACGCTCTGGTGGACGTTCATCGCTTCTCCTTGCCGGGGCGAATCATCTCGG
>Ga0190272_10000776_pt1 | contig 15684 bp, 6 predicted proteins | sample Popmic504T_FD_133746 | JGI IMG/M metagenome (GOLD analysis project Ga0190272, IMG submission 133746) | Populus adjacent soil microbial communities from riparian zone of Shoshone River, Wyoming, USA - 504 T | ecosystem: Environmental > Terrestrial > Soil > Riparian zone | place: USA: Wyoming... | reverse complement strand
GGCACGGACCCGGTGTCCGACCTTGGTCAGGGTGCGGGCGTCCATGCTGTGCGCCGCCTCCACCAGGGTCCGCTCCGCCACCTCACGGTCAGCATCCGCCACATAGAGCGGCAGGTCGGACAATGCCTTTGCGATCACGTCCACGTGGTCCGCACCCAGGACACCCTCGCGCAGGGCGGCGGCGGTCACCGGCAACACCGCCGGAACCACCCCACCGCTGACCAGCGGGGCCTCGGTCACCACCGCCGCGTGACCGATCCGGCGCCGCGCCTCCGAGGGGTTGATCCGCAGCACATCCCGCAACAACCCAGCCAGATTCGGATAGCCGACCTCGACCGCCACATCGCGCGTCGCCAGTTCGGCGATCAATTCCAGCGACGCCGCGTACTCCCGCCGCATACGTTCTTCGTGCGACCCCAGAGCGCGTAGCAGTTCCTCACCGCTACGCTGCCAATGACCCCCGCCGCCCATGCCTCAATAATACCAATAACCGCCACAGCAAGGCGTCACCCGCAAGAATGAAAGCCTCGAAAAAACTGGCCGGGCGGCAAGGCAAACAGCAACAAGACCGCTGGCCGGGCGGCAAGGCAAACAAACGACGAGACCGTTCCGTCCACAGCAATTCTTGAAACCGAGCCAGAAAGATCACCCACAGCTACCAAGCATTCACTCGATCGTGGACGCCGGGTCGCTCGCCTGAACGTTGCAGTGACGTACCCCGCCTGTCAGGTTCGTAACCACGAGTGCCCGGTCAGAGGGAGTGCGCACGCCCATGCAGGCTTTCACGTTGCCCGAGTTCTACGTGCCCTACCCGGCCAGGCTCAATCCGCACCTGGAACGGACCCGGGTGCACAGCATGGCCTGGGCCGACGAGATGGGCATGTTGGACGCGCCCACCCCCCGCGGCGGGGTGGTGTGGACCGAGGCGGCGCTGGCGAAGATGGACTACGCGCTGATGTGCGCGTACACCCACCCGGACTGCGACGGACCGGCGCTGGACCTGATCACCGACTGGTACGTGTGGGTCTTCTTCTTCGACGACGACTTCCTCGAGCAGTACAAGTACTCCCGCGACCTCGAGGGAGCGAAGGCGCACCTGGACCGCCTCGAACTGTTCATGACCGGGCCGGGTGACACCCCGCCGGAGCCGCGGAACCCCGTCGAGGCCGGGCTGAAGGACCTGTGGGAACGGACCATCCCGTCGATGTCGGAGGCGTGGCGGCAGCGCTTCGTCGTCGCCACGCACAACCTGATGGTCGAGTCGATGTGGGAGCTGATCAACATCGACATCGGCCGCATCGCGAACCCCATCGAGTACATGCAGATGCGGCGGCGGGTCGGCGGGGCGCCGTGGTCGGCGAACCTCGTCGAGTACGCGGTCGGCGCCGAGATTCCCGACACCATCGCCCACACCCGGCCGATGCGGGTGCTGGCCGACACGTTCGCCGACGCGGTGCACCTGCGCAACGACCTCTTCTCCTACCAGCGCGAGGTGCGCGAGGAGGGCGAGAACTCCAACGCGGTGCTGGTGTTCGAGCGGTTCTTCGACTCCACGACGCAGGAGGCGGCCGAGCTGGTCAACCACCTGCTGACCTCACGGCTGCAACAGTTCGAGAACACCGCGCTGGTCGAGGTGCCGATGCTGCTGGCCGAGCGGGCCGTGCCGCCGCACGAGCAGCTCGGGGTTGGCGCGTACGTGAAGGGCCTGCAGGACTGGCAGTCCGGAGGGCACGAGTGGCACGCCCGATCCAGTCGGTACATGAACGACGGCGCGGTGTCCGGCGTCCTCGGCGGGCCGACCGGGTTCGGCACGGCCGGCACCCGGCCGGGGCTCTCGCCCGCGGGGACGGGGCTGCGCCGTCGCGCGCAGCAGCACTCCCACGCGCCGTTCCAGCCGATGGGGCACCTGCCGCTGCCGGATCTGTACATGCCGTACCCGGTGCGCACCAGCCCGCACCTCGACGTCTCCCGCCGGCACACCCTCGACTGGGCGCGCGAGATGGGCATGTTCGACTCCGTGCCGGGCCTCGAGGCCGGCGGTGTGTGGGACGAGCTCCGGATGGCCGGCATCGACCTCGCCCACTGCGCCGCGATGATCCACGCGGACGCGAGCCTCGACGAGCTCAACCTGTCGGCGGACTGGCTGAGCTGGGGCACCTACGGCGACGACTACTACCCGCTGGTGTTCGGCGCGTCCCGGAACCTGGCCGCGGCCAAGGTCAGCACCGAGCGGTTGTCCTCGTTCATGCCTCTGGACGACGAGCCGATACCGGAACCGACCAACCCCATGGAGCGCGGCCTGGCCGACCTGTGGCGACGCACCGCGGGCCCGATGTCGCCGGACGCCCGCCGCCAGTTCAGGATCGCGGTCGAGGACATGCTCGAGAGCTGGGTGTGGGAGGTCGTCAACCAGGCCCAGCACCGCATCCCCGATCCCATCGACTACGTCGAGATGCGGCGCAGGACGTTCGGGTCGGACATGACGATGAGCCTGGCCCGGCTCGCCCACATCGATCAGGTGCCGCCGGCCATCTACCAGACCCGCACGATGCGCGAGCTGGACACCGCGGCGCAGGACTACGCCTGCTTCACCAACGACCTCTTCTCGTACCAGAAGGAGCTCCAGTACGAGGGCGAGGTGCACAACCTGGTCCTCGTCGTCGAGAACTTCCTCGAGGTGGACCGGTGGACCGCGCGGGACATCGTCGCCGACCTGATGACCGCCCGGATGCGGCAGTTCGAGCACATCGTGGCCAACGACCTGCCCCAGCTGTTCGAGGACTTCGACCTCGACGACGACGTCCGCGCGATCCTCACCGGCCACGCCGACCACCTCAAGCACTGGATGTCCGGCATCCTCGAATGGCACCGCAAGTGCGTGCGGTACACCGAGGCGGAGCTGAACCGACTCAGCTCCCCGCTGGCCGCGCCGACGCCCGGGTTCTCCTTCATGCCAACGGGTATGGGCACGGCGGCGCTGCGGATCGGGGCGGGCTCAGCGACGCGGTGACGCCGTCGGCACCTTCGGGATGGGGATCGGCTCCTCGATGAGCTCGGCGACGGGCTCGTGGCTCGGCGTGAACCAGCGCCGCATGTTGTCGCCGTCGACGGTGGACGCGCCGTCGGCGGGCGGCGGCGTGAACGTCCACGTCGGGGTGCGCTCGATCTTGATCGGATAGACGGTGAGGTCCCCGTCGGTGCCGATGTGGATGCGCAGGAAGCACTTGTGGTCCTGGATCGCCATCGCCGAGAACAGCTCGTTCACGTTGACCCGCAGGAACTGCGCGAAGTACAGGTAGACGCCGACGACCAGCGGCCCGACCGCCGCGCCGACCACCCCGGCCACCAGACCCGCGCCGAACGGGGTGCCCGCGAGCCCCCAGTCGACGGATCGGGTGAGCTGGACCACGCCGGTGAGGACCGCGGCGTGCAACACGACGTGCAGGACGGCGGCCGGCATCGACTGCCGACGCGCCGGTTGGCTGCTGAACTTCGCGAAGGCGTGCAGCCCGGCGTAGAGCAGCACGGCGAGCACCGCGCACGCGGCGGCCGGCGGCCACCACCGCGGGTCCGGCTGGGTCAGCGTCCCCAGCAGCCAGTTGACCGGCAGCGCCAGCAGGGCGTACAGGACCGCGGGGATCGCCGGGAAGGACCTGTTGCCGTAGATCAGCCCCAGCACCCCCGGCGTGAGGCGTCGGGACTGTCCGACCTCGGGGTACGTCGCGGCCAGCTCGAACGTCTCCTGCTTCGCGGGCTCCTCGCCGGGCGGCAGGTGCAGCGGTTGGCGGAGATGGTGCGTGGCCGACAGGTACGCGCCGCCGCCGCCCGCGGTGATCTTCTGGGCGGGCTCCGGCTTCGCCGACTCGTACCTGGCGTAGTGGTGGGTGTCGCCGGCGAGGTTGAGGCGCACCCGGTTCGTGCCCTCGATCACGGTGCGCTCGAAGTACTCCAGCACCGCGTACGACTCGGACTGGGCCTCGTCGGTGGCCGCCGTCCAGGTCGGCTTCGCCCAGCACAGGATGATCTTGTCGTCGTCGCCGAGCGGCACGTTCTTGAAGTAGTGCAGCTGCGGCGCGTCGATGAGGGTGCCCAGCTGGATGTCGATGCCCCACAGCCACCACCCCTGCGGCAGCTTGACCGCCCAGTAGGAGCGCGTCTGCTGGGTCTTCCAGCCGCCGATCCACCGCCCGGGGTCGCGCTGGCAGAAGGTGCGCAGGAAGCTGGTGAGGCCGTCGTACCAGTCGTGGTTGCCGGGCAGCGCGACGAGCCGTCGGGGCCTGCGGGTCCACGGCAGCATGGCGCGGAACGGGCCGATGAACCGGTCCTCGTAGCCGCGGTGCGCCGCCGTCGGGTACACCTGGTCACCGCCGAGTACCAGCAGTTCGCCCGCGCGGGTCTCGACCTTCCCGCCCGCGGTGTCGAGCGTGATCGTGTCGCGGGCGAGCTGGCTCGCGACCGTCGTGGTGGCGTCGAACCCGTCGCCGGTGTCGGCCACGTAGTCGATCCACAGCTCCTGCCAGGCCTGCTCGCCCGCCGGTCCGGTGAGGTCGATGACGCGGGACTCCGCGGTCTCCTGCAGCTCCCTGCGGTCGAGCAGCTCGACGAACTTGTGGGCGACGAACGCCTGGAACCCGGTCCGCAGCAGCGTGCCCGGCGCGAGCCAGCGCACCCGGCCCTGCCGCTGGAAGCCGAGGTGCTTGGGGGCATCTGAGCTCGGCCACTCCGGCGGTTCGCCGCCGGCGTCGATCGTGTCGGTCGCCATAACCCCGAAATGTTGCCAGACGGGCGCGATGTATTTGTCGGCGGCCGACGTACCCCGTGGGTCGGGACAACCCGTTCCGCCCCACGGCAGAGGAGTCGATATGCCCGGCATCGTGGCGACCGCCGTGGTGGTCGCGAACCTGGTGGTGCTGCTGATCGTCATGCGGATCCGGCGACGCCGCCGAGCCCGGTTCCGCGCCGGTGAGAACGGCGACGGCCTCGCGTCGGCGCCGCTGCCGACGTTCCGGGTGGTGGCGCTCGGCCTGCAGGGCTCCGGCAAGACGCTGTTGCTGACCAGCATGTACCGCAGGCTGCAGACGCCCGGTGATCGCGGGTTCCACGTCAGGGCGCCCTACGAGCAGCTGATCGAGCTGAACCGGTGGTACCAGGAGGTCGCCGACACCACCGGCGACTGGCCGCAGGGGACCTCGCGCGGCGAGATGCGGGAGTTCGAGTTCGACGTCCTCACCACTCTGGGGGACACCACCCGGCCGGTGCTGAAGCTCGGCTACCTGGAGTACCCCGGGGAGCTGCTGACCGACCAGGACGCGCCGGGCTCCACGGCGCAGGCGCGGCTGCTGACGGCCCTCACCGACGCCGACGCGCTGATCGGGATCATCGACGGGCTCCGCCTCCGGCAGGCCTGCCACGGCGAGGTGCGCGGCCGGCTGATCCTGCAGGCCGCGCTCGACGCGATGATCCACTCGATGCTGTCCGCGCGCTGCCCGATCGCGTTCGTCATCACCAAGTGGGACCTGCTCGACGACCTGCACCCCGACGAGAACACCAGGCTGGCCATGGTCCGCACCGTGCTGATGGGCATGGACGGATTCCGCGACCTCGTCCGGGTCCAGGGTGCACGCCGCGTCATGCGCCTCATCCCGGTCACCGCGGTGGGCCACGACTTCGCCGTACTCGACGGCGGTGAGGTGCACAAGAAGCCCGACGGCCGCTTCCACCCGTCCAACGTCGACGTGCCACTGTCGGCCGTCGTGCCGGACATCCTGCGCCAGATCGAGCTGTCGCTGGACCGGACCGCGCGGGAGGCGATCCTGGCCGAGGCCCAACGACGCCTGCGCATGGGTCCGCTGGAGGCGCTGCACACGTTGAGCACCTTCGCTGCGCAGAAGGCCGGCAAGGTGCTCCTGGCGGCGGCCGGCGGCGCGATCATCGCAGACTCCGCACTGACCCTGTTCATGGACGCGCAGGCCACCGCCACCGACGGCGGTCGACGGTTCGCCGAGCTCGACGCCGCCGACCGGCAGGCCGAGGAGTTCATCCAGGCCCGGCGCCGCGTCGTGCAGGAGTTCCAGCACCGGGTGACCCTGCTGGAGGCCGCGCTGCCCAGCTCGCGGCTCGGGACCGGAGACCTGACGTGACCGCGTCCGGGTGGCCGTTCCTCATCGCCAGGGGCCGCCGCCGCGGCTATACCGTGCTTCTCGCCCCCGGCTGGCTCATCGCCGCGCAGGGCCACGGGGTACTGGAGGAGACCGTCACCCCGGTGGCCGGGCAGCCGTGGCGGGTCGCCGTGGCCGGCACCACGCAGGGGCGACGGGTGGGCCTGGCCTGGGCCGAGCATCCGGTCACGGGCGCCGACGTGACCGGGACCCCGGACTCCGGCGGGGGTGCGCCCGTGCGGGACGAGCACAGCCGCCCGCTGCGACTGTTGTACGGCTTCCTCTGCGCGGACGCCATGATCGGCGACCCGTCCGGCGACGACCTCGCCCGCAGCCGGGACGCCGCGTTGGACACCTACCGACGGTTCCTCACCGACGAGGAGCACTTCACCATCGAGGGCTCCACCCCGTTCGACATCACCTCGTCGCTGACCCGGCAGCCGGGACACTCCGGCCGGGCCGTGGGGTCAGCGACTTCGGCCGCGTCCCCGTTCGCCTCCACGCCCGGATCCACGTGGACCAGTCGGTGGGTGCTGCCGGCCGTCGGCACCCTGGCGGTCGTCCTGGTCGGTGTCGGCGCCATCTGGATCGCCTCGTCGGGCGACACTCCGGACCCGCCGTGCACGCCGGCATCGACGACCGCTGGACCGCCCGCGCCCGCCGCGCCGCTCGGGACCACCGCTACGCAGGGAACCGCCGGCCCGTCCGGGACCACCGCGCTGCCGGGGACCACCGGACCGCCCGCGACCACTGGACCGTCCAGGACCAGCGCACCGGCACCGTCCGCGCCGCCCGGGACCGCCGCGTCGGCGCCGGCGGCGACCACCGGTGCCGCGGGCGCCGCACCGCCGATCCAGACCGCCCAGGAGAACCAGGCCGGCCTCCCGCCGTGCCCCTGATATCACGGTGCGTGACCGCCAGGGGTTCGGGGTCGCCGCAGAGCTCGGTGCCGAAATAGTCACAATCCGTGGGGAATTGCGACGATTTCGGCACATCACGCAGACGGGACACGCGTTCCGGCAACGGCAGAGCGGCGCCGCGTCGTGCTCGCCCGTCCCGCACAGGCGACCGGAACGCCCAACACACTGTGTCGAAACGCCGGACACGCGCTACCCAAACGCCGGACACGCGCTACCCAAACGCCGGACACGCGCTACCCAAACGCCGGACACGCGCTACTGGGATGGCGGACACGCGGGGGTGGGGGTTGGGGTGGGCACGGCGGGGAGGAGAGGGGTCAGCCAGGTGGGGTCGGTGTCCTCGACCACGCCCTCGCCCACCAGGTACTCGGCCAGGGCGGGCTCGGTCCAGTGTTCCAGCGGCAGACCGTGGTCCGACGGGCTGTCGGCGGCGACGAGTGCGGCCGCGCGGTGCTCGTCGGCCGACGGGAGCGCGGGTTCGCCGCCGAGGTAGCCGGGGTGCAGGCACGCGAAGCCGTCGGCGTTGAAGTTGCGGATGACCGCGCGGACGCGGTCCTCGCTCATGAGGGTGCGCGAGGCCGTCGACGCGACGTTCCACCCGAGGGTGCTCCACAGCACGACGCGGGCGCGCTGCAGCGTGACCACCGACGGGGTGTCACCGTGGCCCGCGAGCTGCCACAGCTCACCCACCTCGCGCTCGGACAGCTCGCGGGCGCGCGGGTTGTCGGTGCCGAACACTCGCTGCGGGGCGCGCCTGGCCAGCCGCCGCGGCTCGGTGGTCAGGGCGGCCTGCCAGTAGCGCAGGTGCGTGGACCACTCGAGCTGCACCATGGGCACGTCGCGGTCGAAGCTCGACACGTCCACCGCCATGAGGGCCTCGTACGCCGCGGCCGGCAGGTCGGGTGGCAGCCACACGGTGTGCCCGCTGTGCGAGTCCTCCAGCGTGACGCCGTGCGGGCGGCCCCACCGGCTCACGTCGGAGCGCAGCGCCTGCAGCCGCCCCACCAGCTCGGCGAACGCCGTCGCGCCACCACCGCGGCCGCCGTTGACGCCCCCACCGCGGCCGGCGTCACCGAAGGGGCAGGCGAAGCGGTCGAGGAACGGCGCCAGCGGGCTGTTGACCACGATGAGGAACGCCGAGGTCGGCGGCGGGCCGCCGTAGGAGTGGCCCTCGCACTCGGCCGCCATGCCGTGCTCGGCGAACCAGCCCTGGATGTCCGCGATCTCCTCGGCGGTGGGGCCGGTGTCGAGCAGCACGCGGACGCCGGGGGCGTTCACCACCGCAGCTCCTTGCGGACCAGCAGGTGCTCGGCCGCGATGCCGTTCTCCTTGCAGGAGGCCAGGAACTCCGCCACCTGCACCAGCTGGTAGGACTCCGGGGTGTAGCTGGTGGCCATCACGTGCTGCAGCCAGTCCTCCTGGCCCATGGCGTAGATGTACGCCTCCTCGGCCTGCAGTGCCTGCGCCATCCCGAGCGCCTGCGCGGCGTTGGACCCGGAGAGCTTGCGCGTCAACGACATCTTGCGCGGCACCGGCTGGGTGAACAGCCCGCTGTAGAGCCACGTCAGCGGCGCCCCGTCGCACTCCATGCCGATGAACGCCACGTCGGTCGGGCCGACGACCTGCCGCACCCGCTCGTACACCTCGCGCTCCAGGCCGGACGTGTCCGCGCCGAGGAAGACCTTGCGGCCCGCGATGTCCACCCAGTAGGCCGACTTGGCGCGGATGTCGAGGTCGCAGTGCTCCCCGAGGAACGGCAGCGACACGATCCGCCCGCCGGCGAACGGCAGCTCGTCGAAGTCGTCCACCTCCTGGACGGTGAACCCGAAGTGCTCCAGCAGCAGCCGGATCGACGGGTCCTGACGGTGCCCGCCGCCGTTGCGCGGCACGACGACGACGCCGATCTTGCTGCGCAGCTGCAACAGCGTCTCCAGGACGATGTGGTCCTGGTGCCCGTGGGTGATCAGCACGTAGTCGATGTGGTCGGGCAGGTCCAGGTAGGTGAAGCGGTCGCCCGCCGCGGCGTTCGAGCTGATGAACGGGTCGGCGAGGATCGACACCGTCGGGCTCTGCAGCAGCACGCACGCGTGCCCGAAGTAGCGCACCCGTCCGCCGTCGGAGATGTCGCGGTCCGGGGCCATCGTGTGCTCGGTGGTGAGGAGCGTGCGCAGCAGCGCGGCGTCGGCGTCGGAGGTGATCTCCAGCGCCGACCGCAGGTGCTCGAAGGTCTGCGGCTTGGTCCTGGTGCCGAACAGCTCGTCAATCCCGTTGTGCCGCAAGGGAATCGGCAGCTGCAGGTGGTCGGGCCGTGGCAGCCGCGGGGTGCTCAGTACAAACGGTGGCTCCGACCCGTCGTCCAGCGACAGCTCGATCGACTGGCGGTCCTCGCGGTAGCACGGACCGCGGTAGAGCATCGCCTCCAGGAAGCGCAGCTGCGGATGGTTGTTGATGTCGTACACCAGCTCGACGAACCCGCGCAGCGCGTCCGGCAGCTGGGCGTACAGCGGCGACAGGTCGTACCCGGTCGCCTGCGCCCGCAACAGGTTCTCGGCCTCCTTGATGCCCGCGGCGAGCTCCAGCGCGGCGGCGTTGTCGCGGCGGATCTCCTCGCCCAGCTCACGGACCTCGTCGACCCGCGCGGTGTCGACGTTGATGAAGAACCCACCCCGCATCTTCGGGTTGGCCACCGCGGCGGCGTGCACCCCCGGGTTGGCGACGTAGGAGTCGATCATCGCCAGCTGCAGGTTCGCCAGGTTCATCGCGGCCGGGGCCGGTGCCACCACGTGCATCCACGTGACGAAGCGGTTGAGCAGGCCCTCGATCCGCACGTTCGGCCTGACGTAGAGGGACTCGTTCACGGTGCACTCCCGGACATCTCGGCGAGCTCGTCGTCTGTCATGGCCGCGATCTCGGCCCTGATCTCCTCCTCGACGGCGTCCGCGAGCTGCGCGACCGTCGGCTTCTCGAAGATCACCCGCAGCGGCAGCGCCACGTCGAACTCCTCCTGGAGGCGGGAGTTCAGCCGCACCGCGAGGATCGAGTGGCCGCCGAGCCGGAAGAAGTTGTGGTGCACGCCGATGGTCTGCTCGGCGACGCCCAGCAGCGACGCCCACACCTCGGCGACGCGTTCCTCGGTGGGGGTGCGCGGCGCCACCAGCTCCTGGTCCCCGGCGTTCGGCGCGTCCGGCGCGGGCAGCGCCCGCCGGTTCACCTTGCCGTTCTCGTTGAGCGGGATGCGTTCCATGCCCACGTACAGCAGCGGCACCATCTGTTCGGGGAGCTGCTCGCGGCAGTGCTTGGCCAGCTCGTCCTCGTGGGCCAGGTCGGTGCCGGCGACCGGCACGCAGTAGGCCACGAGCCGCTTGTCGCCGGGGGAGACCTCGTGCGCCAGCACCAGCGCCTCGTGGACCGTCGGGTGCTCGGCGAGGACGGTCTGCACCTCGCCGGGCTCGATGCGGTAGCCGCGGATCTTGATCTGGTCGTCGGCCCTGCCGAGGAACTCCACGTTGCCGTCCGGCAGCACCCGCGCCAGGTCGCCGGTGCGGTACATGCGGCGGCCGGGTTCGGCCGAGGCGCAGAACGGGTCGGGCACGAACCGGTCGGCGGTGCGGTCGGGCAGGTTGTTGTACCCGCGGGCCACGGTGATCCCGCCGATGCACAGCTCACCGACGACCCCGACCGGCACCGGCTGCGCCACCGCGTCGAGCACGTACATGGTGGTGTTGGGGATGGGCCGGCCGATCGGCACGATCTCCCGGTCCGACGGGCCGGTGATGGGGAACGTGCTGTTGGCCACGGTGATCTCGGTGGGGCCGTACTCGTTGAGCAGCCGGGTGTCCCCGGCGAGGCGCCGGATGCGGTCGGCCACCCGGCCGGGCAGGGCGTCGGCGCCGATCGCCAGCATCGCGGCCAGCCCGGACGCCTCCTTCTCGTCGAGCTGCCCGGCGAGGAGCTCGGCGTGGCCAGGGGTGAGCTTGATGAAGCTGAACGGTCCGCGCTCCACCAGCAGCGCGCCGAGGTCGGCGACGCGGTACTCCTGCGGCAGCAGGTGCACCGGCTGGCCGGTCATCAGCGGCGTGTAGATGTTGGGCACCACCATGTCGAACGCGACGGAGGAGAACAGCGGGGCCCCGCCGTCGCCGAACGCCGCGTACCCCTCGACCGTCCACCACAGGTAGTGGACGAGCCCCTCATGGGAGATCAGCACACCCTTGGGGCGCCCGGTCGAGCCGGACGTGTACATGACGTAGGCGAGGCTGTCCGGGTCGATCCGCACGTCCGGCGGTGTCGCCGGGTGCCCGGCGAGGGCCGGATTGGGGCCCCTGGTGAGCAGTACCTGCGGGATCGGGGCCAGCTCGGCGATCGCCGCCGCGTGGCGCTGCTGGGTGACGACGATCCCGGCAGCGGTGTCGGCCAGCGCCCAGCGCCAGCGCTCCCTCGGGTGCTCGGGGTCGAGCGGTACGTACGCCGCCCCGGCCCGCAGCACGCCGAGCATGGCGACGATCAGCTCGACGCCGCGGTCGAGGCAGATCCCGACGACGCGGTCCGGGCCGGCGCCCAGCTCGATCAGCCGGTGGGCGAGCCGGTTGGCCCGCGCGTCGAGGTCGGCGTAGGTGACGCGCTCGTCGGTGGCAGCGGCCGACACCGCGATCGCGTCCGGGGTGGCGGCCACCGACGCGGCGAACGCGTCGAGGAACAGGCCCGCCGGCCGCTCGGTCGCGGTGTCGTTCCAGCGCACCACCAGCTGGTCACGCTCGCCGGGGGTCAGCAGCTCCAGGTGCGACAGCCGCACGTCGGAGTCGGCGGCGACGGACTCCAGCAGCCGCACGTAGTGCCCGGCCATCCGCTCGATCGTCGACCGGTCGAACAGCGCGGCCGCGTAGTCGAACATGCCGAGGAGCGACCCGTCGGACTCGCGGCGCACCACCAGCCCGAGATCCTGGCGGGTGGTCACCGGCGCTGTGGTGCTGCTCAGCTCCTCGCCGGGGATGTACCCGGTGTGCTCGCGCTCGTGCAGGTCGAACAGCGCGCCGTACAGCGGGGTGCGGGACAGGTCCCGCTCGGACTGCAGCTCGTCGACGACCCGCTCGAACGGCAGGTCCTGGTTGGCGAACGCGCCGATGCTCGCCGCGCGCACCCGGTGCAGCAGCTCGCCGAACTCGGGGTCGTTGCCGAGGTCGCAGCGCAGCACGAGGGTGTTGATGAACACCCCGACCATGCCGGCCAGCTCCGGCCGCACCCGACCGGCCACCGGGGTGCCGATGGTGAAGTCGTGCTGGCCGCTGTGCCGCGACAGCAGCGCGGCGTACACCGCGAGCAGGGTCATGAACGGCGTTGCCCCGCGGTGGCGTCCGGCGGTGAGGACCGCGTCGGCCAGCTCCGCGGGCACCCGGAACGCCACGATGCCGCCACGGGGGTCGCGGACGGCGGGTCGCGGCCGGTCGGTGGGCAGCTCCAGCATGGGCGCGCCGGTCAGGTGGTCGCGCCAGTGGCCGAGCTGGCGCTCGATGAGGTCGTCGGAGAGCCAGTCGCGCTGCCACGCGGCGAAGTCCGCGTACTGGACGGTCGGCTCCGGCAGGACGGCGGCTGGGTCCGCGTACAGCTGCCGGAACTCGGCGTCCAGGATCGCCGACGACCAGCCGTCCGAGGCGATGTGGTGGACGATGATCGCCAGGATGGCGTCGTTCTCGTCCTCCAACCGGGCCAGGACGGCCCGCCACACCGGTCCGGTCCGCAGGTCGAACCCGGTGGTGAACTCGTCGGCGAGCACGTCGGTCAGGTCGGCACTGCCGCAGTCGAGCACCCGCAGCTCGGCGCGTCCCGGCGGGTCGATCACCTGCCACGGCTCTGGATCGTCGAGCCCGTCCACCTCGTACCTGGTGCGCAGGACCTCGTGCCTGGCCACCAACGCCTCGATGGCGGACCGCACCCGCTCGGGGTCGACCGGTCCGGGGAGCCGCAGGAACAGCGGGGTGAGGTACTCGGCGCTGTTCGGGTTGAGCTGGTCGAGGAACCACAGCCGGCGCTGCCCGAAGGACAGCGGCAGCCGCCCGGCGCGGTCGATGGCCGTGACCGGCGGGACGGCGTCGTCGGCCGACGCCGTGTCGAACAGGCCGGTGTCGATGAGGGTGGCCTGCGCGGTGACGGTGAGGCCGGAGAACAGGTCGCGGATCGTCACCGGGACGCCGGAGCGCTCCTGCAGCCGCAGCGCGAGCCGGCCCAGCATCAGCGAGTGGCCGCCGAGCGCGAAGAAGTCGTCCCGGACGTCGATAGGCCCGTCGATCGGCTCGTCGCGGTCCAGCAGCTCGGCCCACACCCCGGCCACCAGCTGCTCGGCCGGGGTGCTCGGCGGCCGATGGTCCGGCCCGGCCGACGCGCTCTCCGGCGAGGGGAGCGCGGCCCGGTCGACCTTGCCGTTGGCGTCGCGCGGCAGCGTGTCCAGCGGCACGAACACCGCGGGGATCATCGCCTCGGGCAGCTGGGTGCCGAGGAACCGGCGCAGCCGCTCGGTCTCCACCCGGCCGTCGGTGACCAGGTAGGCCACCAGGCTGCGGCCGTGCTCGGTCGTGCGACTGGTGACGAACACCTGCCGGACGTTCGGGTGTTCGGCGAGCGCGGCCTGCACCTCGGCCGGCTCGATCCGCACCCCGTTGATCTTCACCTGGTCGTCGACGCGGCCGATGAACTCCAGCTCGCCGCTCGCGCCCCACCGCACCAGGTCCCCGGTGCGGTACAGGCGTTCCCCGGCGGGGCCGGTCGGGTCGGGCACGAAACGCTCGGCGGTCAGCACCGGCTCGTGCAGGTAGCCCCTGGCCACCCCGACGCCGCCGACGCACAGCTCACCGGGCACGCCGACCGGGGCGAGCCGGCCGTGCGGGTCGAGCACCGCGACGCGGATGCCGTGCAGCGGCCGCCCGATCGGCACCGGGCCGCGCTGCTCGGTGGCGTCCAGCGGCACCGGGTACGCGGTGACGTCGATGGAGCACTCGGTCGGCCCGTAGGTGTTCCACACCTGGACGGGCACCTTCTCGCGCAGCCGGCGCACCAGCGCGTGGTCGAGCGGTTCGCCGGCGAGCCACACCTGGCGCAGCGACCCGAGCTTGGACCACCCCGGCTCGTCGAGCATCGCCCGTAGCACCGACGGCACCAGCTGCAGGACGGTGGCGCCCGCGTCGCCCACGCAGCGCACCAGGGCGGCCGGGTCGCGCTCAACGCCGGGCGGGGCCACGACGATGGTGGCGCCGGCGATGAGCGGCGCGAACCACTCCAGCACGGCGGCGTCGAACCCGAAGCGGGTCTTGGCCAGCACCCGGTCGGCCGCGGTGATGCCCTGCTCGTCGACGGACCAGCACACCCGGTTGGCGATGCCGCCGTGGGTGATCACCACGCCCTTGGGGCGGCCGGTGGAGCCGGAGGTGAACATGACGTACGCGGCGTCGTCGGGGTGGCGTGCCACGTGCGGCGCGTTGGCGAGGCCGGAGGTGGCCGCGTCCGCGTCGAGGTCGACGACCGCGCACCCGGCGGGGACGGCCTCGCCCATGGCGTCCAGCCTGGCCGACTCGGTGACGACCGCGGTGGCACCGGCCATGGCCAGCAGCTGCCGCCAGCGGGCGGGCGGCTGCTCGGGGTCCAGCGGCAGGAACGCCCCGCCGGCCCGCCACACCCCGGTGAGGACGGCCACCAGGTCGAGGCCGCGCGGCACGCAGACACCGACGACGGCGCCGCGGCGGACCCCGGCGGCGATGAGCTGCCCGGCCACCCGGTCGGCCCTGGTGCGCAGCTGCGCGTAGGTGAGGGTCCGTCCGCCGGAGCGCACCGCGACGGCGTCGGGCCGGGCGGTCACCTGGCGGGCGATGAGGTCGGGCAGGGTCATCCCGGCGTCGAGTGCGGTGTGCGCGTCGGTGGCACCGGCGCCGCCGGTCGCGAGCGGGCTCGCCGGGCCGGTGCCCAGCCGGGTCAGCTCGGCGCGCTGGCCGGCATCGAGCAGGTCCAGCCCGGACAGCGGCGCGTCGGGGTCGGCGGACACCGCGTCCAGCAGCCGCAGGTAGCCGCGCGCCATCCGGTCGATCGTCGCCTCGTCGAACAGCGCCGTCGGGTACTCGAACTGCAGCTCGAACGCGCGTCCCCTCGGGATCACGTGCAGCGTCAGGTCGAGGAGCGAGCCGCCGGGCGCGATCGGCATCGGCACCTCCTCGCTGCCGGCGGGAGGCGCGCCCTGCAGCGGCATGTTGCACGACACCTGGACCAGCGGGGCGTGGCTGCGGTCCGCCGCGTCGCCGCGCAGCTCCCGCACCAGCTTCTCGAACGGCACGTCCTGGTTCGCGAACGCGGCCGTGGTGGCCTCGCGAACCCGGAGCAGCACCTCGCGGAAGCTCACGTCGCCGGCGAGCGACGCCCTGACCGGCACCATGTTCACGAACATGCCGATCACCCGCTGCAGCTCGGGCGGTTGCCGGCCGGCCACCTGCGACCCGACGACGAGCTCGTGCTGCCCGGTGTAGCGGGCCAGCAGCGTCATGAACGTCGACAGCATCACGGTGTAGGGCGAGGTGCCCTCGTCGCGGCCCAGGTTGCGCAGCCGCTCGGCGAGCTCCGGTGGCGCCGTG
>Ga0190272_10000775_pt1 | contig 15700 bp, 12 predicted proteins | sample Popmic504T_FD_133746 | JGI IMG/M metagenome (GOLD analysis project Ga0190272, IMG submission 133746) | Populus adjacent soil microbial communities from riparian zone of Shoshone River, Wyoming, USA - 504 T | ecosystem: Environmental > Terrestrial > Soil > Riparian zone | place: USA: Wyoming... | reverse complement strand
GCCGAATCCCAGATTGATCGCGACCTATCCGACCCACGGCGAAGCGCTCGCCGTCTCGCGCGGCCTCGACCGGGACCGGGTAGTGGATGAAACCGGCGGTCAGACGGTTGTCTTTGGCCGCCGCGGATCACGGCCATTCCACCTGAATGAGATGGAACGGTTTTATCTGCGCTCCGAATGGGTGGACGCGAAGGATGGCACCGCGCGCCGAGGAAGTCTGTATCGTGTGGAAGACGTCATCTCCCGCGATGGAAAGCTCATGACGAAGAGCGGCGTATTCTTGTCTCCGCTCGTCACCCCGCCGCCGGCCGCGGCGGCAACCCCGGGAGCGCCGGATGACCTGCCACAAATTGAGCCGGACCCGCTGCCCGAGGCATCACCATCCGGAAACTAATGCCGCGGAGCGAATGAAAGACATTGCCGTTATCGCTGGTTTTCAGTAGAAATTTTTCATGGCCGACAAAGCAAGCAAACTACCTGAGAACGTCCCCGGTGCCTGGTACGTGGACAACACCTGCACACCCTGCCGCGTGTGCTTGGAAGAGGCTCCGAATCTTTTGAAATACAACGACGACGAGACCTACGTTTACTTTTACAAGCAGCCCGAAAACGATGAGGAGACCGCAGCGGCCCAACGCGCCATGGATGTTTGCCCAACGCTCGCCATCGGCAACGACGGCGAGTAGCGCTTTCGGTAGCGTCGGTCTACGACCGCTGATCGTTTCAATTATCAAGCACTCTTCGGCCGTCATAAACCGCCGCTCCAAAAGAAACCATGCCGCCAGAAACCACCGTCGCTTCGCCTTACACCCGGGCAAATCCTTTCCCGGGCAAGCTCGTCGTCAATCGCAGCCTCTGCGGTTCAGACTCGAAAAAGGACACGCGCCATTTTGAGATCGACCTGACGGGCTGGGGCTTGAACTACGAAGTCGGCGACTCGATGACGGTCTGGCCAACAAACGATCCGGCCTTGGTCGACGAAATCATCAAGATGATCGGCGCCAAAGGCGACGAGGCAGTGAAAAGTCCGACACGTGAAACCACTTTGCGCGAAGCGTTGCTCCGGGATTGCCGCATCACCCAAACGGCGCCGAAGTTTTTGAAGGCGGTGGCGGAACGCGCCAATGCCGCTCCGTTGTTGACCGACCTCCTCAAGCCAGAACGGAAGCAAGACCTCGACACTTACCTCTATGGCATGGAAGTGATCGACTTTCTGATCGAGCATCCGTCGATAAAATGGACGCCGCAGGAATTCGTCGATGTGCTGGCGAAGTTGCAGCCGCGACTCTACTCCATCTCCTCGAGCTTGAAGGCCAAGCCCAATCAAGTGCACTTCACGATTGATGTCGTCCATTACGAAAGTCGTGGCCGGCAACGCAAAGGCGTCTGTTCGACGTTTCTGGCCGAGCGCGCGGAGAATGTGCCGGTGCCGGTGTTTCCAAATACCTCGAAGTTCAGGCTGCCGGAGGACGGCAACACACCGATCATCATGGTCGGGCCGGGAACGGGGATTGCGCCCTTCCGGGCCTATTTGCAGGAGCGACAGGCAGTCGGAGCCAAGGGGAAAAACTGGCTCTTCTTCGGATCGCAGCACCAGCACTGCAATTATTTTTACCGCGAGGAATTGGAGCAATATCAGAGCGATGGATTTCTCACCCGCTGCGATTGCGCCTGGTCGCGCGACCAGGAAGGCAAATCGTACGTCCAGCACAAGATGTTGGAAAATGGCGCGGAGATCTGGAAATGGATGGATTCGGAGGCCGCGCATTTCTTCGTTTGCGGAGATGCGCGGCGCATGGCCAAAGACGTCGATGCCGCTCTGCGGACCATCATTCAGGAGCACGGTGGCAAGAGCGATGACCAAACAAACGAGTACGTCGAGAAACTGAAAAGCGACAAGCGTTACAAGCGCGACGTCTACTAACCGGAGCAGTGGAGGGCTGATAATGGAGTGTTGATTTGCTTTCCCATTATTCCACTACTCCATTGTTCCATCACTCCATCCACCTGATGCCGGAAGTTTCCGCTCCACCCAATTCTGCCGCCACCGCCGCGCTTTACACGCGGAGTAATCCGTTTCCCGGCAAAATGGTGGTCAATCGCCGTCTGAGTGGACCCGAATCTGAAAAGGATACGCGCCATTTCGAGATCGATCTCACTGGCTGGGGTTTGAGCTTCGAAGTCGGCGATTCGATGGCGGTCTATCCGACCAACGACCCTGATCTGGTGGAGGCAATCATTCACCTCCTGGGTGCGAGTGGCGATGAACCGGTGCCCGCCGCAAAGACTCAGAAAGGCCTGCGCGAAGCGCTTCTGCGAGATTACTCCATCACCCAACCCACGCCGAAATTATTGAAAGCGATCGCCAAACGCGCTTCCGCTGCGCCTCTCCTCGGTGACTTGCTCGATCCGGAACGCAAACAGGATCTCGACACCTACCTGTGGGGCATGGAAGTGATTGATTTTTTGAGCGAGCATCCCTCCGTAAAATTCAGCCCCGAGGAATTCGTTGGATTGCTCACGAAGTTGCAGCCACGGCTCTATTCAGTGGCCTCAAGCCTGCGCGCCCACCCGGAACAAGTGCATTTCGTCGTCGATGTGGTGCGATACGAAAGTCACGGGCGCGCGCGTAAAGGCGTTTGCTCAACCTTTTTGGCGGAACGCGCGGACAACACTCCCGTTCCGGTTTATCCAAGCTCGGCGAAGCATTTCCATCTCCCGGAGGATCCGAGCACACCCCTCATAATGGTCGGGCCCGGCACCGGCGTCGCGCCTTTCCGCGCTTTTCTCCAGGAGCGGCAAGCGCTTGGAGCGAAGGGAAAAAACTGGCTTTTTTTCGGGGCGCAAAAAGAGGGGTGCGACTATTCCTACCGGGAAGACTTCGATCAATTCAAAAGCACCGGCGTTCTTACCCGTCTTGATTGCGCCTGGTCGCGAGATCAGGCCCACAAGATTTATGTCCAGGACCGGATGCTGGAGAATGCGGCGGAAATCTGGCGTTGGCTCGATGCAGAGGGCGCGCAGTTCTTTGTTTGCGGCGATGCGCGACGTATGGCCAAGGATGTGGACGCAGCGCTGCGCCGTATCGTGAGGAGCATGGCGGCAAGTCCGTGAGCGAAGCGAACGAGTACGTCGAAAAGCTAAAGAGCGACAAGCGTTACAAGCGCGACGTCTACTAGCACGCGACGAGTGAAAGCCGGTCTTCGTTACTGCACGTGATAGATTTCGACTAGGCCGATTCCGGAGCCGCCGTTGCTTCCAGCCAGAATGGCAGTGAAAAGGCCGGGCGGAAGCGAGACCTCGATACATGCTTCGGCCGGGTCAACAGGGCGGATGGAAATAGCCCCGCAATTGTCATTGGCAGCCACTAGAGTGCCGCTACTGTTACGAAGTTCGAGCGTCGGGTCGGCTAAAAACCCGCTAACGCCACTCGCTGCCAGGGAAGGACCGAGTGCGAAGATTTCGACCTCGCTATTGGCGTCTCCGCCAAGGATGAATCCGCCGATCATGACGTTAGTCTCTGTGCCGACAAAGCCACGTGTGCTGATATTAGCCAGTTTCGAGGCTGCTGGACCCAGGTCGTAAACTTCCACCAAGCCCACACCCGAGGTGTCATTATTGCCTTTCACGATCGCCGTATAGGCGCCTGGATCCAGCGTCACCAGAATCGCCGACTCCAGGTCATCGGTGGGTGGAATGCCGGCAGCTATGATCTCCGCAGCCTGGGTGTCTCTCCAGTTGTCATTGGTGATCGTTGTAAAACCAGTTGGTCCGTGGAGTTCCATTACCGGATTAACGAGGGGGTTGGGCACATCGAATTGCGCTAACGAAGGTCCGATGCCCCGCAAAAGGACCTGCTTAGGAGCGCCTCCCGTAATGATAAATCCACCGATGCCCACGCTGTCGCCGGTCTGCACTAGCATCCGCGTCGATATATTCAACGCCCGACCTGGGGTGGGCGAAGGCGTAGCGGTTGGAGTGGGCGGCGGTGTGGGCGATGGCGTGGGCGTCGTTCCGGGAGGCGTGGCTGTGGGGGTTGGTGTCGGCGATGGAGGCGGCGGGGGAGTTGGCGATGGCGGCTGGCAACCGATATTGTCGCTGATATCGATTGTGTCAATCCGCCAACCTGTCCCGGCTCCACTGCAGTCAGTAGCCAGACGGAAGCGGAGGCGGACGGTTTTACCAAGGGCCGAGAGCGGCATCTGGGCAAAGGTATTGACGTAGCCTCCTGAGTTACCTGTCCACGCCGATCGGCCGGCGATTGGACTTAGGAACGCCGTTGAGATCGTTCCGTTGTATCCCAGGTTGCCGCCACCAGCGTCGACGAAGTCGACAAAAGGCCCATTATTAATTGAAATCTCCAGCACGGCGCCGTCCCGGCCATTTTCCATGTCGTAGCTATGACGGAAAAACAAGAAAGTGCCATTGGTTGCTCCGCCTTCAAACAAGGGCGTGTCCAAGGTGGAATCGGTCACACAGCCCGGGGCATCATGAAACATGGAGTGGGGTGGAGTGTGGGGGGCAGTCGCGGTGGTCGCCCAGTCAGTGCCCAACGCGCAGGTGCCTGCCGGGGTGCAGTCGGCTGGACCGGGAGTGAGGTCACTCACCCAGCCGGGCGGCAGTGCCGGCGGAGTCGTCGAATCGAAGTTTTCGCGAAGAAAGATAAGCACACCGCAAGGCGTGGGCGCAGGAGTGGGCGGCGGCGATGGTGTTGGCGCGGGCTGCACTTCCAATGACCCAATGTCGAGGCGTCCGTTGAAGACGCGATCGTAATCGGGACCGCGCTGATCATAGAAGGGTGGTGGGGTAAAGTTCGGGTCACCCTCGTTAATCGCGGGACTACCCGTCAATAGCTCATGGGTAAAGGTCGGGCCGCCGTTGAACTGAAGCGGGCCGAGAAGTGGATCGGTGTTGATCTGGTCACCGGTCCCGTTCAAAAACCCGCCGCCGTCATCGCTGCTGAGGTTATAACCATGCGAGGTAACCGTGCCGGGGTTGCCAGCGATGTTAGCGCCCGATGTGCCAGCTTTCAGGATGGTGTTCCCGATCGTGACTCCCCCGGTGGCAAAGATGCCGCCGCCCTCGTTGCTAGCCCTGTTGTCGCTCATCGTGGTATCCATGATGGTGCCGCCGCCACGGATACCTCCCCCACTATCGGCAGCATAGTTGTTACTGAGAGTGCTGTTGGTGATCGTCAGCGTGCCAATATTCGAAATACCGCCGCCGAGGCCCCACCCCACGCCATCATGTTGGCCATTAGCCAAGTTGTCGTTGACGGTGCTGTTGATAATCGTCGCCGTCCCGCCCTCGCGGTTGGAGATGCCGGCACCGGCGCCATGGCATTGATTGTTGTTGATCGTGCTGCCGATAATCTTCAGCGTCCCGAAGTTGATCATGCCGCCGCCGTCACCGACGGCGAACGGGTGCCCCACACCAGCGCGGTTATTGCTCACGGTGCAATTTGTTAACGTCGTCTTACCGCTACCGGCGATTCCACCGCCGTCGCCCCCACCATTGAAGGGGTGCTCGTAAAACGAAGCGCTGTTGTTGGTCACGCTGCTGTTCCACAGCGACAATATCGCGTGGCCGTCATTCGAGGCATCGTTATAGATCCCGCCCCCAGTATAAAGGACGTTGTTGGCAGTGACGGAGCTGTCGACGATCGTTAACGTGGCGCTCCCAGATGAACCGTCGTTATAGATTCCACCGCCAGCATTCGAGCTGCTCTCGCGGATGATGCAATTTCTTATGCTCAAAGCAGAGCGATCGTTGCGGATGCCGCCGCCTTCACCGTCGCCGCCGCCGCGGATCGTCAGACCTTCTATGATGACCGCGTGACCAGGCAAGACATGGAAGATCCGGAACGGCGGGGCTCCCATATTTCTCGACACCGTGAGCAGATCCGGTCCCGGACCCGTGATTCTAATGTTCGCATTGATGGCAAGCTCCCCACTGGTCAGGGTGATCGTCTGTCCATCGAGGGCGGAAACGAAATAAATCGTGTCACCGTCGCTAGACGCCTCGACCGCAGCGCGGAGCGAGCCTGATCCGCTGTCCGCCGTGGTGGTGACGGGGATAAAGCCGGAGCCATTCGGAAGGTGAGTGTGGTCGGCCCAGGCGGCATAAAGCAGAACGAAAAAGAGCAGACCGCCGAGGAGGTAAAAGCAGCGGGGCATGAGGGAAGAGGAAAGAGGGATCCTCATGAGAGCCATCCAAGGGAAACTGCGATCGCGTGTAAAGTTAAAAGATTATCGCAGGATCTAGCTTGCAGCGGACCGAGCCGACCAGGCACGGAGAGCGGCGAGTATCCCGAAAGCAAGGCAGGCAACCGAGATTACACCCCCATAGACCAGCCACCAAGGCCGGTAAACTAACGTCAACCGGCCGTTTGTTCCGGCCGGTATTTCGACAATCGGCATCAAGCCGCGGTATGAGTCCACTTTCAATGGCACATCGCCGATCTTTCCGCGATAGCCGTTGAAGAACGGCCGCGAGATGGTGAGCAAGGCGGGTTCGCCATTTGGTGGGACCGTCACGTCGGCCAGAAGCCGGTTTCGCCCATTCACGATTCGAGAGACAACGGCGGGCGCGAATTGCTCGTTAGGCCTCGAGTCGATTGCCGTTACCGAACGCACTCGTGCCAATGCCCCATTGCGTCGATGAAAGACGCGACCTTCTTGCGTCGCCACGGCCATTTCCCATTCGCCTGCGGGCTGAGGAACCCAACCCATCTCGCTCGCGACGATGATCCCGTCCACGCCCAGACGCGCCAGGATGCCTTCAGCTCCACTCTCCTGTTCGAGCAGCAATTCGCCTACATCGGGGCGAATCTCCCCATGAGTCGTAAAACCAAACTCCCTGGCCACGCCCGACGGCTTGATCGGGCTGTAACCGTTGAGTAAAGGGACGCCGGCCCACATGGAGGTGCTGCCGGGACGCAAAGTCGTGCCGAAAGGCTCCGGTTTGTTTTCCAAGCGGTAAGCGAATTCGGGCGCAGGATAAACGCTTAGATACAAACGCTCCAGATCGAGAGGCGCTGGACTCGTCAGCTCTTGCGCAAGGTTATACTTCGGAACACCGCAATTAGGCGGAAGGCAAAGGTAGGTGGCCAGCAACGATGCGAACGTAATGATGACGGCCGCCCACTTGCGCAATCCCGTTCTTTCCAGGACCGCCCAAATCCCGGCTATCCCAAGGATAATCCAAACAAAGGGAAAGGCATGCGCGCCGAGCGTGTGAAAGGTCCATGACGCCACAATGCCCAACCCAACCAAAGCAAGTCCAAGCGAGCCTGGAGTAACAAGCCCAGGGGATCTCCGTTTCTCTGCCTCCTTTGCGACCTCTTCCGTTAAACCACCTTTCCCAGACCCCATAACGCGCAATGCTTCCGCCGCGCACAGTGCGAAAATTACATGAAGAAAAGGCAGCCAGCGGAAGCTCCAGCGAAACACACTCACGCTCGGCAGCATTGAGATGAGCAAAACCAGGACAAGCAACCCAAGTTCCCACTTGATTTGCCTTAGGAGGGCTCGTCCGCACCTAGCAAGTCCGGCGAGCAACGCTATCGGCGGAACCAGTCCGCACGCCAACTCGGTCGCCGTGTGCGGCAGCAAACGCGAGGAAAAGTCCGCCCAGTTCACGGTCCAGCTCGGAAGGATGAAACCCGGCAGAGACAATGGCGGCACCAGCCATTCGAAATGGACCGAACCTTCCTGCCCTTGTCGCGCGGAGCCTTGAGCGTAATCAAGAAGCGCCAGCCACGCCGGAGACGAAAGACCAAATCCAAGGGCCAGGCCGACGATGAGCGGCCAAATTGCAGAAAGACTTCTGGTTTGAACTGATGACTTAAGGGCCAGCCAGCCAGCCAGCAGCACCAGCATCAAAACGGTGTAGGGAAATCCGCCGGTCACGAGCAAATAGACAAATGGCGCCGGCCAGAGAAATCGCCAGCGCCTGCGGCGTGAATCCACGGCCCGTTCCATGGCCCACCACGCCCAGGGAAACCAGGCGAAGGCACCGAGCGCGCCGAACCAGTCTGTCGCGCCCCAGCAGATGATCCACCCGTTGAGGGCAGTCACGAGCGCGACCATCAGCGAGAGCGGAGACGAAAGATTTCGCCCGCGCGCGAGCAGGTAACCGCCTCCACCAAGAACGAAGAGATGCGTAATCGAAAGGGCGGCGGCCTGCTGCGGAAAGGAGAGAGGAAATTTCCAGATCAAAACCACCGCGGCATTCACGAAGACCGAGAACGTTCCGTACTGGAACTCGCCCGCGAGGTTGCCGCAGACCCAGGAGTACGGACTCAGCAACGGAAGATGACCTTCGGACCAGCTCCGGGCGACATCGGCGAAGACAGGTAGGATCGAAAGCTCGTAATCGTCATTCCAAAACAAAAGCGAATCGTGCCAGAGCAGAACAAAACAAAAGGCGACAACGAGGATTCCCGCCCCGACCGCGCCGAGGAAATCAGAAAGCGTCCGGCGTTTCACAGCCGGAACTTAGCGCGACAGCGCGAGGCCGGGCTTTCAAACGCCCTACAAAACAACGGGTGCTCCCTCCGTCATCACGAGAACTTTATTTTCAATCCCGTGGGCGCGGGCGGAGGCGAGCAGCCGCGTCGGCGGCTCATCGAGCGGTTCGTATCCCAGGCGAAAACTGCCGTAGTGCATCGGGACAAGCGTTTTCGCCCGAAGCTCGACAAAAGCCTGCACCGCTTGCTCCGGATTCATGTGGACTTCGCGGCCCGTGGGAGCGTCGTATCCGCCGATCGGGAGCAGGGCAATGTCGATGTCAAAGCGATCGCCGATTTCCTTGAAGCCATCGAAATAAGCGCTGTCGCCACAGTGAAAAATCGCCCGGCCATCCATCTTGATAATGAACCCGCCAAAACCGCGGTGCCGATCGGCCAGAAAGCGAGCGCCCCAGTGCGCGCAAGGGGTCAAGGAAACCTCGAGCAGCCCGAGCTTTACCGTCTGCCAGTAGTCGAGCTCGTGGACGATGTTGAAGCCGAGATCGTGCACCAAATTGCCCACGCCGATCGGCACCACGACCGGCTGATCGGCTGCGACGCGGGCCAGGGTCCGCCGATCGAGATGATCGAAATGGGCATGGGTCACGAGGACGAAATCGATCGAGGGCAAGTGGTGGATTTCGAAACCCGGCTGCTTCAGCCGTTTGATCACTTTCAGCCACTTCGACCAGATTGGATCGATCAAGATATTGATCTCGTGTGTTTGAACTAAAAAAGAAGCGTGTCCGATCCAGGTAATGCCCACTTCGCCCTTTCGGATCTTCGGGAAATGCGGCGGGGCGTGATCGCCGGCGCGCCTGGTAAAAAGAGAGGGAATCAGAACCGTCGTAAGAAAGTTGCGCTTGTGCCAGTCGGAACGCGGACGCAGCTTGATGCGGGTGGAGCGTTTGTTCTCAGCGCCATTGTCCGCCGCCTGCCGAACAACGTTTCTCCGGCTTTTTTTCGAAAAAGGAATCGGCACTGGAGAACAAGCATATAAGCTTGGGTCGGTGAATCAAAACCTTTCCTGGCGATGAAGCCGCGCCACCCCGACGCCATTATGAACGAGATCATGGTCGATTAGTCAGTCTACCTCCCCCGGAACAGTGACGCTTCTGAGCGCATGGCCACGGCAGCCGTTCGTCGGATTGACGATTGCGGCGATTGCCGGAATTCTGATCGCGGATTTCGCTCCGACCAGCTCGCTCGGGCTGTTCGTGGCACTGGTGTTTTTGGCAGTCTTCGCCCTGATTTCGCGCTGCTCGCTCGCGATTTACCTCGTCGTGGCAGGCGCGTTTTATTCGTTGCACACCATGCGGACGACGGAGTTCGCCGGCGTGAGGCTCGCCCGTCAACTCGGCGGCGAACCCCAACCGGTGACCGTGGTGGGGTCGGTCGTGAGTGAGCCGAAAATATCGGCGCGAGGTTTTGGCTCCTTTTTGTTCCGCCTCGACGGAATCGAGCACGAAGGGCTCACGCTCTCTTCGAATGCGACGCTTCTTGTGCGGTGGCGCGGGCGAGCGGAGTTCGGAAATAAGCTGCGCCTTTTCGGCGTGGTGGAGCTCATCGCGGCCCCGCGTAATCCGGGAGAGTTTGACCTGCGCTCGTATCTCGCGCGGCAGGACGTCTATCATGGACTGCTGGCGCGATACGCGGAAAATGGCCGCATTCTTGAAGATTCCGGCGGCAACCCAATTCGGCGGGCCGCGCAACGATCGCGGAATTGGATGCAGACCGCTCTGTCACGAGGTCTGGAAGATTCCCCGGAAATCCATGGTCTGATCAGCGGGATGGTACTCGGCGCACGCGATGAGACGCCGGATGAAATTGAAGAACAGTTTCAACAAACCGGCACGCTGCACCTCTTTGCCGTTTCGGGCTTGAACGTGGCCATTGTGGCCCAGTTGCTCTGGATCATCGCGATCGCCGTCCGCCTGCCCAGACGTTGGGCGATCGCTCTAATCATCCCAGCGCTTTTCTTTTACGCCGCCATCACCGGGCTCAATACCTCGAGTGTTCGGGCCGCGCTGATGGGCGCAATCTTACTCGGCGGTTTTTTCGTGGAGCGCAAAGTTTTGCCGGTAAACAGTGTCGCGGCCGCGGCATTTCTGATTCTTTGTTACGATACCAACCAGTTTTTCTCGACTGGGTTTCAACTCTCATTCGCGGTTGTCCTCGCCCTTATCATCCTGGCGGATCGGCTCTACCGCCTTCTCCTCCGTTGGTGGGAACCGGATCCCTTTCTGCCCCGGAATTTCATCGGAAATATTCCGAGACTGGCGCAACACAGTTGGCAGGCAGTCGCGCGCGGTCTCTCTGTCTCGCTCGCCGCGTGGATCGGATCCACGCCGCTGATTCTGCCCTATTTCCATTTGATCACGCCCGTTTCGCTCCTGGCAAATCTGGTGGTGGTTCCGATTGCTTTTCTTGTTTTGGCGATTGGCCTGATGTCCCTGCTCGTGGCTGCTTTTGCTCCCGCGCTCACGATCATTCTTAACAACGCAAACTGGAGTCTGGCCAGGGTGATCCTTGGCGCGGTTCAATTGTTGGCGGGCGCACCGGCCGGCCATTTTTATCTCGAGCGCCCGCATTGGTCTGATGGGGCTCACACCGACGTCACAGCGCTAGACCTAAACGAAGGCGCCTCCGTCCATGTCCGGACCGCTGGAACGCACTGGCTCTTCGACCCGGGTGGCGAGAAGGATTTCAAGCGCATATTGCGCGGCTACCTCCGATCGCGCGGAGTCAATCGGCTTGACGGTCTCCTGCTTACCCATGGAGATGCCACTCATATCGGAGGCGCTGACGCTGTCATGGGCGCCTTCCGGCCGCGGCAGGTGATTGATTCTCCTTCGCCCGACCGTTCGATTGTTCATCGCAAACTCGTCCTTCAATGCGCAGAACGTTCCATCCCGCGGAAGCTCGTCGGGGCCGGGGACGAATTTCGCCTCTCTCCCGACGTGACAGCTCGGATCCTTTTCCCCCACCCCGATTCACGCGCCCGGGTCGCTGACGATCAGGCATTAGTGGTGCAACTTGTCCTGCCCGGAAGTACCCGCGTTCTTCTCATGTCCGACAGCGGCGAAACGACGGAACGGGCGCTGCTCGCAGGCCACCCTGATTTGCGCAGCGACCTTGTCATCAAAGGCCAGCATCACTCAGGCGTATCCGGTTCACCTGAATTTTTCGACGCCGTCCGGCCCCAGGCGATCATCGCGTCCGCGCGAGAGTCAGCCGAAAATCAACGCATCAAAGAGGATTGGGAGGAAATGGTGAAAGCCCGCGGAATAAAACTCCTGCGGCAGGACAAAACCGGCGCGGTGAGCGTCCGCTTTTTTCACGATCGCTGGGAAGCCACATCATTTCTCGAAACCGAAACCTTCCGCAACACGAGCCGGTAGATTTCGAGTTCGGATTGGCGGAAGCGCTTCTCGAATGTGCTTATCGCCGGGCTCGATTTTGCGTCGCAGCTGATAACGAAACGTGTGAATTGAGCAACCAGGCGTTCGATTTCCTGAAAATAATCGATCTGATCCGTGGCGATGCGCAACGTGCCTTGCGGGAGGAGCACGCGATCGATGGCAGTAAGAAAATCTTCTGTTACCACCCGCCGCCTCCAGTGGCGACGCTTCGGCCACGGATCGGGAAACAGAAGGTGAAACACTGCGACGGAAGCCGGGGGTAAGAGCCGCTCAACGGCGTATGAACTTTCCACGCGCAAAATGCGGGCGTTCGCTGCGCGGTGGGAGACGATCTTCCGGCAAACTGTTCGAACCCTGCCGGCGAGTCGCTCGATTCCGAGAAAATTGTGCGTGGGATTTGCCTCAGCGCTGGCCACAAGAAAGGAGCCATCGCCGCAGCCGAGATCGACCTCCAAAGGGGCGTGGCGCCCATAAATCGCCTCGAGATTCAGCGGCGCAAAGTAGTCTGCGGGGAGGATCTCTGGTTCCCAGGCTGGAACAAATTCTGCGGGTTTTAGCATCTGGAATTGGCCGATCGAGCGAATCACCATTACTAACCTCAAAAGACAGGGAAAACCACGAAGCCAATGACTAGACAATTCTCGATTTTGATTCTCGCGCTCGCCGCTTTCACGGTGGCAAACATTTCTGAGGCCGGGCCAGACCCATCCGCGACGCGGACCGCAATATTCGCCGGCGGGTGTTTTTGGTGCATGCAACCGGCGTTCGATCACGCCAAAGGAGTGGTCAAGACCGTTGTCGGTTACGCCGGAGGGAGTGAAGCCGACGCCAATTACAAGAAAGTCTCAGCGCATCAGACGCAGCACCGCGAGGTGATAGAGGTGACCTACGATCCGGCCCAAATCTCGTACGATCAGTTGCTCGATATTTTCTGGCGCCAGATAAACCCAACGCAAGCGAACGGGCAGTTCCACGATATCGGCTTGAGCTATCAAGCCGCGATTTTCTATGAAAACGACGAGGAAAAGCGAGCGGCGGACGCCTCCAGGGAGCAATTAGGCAAGTCGGGTAAGTTCGAGAAACCGATCGTCACGGAAATTCTGCCAACGACGAAATTTTATCCCGCGGAGGAGTACCACCAAAAATACTATTTCAAGAATCCGGCTGAATATGAGGCGTATCATGTCGGTTCCGGCCGCCGGCGTTTTCTCGAAAAGATCTGGGGCACGGCAAAACACTAGCCACGGACGGCACCCGCGCTTGCTTGCGCGCATTGCGCCACGAGCTTGCCCGCAGAGTTCACTCGAGCTTCGAATTCGTTAGGCGCTACGGCTTCGTTATGGGTGCGAGTTGGGCAAAGATGGCCATAGGTGAACCCTTCGTTCCTTGCTCCAGCGAACTAAAGCTGTACAGCTCCACTTCGTTTGAATCGATAAACTCGGCCTGGCTTACAGCTAACGGCTCATTCAAAAATTTCCTGAGCTCCTGCGCGAGGACAATCGCGATCGACCGCGGATCTCGGGTATAAACCGGAATGGGAAACGCTCCGGAATTACGATCGTAGCCGTAGATGTTGCCCTCAGTTTCCCAAACACAGTAGGCGTGGCCGGCTGGATGATTGTCAAATTTCACCAGAAGGATCTTGGCCCAAAAATTCTGCTCGAGTTTATGCTGGGCCTTGACGACCGCGAGGTAGTTACATGCAGAAACAACGCAGCCATTGAGCACGACGAGATCATCTTCCCCAGGATTGAGAATCACTCGCTGCTGGCATCCAGCTGAAAGGCAAATCAATAATGCCGCGCAGAAGACGGCTCGCGCTTTGCGAAAGAGATGATTTTTCATGAAGGTTGAGGTCTAGACGAGAGGGAACGGCAGGCGATTTATGGTTAGTGGGGTTTTTTATAGCATCTATTCTGCTTTTAGGGGAAGCTTTATCTTGATTTCCAAGCTTCCGCCCTCCCGTGAGGCAAACGCGGAAGAGACTGATCAACACCGCTGAGAGGGGATCCTCCACCGTGTGTCATCTAGGTCGGCATTTCTCTAAAGGACCCGAAGGTATTTGCGCCGACTACCGTCAGCCGCTTCGATGACGAAGAACTCCGTGTGAACGCTCAGAAGCCGGTCGCGATCAGTTGCGCCTGCCGGGATTCGGTCCAGGAGATCGCTTCCATATGTGTAGAGCAGGTAATTACCATCAACCGCCCAGCGGCCGGTAAACTTTGAAATGAGTTTTTTGCGGAAAAATACTTCGCCGCTAAAATTGCCATCGCGCTTGAAAACGTAGTGGCAGCTTTGGATTTTGTCTGCGTAGCTCCACTTTCCAACGAGACCATTTGCAGAGCGCGACTGCAAGCTCGCACAAGATGTCATTAGACAAAATATGAGCGCGAGAAAGCCTTTCATCTGCGAGAAGGAAAACACGATCAACTGCCGCCTCGGCAAGCGCAATCGCGGAGGGCCAAAGCGCCTCGCAGCGAATCCTTAGGATCACCGATCGTTTGCGCGCAATGCGGGGCACCAGCCCGGAGAGCAGCACGATAAAAACGCCTTCCCCATCCGTCTTCGGTGCCGACGTGAGATCCAAGGCCCAAAAAGGAAAGAGGGCGATCCCTGGCACGGGTCTCGCCCTCAAATCAGATGAGCACTGGACAGCTAGTTTTGAGCGATAAGGGTTGAAGCGGCCCGGAATTTCTTGCTCCCTGCGTAGGCATACAGAGGTTGATAATTGCGCTTTCCGACCTGCGCCGTCGTGCATGCGGTCCAGTTGAATGTGGGGTCGAGAACGTAACTGCCGTTCTGCGTGTCCCAAGCCAACCACGCGTGCGTTTGCCGGCTGCTGGAGGTTCGCTTGCCGATAACGAGCCGAACATTGGTGGCGCCATTCGCCTGCATTTTTTCGTAAAGGGCGACTGCCTTGGCTTTGCAATCGGCGGGTGCCCCCGACTGCGCTTCGGCGGGGGTTTTCCACGTCATGGTGTAACCGTAAGGGATCGAGCGAAGGCCGCCCATCCACCGATTGACGAGGCCCATGGAAACTCCGTTGGAAGCTGCACGGTGCGAAGCTGTTAAGACCGGACGGATACGAGCCATCTGACGATCGTACGGGGTGGCGCTGACGGTGAAGAGGAGCGCGTCGGCGAAGGAAGATGATGTAGCGAGCGAGACAAGAGCAATGGTCAGAAGGAGCGTCTTTTTCATGGTGGAGATTCAATTGGCTATATTCACTATAATTACTATAGCAACAGCCATGCCACCCTCGCTCCAGGCAAAAAACGCGTTCGAATCAGGTAAAAACCCGAGTCGGATACTGCGGGACGGTCCTCGTAATTGACCTCCTGAGGATAGCCTCCGGTCAGCAGACCGGCAGGCAAGCTTCGTCCGCACGGAGCCACTACGGAACGGTCAGGTTTAAGAGCCTCACAAGTGGAGGCGAGGGGAGTTGAACCCCTGTCCTCGAAGCTGTCTACGCAAGCTTCTACATGTTTATCCGGTGATAAGTTTAGGGAGCCGAACCTTGCACCGGCACACTGCCGGCCCCCGAGCGTCCACGAAATTCCTTCACCAGCCGGCGCGGTCACTCCGCCGGCTAATTAGCCTGCTGTCCATGTTTCCGGCCGTAGCAGGCGTCCAACCGGAAACATCACGGTCAATTAAGCCGCGAGAGCGAGATCTTGGTGATCTGCGTTTATTTTTTTTGGTCCGGATTTTAACGAGGCCAACGAACCATCCTCGACATGCCGCCTGCGCTTCGAACTACGAGTCGAAG
>Ga0190272_10000774_pt1 | contig 15706 bp, 16 predicted proteins | sample Popmic504T_FD_133746 | JGI IMG/M metagenome (GOLD analysis project Ga0190272, IMG submission 133746) | Populus adjacent soil microbial communities from riparian zone of Shoshone River, Wyoming, USA - 504 T | ecosystem: Environmental > Terrestrial > Soil > Riparian zone | place: USA: Wyoming... | reverse complement strand
GGCTCGCCGCCTACCCGGTCACCGCACTCGAGCTCGACGTTTCCGGATCTGACCTCGAGCGGCTGCGAGCATCGCTCACGGAGGTGGCCGTCACCTCCGGCGTCGACATCGCTGTACAACGAAGTGGCATTCACCGTAAAGCTAAGCGCCTCGTCGTGCTCGACGTCGACTCGACGTTGATCCAGGGTGAGGTGATTGAAGATCTGGCTGCCTTTGCTGGGTGTCAGGCTGAAGTGGCCGCGATCACGGCGGCCGCGATGCGTGGCGACATCGACTTTGAGCAATCTCTTCTGCAACGGGTCTCTCTCCTCGCGGGTGTCGATGCCAGCGCGATAGACCACGTCCGCGAGCGCGTGCAGCTCTCCCCTGGAGCCCGCACACTCGTGCGGACCCTCCGTCGGCTCGGCTATCACTGCGGCATCGTCAGCGGAGGCTTCACCCAGATCACCGACCAGTTGGTCGCCGAGCTGGGGATCGAATACTCCACCGCGAACACGCTTGAAGTGGCCGACGGGCGACTCACCGGCAAGCTCACTGGCCCGGTGGTGGATCGCGCGGAGAAGGCCGCCGCTCTGCGACGTTTTGCTGCGGACGCTGGCGTGCCGCTGAACCAGACGGTTGCTATCGGTGATGGCGCCAACGACCTCGACATGCTGGATGCCGCGGGCCTCGGGATCGCCTTCAACGCGAAGCCATTAGTGCAGAGTGCGGCTGACACGTCGGTTAATGTCCCCTACCTCGATGCCATTCTGTTTCTGTTGGGCATTAGCCGCGAAGAGATCGTGGACGCGGACAACGTCACTGGCTAGCTAACCTCGTGCGATGTCAAACGACCTCAACCGCACCGGAGCGGAGTCCCAAGAGCTGAATGGCTCAGAACTCGCGAGCACAGCGAGGGCGCACGTTGGGTATTTGTCCTCCAGCGTCGTGAATGCGTGAGGGTCGCTGCCTTCCCCAGCTAGGCGGTTCGCGAGTGTTTCAAACCCGGGGTTGTGCCCGACCATGAGAGCGGCGTGGATGCCCGTCGAGATTTCCGTGACCAAACTGAGCAGTGTGTTGACGGAAGCCTCGTACACCCGCGACTCATCTTGCTGTGTGTTCGCGACGAGTCCGGATAGGTTCCACGTCTGCTGCGCCCGCGTTGCATCAGAGACTAGCGCGAGATCGAGAAACCCGACCCGGGAGGTGATGATCGGCCCGACGACACCAGCATCCTGACGCCCTCGTTCGGACAACGGGCGCTGGTGGTCGCTCACACCGGTGGGGTAGTCGGATTTTGCGTGCCGAAGGAGCCCCAGGACATACAGATCGGCGGGTTCAACAGTGTGAGCCATGGCTAAGCGCCGATCGCGTGCACACCGCCGTCAACGTGGACGATCTCCCCGGTAGTGGCTGGGAACCAGTCGGACAACAACGCCACACACGCGCGGGCAGCCGGCTCGGGGTCGGCGACGTCCCACCCGAGCGGAGCGCGCTCGGCCCAGACCGTCTCGAACTTTTCAAAGCCCGGGATCGACTTCGCCGCCATCGTGCGCAGAGGACCGGCAGCTACCAAGTTGCTGCGAACCCCGCTACTCCCGAGGTCACGCGCGAGGTACCGCGATGTTGATTCGAAGGCCGCTTTTGCGACTCCCATCCAGTCGTAGGTGGGCCAGGCCACTGTGGCGTCGAATGTCAGCCCAACGACAGACGCGGAGTTGCCAAACATCGGACGGCACGCCATCGTCAGCGACTTCAACGAGTACGCGGAGATGTGCATGGCGGTGGCAACGTCGTCCCACGAGGTATTGAGGAAGTTGCCACCCAATGCCGACTCTGGCGCATATCCGATGGAGTGAAGGACCCCATCGAGTCCGTCGAGGTGCTCGCCAACGCGCTGGGGCACAGCAGCCAGATCCTCTTGAGAGGTGACATCCAACTCGATCACGGGTGCAGCTTGCGGCAAACGGCCAGCGATCCGGCCGGTCAACCGCACGGTTCGCGCCTGCGAAGACAGCACTACCTGGGCGCCCTCTTCTTGCGCAAGCCGAGCAACGTGAAACGCGATCGAGGCGTCGGTGAGGACTCCCGTAATGAGTAACCGCTTGCCGGTCAGCAGTGCCATGGAGACTCCTTCGTGGTCAGCGGTTCTTGGCGGAACGTAAATGCGCTCGGTAGTGGGTGGCGGCTAATGACCCATGCCCAACCCACCATCGACCGGGATTACCGCCCCGGTGATGTAGGCCGCCGCATCACTGGCCAGGAAGGCGACTACTCCTGCCACCTCCTGCGGTGATGCGTAGCGTCCAAGCGGCACTTGGGCGAGAATCTGTTCTTTACGCTCGTCGGTAAGGGCCGCAGTCATATCGGTGTCGACAAAGCCTGGAGCAACGACGTTGGCGGTGATTCCGCGTGAGCCGAGCTCGCGAGCTGCTGAACGCGCGAAACCCACCAGACCAGATTTGGACGCGGAGTAGTTGGTCTGTCCGGCCGAGCCGGAGAGCCCCACCACTGACGAGATGAAGATGAGCCGACCGCGTTTCAGGCGGAGCATTCCCTTGGCTGCCCGCTTGGCCACTCGAAATGACCCCGCGAGATTGGTGTCCAGCACCTCAGTGAAGTCGTCGTCGCTCATCCGCAATAGCAGGGTGTCGCGGGTCATTCCAGCGTTCGCAACCAGAATCTCTACCTTTCCCTGGTGCTCCTCGACCGCCGCGAACGCAGCGTCCAGGCTGTCGGGATCGGTGACGTCTGCCTTCACGCTGAACATGCCAGCGGGCGCATCGCCAGAGCGCTGGGTAATGGCCACGGAATCTCCCGCGGCAAGGAACGTCTTGGCGATCTCTAGACCGATCCCGCGATTACCGCCTGTGACTAGAACCGACCGTGCCACTCGTCCTCCGCCGCTCGCGCCTGCTCCGACTCACGGCACGGTATCGGGCATGCCGAGAATCGGGGTAATCCAGGTAGGTTTTGCTCTGGCCCTGTTGGTTGGGGCTTCTTGGAACTGCCGGGAATCTGCGAAAGGTTTGAAGGTGGAACGATCGATCGACGCGGAGTTTCTGGCTCTGCCGCTGCGCTCCCTCGCCGACGCGGCGCTGCAGCGAGCCCGGGACGCAGGGGCAGAGTATGCGGCTTTCCGCATGGAACGGATCCTGGGGCAGGCCATTCGGTTGCGCGACGGTGAAGTTGAGGGAGTGAACAACGATGCCGACGTCGGCTACAGCGTGCGCGTGATTGTCGACGGCACGTGGGGATTCGCAGCCGACGTGGAACGCACTCCCGACGCTGCCGCTCGCACCGCAGACCGTGCAATCGCCTTGGCCAAGGTCAGTCGGCCAGTGAACACCGAGCCGGTTTCGCTCGCGCCCGAACCCGTTCACGCCAACAAGACATGGATCGCGCCGTATCGCATCGACCCCTTCGACGTGCCGGACGACGACAAGATTGCTCGGCTCATGGATTGGTCTGAGCAGTTGGCCGCCTCCGACGGTGTCGACCATGTCGACGTTTCCCTCCTGAGCGTAAAAGAAAACAAGTTCTATGCGGACCTAGCCGGAACCACCACCACACAACAACGCATTCGCATTCACCCCGAGCTCAATGCCGTCGCGGTCGACCGCTCCACGGGTTCGTTCGAGTCCATGCGGACCTGCGCCCCGCCCACGGGGCGAGGCTGGGAGTACGTAAAGGGTGAAGGGTGGGACTGGGCCACCGAACTCGGCCAGCTCCCTGAGTGGCTCGGCGAAAAGATGAAGGCACCGAGTGTCACGGCCGGGCGCTACGACCTCGTCATCGATCCGACCAACCTCTTCTTGACGATTCACGAATCAATCGGCCACGCCACTGAGCTTGACCGAGCACTCGGGTACGAGGCCAACTACGCAGGCATGTCGTTTGCTACGCCCGACAAGCTGAACAACCTCAAGTACGGCTCCGATCTAATGCACGTCACCGGCGACCGCACCGCTGACCAGGGGCTGGCAACGATCGGCTACGACGACGAAGGCGTTGAGGCGCAAGCCTTCGACATTGTGAAGGATGGCTTGCTTGTCGGCTACCAGCTCGACCGTCGTATCGCCAGTCGCTACGGATACGACCGCTCGAATGGTTGCGCGTACGCCGACTCCCCCGGTCACGTTCCCATTCAACGGATGGCCAATGTGTCGCTGCAACCGGCGCCCGACGGCCCGGACACGGAGGCGCTGATCGCGGGCGTAGAAGATGGTATCTACATCGTGGGCGACAAGAGTTGGTCCATTGATATGCAGCGGTACAACTTCCAGTTCACTGGCCAGCGCTTCTATCGCATCCAAAACGGTCGACTTACCGGACAAGTCAAGGATGTCGCGTATCAAGCCACCACCACCGATTTCTGGGGCTCTATGGCTGCAGTGGGCGGGCCGCAGACTTATCTGATGTCAGGCGCATTCAACTGCGGGAAAGCACAGCCGGGTCAGGTAGCTCCCGTGAGCCACGGGGCACCTTCCGCGTTGTTCACCGGGGTCAATGTGCTCAACACCGTTGAGGAAGGTGGCCGATGACACCGCAAGAAATGCTCGAGCGTGCGCTGGAATCCTCGACGGCTGATGAGTCTGTCGTGCTAGTCAGTGAGTCAAGTTCAGCCAACCTGCGCTGGGCCGGCAATACCCTGACAACCAATGGCGTCATGCAGAGTCGCGATGTCACCGTCGTCTCCATTGCCCACCGGAGCAATGGCAAAGCAGCGGCTGTTGTCAGCGGGAGCGTCGCCTCGGCTGAGGACGTCGAGAAGTTGGTGGAGCAAGCCGACCTCTCCGCCCGAACCTCGGAAGCTTCCCCCGATGCCGCACCTCTCATTGACGCCGGCGTTGCGCAGGGCTTTTCCGAGGGGCCAGAGGACACCTCGGCCGAGGTGTTCAGTTCGTTCGCACCCGCATTGGGCGAGTCTTTCGCGCGGTCACGAGCCGAGGGGCGAGAGCTCTTCGGATACGCAGAACACGAGGTGCGAAGTGTCTACCTCGGCAATTCTGCCGGCTCGCGACTACGACACATTCAACCCACGGGCCAAGTTCAACTCACTGCCAAGTCCGCGCAGCGGACCCGATCCACTTGGCACGGCGCCGTGACGCGCGATTTTGCGGACGTCGACATGCTCGCCCTGGACGCAACTGCCGCTCAGCGCCTTAAGTGGGCGGAGCGGCAGATCGATTTGGAGCCAGGGCGCTACGACGTCGTCCTTCCCCCGACTGCAGTGGCTGATCTCATGGTCTACGCCTATTGGTCGGCCTCGGCCCGAGATGCCGAGGAGGGACGCACCGTTTACAGCAAGCCCGGAGGCGGCACTCGGGTTGGCGAGACTTTGACGGACAAACCCATCAACCTGCTGAGCGATCCCGCCTACCCGGGCTTGGAGACCTACCCCTTTATGGCGACGGGCGAGTCTAGTTCTTTCACCTCGGTATTCGACAACGGCTTGACGTTGGAAAGAACCAACTGGATCGATAGTGGTGTGCTCACGCATTTGCCGCAGACGCGTCATTCAGCTGATCTCACCAAGATGCCACTGACGCCCATCATCGACAATTTGATCGTCGATGTCGGAGACGGAAAGGGCACTCTCGACAATGTGGTCGCGGACGTGGAGCGCGGTTTGTTGGTCACCACGCTTTGGTACATCCGTGAAGTGGATCCACAGTCACTGCTACTCACCGGGCTCACTCGCGATGGCGTCTATTTGATAGAGAACGGCGAGGTGGTGGGAGCCGTCAACAACTTCCGTTTTAACGAAAGCCCGATCGATCTGTTAAAGCGAGTCACTCACGCCAGCGAAACAGCGTTGACGCTGCCGCGCGAGTGGAACGACTTCTTCACGCGCGCTGCGATGCCCGCGCTCCGCGTCGGCGACTTCAACATGTCGACGGTCAGCCAAGCGTCCTAGCCTCGGCCAGTTCGATGCTCGACCTAGGAGTCTTCGAGGCGAAAGCCCACCTTCATACCCACTTGCCAGTGCTTCACGTGTGAACCATCGATCTGACCGCGGATCTCGGTCACTTCGAACCAGTCGAGGTGACGCAATGTCTCAGAGGCACGTCCGACGCCGTTTTGCACGGCGTCTTCCAGACCATCAGTGGAGGTGCCCACGATTTCGGTGACTCGGTAGGTGCGGTTGACCACGATCACTCCTTTGGTTTCGGGTCGCTCACATGATCCTCGATGAAGTGCGCCGGCGGCCAGCGACCCCACCTGAGATGCCGGCGTCCCGGAATGGACGTACGGTGGAGGTATCAGCAGGAGGGTTCATGGCTCGCAGCCCCGATTCACCGATTTATCGGATTACCACCGCACGCAAGAGCGTCCCCGACGATCAGGCTGCGCGCATCCGTGGATACGTCATCTCCATGTCGATCCGCGTGGTGTGCTTCGTACTGGCTCTGGTGACTTCCGGCCCGCTGCGTTGGGCTTTTGTCGCCGGTGCGGTATTCATTCCGTACCTAGCCGTGGTGTACGCGAACAGTGGACGCGAGCCCAATGAAGACCCGCCGGAGACGCTCGTGGGCGACCAGCGCGAACTCCCCCGCTAGTCCAGCATTAGCCGCCGATGGCGGACATGGGACGGGGTGGCTGCAGAAACGTCGGCTCATCGATGCCGTGACCAGCCTTCTTGGCCGCCAGGGACGAGCGCATGACCCCGACGAGTTCGGCGTCCGTCGCTCCCTCACGAAGTGGCGCACGCAAGTCTGACTCGGTGCTGGCAAACAAGCAGTTCCGCACTTGCCCGTCAGCAGTCAGGCGAACCCGATCGCAGGACTCGCAGAACGGCCGCGTGACTGATCCGATGACACCGACCAGCCCGCTAGCGCCGGTGTCGGGATCGGTGACGACCCACGTTTCCGCGGGTTCACTGCCACGAGGTGCCTTGTTCGGCTCCATCGTGAAGACGGCCCGCAACTCGGTGAGAATCTCATCGGCGGTCACCATGTCTGTGCGCGACCAGCCGTGCTGCGGATCGAGCGGCATTTGCTCGATGAATCGCAACTGCAACTCCTGGGCGAGCGCCCACCTCACCAGCGCGACTGCTTCGTCATCGTTGACGCCTCGCATCAACACCGTGTTGACCTTGACTGGGTCGAGCCCTGCATCCCGTGCGGCAAACATGCCCGCAAAGACGCGGTCGATGCGGTCGCGGCGCGTCAATGTGGTGAAGCGATCCCGATCCAGGGTGTCGAGTGAAACGTTGATGCGCGTGAGTCCTGCGTCGCGAAGACGCACCGCCCGGGAATCGAGGCCAATGCCATTCGTCGTCAGCGAGATGCTCGGCGGATCCGGCAGGCCAGCAACGCCGGCGATGATCTGCTCAAGGTCGGCTCGCAGCAGGGGCTCTCCCCCCGTGAACCGCACTTCGCTCACGCCCTCATCGACAAAGAGCGAGATGACCCGGACGAGTTCGTCGCCGGTGAGAATCTCTTCGGTCGGCGTCCAATCGAGGCCCTCAGCCGGCATGCAATACGTACAGCGCAGGTTGCAGCGGTCGGTCAGAGACACGCGGAGGTCGGTGGCGATCCGACCAAAACCGTCACGCAGCACGAATACTCCCAGGGTTGCCGTCGAGGACGACGGGCGTTACCTCAAGGCTAACTTGTGCCCGGCTGGGGTGGGTGGGCCGTTCCAGGGCCCCTCGTGTCAGTGTCGGGACGTGCTCCGACAGCTACGCCAGCCCCGCTGGGTGCTTTTGGCCTTGATCACTCTCGCGGCCTGCGCGCTATTTGTGGTGCTTGGGCGCTGGCAGTGGCATCGGCACGATGACCGGCGAGAGCGGAATGCGCAGGTGATTGCCGCGCTGGAGGCGCCCGTCGAGCCACTGAGCGCTGTCATCTCCTCTGGGTCGGGCCTTGTTCCGTCCGACGAGTACCGCCAGGTCAGCCTCACGGGCGAGTACGACGCAGTGGGACAGGTGCTGCAACGGAATCCCAAGGGGCGCTCGGGTTTCAACGTTCTCACCCCTCTCGTCACCGAGGGCGACCAGGCGCTCCTGGTGAATCGTGGCTGGGTGCCAGGGGGCACGACGGACAGCAACACCCCTGACGTCGACGTCACTCCCCCGACAGACACGGTGGAGGCCATCGTGCGCTTACGGCTGAGCGAGAGCAATGACGGGCGGACCGCACCGGAGGGCCAGACCTACACGGTTGACGTTTCCGCGCTAGGCATCTCAGATGAGTACACCCTGGTGGACGCCTACGGAGAACTTGTCGAACAGCAACCCCCACCCCCAAGTGACATCGAGCTACCCGAGACCGAGGCACCCGGTCTTGGGCCGCACCAGATGTATGCCTACCAGTGGTGGCTCTTTGTGCCGATCGCTATTGTCGGATTCTTCCTCCTCGCACGTCGTGAATTACACGAGAGCAGCGAGGAGCGAAACGAAGTCACCCCAATATGACCCATTTACCATTCTCGTCCTGACCATACGCATCCGTTTTCATGATCCCGCAACCGACGTCGCTGCTGCCAATGAAGTCCGCGAGCGAAAACCTCTGCGACATTCCAAAGACGTCGTATGGGTCTTCTGGGTTGGGCAACTGGGCGACCAGAATGACCCGATATCTTTCACCATCTGGCGCTTCGACGTCAGCGACGATGCATTCGCCACCCGTACGAGTGGATACAAGTGCCGAGCCGGAAACGCCCAACTGACTGTCGACGTACTCGAGCGCTTTGTCTTCGGCCTTGGCCTCAGCGGGGTTACTGCACGCCCCCAGGGCGGATCCAAGCAGTGCAGCGCCACTCGCAGCCGCGACAACCCCGGTACACCATCTCACCTGGCAATCATGACAGTCAGGACTAAGTGCCCGGGCCACTTGCCGAGACCTTGGCGCGGGTGGGCTAATTACTCCAAGACGTAGACGAATTCGCCCACGCCATCCGCTCCGAGGACCGGTGACGCGTCGGGACCGCCTTCGCGGACGAAGCCAACCTTCTCAAGCACTCGTATCGATCCCGCATTGCGATCAGCGACCATGGCGTATAGAGGGCGCGGCTCAATGCGCGTGGCGAACTGTCGCAGTGCTTCGGTGGCAATGCCTCGACCCCAATGACTCCGATCGACCCAGTAGCCGACCAGAGGCTTGTCCGTCAGCCCCCACGAGCTCACGTAGCCGACGCACTCGTCGTCAGCAATGATCGCGCGCACCAGGCTCGTCGCTTGGGGCAAAATCACGCTCCAGTGATGCATGAAAGCGTCGTAGTCTCGCGATGGGAAAGCCGCCATCTCTGACGCTTCTGGATCTGCCTGATGGCGATAAAACAATTCAAGGTCGGCGTCTACTACCGGTCGCAACCAGACTGTGGCTGCGTGGTGAGACATTTTCTCGCACGCCAGGTATACGAGTTCCCCATGCTCATCGAATTCCGAGTGATGGCGTCTAAAACCCAGTTTGTCCAACACTCGTAAGGACGGATCATTCCAAATCCGGACAGTCGACCAGATCCGGCCTCGTCCGGTTGCGAATCCGGCATCCAGGACTGCCCGAGCTGCTTCTGTGGCGTATCCGTTCCCCCGCGCCCCACTAAACAGCTCATAGGCCAATTCAGGCTCATCCAAACTGCTTCGACCAATGAATAGACCGCAGTATCCGATCGGATCGCCCTCGATCTTTCGTCGAATTGTGAGAAACCCGATCCCAGAACTCCGCGATTCCAGCTCTTGTTTGATGAGTCGTGCTTCGACGTCCGACATCGAGCGCTCCACTGGGGTCTCTCGCTCCCTTAACAACTCCCAGTTCCACAACGCGTCCTTTCTGGTTCTAAGTTCCATCGAAAGGCGTTCGGTCTCAAGCGCAAACCTCATGGGTGAATAGCGAGCAGCCACCGCTCTCTCCTTCGGTTGCGGCCGTGTCTTCCCCACCGCAGCGTACGTAAGGGTCAGGACACGGTCAGACAGAATGTGTCGGTATTCAAGATGACGTTCAGGCCGAGCGGCACCGTGAGTTGACGTGGACCATGACCAATCGAGAAACCACCCAGCACTGGCACATCGAGTTCACCTAAGCGTTCGTACAGAACGGGTGCGATGTCCCCACATCCATGAAACGTTCCTAGTGCGACTCCGCGTAGTCCGTCTAACCAGCCCGCCCGCATCAACTGGGTCAGCATTCTGTCGACACGGTAGGGCGGCTCTGAGACATCCTCAAGCAGGACGATGCAGTCGCGCGCACCGAAACTATCGGTGGTGGCAAGGGTCGAGCACAGCAGACTGAGATTGCCACCAATCAGTCGCCCGGATGCCTCACCCGCCCTAATGACGTAGGGGGCTTCCGCGTCAACCACCATCGTCGCAACCGAACTGAGAAGCGCGCTTTGCAGCGACTGCACCGAGTCAAAGTCTGGTGAATCACCTGCAAAGACTTCGGATGCCACCATCGCGCCGTGTAGTGAGGCCCAGCCCAGCCGACGCTGCACCGCTTCGTGAAGCGCGGTGATGTCACTCGACCCAACCAACCAGCGGGGGTCGCTGGCCGCGATCTGGTCCCAATTGAGCCCGTCGACGATACGGGTGGCGCCGTGTCCACCACGTGCACACAACACGGCTGAGAATCCCGGCTGACTCATCGCCTCCGACAAGTCCTCCGCCCGTTGGGTGTCGGTGCCCGCGAACAACCCGGACTGAACGTTCTCGAGCGCGTGGGGCATGACCGTCACGTCGAGTCCCCATGCCCGCAAGGTCGTGAGACCTCGATCGAGTCGCAGCGGGTCGAGTGGACCACTGGGAGCGACCACGGCAACCCGTGAACCAGGCCCAAGATGCGACGGAGCGATGAACGGCACGAGGGCAGTCTGACACCGCGGGTTTCCGCCACCGCCGAACGACTCCACGGGCGCCGAGGCCCGTTGGTGCTCGCCAAGGCGTCGTGCGGATGCCAAGGTGGTGAGGTCGAATCGGGGCGAGTCAGTGAGGACAGCATGGATCTGGGATTGGCCGACCGGGTATTCGTGGTCAGTGGAGGCAGTCGCGGGTTGGGACGCGCGGGTGCGGAAGCCCTCGTCGCTGAGGGCGCCAAAGTGGTGCTTGGAGCTCGCGATGCAAACATGCTCAGCCAGGTTGCTGCGGAATTGGGCGGACCTGAGTCCGCCTTCGGAGTGCCTACGGACCTCGCGGAGTCTGGAGCTGAAGAGCGGCTCGTAGCCGCCGCCATGGCGCGTTTTGGGCGCGTTGATGGCGCACTCGTCAGTGCTGGCGGTCCACCTCCCGGATTGGTCATGGACATCACCGACGAACAGTGGCGTGACGCTTTCGAGAGTGTCTTCTTGGGCCAATTGCGGACAGCCCGTGCCGTCGCCAACTCGATCGGGGAGGAAGGTGGCGCCATCAGCTTCGTGCTCAGTTCCTCAGCCCGGGAACCCATTGAGAGCTTGGCCACGTCCAATGGCTTGCGGCCCGGACTCGCGGGCGTCGTCAAAACAATGGCGGACGAACTTGCGCCCCGTGGAATTCGTGTGAACGGCTTGATGCCGGGGTGGATCAATACCGATCGCACGCGCGAACTTGACGCCAAAATGGGGCGTAGTGACAGTGCACGCCGGCGGCGCGAGTCTGCGATCCCGATGGGTCGCTACGGTGATCCCGTTGAGTTCGCAACCATTGCAGCCTTCACACTTTCTGCGGCCGCTTCTTACCTGACGGGGGCACTGATCCCCATCGACGGTGGGGCGCGCCGCAGTCTCTGAAAGCGGTACCACGTTCACCTCTTTGCGCTATTGCTAGGGGGCAATACGTAGACGAAGCCTCCCCTATAGGGCAGCGCCGATATTCTTGTGGCGATGTCTGAGTATCCGCCTCCGCTGCCACCTCCGCTGCCACCCAACTGGCCGGACACAGACGGCCACCGCCGCAGATCGCGACTCAAGATGTGGCTCGGCCTCAGCGCCATTGCCGCGACAGCCGCTTACCTCGTCATCGCGACACTTGTGGCCGACGGGTACTCGCTGAGTCTGCTCTACGGCGAGGATGCACCCTCACACTCAGCGGGAGCTGATCAACCGCTGGGCAGTGCCAGCGGACTCTTGGCGTCGAGTGATCAGTACAAGTTCCTTTTTACCCAACGCAGATCCGAAGCGCCTGTCACGTTTGACCCTTGCCGCGTCATTGAGTACGTCGTGCGAAGTGATGGCGGACCCACCAATGGACTGGAGCTCATCCAACGAGCCGTCGCTGATACCTCCGATGCCACTGGGCTTGTCTTTCGCTACATCGGCTCCAGTGACGAGTCACCAGCTCCGCCGCGCTCGCACTACCAACCAGAGCGTTACGGCGACAAATGGGCACCGGTTCTCATCTCCTGGTCAGACCCAACGGAGACAACGGCGCTCGCTGGAAACGTCACGGGAGTCACGTTTCAAGCGCCGACCGTCGCCGACAATCGTCTGTACTACGTCAGCGGCACTATCGCGCTCGATGCTGACGACCTCGCAGCAGCAGGTGGGAACGTCCCACCGGAACGGGTGCTTCCGACGATCCGCCACGAACTCGCGCACCTCGTCGGCCTCGCCCATGTCCAGGATCCCAGTCAGTTGATGAACCCACACGGCAACAGATTCCTGGAAACATTCAACGATGGGGACCTCAACGGGCTTCAGCAGCTGGGCCAAGGCAACTGCACCGACAACCTCTAGTTGAACTCGGTGAAGTTAAGGGACGAGTCGACGACCGCAACCACACTCCAAGCCGAACCATCGTCGGCGGTGAGTTGGTAGGTGGGGAGCAAGACAGCGGATCCGTCCGGCTGCGTGTACATGGCCAGGCCGAGTTCGGCGCCGGTAATCGTGACGCTGGTGACCGGCCAGGCGAACCGTCCCCCGGGGTTCATGGTCGGCGGCAGCGTGGGCTTAGGGGCTGACACCACTAAGTCGTCGCCCTGCGGTAGTTCGCCGCCGTCTTCCATTGCGCCACCCATCGCCCCTGACATGCCAGCGGGCATGGGTTTGTCCGTAAACGGCATCGGACCTCCCCAACTCCCCATGCCAAAGCGCGGGTCCGTGAGACGATGCACCGCATCCGCCTGGCTGACCACGTCGTAGCTGCCCAGCGAGACCAACGGCGCCAGCGCGCCATACAGCGACTGGATCTGCTCGCCGCTGAACGTTGCCCCCCAAGTCACCCCTGTCTGCTGACCATCCACCATCTGCGCAGCCGTCACTGCCGCGGCTTGGGGCATCCCGTAGTCGGTCGTGGTGAAGCGGTAGTCGGCCGTGTCGACGCCGAGATCTGCCATGGTGTCTTTGAGGCTCTGGATCGCGGCATTGTCGCTCAATGCATCACCGGATGGATCGTTGCAGGAGCGATCGTCCGGCATCCCACCAAAGCCGGGCGCCGTGCCGCCACCCTGTGGGGAATCAGGAGCCTCTTGAACTGAATCAGGTGCAACCGCATCGGGGTCTGTCGCGGGCCCGCCCTGCAACGGCGGAACGTCCTCCTCGCCCCTCCCCGGCACCGGCTGGGGACAGCCGTAGGGATCAAGGAGCGGATTCCAGTAATTCAACGAGCCCAGCCCATCTGGGATGAGTTGCAGAGCGGGTCCACTTCCGTCTTGAGGACCAATACTCCACGAGCCGTAGTTCAGCGTCGGCTCGCCGCCCACACCAAGAATGTCAGCAGCCATCGCTGCAGTCGCTTTCGAGAAAACTGCACTCGGGTCGAACGACCAAGCGTCGGTTGCGCTGGCGTCATCAGAAAGGCCGTCCTCAGTGAAGACAATGCGCCCGAAGCCGACGGGCATGATGTCCATGCCCCGACCCATGGACGGCCCGCCTGGCTCGGCCGCTGATCGCCCTTGGCCATCCATGAGGAATGTGTCTCTGCCCACGGCCAAGGGTGATTGCGCGGCGACTGTCTGGTCTCGCGACTGCCCCAGAAAGTATCCGCCGGTCGCGGCGAGCAGAGCGGTAACCAGCCCGAATACCAGCCACGCCGTGATGCCTGAACTGTCTGCCGCCGGGGCATTTCCAGCGCCAGTATTCTCATCCGACGTCAGGATCTCGTTCTCGGTCATGGCACCCTCCCAGGGTCATCCCTCACCGAACAGACGTCAGCACACGCCTATCGGTTCCAGCGTTCCCGAAAAGCCTCCGGTTGCAGTAGTGCCAAACGACATATCCGTCCTAGCAGCGCACGCGATGGTGGCACGCCGAATCCACGGCCTACAGCACCCGAGCCGCGAAACCTGCCGAGTCGCTCTCGCCGACCATCACGAGCTTGTCGCCGGACCAAGTCAGGGCGTTGACGACTTCGCGGCGGAACCCCGGAAAGATGTCGACAGACTCCTGGCTGACCGTCTGACCGTTTTGCGACAAACGCACCGCCAGCGCCGGGCCTTCGTTTCGGAATCCAGATATCGCCACCCGGCCGCCGACTACGTCGGAAGTCCCGGCGTAGCAGAAGCAGGTGAGCCCCAGGACACCGTTATCTCCGTACCTCCGCACGAACGTGCCGTTGGCACGTAATCTCACCGCTCCGTAAGCGTTATCTGGGTTTACGAGTGCAGCAGTGATCAGGCCTTTTGCGGAAACGCCGATACTGGTTGGCCATGTGGAACCGTCGGGCTGCAGCTTAAACCGCGCCACACCATCGATGGAGAACTTGTCGTCAAAGCCACCGTCGGTCCGCAACCGCACCAAAGCACCGGAGCGAGGCGCCCTTTGGCCACTGCCCAGATTGTCGGTCCCTAGCAGAATGCGATCCTGTGGTCCGATGGCGAGGGCATCGTTCCAGTCGTAAATGTTCAGGTCGATGACACGCTCGCCATCGTCGGAGAATGTGGCATCACGTTGCCCCCGCGGACGAAAACGAAGGATATGCACGTCGGCACCCTCACCCTTGGTTTCCATCACAGAAACCACTGCTCTCCCCAGGGAGTCTTCTTCCACGAGTGGCGGCAAGAAGGAATTCCGCGACGGAGCCTTCCATTGACGCACGCCGTTGTCTGCGAACGTCTCGTCGAGAACCCCCGCAGAAGTGAACCGCAACATCGTCATCTGTTGCGTTGACTGCGCGACAACAAGGACACGTCCCTCAGCGGCGACATCCAGCATCGCAGACGTGCGTCGGTCGACGGGCATGCGATAGCGGGCGACCCCCGCGTTTCCAAACGTTGGGTCTAGCGTTCCGTCGCCAAGTAGGCGCACGACCACGAGTGCCTCGGGCGATGTCAAGCTGACACCGGAGGCATACGTCTTGCCGCCACGAACTTCAACGTCATCGAGGTCAGTCACCAGCGATTCGTCGAGGCGGACTCGACCGTTATTGCCAAACGTGGGATCAAGCTCGGCGATGGCCGCCTGAGCGTGGGGCGCAGACAGTACCGCCGCAGCGGTGAGCATAATTAACGTTGGTATGCGTGGCATTGCTTCCTCCCGAGATGCCTTGCATGCTAGGCGCGAGGTCGGCGGCTGAATAGGGCCATCCGTGGTGGCTCTACACCAGCGGTTGGGTGGCGAACTGTGTGCGATAGAGATCGGCGTAGAGGCCGCCCTCGGCGAGTAGGTCAGTGTGAGCGCCGCGCTCGATGATGCGTCCGGCGTCAACGACAAGGATTTGATCTGCGTGCCGCACCGTTGACAGCCGGTGCGCAATCACGATCGACGTGCGCCCTTCGAGTGCGACATCAAGCGCCTCTTGGACGTACCGTTCCGACTCACTGTCCAGGTGCGCGGTGGCTTCGTCGAGGACGACAACGTCGGGAGTCTTGAGTAG
>Ga0190272_10000773_pt1 | contig 15718 bp, 9 predicted proteins | sample Popmic504T_FD_133746 | JGI IMG/M metagenome (GOLD analysis project Ga0190272, IMG submission 133746) | Populus adjacent soil microbial communities from riparian zone of Shoshone River, Wyoming, USA - 504 T | ecosystem: Environmental > Terrestrial > Soil > Riparian zone | place: USA: Wyoming... | reverse complement strand
TCAACCCCTTTATAGCGTTTCGTGTGGCACTAGCCAAGCTACTTGGGCTATGGGTATCAAGAATTTATACCGCCGTTCAGGGAGTTGGGAAGAAATCAAATTTGGATTTGAAGACGGTGAGTTTACGAAGGTCATTTCCAATGATGGCGGTACGTGGCTGCTGGGAACGAGAAGGTCGACGACAGGGGAAACATTGCAAGGTATTACTCTTAGAAGCCGGGATAACGGAAAAATTTGGGAAGATATTGATTCTAAAATAGGTAAACCGGTAAACGATATTTATATTCATGAAAAAGTAGGATGGCTTGTCGGCTGGGGTGGGGTTATTTATTATACCCGCGATAATGGCGAAACCTGGACTAAAAGCGCGAGTCCATCCAAAAATTCTCTGGATAATATATTTTTTCTTGATCCAACGCATGGTTGGATTAGTGGAGCAAATCTCACCGTTTTACGAATGGTGCAACAACAGGAGTTATAGCGTCCAGACTTGCGGGGATGACCTAAAAGTGAATAATTGAATCTCTCTGCACACGACGTAACTTGTTGATTTATTTGAGAAATTCCAATTATTCACTACGCTTTTCACTGATCCGTAACGGATTCATAACCGCGAGGTCGGGGTCCGCACCACTTGAACGCGTAGAGATCGCCGCTCGCTTTACAAAGCGTTAAGTAATTATCTGCTGCGCTCCGCAGCCGAATGAGCGAACCAACATCCAGCTTTCTCAGTTTCCAATGATTTTTGCACCACAGGATTCAGTCGCGATCGCGACGCACGATATTGATTTTGTCGGCTGGTCCCCGTGGATTGAACTGAATATCCTGGCGGACCTGACCCTCAGCCGTGACCTCTATTTCCAGAACGTCGAAGATCGAGCTCCCCTTGCCTTCCTTATATCTAAAGCCATCTATCGGAATGGCAGAAATACTATACTTGCCTGGCGGGCCATCGACAAATTCGTAGTCCCCGTCCTCGTCCGTTTTTATCAACTTGATTAAATTGTCTTGCACGCGAATACGAACATGGTGGTTGGGCAGCGGTACGTATGTTATATCTCCCGGATCCCTGGGATTGACAACCTGCTTTGTTACTCTACCGTAGATACGGGTTTTAACTCTTTCCGGTGAGAGATTTTCCAGATACTGTAAATCCAATGCGGCAGAAGCAACAGGCGCCGTTCGCGAGCACGCATGCACGGGAAACCCCGCAGAATCACTCAAACCCATCGTGCCAAGGTAAACCAGGTAGCTGCCGCCGATCTTTTCCTTATCAAAGATATACAGGCATGATTCCCCGCCTTGTCGGATCACCATCTCTCTGCCCGGCGTTAAGTATCCCTTGAAAACTTTTTCAATGGATAAATGGACACTATTGTTTTCATCGATCGACTCCAGTCGCAGGACCGCGACACCTAAGGACCTTGCAAATTCCTCTTCGACCGTCGCTTTTTCGCCGCATTTACAAGCCGACACGATATTTGCCGAAAATACCATTACGGCCAATGCCGCAGCGAGATGAATAAAATGTTTGAACGGGAGTTTCATTATGGGAACCTGATGGCGATAAAATATCAGAAAGCCGCGAGTTAGTAAAGAAAATTCGTGCTAATCTTTAGACGATTTGGCTTATTAGGAGAGGATTTACGGCCCTTTGTATACGAATGATTCTGATAATAAACGGCGCTTTTGGAGTAGGTAAGACGACGGTCGGGCGTCTTCTGAAGGAGAGGATCGCCGGAAGCCGGCTGTATAATCCCGAATGGGCCGGATCGGTACTGATGCGCACTCCCTTCTTCCGGTTCAAGGGCGCCGGGACAGGCGATTTCCAGGATATCGACCTGTGGCGAAAATCGGTGATTAGCGGTACGCGGATATTCCGCGGCATGGCGCGCGGGACGGTTATTGTGCCGATGGCGTTTAGCCGCCGGGATTATTTTGATGAGATCGTGAGCGGGATGCGCCGATTTGACGGCGAAGTCAGGGTCTTTTGTCTCAGGGCGGGGCTCCCGACCATACGGACGCGTCTCGAGAAGAGGGGCGGGGAGATCGATTGGCCGGTCAACAAGGCGCAGGATTGTATCGAAGCCCATAAGGATGAGCATTTCGGAGAGCCGGTCGATACGGAAGGTGCGAGCGCGGGAGAAGTTGCCGACGACATTCTTAGGCGGTTGGAAAAGGGTCAATAGCGCGACTGTTCGCCAAGCCCAGGGATTTGCAAGATCCATGCGGGCTCTTGTCGCTGATAGCGACGCATATGATTATCTTGTCGGCTTCCAGATCACCTTGCCGGTCTTATCAATATACCCGTATTTCTCTCCCTTAAAAGTTTTGAGATTCATATGGCCTTCCTGCACCCAGGCAAGGCCTTTAACAAAATCGCGCGCCTGGCTGAACTTCGTTTTAAGGGCAATCTCCCCTTGCTTATTAAGATAGGCCCACTCGCCGTCGAGACGGAATTGAGCCAACCCGTCCGAAAAACTATCAACATCAGAGTATTTCGGAGCGATAACAAACTTACCCGTCCGGTCGATAAATCCTGTCAATGTATCTCGGTTATTTTTGCTTTTTACGTCTACCGCCGCCAGTCCTTCCGAAAAAGATGCCGCTCCCTCAATATCGTTCCCTAATCTGATCGCAATCTGCCCCGTTTTATCGATAAACGCGGGTTCACCCTTTTCGGTGAAAACAAAGCCCCCATGACCCTGCCACCCTTTACCGCCTGTCACGACACTTGCCAGGCCCTCTTTAAAAGTGGCCGGAAGAGAATAAGTAGGTTTTATAACGACATTTCCCGCTTTATCGATAAAGCCGAACTTTTCCCCGATCTGCACGCATGCCAATCCTTCGGAAAAACTTTTCGCATCGTCAAACTGAATGGGGATCGCAAGCTTACCGGTTTTATCTATATATCCGCATTTATTGTCATTACAGACGACAGCCAGACCCTCGGAAAAACTCAATGCGTCACGATATTTCGGCTCTATAACCAGCTTTCCCGTCTGATCGATAAAACCTGTCTTATGATCGCCGCTATTATGCAGCCCGTACTCTCCGAAGCCGACAGCTGCCAGCCCCTCTGAAAAATCGCGGGCCATAACGTAAGCCGGTTCAATCACCACCTTGCCGGCCTGGTCTATGTATCCCTCCTTATAACCTCCTTCATAGGTTGCCACAACAGCCAAACCTTCTGAAAAATTATTAGCGCCGGCCCAGCGAGGTTCTATAACAACCCTGCCGGTTCGATCGATAAATCCCCGCTTGTCGTTTACGATAACAACGAAAAGGTCCTCGGACGGATTGAGCTGGCCCGGAGTTATTACGCCGCCGAGCAGCAGTAACACGGCAAACATCATCATCTGCTTACGATTATTCATAATTCTCCGCTGATTATTCGACATTGACGACAATCCTGGCTCCGCGGCTACCGGTCCAAGCCCCTACTCCGCGCTCCAAATTTTCGTTTCTCATCAATCGCATCTATTTCACCTTCGCTGTGAAGCTTATCCGCGCATTGGGGGCAGTAATCTTTGCGCAGGATGCGCACCAACACTCCCTTCTTTTTCGCCTTTCTACGGGCCTGGCGCGCGCTTCCCGTCTGGACGTCGATCATCCCGCCGCACGAATCGCAATAGATGGTGTATTCGATCATTGCCGGGCCTCAACCTTGCGCAAGCTCAATCCCGCCTGAATAACAAGCAGCAATATGACGCTCAGCAGCAGGATGAACATACCGCTTCTAAGGTCATTGTAATAATTCGACAGGATACCGATCAGCCAGGTGGTCGAGGCCGCGCCCAGTGTCCCGAGTATAAATAAAGGCGTTGCGCGGCGGGTGGCAGTCGGGCCGAAGGTTTTCGAAAACCGGGATACATTGGTCGGGAACAGCCACGATGTGCCGAAGCCGCAAACCATAGCCCCGGCGCTCAAGGTCAGAACGTCTCCCGCAAAGAGGAGGACGCCCATCCCGCCCAGGACAATAAACAACCCCAGCAGCAGCATCTTGTTCTCATTAAGAAATTTGAAAAACAGGGGCGCGACGCCGCGGCCCAGGACAAAAAAGAGAAAAAAGATAAGGGTCGGCGAGAGCAGGTGAGTGATCGATTGCCCTTCGAGCCGGCCGGTATAGGTCGGCAGCCAGCCGCCCATCCCGCTTTCGAACCCGACGTGGACGAAATTGAATAGAGCGATCGCCCATGCAACAGGATTGCTCCAGATCGGCACCGCTTCCTCTTCCAGTGCCCCTGGTTCCGGCTCCGGGCGGCCTTCCTGCCCGTGCGGTGTGAAAAACATTGATACAGCCGTGATCAAAAGCAGGACGGCTAGGATTGCCGTCGGCCATAGAATGTTCGTGCCGCGGCTTAGAATCCCGACAAACGGGGTGCAGACAATCGCCCCGACGCCCCAGAAAAAATTGAGGATATTTAGCGACGAGGATGCATTCTCCGGGTCCATTTCAAGGACCAGCATATTGATCGACGGCAGCGTCAGCCCTATGCCTGTTCCGTTTACGGCGAACCCGATCAGGCACATCGGAAGCGAGCCGAAGTTCATCATGACCAGCCCGGCCGTCATCAATAAGCTCCCGAGGATCGCCGCCGCGCGAAAATTGTTGCGCTTTCCGAATTGCGAGGTCAAAAAGGTCCCGGTGAGTGAGCCGGCAAACTGCGCGGGAAAAAAATAGCTCACCTGGGCGTCGTTCAGCGCGTAGAGGCTGGCCAGGACAGGCAGCGCGGGCCCGATAAAGACGGTAGCCGTGCCCGACAGGAAAAACAGGACGTGAAGCAGTATCCGGAGAGCGCGATAGGATGATTGGTTCTCAGCGGGCATAAAAGTGAATAGTAAATGGTGAATAGTGAATAGTAAATGCGAGGTTGGTAGTTCGTGGTCGGTGGCATACTATCCGGCACTCTTCATGAATCTTCGGGCCAATCAAAAATCCAAAATCTAAAATCCAAAATCGAAGGACTGACAAGAACCGGATTATTCGTTAAACTTATTTATAACAAACGAGTTGTTCAAGGTGGGATGAGATGGCTTTAGCTGGTATTGAGGAAGCCGCGCGGGATATTCGCGACGGCAAAATGATAATCATCGTCGATGATGAGGACCGCGAGAACGAGGGCGATCTCGTCTGCGCGGCGGAGCTCGTCACGCCGGAGATCGTCAGCTTTATGGCCATCCACGGGCGCGGGCTGATCTGCCTGCCGCTGACCGAGGAGCGCTGCGCCGAGCTCCAGCTGATCCCCCAAACATCCGAGAACACATCCAGCATGGGCACGGCGTTCACCATCTCGATAGAGGCGCGCGAGGGCGTGACTACCGGCATCTCCGCCGCCGACCGCGCAAAAACGATACTTACAGCAGTTCATCCGGATTCGAAACCCTCCGATCTCGCCCGGCCCGGACATATTTTTCCGCTTAGAGCTAAACGCGGTGGGGTGCTCGTGCGGATCGGGCAGACCGAGGCGAGCGTCGATATCGCAAAGATAGCGGGCTTGCAGCCTGCGGCGGTGATCTGCGAGATAATGAACGACGACGGCACGATGGCACGGATGCCGGAGCTCGAGGTGTTTGCCGAAAAACACGGCCTGAAAATTATCTCGGTGGCCGACCTCGTGCGCTACCGGATCGAAAAGGAAACGCTTATTAAAAGAATCGTGGAAACCGATCTGCCTACCGATTTCGGGATCTTTCGCGCGGTTTTGTATGAAAACGTAGTTAACGGCGAGATGCACGTGGCATTTATTATGGGCGATGTTTCTGAGACAACCGAACCGGTACTGGTACGCGTCCAAACCGAGAATATTACTTTTGCAATGTTCGGTTCGATGCTCGGCGAAGCATCTCCGTCCATAAAATCCTCTCTCCAAAAAATTAGTAATGCAGGCCGCGGCGTCATTCTTTACATGCGCCAGCGCGAAAACAACCTCGATCTTGTAAATCAACTTAAAACCTATGCCTTAATGCAGGAAAAAGGTGTTGATTTTCAGACCGCAAAGCGCGAAACTGGATATGGAAAGTTTCACGACTACGGCATTGGCGCCCAGATCCTGAAAGACCTGGGGGTAAAGAAGATCAGTCTCCTCTCTAACCATCCCCCGAGGGTTAGCGCGATCGAGGCCTTTGATCTGGAGATCGTCGAAACGATCAACCTTTAGTCGAACCTTATGTCCGAAGAAGACATTGAAAAACAGGAAGAAAACGGGGAAACAAGTCGTCCTGAAGAATCCTCGCCGGTACGCCGCCGCTTTTTTTCCCGCCGAAATGCCCTGATCTCGGTCGGAACTCTCGCGATCATCGCGGTGATTCTCTCCGTTTTTACGGTGGTGCTCTATCGCTACGGCGTTTTCGACAATTATGTGAAGGCCCAGTTCGTCGCGAAGATGGCGGATATCGGGGTCGAATTCGATGCCGACGTCTTTCGCGTTACCGTCTCGCCGCTCGAGCTTGAGCTTAAGAACGCGACGTTTACCGACAAGGTTTCCGGCGAAAAGCTATTTTTTATTCGCGATGCCCACCTCGGCCTCTCTGTCGATAATCTTTATTCCTGGCAGCTTAGCCGCGATATAAGCATCCGCACGACCGATATCAGCGGCGCCGAGGTATGGGTGAGGTTCGACGAGAACGGCGATTCCAATTTTAAGAATCTCAAGCTGGTCGAGGATCAGGCCGGCTCGCGCGTAAACTTCAAATACGATTCCGTCACCTTTTCTCTGCAGGACAGCCTGGTCCACTTTGGCGATGTGACCCACAAGATCAAGGCCGACGCCAAAAATGTGACGTTCCTGCTCTCACCCGAGAGCTATAACGAGCCTAACCCCGGAACCATTACCGAGTCCGAGGAGGTGCGGCGATTCAAGTTTAATTTCAGCTCCACAGACTCGACGTTCGTGTATGACGAGCGCCCAGTCGAGCCGGTCGATATCCGCGCCGAGGGAGTGGCGGACCGCAACGGCGCCCAGATCGGCCTGTTTACGCTTTCGACCCCCATCGCCGAATCCACCATGAGCGGCACGCTTACCGATTGGGCCGCCCTGAAGTACGATCTGAATATCGAATCGTCGGTCGATCTCACGCAAACTTCCACGATCCTGCCGCTCGGGACAAGCCTTAAGGGCGTCGGCAATTTTAAGGGAAAGGTAACGGGCGAGGGCGAAAAATACCGGGTTGAGGGCGTGATAGATTCCGAAGCGCTCACCGCCGGGGGAGTTTATCTAAAGGCTGTGAACGTCACGGCGACGGTCGAAGGCACCAACTCGATGTACGAGGCGAACGGCCGGGCGGTCGCCCAGATGCTCACCTTTGAGGATTTCAAGATCGATTTTGTAAAGCTGGCCGGAAATGTTCGCGGCAACGGCGCCGATTTCCGGTGGCTGGGCGAGCTGGAGGCGGCGGCCGCCAAATCGAAGTCGCTGACCCTAGGCAGGCTCTTTCTTTCCGATGCGATGGCCGAGTATAAGGACGGCAACCTCAGCGGCTCGGTCGGCCGCGGGCAGGCGCAGCGTTTTGCGGTCGGCGATACCGAGTTTGCGGCTCTTACCGCCCGGAATATGAAATTTACGTCGAACGGAGACAACTTTACGCTAACGGCGCCCGGTGCACAGGCCTCGTCTTTTTCGACCAAGGATTACAAGATAAACGGCGTCACGGGCAGCGATGTCAAGGTCAAGCACGTCAAGGACCGGACCGATGTCGAGATCGCGGGCCTCAAGGCGGACAATGCCCAGGTAAATAAAGCGAAACTGAGCAATCTCTCGGCCAGTGACTTCAAATTCACCGATCTCCCGCGAACGGCCGAGATCAATGCGAAAAATGTTCGCGCCACGCAGCTCGATGCCAACAACGTCAGGATCGGCGACCTGGCAGCGGATACTGTGAACCTGCACGATACCACGGGCGGCGATACTACCATCTATTCCGATACCGTGCGCGCCGCGAAGATCGAGGCCGGCGGCGCCGTTCTCGGAAATATTAATGTCGCGGGTGTCCGGCTCATAATCAGGCAGGGCGTGATCACCGGCACCTCGGGCGATATCGATGCCGGGAATATAGCGCTGAATAAGGGTTCCGGTCTGCCGGACGGAAATCTCGAGCAGGTAAAGATCTACAAACCCGTTTTCGTGGTCGAGCCGGCCGGTCGGTACCGCGTAACCGCCGATATGAGCCTCGGCGGCGGCATCCTCGGAAGTGTTTCGCTCGGCGCCGCCAAGGCGAAGCTCGATATTACCAACGAGCGGGTCGCCCTGAACGATCTCGATGCGTCCGTAATGGACGGGAAAGTGGCCGGAAACGCCATTATCGCTTTTAACGAACGAAACCGCTCGGACATCAAAGCGACGTTCACAGGCCTCGACCTTTCTAAGCTCGCGGCATTGCAGAGCGGCCGCATGATCCTGCTTGAGGGCCAGACCACCGGCAGCGTCGACGTAACCTTTGCCGGAACTAATTACCGGACCGCCTCAGGACACGTCACGGCCGATATCACGGCAAGCGCAGGCTCGGCAGAGCGCGGCCTCGTGCCGGTCAACGGCAAGGTCGAGCTGACGGCGACTAACGGGCTTGTGAATGTCGATTACGCTAAATTGAACACCGGAAAGAGCGAGGTTTCCGCTACCGGGCGGGTCGATCTGGCACGGGACGATTCCGATCTCAGCTTCGCGCTCAATTCTACCGACGCCAGCGAGATCGACCGCATTTTCCGGGTGACGGGCCTCGCGCCGGACGACGTTATTCAGCAGCTCGATTCGTACGATGTGGCGTTAGCCGGGAATTTGACGTTTAACGGCACGCTGAAGGGTAATTTCGAAAACCCGGTCGTCGAGGGCCGGGCGTCGCTCGATTCGCTTTTGTTAAAGGGCCGGGAGCTTGGGTCGCTCACGACCGAGATTGCCTATTCCCCCCTGGGCACGGAGATCAAGAACGGCCGGCTGGCGGAACGGGGCGGGCCGGGTGTGGTTACTTTCAGCGTAAGTATGCCGGCGGGCGGGCGCGACAACACTTCGGTCCAGGCGACGCTCACCAATGTTAACGCCGCTAACCTGCTGGCGGCGCTGCCTATCAAATCGATTCCCGAAGGCCTTCGCGATTTTAACGCGCCGACCTCCGGCACCATTAATTTGACCGGCCTGCCGGACAATTCGCAGGGTGAGATAAATATTTCGTCCGGGGCGGGCTCGGTGGGCGGCCAGGCGTTTGACGGCCTTGACGCAAAGGCTGTTTTCTCCGGCACCCGGATCGCTCTCGAAAATCTCGAGATCCGTCTCGGCACCGGCACGCTCGCCGCCAAAGGAACTTACGACCGCGGCTCGACCGCCTTCGATCTCGATGTCGACGGCAAGAACGTCCCGCTCACCTTGGTGCGGGCGATGCTGCCCGATAACGCAAGCGTGCCCGTAATAACCGGCCTCGCGGACCTTACCGCCAAGGCGACCGGTTTTCAAAACCGGACCTCGAGCTATAACGTCAATTTTAACGGCACCGCCCGCGATGTGTTTATAAATGAAAATTCGTTCGGGGTGATAACTTTCGAAGGCAACACCGCGGGCGAGCGGCTGACCGCGAATCTGACCGCCAATTTTAACGGGAGGCCGCAGGTCATTACCGGCTCGGTCAATTTTGCCGACGACCGCCTGCCGTTCCAGGTCGAGACCACGCTGGACCGCAGCCCGCTCGAGCCCTTCCTGGCGCTTGTGCCGCAGCTAAAGGGCGTCGAGATCGGCGGCGTAGGAACGGGAAAGGTCGAGGTTAACGGGTTCTTTGCCGCGAAGGATGAAAACGGGAACAGCGCGCCGGTAGCCGTGAACGGCACCGCGCAATTCAGCCAGCTCGAGCTGCTCGTGCAGGATCAGCCGCTCAATGCTACCGAGCCTGTATCGGTGCGGTTTAGCCAGAACGAGCTGGTTTTCGAAAGTGCCAAATTCTCGGGCAGCGGCTCGAATATGGCGATCACCGGCACGGTCGCATTTAGCGAGAGCGGAAATAACAATCTCGCGGTCGATGGGCGTGTAAATCTGAGCCTGCTTAATATCATTCCGCAGATCGCGGCAAGCGACACCTTCTTTTCGGGCTATGCCGATGTGGCTGTCCGCGTAACCGGCCCGAAGAGCGCGCCGCGTCTCTCCGGCTCCGCGAACCTCGATAATGGCGCTATCGCCACCTTTATCGGAACCGACCGCATCACCGTCGACCGGCTTAAGGCGAGGGTGATCTTTACTTCGAACCAGGCGCAGATCGAGAATGCTACCGGTTATCTCGGCGGCGGTAAATTTACGGCGAGCGGCGGCGCTTCGCTCAACGGGCTCAAGCTGAAGGAATTTACCCTTTCGCTTAACGGGACCAATGTGACGGTCCCGCTGCCCCAGGATTTCATCACTACCGGCGACGCCCGGCTCGAGATCTCGGGCAGGTCCTTAGGCAGCGGCAATCTCGCGGTACGGATCGCCGGCAATATCCTGGCCAAGCGCAGCCTTTATACAAAAGACATCGATCTGGCGAACATTGTCGGCGGTCGGCGCGAAGGCTCGCTCTCGGGCCCGTCGAACCTGATAGCGCCCAGGTTCGACCTGACGATCGAAGGGCGCGATGCCCTTGTCGTCCGCAATAATATTGCCGATCTGACCGCATCGGTCTCGCTGCGTCTTACCGGCAACGCCGACAATCCGATAATCGCGGGCCGTATTACGGCGAATAGCGGCACCGTCTTTTTCCGCAAGGACCGCTACGAGGTTCAGCGCGGCGTGCTCGATTTTCCGCCCAATACAACGGTCGAGCCGATCATCAACCTCCAGGCTGAAACGACGATCGCGGGCTACCAGATATTTGTGAACCTCTCGGGCCCGCTTACCGATACCGAATTGCTCAATGCCTCGGTCAGGTCGAGCCCGGCGCTGCCGCAGGCCGACGTTATCTCGCTGATCACCACCGGCCAGTTGGCCAACAACGAGGGCGGCATCCCGACGCTGGCGCAGACCGGCATAAATACGGCCGCCGAGGTCATTACCGATACGCTGATCAACGATCCCCTCCGGAAGGCGACCGACAAGCTGTTTGGCTTGAATGTGTTCGAGATCGATCCGGTGCTTTCCGGGCAGCGGCTCAACCCCTCGGCGCGGCTGACCGTGGGACGGCAGATCAATAATAATTTGAGGGTCACCTATTCGACCAATCTATCGCAGGACCAGAACCAGATCCTGGCGCTGGAATACAGGGCATCTAACAGGCTTTCCTTTATCGCCCAATATGAGCAGAGGCCGCTCAGCAATGTGACGGGAAATCGCGATAATTTTAGTTTTGAAATAAGGTTACGGAAGAGATTTTAATAAATGGACCTCGGATACTTGAAACGGATTTTGTTTCACGAAACAGGCAGCGAAGAATACAAGGACGGGATCGTGAGACTTTCGTTTAGATATCTATCTATGTCCGCAGCGGTGCTCGCGCTGCTCCTCGTCACAACCGCCGCTCTATTTGCACAAAGCGAGTATGAAGGCCGGCGGATCGAGCGTATCGACATCGCTTTCGAAGGGGCCGACCGCAATCTCTCGGTGGCCGAACAGTATCGTCTGATAGTCCGCGATGAGCTCGGGCCCACGTATTCCACGGTAAAGGTCCGCGACGCGATCGAGAAGCTCTACCGGACCGACCGCATTGTCTCTACCTCCGTCGAGGCGGCCCCTTCGGGCGCCGACGCCGTTATACTCAGGTTTCTCGTCAAGCGGAAAACCCAGGCCAATAAGGTTTCTATCGTCGTCGGGAACACGGTCGGCGAGCCCGTAACCGAAGAGGAACTGCTTCTCAAAGTCAATTTGCTCACGCCCGGTGCGGCCGTTACCGAGCAGGTCCTTCGCAATAATGCCGATTTCATCCTCGACTACCTGCGCGAGCGCGGCTATTTCAACGCAGAGGTAAAATACACGCAGACGCCGCTCGGCAATGAGATCGATGCTGCCGTCACCTTCCAGGTTACCCCGAATACGCAGGCGCACGTCGAGGCCTTTACCATCAATATTGAGGGATTCGATGCGGCGAAGATCGCGCCTGATCTCGATTTGAAAGCCGGTGATCCCTATACCCGCGAGCGCCAGAACAAGGATGTCGAAAGGATCCGCGAGGCGCTCCGGAAAGAGGATTTTCTCGCCCCGGAATTGAACGAGCCGCGGGCGGTTTACGACCGCGAAAAAAATTCCATGAACGTCGAGCTTACCGGCAAGGTGGGCCCAACGGTCTCGGTCTCGGTCGAAACCGAAAAGGAAAAGGTCGGCAGCCGGACCCAGAACAAACTCATTCCCTTAAAGCGCGAGGGCACGCTCGATTTTGCCGCTATCGTCGAGGGCGAGCGGCGCCTGGAAAATTATTACCAGGAGCACGGCTATTTCTTCGCCGATGTGACGCCGGTTTGCTCGGTCGATCCCCCGCTAAGAGAGGGCCAGGCCAGCGCGATCAAAAACGATACCGAATTTGTCTGCTCGGCGCTCGGCGGCCAGGACCTGATGAACCACAAGGTCGAGGTCAAATACCGCGTCGACCTTAAGCGCCAGCTTCGGCTTGTCGAAATGCGCCTCCAGGGGACCGAGGTGTTTACCATCGACGAGATCCAGACGGCCCTCGCTACGCAGGAAGCCAACGCGCTCGGTTTCATCCCGTTTTTCGGTTACGGCCGTGGGTACACCAGCGAAAAGCTCCTGGCCGAGGATGCCGGTACGATCCGCTCGCTGATGCGCGAGTTGGGCTACCGCGATGCCACGGTCCGCGTAACCCAGGGCGTATCGCCTACCGGTGACGACCTGATCATTACATTTATTGTCGAAGAGGGTGTCCGGACGATAGTGAGGGAAGTCGACGTCGTCGGGAGCAAGGAATTTTCGAAAGACATCCTGCTGGCGCAGGTCAATAGCCTTGTCGGGCAATATTATTCGCAGGCCCGGGTAAGAAATGCGGTAAGAAAGCTGCAGGAGTTCTATTCGCAGCAGGGGTATTACGACGCCAGCGTGACCCGCTCGCTCATCGACCGGACGGACGAGACCACAACCGCGGGCCGCAAGACCGTCAAGGTGCAATTTAACATAATTAACGAGGGCAAGAAGGTCTTTGTAGACCGGGTCCTTGTCACCGGCAACGAGGATACAAAGACGAGCGCCGTTACCAAGGCCCTGACGATCCACCCGGGCGAGGTCTTACGCGCGACCGATATTTACACCAGCGAGCAAAATCTCTACGGTAGCGATGTATTCAGTCGGGTAGAGATCAAGCCCCAGCCCGCCGGCGAGCGACCGGACGGCAACCGGCTCTCGGATGTGATAGTAAGCCTTGAGGAACAGCCCCCGCGCCTGATCACCTATGGCGGCGGCTTTTCGACCGATCTGGGCCTCAGCGGATTCTTCGATATCCGGCATTTTAACCTGCTGGGCAGGCTGTACCAGGGCGGCGCCCGCGTTCGATGGAGCCAGCGGCAGCAGCTGGTTCAGCTCGATTTCCTGAACCCGCGTTTCCTGCGTGACGGCAAGGACCGGTTTGCGCCGTTAACTTTTACCGCCCAGTATCAGCGCGATTCTACGGTTACGCGTTTTTTCCGGTCGGCCTTCGATAAAGGGACGTTCGGCATCGTCCAGCGCGTGGACGTAGACGGCAACCCGATCGATACATTCGGCCTTCCCGTCGGAGACCCGACTCTGAACCGCCTGACGCTCCTCGTCGAGTCCAGCCGGACGATCAGCCGCAAGCAGCGGAGCTTCTTATTTTTCCGCTATCGCTTCGAAGACGTGCGGCTCTACAATATCGACAGCCTGCTGATCAAGGACCTTTTGCTGCCGGATGCGAAGACGAGGATCTCCGGTTTCGGGGCAACCTTCGTCCGCGATACGCGTGAAAATTGCAATATAAAATACACGATTCTCGATATCATCGCCAAGGGCGAGGCCGGCCCGCCGTGCCGGTACAGCGCCTCGGACCCGACGCGCGGAAGCTACCTGACGGCCGAATACAACGTGTCGCTGCCGTTTTTGGGCGCCAATGTCGGCTTTCATAAATTCCAGGCCTCTTTTAATACTTTTTACACGCTCAAGTCATTGAACAACACGACCTTCGCGGCGCGCGCGATAATCGGCATGGCAACCGTTTTTTCCCAGAGCCAAAGTTTCAATAACGTTCAGTTTCCCGATCTCGACGGCATACTGCCGATCAGCGAAAGGTTTTTTGCCGGGGGCTCCAACACCCTGCGCGGGTTCGATTTCGAATCGGCCGGGCCGCGCGTGGTGATCGTGCCGCAGGGTTCGTTTATCAACAGCAACGGCGACCCGGTCTTTCTCGATCCCTTTACCGTTCCCTTCGGCGGAAACGGGCTGGCGGTAGTCAATCTGGAGGCCCGCATCCCGCTGACCAAGTCCATCCGGGTCGTTCCTTTTTATGACGGGGGCAATGTTTTCCGGCGCGCGAGCGATATTTTTAATCCGCCCGACGCGCCGCCCAATGACGTCGCCCGCCAAAACCTGCGCGCCCTTTGGACCAACACTATCGGTCTCGGTTTAAGGATAAAAACGCCGGTCGGGGGCGAATTCGGCGTAGACTACGGCTATCTTCTCAATCCGCCGCGCTTCCTGATACCGCAGGGCATGAATCCGAACGCGATCTACCAGCTCAAGCGCGAGCACATTCACTTCCGATTTTCACAGGCGTTCTAATTTGGGTCCAAAGTCCAAAGTCCAAGGTTCAAAGATCCTGTCTACTGGCTTCCGACTCCCATTTCATGCTTAAATTATCCCCATACATTGAACTCAACGAACTCAACGAACTCAACGAACTCAACGAACTCAATGAACTCAACGAACTCAATGAACTCAACGAACTCAATGAACTCAACGAACTCCATAACCCTATGATCTATCAAAATATTTCCGATATGTATGCGGCTGAAGAGAAGGTACGCCAAAATCTCAAAGCCCTGGTCGAGGGTCTTCCGGACGACGTGACCGGCGCTCTTCCGGAGGGCGAGAAATGGACGGTCGCCCAGATCGTCGAGCACATTTCGATGGTCGATGAAGGCGGCGGTAAGATCTGCCGGCGGCTGCTGTCGAAGTCACAAGCAGACGGCAAGCCCTCCGACGGTACGGCGCGGATATCGAGCGGGTTCGTCGAAAAAGCGACGGCCTCCGCCGAAACCAAGCTCGAGGCCCCGGATATCGTTCAGCCGAGGACCGGCCGTAGCATTTCCGAGTCGCTGGCTGTAATGGACGGGAACAAGGAAAGATTCGTTGGGCTGCAGCCTCTGTTCGAAGGCGTGGACGACACGGGGAACAAATTCCCGCACCCTTACTTCGGCGAGATGACCGCGACCGAGTGGTTTGCCATAAAGATAGCTCACGAAGCGCGCCACACCCGGCAGATCGCGGCGCTGATTGAGAAGATCAAGTCGTAAGTAGTCAGTGGTTCGTTGTCAGTTGTTCGTTGTCCGTAGGTAGTTGTTTGTTGTTTAGTGCTTACGAACCACGAACGACGCACCACGAACCAATAAATAAAAAAATTCCCCGGCTGCGAGGAGGGCAAGCTAGCCGGGGAATCGTCCAACATACTGCTTCGTTTGCCAGTTTGAAGCTGTTAATTGGATGGTTTTGGTCAACCATAGGTTGACCGTAAAGTTAGTCTGGGAAGTCTGGTCAATCCAGAAAGTCGGGGAAGGAAAACTCTTTCGACTTCCCAGACTTTCCAGACTGACTAGACTTAT
>Ga0190272_10000772_pt1 | contig 15720 bp, 13 predicted proteins | sample Popmic504T_FD_133746 | JGI IMG/M metagenome (GOLD analysis project Ga0190272, IMG submission 133746) | Populus adjacent soil microbial communities from riparian zone of Shoshone River, Wyoming, USA - 504 T | ecosystem: Environmental > Terrestrial > Soil > Riparian zone | place: USA: Wyoming... | reverse complement strand
TTGGGGGGGTAACCGCGGAAGTGATCGTGCGTGTTGCGACCGAAGGATTTCATCTGCTCGATGCCGCTCCGGCACGAATCAACGCGAAGGACACGCCAATCCCTTATCACCCGAACCTTTGGAGCGAGCACCGACCCAACGCGAAGACGATCGCGGCCAAGGTCCGCCAGGTTCTCGCCGAATAATCTTATGCCGAAAGTCCCAATCACCATGCCGCAGCTCGGCGAATCGATGGCCGAGGCCACGATCGTCGCGATCAAAGTCCAGCCGGGCGACAAAGTTTCCGCCGACCAGGAAATCATTGAGGTCGAGACCGACAAGGCGGTGATGGGGGTGACGACGCCGTGCCCGGGTGAGATCGCGAAGATCGACGCGGAGGTGAAAGGAACCTATGCCGTCGGCGCGGTGCTCGGTTATGTGGAAGCGAGCGAGGCCGATGCCGCGCGTTTCCAAAAGCGCGCACCGCAACCGCCCCAAGGCGAGGTGGCGAAGGAAGTGCCTGGTCGCGAAGAGGAATCGGCGAAAGCGGTGAAGACTAAAGACGGAAGCGGCTCGCACTTCCAGGTCGACGAGGCAGGCCTGCCGCCTGTGGCGGCCGGTTCGCATTTCCAGGTCGATCAAGCTGGCGTGCTACCCGTTCCCGCGGGCACCAAGGGCGCGGGTTATCTTTCGCCGCGAATTCGCGCGCGCATGGTCGAGCTGCAACTAACCCAGGCCGATCTGGCGGGGATCGCCGGCAGTGGAAACGCGGGTCGGGTGACGATCAAAGATCTCGAGAAGTTTCTCGGCTCAATTCAGGATCATCCCGCGGAACAAGCGAGCGCGATCCGGACTGGCGTGGCTGATGCGATGCGACGCAGCTGGACGCGACCACTCGCCACCGTTGGCCTTTCCCTTTGGCTCGATCCCGTTTTACAGGACCGCACGAAGCGTGATCCGAAGCCGGGGCCAGCGCTCTACGCCTTGCGCGCCCTTGCGCTCGCGCTCGCCGAGCAACCAAACGCCACCGCGCGCCTGATTGGCGGTCGCGCGATTCGCTCCGAATCGATCGACATCGGAGTCGCGGTCGAAGCCCAGGACGGCATCATGGTTCCTGTGATTCGAAACGCCGACAAGACGTCGCTCGCCGACCTGACAAGTCGTTATACGGAGCTGGTCGATCTCGCGCGCCGCCGCCGGCTCACGGGTGAGATGACTTCTGGTGGAGTTGCTTCCATTTCGAACTTTGGCAGTTTCGGCCTCGAGTGGGGCACCCCGATTCCTCTGCCCGATCAAACGTTGCTCCTAGGTCTCGGCATTGGAAAGAAAGTTCCCGCATGGGACGAAGCCAAAGGCCAGTTCCTCCCGAGGACCGAAGCACAGATGACCTTGAGCTTCGACCATCGCAGCCTGGATGGCGGCGGAGCCGGGCGATTGCTGAAGCGAATCGCCGAGTTGTTGGGCGACCCGGGGAAGCTGTAATCCGGGGAGCGCACGCGCCTCGCGTGCTGGTTTCGGCGCCTCGCCGAAATAATCTCCTTCGGAAAAGTTCGCGATGACGAGGCGTCATCGCCAGCACGCGAGGCGCGTGCGCTCCCCAGACGCTTGCGCATTACCTCCCGAACCTTAGGTTTGCTCACGAACATGGAAACAGTCAGCGCCATCGACCCAAACATCACCATGCGCGATTTGCTCGTGCAGTTTCCCGGGGCACAACGCGCCCTTTTCCGAAAGTATCACATCGGCGGTTGCAGCAGCTGCGGGTTTAGCCCGGACGAAACGTTCGCCGGCGTTTGCGCTCGCAACGAAAATCTGAGCGTGGAAGAAGTGGCGGAACACGTCATCGCCAGCCATGAAGCGGACCTGGCGATGCAAATCGAGCCTCGCGAGCTGTCGGATCGAATTACGGCGGGCGAAAAGGTTTACCTTCTCGACGTGCGAACGCGGGAGGAATCGGAAGCAGTCAAGCTGCCGGGATCGCATCTCTTTACGCAAGAGTTGCTGCAGGAGATTCTGGCCAACGAATCGAAGACCGACCTTTTTGTCGTTTATGATCACACGGGTGCGCGAAGCATGGACGCCGCGGCATTTTTTCAAGGACACGGGTTCGAAAACGTAAAAAGCCTCCGCGGCGGCATCGATGCGTGGAGCGCAGAAGTCGACGCAGCCCTGCCGCGGTATCACCTCGAATGAACGATTCAATCAACGACGACCTGCAAACGCGGATCGAGGAAGCGGTGAAAAATCCGCGGAACCTTGGCGAGATGAAAGACGCCGATGCCATCGGAACGGTGGGCAGCGCCGACTGTGGCGACATGCTGCGGATGTGGGTGAAGTTCAAAGAGGAAGGCGGTCGCAAAGTGATCGATCGCGCAACCTTCCAGACTTTTGGCTGCCAGACGGCGATTGCGGTGGCCAGCGTTGCCACGGAAATGCTGGCCGGCAAAACGATCGCGGAAGCTCAATCCATGTCGGGTGAAGAGTTGGCTGCGCCGCTGGGCGCGTTACCGCCGGTGAAGATTCATTGCGCGCAGTTAGTGGAAGGCGCTCTGCGCGCGGCATTAAATGGTGAGGATGCGGCCGGAAAATCGAACGCCAGTGCCCCAACCGGCCCGACGCTCCTAAGCCAACTCAACGCGGGCCAAGCGTCCGAACGCAAGGTCAAGATCGTCCTCGACACGTAATTGTCGTAAAGCGTTGTCATCCCGAGCCGCGCAGACGCCGAGGGACCTCACAGGAGATCACCGATTACTCAAGCCAGTTGCGTAATGTTCAACCCGAATACCGCGCGCATCGCGAAGCGATTCCTCGAGCGAGTTCCCACGACTGCGGGGTCCCTCGCCGTCTGCGCGGCTCGGGATGACAAATCGCGCTTAATGGATGATCGTACGATATAGTTTTATCCAGCCATGCACGAAAATACCGAATTCACTTTGGCCCGGGACGTTGAGGCGATCCAGATCCCGAGCGGAACAAAGACTACGATCCCGGCCGGGACTCCAGGCGTCATCACGCAGACGCTGGGCGGGAGTTACACCATCGCGACCTACCAGGGTCTCGCGCGCGTGGCCGAGAAAGATTTGGACGCACTCGGGCTGGAAAAACTCCCCTCCACCAGCGGAGCGACGGAAAAATCTGCATCAACCGGTACCGGAGAAGTGAATGAAAAAGCTGTCTGGGATCAGTTGCGTCAATGTTTCGACCCCGAAATTCCTGTAAATATCGTCGATCTCGGTTTGGTTTACGATTGCCAGCTCACGAAACGGGCCGAAGGCGGCCTGAAGGTGGATGTGAAGATGACGCTCACCGCGCCCGGCTGCGGCATGGGCCCCGCGATCGCGCATGACGCACAGAGTAAAATACTCACGATCGATGGGATAGACGAAGCTGACGTCCAGCTCGTCTGGGATCCCCCATGGAATCAGAGCATGATCAGCGAAGCGGGCCGAATGAAGCTGGGGATGGTGTAGTTCGCGAGCTCTGCCGCAACGATCTCGGCAGAAAGCGCAAACCTCAGGGAGTGTCGGTGAAAACTCCACCGGTGCCCTCGGCCAACTTCTTTAGCGCTGCTTTCTTCATGTTGCCCGCCAGGTTGCTGTCGAGCCAGGTTTGCAACCCGGCCGCGGTAGGCTTCTGGCCTTTCTGGTAGGTGAAAGGAACCTCGGCGTCGGTTTGGGCGCTGAAAGCGTCGGCGAAAACCAGATTCATCGTCTGGCGATCGAATAACATGACCACCCCGTTCACGTTGCCACCTTGGAAATTCTCCGTGGTGACCGCGACCGGTGGCTTTACACCCAGGATTTTGATCGCACCAATATAACGTACTTGCAGCGCCGCGTTGAGGTCCTGACGAAGACTCTTGGACGACTTGCGGGTCAATAGGTCGTCGGTGGAGGTGCCGATTCGGATTTGTGTCAGCACGCGGCCGGAGATGTGCGGATCCATCGGAAGCGGCGGTTTCAAACCCAGACGGGGGTCGGAAAGCTGTTCGAACTTAAAAACGGCGGTGTTCGAATCGAGGCTGTTTCCCTTCAAAACCGGCTTGGGATTGAGGGGAGCGGACGGACGGACCGCGCTCTTCGGATCCATGGCCGCCATTTCGGCGAGCTGTTTCTTGAAGGCTTCGTACTGGGGCCGAACGGTCTTTACCACGTCGAGTTGGGTCTCGCCGCCGCAGCCGGCAAGAAAGACGCTAACGAGAACGCCGGTGAACCGCGGAATGATCGAATGCATTACGGCTGGCAGTTATACGGGCCTCCCCAAAGAATGACAAGCCAGGCCGACGCACCTTGCTAATTGTCCGACAATCGACCAATCCCATGGCAATCCGAGCCGCGACGCCGAGCCAGACCCCGCGCAAAGCCAAAAGGCGATCCAGGTGATGACATCGCCGCATTGCTCGAGGACTTCCGGATCGGGTCACAGCGACGAGATTGTAGTCTCAAGATACGCTTACGGAGAAAGAGATTCCTAGCCGGTTCTTGACAAGCGTACGAAGCAAGCTTGTATAGTCGGTTCCGCGCCACGGAGACGAATCCGAATCCTCCCTGCGCGCGCCCAAAACCATGCCTTCGACCGAAATAATTTTGACTGAAAACATCCCCGGCCTTGGGGCTGAGGCGGATGTCGTTAAAGTGCGCCGCGGCTACGCGCGCAATTTTCTTTTGCCGCAAGGAAAGGCCTACGAAGTGACGAAGCGCAGTCTTCGGCAACTCGACAATTTAAAGGCGAAACGTGCCGCGCGCGAAGCGGCGGAATTGAACGAAGCGGAAGAGCTGGCGCGCCGAATCAGCAAATTGAAGGTTGTCTTCACCCTCGAAACCGGCGAGACCGGCAAGGCCTTCGGATCGGTCACGGCCCAGGACCTGGTCAAGCGATTGAAAAACGAACTCGGCAACGAAATCGATCGTCATCGCCTTGTCCTCGAACATCCGCTGAAGACGACCGGCGAACATGAAGTGCCGATCAAGTTGCACCACGACGTGATCGCGAAATTTACTTTCCAAATCAAATCGGCGACCGAAGAGTCTCCGAAGGGCGACGCTGCTGGCGACGCCGGCGAGAAAACTCGCCCACCAAGGACACGATAAAATAAATGGCTACTGAACCGTCCCTTCGGGGAGGTCAGCAGTCTCGCAAGAAATCGGGCCAGGAGCCCGGCCGAGGCTGGCCGGAGAAGAATGGTGGCTCCAACGGAGGCGGGTCATTCACATCTTCCTCGCAGGATATTCACAGAACGCTGCCGCACAGCGTCGAAGCGGAGCAAGGCGTTCTGGGTTCGATGCTCATTTCGCCGCGAGAAATCATCGCGGAATGCGTCGAGAAGATTAACGAAGAGTATTTCTACGTTCCGGCGCACCAAACCGTTTACGCTGCCCTCGTAGACCTTTGGAACGCGAATCAAGCCATCGATCTGATTACGTTTACGCAGGTGTTGCGCGACCGGAACGTGCTCGAAACGGTGGGAGGAGCGGCCTTCGTCACGAGCTTGTTCACATTTGTGCCCACGGCCGCAAACGTGACCTATTACCTCGAGATCGTTCGGGATAAGTACATTCTTCGCCAAATTATCGCCGCGTGCACCGAAGGCGTTCGGCGCTCCTTCGAGGAGCAGGGTGAAGTCGATAATCTGCTAGATGAAGTAGAGAAGAAAATTTTTACGGTCGGCGAATTCCGTTTCAAGGACCAGATGCTCGACATGCGCGCCCAGGTCATGGAAGCGATCGAATCGATCGAGAAACTCTACGAACACAAAGGCGGTATTACCGGACTCGCGACCGGTTTCGCTGAGTTCGACCGCATGACGAGCGGACTGCACCCGTCTGAAATGATCGTAATTGCCGCACGACCGAGCATGGGCAAGACCGCGTTCGCCATGAATATCGCCGAGCACGTCGCAATTCAGGAAAAAAAACCCGTAGCGGTTTTCAGTCTGGAAATGAGCAGCCAGCAGTTAGTGCATCGCATGCTCTGTTCCCGGGCCCGCGTGAATCTAAAAAAAGTCCGCGATGGGTTTCTCGGCGACCGCGAGTTCTCCAGTTTGACGTCGGCCGCTTCGAAGTTGGCCGATGCCAGCATGTTCATCGACGACACGGCGGCCTTGACCATTCTCGAACTGCGAGCCAAGGCACGCCGGCTTAAATCCCAGCACGACATTCAACTCGTCGTGGTGGATTATCTGCAGTTGCTCCGTTCCACAACTCGGCGCGGTCAGGAAAACCGGCAGATTGAAATTTCGGAAATCTCGGCGGGGCTAAAGAGTCTCGCCAAGGAACTGAAAATCCCCATTATTGTGGTCGCTCAGCTGAATCGAAATCCAGAAAACCGAACAGGAGACAGCAAGGGCCGCCCGCGGCTAAGCGATCTGCGCGAGTCAGGCAGTATTGAACAAGATGCCGATCTCGTCGGTTTGCTTGTCCGCGAGGCATATTATGCCGACACGCCGGAAGACAGAGAAGAAGCTGCCGGCAATGCGGACCTCATCATCGCCAAGCAACGCAACGGTCCCACTGGGGATATTCCGCTGACATTCCTGGCCGAGTTCACGCGCTTCGAGGATAGGGCCCGGAACGTGTCCGAGCCGCTGTAGCCACGGCGCTGGGTCGCCGTGTCATCAAACGAACGCCTCGACACAGCGAAGCCGCTGCAGGAGCTACAGCGATTTCGCTGCCTCTACGACGTGTTCGGCATCGATGCCGAGTTCTTTCATCACCTTGTCGCCAGGCGCGCTCATGCCAAACCGGTTCAGGCCAACGACCTTTCCATCCAGGCCAACATATTGATACCAGAGATGAGGAACGCCAGCTTCGATCGCCACGCGACGCCGACAGGAGGCCGGCAGCACTTCTTCACGGTAATCCGCGGACTGGCGCTCGAACCGTTCGAAACAAGGCATCGAAACGACGCGCGTCCCCTCGCCCAATTCTTGCGCGGCCTTCAACGCGTGCTGCAATTCACTACCGCACGATAACAAAATCAGCTCGAGCTTCCCGCCTTCCCGCTTCGCGATGTAGCCACCGCGCGCGACGCCTTCGCGCCGAGCTTTGACATCGATCTCGTTTAACATTGGAACGGCTTGTCGAGTCAGCGCCAGCAGCGTCGGCCCATCGATACGTTCGGCTGCGGCCACAAACGCTCCCGCCGTTTCTTCGGGATCAGCGGGCCGGATGACATCGAGTTGCGGAATCACCCGCAGTCCACTCACGGTCTCGACCGGCTCATGCGTAGGGCCGTCTTCGCCGACGCCGATAGAATCGTGCGTGAAGATGTAAAGGTTGGGCAATCGCGATAGCGCAGCGAGCCGGATGGACGGGCGGCAGTAATCCGCAAAGACGAGGAACGTCGCGCCCGAGGCACGGAAAATTCCGTGATACCCGACGCCATTCATGATCGCGCACATCCCGTGCTCGCGAATCCCAAACCGGATGTTGCGGCCGCGCTGGTTTTCGCGCGTGAAATCCTCGCCACCCTCGATGTAATTCAAGGTCGAACCGTGCAGGTCCGCGCTCCCGCTAAGGAGGAACGGCATTGCGCGCGCGAGCGGCTGCAGGACTTCACTGCCGGCTTTGCGGGTCGCGATTTTCGCATCCGCGGGGAAAGACGGAATTTGCGCGAGCAGATCCGCCGGCACTTTCTTCTCGATTGCGTCCTCCAGCAGCTGAGCCTGCTCAGGATTTTTCTCACGCCAATCCTTGAACGATTTTTCCCAGCGTTTGTATTGGCGCAGGAGCGCCTTCTTGTGCTTCGCAAAGTATTCGCGCGTCTCAGGTGAGACGAAATAATGCTCCTCCGGCAGGCCCAGATTTTTGCGCGCCTCGTCCACGAACTTCACCCCCGCTTCGCCATGCGCCTTCGCGGTGCCGGCCACTTCCGGAATACCCTTCCCGATCAACGTCTGGGCGATGATCATCTGCGGTTTGCCGTTGTCGCGCTTCTTCGCCTTGTTTAGCGCGCGCAAAAACGCGGTCATGTCCTGGCCGTCGATTTTTTGCACATCGAAGCCGTAAGCCTGATAGCGCTTGCCGGTATCCTCGCTTTGGGTCGCGGCCGCCATCGCATCGAGCGTCACCGCGTTGGAATCGTAGATCAGAATCAGGTTATCCAGGCCGAAGTGTCCCGCAAAGGCACTCGCTTCGGCGGAGACGCCCTCCTGAAGGCAACCATCGCCGGCCAGGCAAATGATGTGCTGATCGAAAATCTTGTGTTCTGGGGTATTGAAACGCGCGGCCGCCATCTTCGCCGCCATCGCCACGCCGACGGCGTTGCCGACGCCCTGACCGAGCGGTCCGGTGGTGCATTCCACTCCGGGCGTTTCAAAAAACTCCGGGTGGCCCGGCGTCTTGCTGTGCAATTGCCGGAAATTCTTGATCTCCTCCATGGGAAGATCGTACCCGCTCATATGCAGCCAGGCGTAAAGGAACATGCTGCCGTGCCCCGCCGAAAGAATGAGATAATCGCGACCAATCCAGCGCGGTTTGTCCGGATTGTGTTTGAGGGCATAACCGTAAAGGACCGCTCCCATCTCCGCGCATCCCAAAGGCAGACCGAGGTGGCCGGATTTCGAGGCTTGAACCGCGTCCATGGCCAATCCGCGCGCCTCATCCGCGGCCCGCGAAAGAATTTCGAGATTTAAACTCATGAGAATGGGTATAATTGCGGCATCTGTGGAAACCAAGCTGAAAGCGGAAGCACTGACATCCAAACCACTTCAGGCGGACGGAAATCCAAAGAATTGAAATGAATCGAGCCTCTCTTCTTCACATCATCGAGCGGCTTGAAGGTTTTCTGGGCAGGCTTCCGGCGTCGATTCAAAAACCCGTTCTCGACGAGCTGACTCCGCTGAAGGAGTTGTTTCTGCAACAGCGGCCGCCGCGCTTCGTCCTGACCGGCTCGAACAAGTTCTCGATCCAGGAAATCGTCGCGACCCTCTTCGCTTGGACGCCGCCCGCGGCATCGCACGATGTCCTGATGGAACTTTTTCGCTGGCAGACAATCGATCTTGGCGGCCACGGGACTATCGCCCTCCTCGACGCGCGCGGCGCGGACGCCACGAAGATCCCAGACATCGAGGAAGAGTTGAAGAGCCAGGCGGCCGACGTTTTCCTTTATCTCGGCGATGAGGACGGCGCTCCAAAGGTCCCGGCGCGCGAACTTGAGAATCTGGGGACGTTTCACTCTTCGAATGCCGCCGCTCGCGTGCCGGCGAAGATTGTTGGCCTGGTCCTCCATGATATCGGCCGCGTCGCGCGCCCTGCCCACAATGGCAAGGCGCACTCGCAGGTGACCGGGCGCTCCCGGCTTCAAAGTGCGCTCGAGGAGATACAGGGCGTCCGAGAGCATCTCCTGCAAATCTTTGAGCTGTCTTTCACCGGGACGGACGCCAACGGCAGCGGGACGAAAGCCGACGCGCAATCCTTCATGTCCCTGCTCGCGCGCCAACTCCCGAACGAAGCTCGGGTGGAAATGGTTCGGATTGCACGCGATCGCGCGGCCCAGATCGAGATCGCGCAATCTCTGGTGAAATCGACCACCGCCATCTGTGCCGCCATCGGGGCCCAGCCCATTCCGCTGGCCGATCTCCCGATTCTGACCGCGCTTCAGCTCGTCATGGTCTCAGGCATCATGTACATCGGCGGCCGTGAGCGAAGCCTGCGGGCGGCCACGGAGTTCATCGCGGCGCTCGGAGTGAATGTGGGCGCGGGAATGATCCTACGGGAAGGGACTCGCGCGCTCCTGAAGTTTTTTCCGGGCTGGGGAAACGTAGTCTGCGGGATGGTGGCGGGCGCCGGGACCTACGCCATCGGCCGGGCGAGCATCGTCTATTTCCTCGAGGGCGTGTCCTTGAAGGATGCGCGGCGGACCTATCTGACGAGCCGAAAAAAGCGCGCCGAACCGACACCGGTGCGAACAAGAAAAATTGAGGCGTTGCCCTGAGAGAACCTGCAACAAGCCTGGTCGAATGTGGCAGCCACGGCCTTGTCGGCCCTGTCCCCTGGCCCGCGTTAATGCCGTTCTATCACGGCCCGCGGAGCCGGAGCGACGACCCCCAGGTCACGGACGCGATCCGGGGTGGCGAATAACTTGTGAATAAGGTGCTTCCCCACGGCGCTTTTTGTTCACAGCTTTTTGTGAACAAGGACTGCGATTTCGCTGGCCCATCCACCCCGGCGCACCGAATCCCATGAAGCTCTCGGAGATCGACGCCACCCTCCGTGAGATTCGGGTCTCGCCCGTCAAAACACTCGGCCAAAATTTCTTGCACGACGCCAACCTGGCCCGCTGGATCGTCGAGAAAGCCGAACTCACCCCGGACGATTACGTGGTGGAAATCGGTCCCGGTCTCGGAGCGCTGACCGAGTTCATTCTCGCTGCCGGCGCGCGCGTTCTCGCGATTGAAAAGGATCAACGCCTCGCGGAGTTTTTGCGTAAACGCTTCACGAGCGAGCGCTGCGAAATCCTTCACGCGGACGCGCTTGATTTCGACGTTCGACAGCTCTTCGCGCAGCCGCGCGTCAAATTGCTCGGCAACCTCCCCTACTATGTTGCGAGCCAGCTACTTTTAAAGTTCACCGGATATCCCAGTCCTATCTCATTGTGGTTGTTCATGTTACAGAAGGAAATGGCGCGACGGATTTCCGCGGCGCCCGGCACGAGCGATTACGGCGCGCTCACGCTGATCATTCAACTTCACTATCGCATCGAATATTTGCGCACTGTTTCGGCGAGCGTGTTTCTTCCCCGACCGGACGTTGATTCTGCCTTCGTTCGCATCACGGCGCGCACGCCCGATGAACTACCGGATCATGACCCCGAAATTTTTGCCCGACTCGTCCGGCGCGGCTTTTCCCAGCGTCGCAAACAGTTGAGGAACTTGCTCTCGGACGACATCCCAAATTGGGATGAGGCTTCGAAAGCGGCCGGCTTTGAGCCCCGGGCGCGGGCCGAGGAACTTGCACTGGAGCAGTGGATCACGCTTTCGAATCTCGCCCGCTCGCGAGCCGTCGCCGGGGGGACTCCGGGCGCTCAGGAGCGTTTTCCGGTGGTGGACGAGGAGGACCGCGTTTTAGGAGACGCTCTTCGCACCGAAGTGCATGGGAATAACTTGCGCCATCGAGCCGTTCACATCTTTGTTTTCAATCGTTTAGGGGAGCTTTTCCTGCAAAAACGCTCCCGTTGGAAAGACCGCCATCCGGGCCTTTGGGATTCCAGTGCCGCCGGACATTTGGAAGCCGGTGAGGAGTACGATTCAGCGGCCAGCCGGGAACTCCAGGAAGAACTCGGGGTGTCGGCCGAACTATCCAGAGTGGCCAAGCTGCCTGCGTCGGAGAATACCGGCCAAGAATTCATCTGGCTCTATCAGGCGCGGCACGAAGGCCCGTTCGAACTGGCCCGCTCGGAAATCGAGTGCGGCGAGTTTTTCCCGACGGATCTCGTGTCCGAGTGGATCAAGGCCCGGTCTGCCGACTTTGCGCCCGGATTCCTGGAATGCTGGCGAAAGTATACGGGCGAAATGTAGAGGCGCTCGCCTCTCCATTCAGCGCTTGCGCGCTTTCTTTCCTTTCGCCTTGGGCTTCTTACCGGGCGAAGCCTTCCTCCTCGTTTTCGTCGCTCTAACCGGTCCGCGGAAAACGCGTGCTGGCAAATCGCTCATGGCAGAGCGTTTGAACTTCCGTGCCGCCCTCCGCGCGCCCTCTTTTCCACCGTGCCCGCTGTCGCTGAACAATCTTGTCACCGTTTCGCCTCCCCGAAGGAAGTGCACCTGAAATCCATGCGTTTGTTTCTTGGCGCGTGGCTTCGTATCGATGCGCCGGATGTTTTGCTCCGAATCGGGATTAGCTCTTTTTTTCATGAATCTGGTGCCGAACGACCAATCTAAATAGGCGGAACGCAACTGCAAACGCGCAGTGTGCTTTCACCGACCCAACTGCAAGGATTCGGGCGGCGGCAGGTGCCAGCTCTGCCATTTCTTGTCGTACTCCGTCGCCGGCAAGAGAACGTAATGCGGTTTCGCGGCCGGCCTGAGCCAGCTGATCATTTTCACCAGATTGGACTCGGCCATGGTCGTACAGCCGGCCGAGGGCCGGTTGACTCCGCGCCGGATATGAAAAAATATGGCGCTCCCGGCGCCGGCCACCGGCGGATCGGAATTGTGACGAATTTCCACCAGCCAGCGATAGGCGAAATCGTTGTGCCGCATTTTTTGCTTGGCAAACCAAGGGGGTGGATTCGCCGGATCTGGAATCCTGACAAAGCGGTTATAGTCCGGGTGGCTCACGTCATCGATCCAGGCATCGGCAGTCGTCACCTGATGAAACGGGTAATTCGAGCCGGGCGGAAGTTGGGCGTCGTAAGTGTAAACCTTGCCGATTCGAAAAAGTCCGGCCGGGGCGCGCTTGTCGCGTTCGACTTTCCGCAGGCCAGCCTCATCTTGTCCAGCGAGACCGCTCCCCCAGGCGAGTCCATTCTTACCGAAAAGGACCGGCCATTGGGGAGAGATTGGTTTCCACTTTGCCCCTTCCGCTCGCTCAAACAATTGCACCTGGCCACGCGTCGAATCCCAGCCCGAGGCGGTCCCAACGATCAATTGCGTGCAATCATCCGGCACGCTGGCGGAGTATCCGCTCGTCGCGAACAGCATGAGCGAGAGGAGTTTCAAAAAACGGGTCATTGCGATAAACATTCGCAAACTTAGACGCGCATCTTATTGATTCTGTCCAACGCAATCCCACCTCGTGAAGAAAATTCTTGCTCCTCTTGTCCTGGCTGCGCTCGTTTTCGCGGTCTACGCACCGGCGTTGCGGAATGGTTTCGTCTGGGATGACACGGCCCTGGTCCTGCGTGATCCGCTCATCCGAAGCTGGCGCCTCATTCCCGAAGGCTTTCAGCATTTCCTCTTTACCGATGCGACCGCTTCCAATTTCTACCGGCCGATCCAACGGCTGACCTACACGCTCGATTACGCTGCGTTCGCATTCCGCCCCGGCGGTTATCATCTCACGAGCATCGTTTGGCACATCGCCGCGACGCTCGCGCTGCTCCTGCTGAGCGGGGAATTGTTGCGTTCCTTCGGAGTCGACGACCGAAGGCGCGGCCTCCTCGCGTTCATCGCCGCCGTCGCCTGGGCCATCCACCCGGTTCACAATGCTGCCGTCGCGTATGTTTCCGGACGGGCCGATCCGCTGGCGGCGGCGTTTGGTTTTTTGGGCCTGTATGCGGGGATTCGCAGTCTGCGGGAAAACGGGCAGAGGCGCTGGCTTTTCCTGCTTGCCGCGGGCCTGCTGGTGCTCTTGAGCATGTTGAGCAAGGAAACCGGGATTGTCTTTCTGTTTCTCTGGGGGGCGATCCTCCTCGTGAAAAAAAACTGGAAAGAGTTCCGGCCTGTGACCGTTGTCGCGCTCTTTGTGACGGTAATTTATCTGAGCCTGCGCCTGTCCGCCGAGCATGTGCCACCCCCGACATTTCGCCCTTCGCCTCCCCCCCTCGTGAGGCCGATCCTGGCCGCCCGCGCCTTTGCCGAATATACCGGCTTGATTCTGCTCCCCCTCAATCTGCACATGGACCGCGAGGTGGAGACGCGGCCCGAGGGCGCACAGGAGGCCAGAGAGAAGCACGCTGCCTGGCGGGAGCTGCAGACGCTGCTGGGGATCTTACTCATCGCCGCTGCGATTTATTGGCTGGTGCGCAGCCGAAAACAGGATCCGGCGATCTTCTGTTGCCTCCTCCTCGCCACGCTTGCCTATTTGCCGGCCAGCGGCGCTCTCCTGCTCAACGCGTCCGTCGCCGAGCATTGGGTGTATCTCCCCACCGCGTTCCTCTTCCTGGCCGCGGGCTTGGCCATCTCGCGCCTTTCCCTCTCTATTTCCATTCTCGGACCAGTCCTGGGGGTTTGGCTCGTCTTCCTCGGGACGCGCACTTTTTTCCGGGTGTTCGATTGGAAAGATCAACGGACCTTTCTCGAGCGGACAATCGCTAGCGGGGGAGATTCCGCCCGGATGCTGATTAACCTCGCTGGGCTGGAGCTAAGTGAGGGAAACCTCGACGTCGCCAAAAGGCACCTGGCGGTGGCCCTGCGGAAGGAACCTGACCAACCTCTGGCAATATTGAATCTCGCGTCGATCGCAATTCGCCAAAACGATTTCGATGCTGCGCGCAATCTGCTCAAAAGCACGCCGGAGAGTCCGCTGATCGAGGCCAGATTTAACGAGCTTCTGGCTGTCGTCGACCATAAGGAAACGGGCCAGATTCATCCGTTGCGATTCCGGCTGGCGGCGCGCACCGGACCTCCGAATTGGTCGATCGAAAAACGGTACGTGGAAGCGTTGGATCAGAGCGGCGCGACGGCGGCGGCGATTACCGAGCTGAAATCATGTCTGGCTACGCAATGGTATCGCGCCGAGTCGTGGAAATTGTTGAGCGAGCTGCTAACCAAAGCAGGCCACGCGTCCGAAGCTGCCGAAGCGAGGGAACGCGCCGAGATGTATGATGTACATCTGGCCGAGCGGTAGCGCCTCTAGCCACGCTCTTGTCAGGCGCGTCCGGAACGGCTCACAGGGCCGTTGCTACGACTTCGCCGAGATCGCTTCGATAAAAGCCGGCAGGTAACGCTGCGCTTTGATCTCGCCCACGCCTCGAATCTTGCGACCCGCCTCGATCGACCTCGGCTTCAGCCGCGCGAAGGCCCGCAAGGTATCATCCGGAAAAATCACGTATGCCGGAACGTTGCCGTGTTCGCGCGCCAGCTCCAGGCGCACTTTCTTCAGGCGCTCGAAGACCGCGGCGTCGACCGGGACTAATTCTTCCAACGCGCTCGTTCTCGCTTTCGATTTGCGCATCCCGCTCTTCTCCAACGAAGTGGACGCGCTCTGCTGCGGCCAGCGCAATTCGTAATCCGTCCGGCCCTTCATCACCTCTTCACCGAGTTTCGTCAGCGTCACCATCGGATACTCTCCGCCGCTCGAGATCAGCATTCCGGCGTCCTGCAATTCGCGCATGAGCTGATTCAAATACGCGACCCCTTCGCTTTTCAGCAGGCCATAGGTGGAAAGCTGATCGAGGCGGGCCTGGATGATTTCGCGCGAGCGGCTGCCCACCAGCGTCTGCACGATTCGTCCCCGGCCAAAGCGCGGCTGCCACTCCTCGCCCGCCCGCGTCGACATTCTCGCCACCCCACTAAGCGCTTTTCGAACGATGAGCGCTTCGTCTTCGCCCGGGGCGCGGACAGGCGCCGCCGTCTCCAAACAAATATCGCAATTGCCGCAGCGAGCCGGGTCGGTCTCGCCAAAATAGCGCAAAATTGCCTGTTGCCGGCAGGTTCGCGCGTAGGCGAAATCGATCATCAACTTCAATTTCGCGCGATCACGCCGGTCCTTTTCCCGAAGCTTATTCGCGTCAAGTCTTAGCTGGGGGCCCCGCACGTCCGGCTGGAGCAAGCGCGTTCCGCGGACACGCCGGCCGGGAATGTCGAAACGATCGATGTAGCCTTCGCGATCGAGAACATGAAGCGATGAGCTGAGCATCATGTCGTTCCCCTCGGAACCCAGACGCAGGGCCATTTCTTTGATCGGAATCTGGAGCTCGTGCTTCTCGTCCGCTTCGCGCCGAAGCATCTCGTACGTCTGCACAATGAATTCGAGCGGCGGATTGCTTCCATCGATAAAAAATTCCTGCACGCGCGTGTCCGCATGATTGAAAAACAGGTCGCAGGTAGCTGCTTCGCCATCGCGGCCGGCGCGGCCCGCCTCC
>Ga0190272_10000771_pt1 | contig 15738 bp, 18 predicted proteins | sample Popmic504T_FD_133746 | JGI IMG/M metagenome (GOLD analysis project Ga0190272, IMG submission 133746) | Populus adjacent soil microbial communities from riparian zone of Shoshone River, Wyoming, USA - 504 T | ecosystem: Environmental > Terrestrial > Soil > Riparian zone | place: USA: Wyoming... | reverse complement strand
CGGCTCCCACCCCGCCGGCAGCCGCTACTCGGCCTTCGACCCGGAGCTGATGCTGTGGACGCTGGCGGTGATCGCCGACTCCGGGCGGGAGATGTACGAGACGATGGCGCGGCCGCTGAGCGAAGCCGAGCGCGAGGCGCTCTGGCAGGACTACGTGCGCTTCGGCGAGCTGTTCGGGCTGCCGCGCAGCGAGGTGCCGGGCAGTCACCGCGAGTTCCGCGCCTGGTGGGAGGAGCGACTCGCCTCGCCCGACCTGCACGCGACCCCACACGCGCTCGAGATGGCCCCCCTGGTCGCCTTCGAGCAGCCGGTGCCGGCGGTGGCGCGCGGCAACCTCGCCGTCCAGAACCTGATCGTCAAGGGCACCCTGCCGCCCCGGGTGCGGGAGATCTTCGGAATCGGCTGGAACGGAGCCCACGAGCGCGCCTTCCGCTCGGTCACCGCCGCCCACCGCCGCGCCCGGCCCGCCTTTCCCCGCCAGCTGCGCCGCGGCCGCAACGACGTCTTCTTCGACGCTGTGATCAAGAACGAGCGGGCCCGCGGCGGCACCGCGACCCCCCAGCTGTCCGCCAGCGGGTAAGACTCGCGCCCAGCGGGTAAGGGCGGGTGCGATGATCGACTCGATGCCCCTCCGCCGGATCCTCCCGATCGCGATCCTCGCCTTGGCTCTACTGGCGCCGAGCGTGGCGGCCGCGGCGGAACGGACCGTCTCGGTCAACGGCAGCGCCACCCGCAAGGTCGCCAACGACACCGCCGGGCTCGGGTTCGGGGTCAGCCAGGAGCGCAAGAGCCGCGGCGCCGCCCTGCGCGCCACCTCGGAGCGGCTGCGCAAGGTGATCGCCGCCGTCCAGACGATCCCAGGGGTCGGCCCCGGCGACATCACCACCGGCCGCATCTCCGTCAATAAGTTCTTCCGCGGCGAGCGCCCGCTCTACCGCGCCAGCGAGGGCATCTCCGTCGTCCTCCACGAGCCCGCCGAAGCCGGCAACCTGGTCAGCGCCGCGATCGGCGCCGGCGCCACCGGCACCCGCGGTCCCAACTTCTTCCTCGGCAACCCGGAAGTCGCCTACAACGCCGCCCTCGCCGCTGCCTTCGATCAGGCCAGAACCCGGGCAACCGCCCTCGCCATCCAGGCCGGCGCCACCCTCGGCCCGGCGCTCAGCATCGTCGAAGGGGGCGGGGTCGAAGCCCAGCCCTACGCCGCCGAGCCGGTCCAGAAGGACGCCTGCGCCATCCCCGGCCCGGTCGGCACCACCGCCAAGCGCTGCGCCGCGGCGCCGCCGGTCAAGCCCGGCACCTCGACGGTGACGGCGACCGTCGGCGTGCTCTTCGCGCTGCAGTAGCCGGCGCGCCGGCGCCAGCGAATATCCTGACCCGATGACCGCCTTCGACGGGCTCACTCCCGAGCAGGCGCGCGAGTTCGCGGCGCGCTGGCTGCCGGCCTGGACCGGCAACGAACCCGAGCGTCTCGCCTCTTTCTACACCGAGGACGCCTTCTACGCCGATCCGGCGATCCCGGCCGGGGTCAGCGGCAGGGAGGCCCTGACGCCTACTTCGCCCGCCTGCTCGCCGGCTTCCCGGACTGGGTCTGGACCCAGACCGCCGCGACGCCGATGGCGGCCGGCTTCCTCAACCACTGGCACGCCGAGATCCCGGTCGGCGCCGAGACCCTGGCGATCGACGGCGTCTGCACCGTCCGCCTCCGCGACGGCCTGATCGAGCGCAACGAGGTCTTCTTCGACCGCCCGCCGCTGCTCGCCGCCCTGCGCGAGAGCCGCGGCGCCTGAGCGCCTGCGGCGCGCCTCGGTTCAGAAGATGGGCCGTACTGGTCTCGAACCAGTGACCTCCTGCGTGTAAAGCAGGCGCTCTCCCAGCTGAGCTAACGGCCCGGGAGTTCGATTATGGCTCGGCGGGCCGGGTCCCGCCAGTCTGCCGAGTGGTTGAACCTCCAGGGACTTTCCTCCGTAGACCCAGGCGATGACGATCCGAATCGGCTCACAGCAGGGGCGCAGGGCGTTCGGGATGGCGATCGCCCTGCTCGCACTCTGCCTGCCGCTCGCCGGCCTCGGCGGCGAGCCGGCCGCGGCCGGCGGCGGGGCAACGGCGAGCGCGACCAAGAAGGTCAGCATCCGCGACTTCTCCTTTCACCCCGGGACGCTGACCGTCGCCAAGGGCACCCAGGTCACCTTCTCCAACACGGACAACGTGGCCCACACGGCGACCGACAAAGGCGCCTTCGACAGCGGCCGGATCAAAGCCGGCAAATCGAAGCAGGTCAGCTTCACCCAGAAGGGCACCTTCGCCTACCACTGCAAGCTCCACACCTACATGAAGGGCAAGATCGTCGTCCAGTAGCTAGCGTCCCACCGGATGGACACCGGCATCCTCTGGCGCGCCGCCTTCCTCCAACTGGTCGCCGTCGCCACCCTCTCCCTCGCCCTCGGCCTAGCCCTCCCCGACGAATTCTTCGTCGACTGGGGCTGGCTCGCCGGCCCCACCTCCTGGATGCTCTGCGCCGCCTTCACCGCCACCACCCTCAAGCTCCCCTCGTCCCAACCCTGACCGGCGCCGTCCTCGCCGGCCTCCCGAGTGCCCTCTTCGTGCTGCTCGCCCTGCACTGGCTGGGGGCGATCGTCGCCGTGGCGTTGTTCGCGATCTGGTGTGCGCGGCTGACCGCTCCCGGACCGGGGGCAGAGCGGGTTAGCGGGCCTCGCTGAACAGGCGGCGCTCGCCTCAGCGGGGGGCGGAATGCGGGAACGGGTCTTGGCCGTCGGGCATCTGGGGAGCGCCCTTGCGCCAGAGGTTGAAGATGAAGCGACAGCGACTCCAGAAGCGCCCCTTCGAGCAAGGTCCGCACGCATCTCTTTCATCCATCTCTCCCGCGCCGCGTCGCTCATGCTCCTCGGCAGGCGGCGGGTCGCGGCTCCGAGCAGGAAGTTGGTGACTGGTCGGCGAGACTGGGAGCGGCGGGGGCGCGATTGTCTCACGCGTGTCAGGTCATTCCGCAAGACGGTCCACAACACTCGAGACCGAGAGAGACGCTCCCTGGTGATCGCCCCTAGCTCAGTTCGGCGCACCCTAACCGGAACATCGCTCGCACCAACAGCCTCACGCCAACCCCTTCCTCGGCCTCGGCACGGCGCCCCGATCCCTCCGCTTGACCCGTCTCACGACCCGCGCGATCTCGTCGATCTCCGCCATCGCCGCGGCTTCCCCCACCCCGGTGAGCCGGTACAGGCGGCGCCGGGGACGTCCTTCGTTCTCGGGGCCGAGGCCCTCCCATTTGCTCTCCAGCCACTGGGCGTTTTCCAGCCGCCCCAGGGTCGGGTAGATGGTGCCGTCGGAGATGCCCGCCTGCCTCGCCAAGCCGAGCCCGTAGTGCCAGGCCATCGGATCCTCGAGTAAGGCGCCGAGGACCTTCAGAGTCTCCTTGCTGATCCGGGGCTTACCGGCCATGCCCACTCCGAGAGCGATGGATCTCCTCCCGCACCACCCTCTCCAGCGCCGCCTTCCCGGCACCGCTCTCGGGGATCCAGAGACCCTGCGCAGGAGTAGCCGGCCCCCCATCCTCGACGCCACTCTCCGTCATCCAAGGATCCGAGCGCAGAAGGTTCTGGAAATAGGAGAAGCGAGGAGGGCGGTTCAAGTGCTCCCACTTGAGGAGGCTGGACTCCAGGTCTCGCCAAGAGAAGATCTGGTCCTTGCCTTCGGTGACCATAGGCTTGGAACCGACGGGCTTCACCTTGTCGCTCTCTCCCTCGGAGTCCTCTTCCGGGGAACCGGCCGGCGGGGCAATCGCCTCCTGCAGGGCGAGGTCGGCGGCGAGGCGCTTGATCCCCTTGCGACGGAGTCCGATCACGAATACGAGCCCCCCGAACGGTCTGTCGTCGTAGCGGCAAAGGTCGGCCCGAATCTCGTTCTCCCAGCGCTCGCGAACCTCGTCGGGCAGCCCGTCTGGGAGCTTCGCAAGAGCACGCTCCAGCATCCACGCACTCAAGTGAGATAGCCAGGCCTTCGCTTCGGAGGCGAGGATCGCCACTGCCACTCCCACCAGAATCGCCAAGCCGATCGCGATCATGATTGCGCGATCCTCCTTCTCGGGAAGGGGGCCCAAAGCCCGCGCCGGGCAATCGAAACCCGCTTGCGCCCCGCATCGGCGCCAGCCGCGCTCGCCACCCGCTGCCCAAGTCCCGTGAGCCTGTACAGCCGCCGCGGCGGCTTACCCCCAGGCCCCGCCTCCCATTTGCTCTCCACCCACTCCGCCTTCTCCAACCTGCTCAACGACGGGTAGATGGTCCCATCCGCGATCCGGGCCTCCCTCGCGAGCCCCAAGCCGTAGTGCCAGGCCATCGGATCCTCCAGCATCACTCCCAAGACCCGCAGTCCCTCAGCATCAAGCTTTGACAAGTTCCCTGTTTGCCTCATATCGTGACTTACACGATACCCGGCATGTCAAGTCCTGCCGAGGGCGTACCGAATAGCGCTGGCGACCCGACACGCGGCGCTTCGCTCATCGCAGGCGCCTTCGCAAATTGAGTGCCCCCCCGGTGCCGAGACTCGCGCGCAAAGCACTCCTGCTGTTCGGAATCTACGCAACCATCTTGGCGGCGGTGGTTGTAACTGGATTTCTAGGCCGAGCCGTCGGCATCTGGGCCGCGATCCTGTGGGGCGCGGGGATCATCATCGGCGTTGCCTTGGTTGCGCGCCAGTGGATCCAAGGGCGTAGACGGGCATGATGTTTATCATCTCGTTTCGAGATGTCAGACATTGCGAGCAAAGACGCAGCCGACGGGATTCTCGCCGCCCTAGGGGAACAGGTCGCCGCCGCAGGCGAGCGTTACGAGCTGGTCGTGATCGGCGGCTCGGGCCTGTTGGCCCTCGGAATCATCGAGCGGTCGACTCGCGACGTCGATGTGCTGGCCCTGCGCTCCGGCGACGAGCTCGATAGCGCCGAGCCGCTGCCGAAGAAATTGGCGGCCGCGCGCGATCGCGTCGCGCGCGACTTCTCCCTCCCCAGCGACTGGCTCAATCCCGGCCCGACCGATCCGCTCCAGCTCGGCCTGCCGGAGGGATTCATCAACCGTCTCGAGCGCCGTGACTACGGCGGCAGCCTCAGCGTCTACTTCGCCTCTCGCTACGACCAGATCCACTTCAAGCTCTACGCCCTCGTAGACCAAGGCCCCGGAAAGCACGAGGACGACCTCCGGGCCCTCTCGCCCATCGAAGAGGAGCTCTTGGCGGCTGCGCACTGGAGCCGCTCACACGATCCCTCGGAGGGCTACGCCCAGATGCTCCGCGATGTTCTTACTCACTTGGGAGTCGACGATGTCGATCTCGGACGTTAAGCAAGACATACAGAGTCACCTTGCCTCCTTCCTCTGGAGTCAGTGGGCACAGATTGGCGTTCTCGCAACCACCAACCGCAAGGACCGCTGGGCGGCGGACCCCGAGGCGCTCCTCCTGCTGACCTTCGAGGTTGGACGCGAAGAACCCCGTCTCTTCGATGAGGTGCTGGATTGGTTGGTGGTGAACGAGCGACTGATCAGCATCCAACGCCTCCGCAACCTTGCCCGCGACGAGGAGGATCACGCACTGATCGAGGCCGTGGTCGGCTGGCTGGGCGAACGGCGACGGCGAGCGCGTCTGGAGGCGCGGGCAAAAGCAGGCGGATCGGCCGACACGGTGCCCTTCTTCCGCAACTCGCGACTGCCGATCGCTGACCCCGACCCAGCATTCCTCGCACAGGGATTCGTGAAGCCGAAGTCCGAGCCATCCGGCAAGTCCCAGGCTCCGCAGGTCTTGCTCCCGATCAACTTCGCCTTCCGCCTTCGCCTGCTGCTGGGAATCGGCGCCCGCGCCGAGGCCATGCGAGTGCTCCTCACCATCGACGCGCCGCGAACCAACATCCAAGTAATCGCCGCATCCACCGCCTACACGAAGCGCAACGTCCAGGAGGCCGTCAGCTCCCTCACCGCCGCAGGCGCCCTGGATGCCTTTGAAGTCGGCAACGAGCAACGCTTTTCCGCCCCGCGCGATCGCTGGTCGCGCTTCCTCACCCTCGACGACCTTCCCCACCACGAGGACTGGCCCCAGGTTTTCGCCGCCTACCGCAAGGTCCTTCGCTGGCTAGCCGATCCGGCCCATGAGGACCTAAGCGACTACATGCTCTCCAGCGAAGCGCTAACCCTGGCCGAAGAAGTAAACCCCGACCTCCAGATCGCGGGGATCGCGATCGATGGTGAACCTGACGACTCGGCGTACCTGGAGAGATTCACCCGGCAGCTCCTGGAGCGCGCACCGATCTAGCCAGCGCCGGACATTTTTCGCAGCGGTGCCAGGCCGTTCTACAGAGCCAGACTCCGTCGGATTGAAAGGACGGATGCCGTCCGCATGGGGAGCGGGATTGCGACGGCGACGCGACCCAAATGCGACCGTTAGCTGCGCGGTGGACGGCTGACGATCGCGCTGGAGCGTTCTAGAAAGCCGCTAGAGCCGGCGCAAGGTCGTCAGCACTGGCTTTGACCGACTCAGGGATCGTGACGCGCAGTTCGCCATCACGATCGAGGATGCGCTGCGCACCAAGGACAGTGAGGCCGACAATGTGTTGGGTGCCAGGCGCGTAGCGGAGCACATGGCCCTCCGGGGTCTCCTCCCCCTCTGCTTCCTGTGGCTCACCCACATGCAAATAGAGCACGTCATGCTCCGCGTCGTAATTGGCGCGGTCGAAGGTGATCGGACCGATTCTGATTTTCACTTGCTCCATGAGCGCGGATCCTTGCGGTTGCCGAACGCGGAGATGATCCGTGCCGGCTCTTGTTCATAGCTTACGACCACGAGCAACCAACGACTGGGACCAGCGCCACGCAGATAGTGGCGGCGACGGTTCTCGTAGATGGGATCAGCGAGGACGAGGTCGGGCTCAGCCACGGTTCGCAGCACGTCTGCCAGATAGGAAGCAAGCTCGGGATGATCACGGAGGATCTTGTCTCGCCACAGTACGACGGGCACGACAATGCGCACCCCATTCGGGTCCCTTGCCTCTCCAGCTAGATCGACTGCCATCGGCCCAGCGTTTCAGAGATGGGTACGCTGCAGATCTTTAATTGGTCTTTGCATGGGGAGATGGCAGTGGGTTTTCTAGCTGAAATGCAGCGGGAAGCAGAAAGGCGCCGCAAAGCCGAAGAACGTGAGTACCGGCGCCAGATGCGGGAACACGAAAAAGCGGTCAGAGACGCTGAGCGTCAAGCAGCGCGCAACGAGAAAGAACGCAAGAAGCTCCACGTCGAGAGCCGTGCCCGCGAAGCGGAGGAGCTCAACTCCGCACTCGAGCAGTCCATCGCCCATCTGGAAAATTTGCTGGTCGCCACGCTCAAAGTCGACGACCACATCGACCTGAAGGCTTTGAAGCAGACCTTTGTTGAGCCTCCTTTCGACCCTGGCTCCCTTGAAGCGCCGCTCCCAGAACCGGAGCTTGAGCCCGTAACGCCGCCAGGCACTTTTGGCGGACTAGTCCCAGGCGCAAAAGCCAAGTACGAAGCGGCGGTACAGCAGGCAGCCCAAACCCATGAGGAAGAACTTGCCGAATGGCAGCGGGCAGAACAGAGCCGACAGGATGAACTCGCACTTGCCCGTGCCGGCCACGAGGAGCAGGTCGCGAAGGAGCAACGGGAGGTTGAGCAAGCCAACGCGCAGATCGATGAATTTGAGGCCAAGCTGGAGGCTGCCGATCCTGCGGCAATCGTGGACTACTTGGGCATGGTCTTGGATCGGAGCAGATACCCCGAAGACTTCCCAACTGGCCACAAGCTGGCGTTTGTTCCGGAGAGCAGGCAAGTGGTGGTGGAGCACGATCTGCCCAGCTTCGACGTAATCCCTGAGGAGAAAGGGTTCAAATACGTCAAATCTCGCGATGAGATCACCGCAGCTGCCCGACCGGAAACCCAGCGTAAGTCTCTCTACGCAAAGGTCATAGCTCAGATGGCGCTCCGCACCGTCCACGAGCTATGCGAGGCCGACCGTAGGGAACACGTCGAGACTGTCGTCTACAACGGGATGGTCGAAAGCATCGACAAGCGGACGGGGACTCCTGCTCGGGTCTGCGTCATCAGCTTCCGCACGACCCGCGATACGTTCGAAGAACTGAACCTCGACCACGTCGACCCCGGGGAGTGCCTCAAGGGACTCAACGCTGGCGTCTCTAAGAAGCCAGAAGAGCTTGCCCCCGTCCGCCCCGTCGTCGAGTTCAAGATGGTCGATGACCGATTCACCGACGAGAGCGACGTGCTCTCAGAACTCGATCAGCGCCCCAACCTCATGCAACTCAGTCCCTCCGAGTTCGAGTCGCTGATAACCAACCTCTTCGAAAAAATGGGTCTAGAGACCCGACAAACCCGACCCTCAAGAGATGGTGGAGTGGACTGCGTAGCCTGGGATGACCGTCCAGTGATGGGCGGCAAAGTCGTGATCCAAGCCAAGCGCTACAAGAGCACCGTAGGGGTTAGCGCTGTGCGGGATCTGTTCGGAACCGTCCACAACGAGGGAGCAAGTAAGGGAATCCTCGTCACGACGAGCGGCTATGGCAAGGCCTCTTTTGAGTTTGCTGACGGCAAGCCGCTGGAGCTTCTCGACGGCAACAACCTGCTCTACCTCCTCAGCGAACACGCCGGGGTCGAGGCAAAAATTGAGCCGCCCGAAGACTGGATCGACCCCTGATGGCGCAGCAACTACCTAGACAGAATGAGACACCGAGGGCGCGGAACGCCCCGGAACCGCGCGGAAGGCGGGGGCACCCGATTTCGGCCCGCGACCGCGGAAACCGCTCTGCAATCGGAGGAATCCGGCACTGCGCGGAACAGGGAGGAATGCGCCCGACGGGAGTCGAACCCGCGACCTTCGGCTTGAAAGACCGACGCTCTTTGGCCCCCCGAAAGGAGCCGTTGACCACTGAGCTACGGGCGCCCACCGGGGACTTTACCCGCGCAGCGGTATTTGAGCATTACTGCGGGGGCAGGCGGTCCGGTCTGGGCGACAGGGGCTAGGTTTGCGGGATGGAGCTTGGCCTGAACGGGCGGGTGGCTTTGGTGATGGGCGCGAGCCGGGGGATCGGGCGCGCGATCGCAGGTGCGCTGGCTCGGGAGGGGGCGCGGGTCGCGATTGCGAGTCGCTCGGCGGCGAGGCTCGATGAGGTGGTGCAGGAGATCGGGCCGGCCGCGGCTGCCTTCGTCGCCGATGCCTCCGACCCGGAGCGGATGACGGCGTTGCCGGGGGAGGTCGAGACGGCGCTAGGGCCGGTCGACATCCTCGTCGCCAACACGGGCGGCCCGCCGTTGGGCGGGGCGCTCGACCACGGCCCCGAGGAGTGGGAACGCGCTTACCGATCGCTGGTGCTCGCTCCGCGACTGCTCGCCGGCGAGGTCGTGCCGGGCATGCGGGAGCGGGGCTGGGGGCGGATCGTCAACGTCGGCTCGATGACCACTCGGGAGCCCAACCCGGTGCTCAACCTCTCCAACTCGCACCGGATGGCCGCGGTCGGGTTCCTGAAGACGCTCGCCGGCGAGGTCGCCGGCGACGGGATCACCGTCAACACCGTCGCCACCGGCCGTTTCGCCACCGACCGGCTTGCCGACAACTTCGGCTCGCTCGAGGGGGCCGAAGAGGCGGCTCGCCGGGAAGTCCCGACCGGCCGGCTCGGGCGGCCCGAGGAGTACGGCGACCTGGTCGCCTTCCTCTGCTCCGAACGCGCCGCCTACATCACCGGCACGGTGATCCCGATAGACGGCGGGCTGCTGCGCGGCGCCTACTGAGACTCGGGCGGCAGCTCTCTCATAGCCGGGAAGACGATCACGTCCCGCAGGCTTTTCGACCCCGTCAGGATCATCATCAGCCGGTCGATACCCAGGCCGCAGCCGCTGGCGATCGGCAGGCCGTATTCCATCGCCCGCACGTACTCCTCGTCGTGGGGATGGGGGTCGTCCTCCGCCCCGGCTTCCTGGCGTTCGCGCTGTTCGACGAAGCGCTGGCGCTGCTCGATCGGGTCGTTGAGGTCGGTCCCGCCGCCGACGATCTCCATCCCGGCGACGATGCCGTCGAAGGCCTCGCAGATCTTCGGGTCGTCGGCGTGGACCTTGACCAGCGGCCAGATGTCGATCGGCAGGTCGATCAGGTAGGTCGGCTGGATCAGCTTCGGCTCGATCAGCTTGCCCTGCAGAGTGTCGACCAGCCCGGCCCAGTCGTCCCCCGGCGCGGCGGCGGCCCCAACAATCTCGGCCAGCTCGTCGCGGCTGGAGGTGAGGATGTCGACCCCGGTCTCCTCGAGGATCGCGTCGCGGACCGGCACCCGCGGCCAGGGCGCCGCGAAGTCGATCGTCTCGCCGTCGCGCTCGACCTTGGTCGACCCGGTCACCCGCCGCACCACGTCGGAGACCAGCTCCTCGATGAACCGCATCACGCCTTCGTAGTCGCCGCCGGCCAGGAACATCTCCAGCATCGTGAACTCGGGGTTGTGCTGGGGCGACATCCCCTCGTTGCGGAAGAACTTGCCGAACTCGTAGACGTTCTCCAGCCCACCGACGATCGTCCGCTTCAGATACAGCTCGGTCGCGGTCCTCAGGAACAGCTCGCGGTCGAGCGCGTTGTGGTGGGTGACGAAGGGCCGCGCCGCGGCGCCACCGGTCAGCCGCTGCAGGATCGGCGTTTCCAGCTCGACGAAGTCGCGCTCCATCATGTGTTCGCGGATCGCCATCACCAGCTTCGAGCGTGTTTGGAAGATCTCCCGCGAGCGCTCGTTCGCCATCAGGTCGAGCTCGCGCTGGCGGTAGCGGGTCTCCACGTCGGAGATCCCGTGGAAGAGGTCGGGCGGGTCGCGCAGCGCCTTCGCCAGCAGCACGCACTCGCGCACCCCGATCGCCAGCTGGCCGCGCTTGGTCACGTGCAGCACCCCGTCGACCCCGACCAGGTCGCCGATGTCGAGCTCCTCGACCCGCTCGAAGGCCTCCTCGCCAAGCTCGTCGCGGCGGGCGTAGGCCTGGATCGTGCCGGTGATATCGCGCAGGTCCAGGAAGGCGGTCTTGCCGTGGCCGCGCTTGCCGACCACCCGGCCCCAGACCCGGTAGGTGAACTCGCCGTGCTCGCCCTCGCCCAGCGCCTCAGGGTCGTGCGCGGCGAGCACGTCGGCGATCTTGGCCCGGCCTTCGAAGGCGTGCGGGTAGGGATCGACGCCGGCGGCCCGCAGCCGCTCGACCTTGGCCCTGCGCTGATCTTCAGTCGAGCCGCTCTCCAACGTCACGGAGCGAAACCGACGGTCACCCGGTCGTCCCCTTCATAGTCGCGAAGGGTAGTGGCGTCGCGCAGCAGCTCGCGCATCGCCGTGCCGTGGTGGGTGTCGTGCTCCATCGCCAGCTTCCAGCCCGAGGGCGTTTCCGCGATCAGGCCGCGGATCACGCCGAGGCCGTCCTCGCCGCAGGCGCCGGTGACGGCGATCCGCGGCTCGCGCTGGATCTCCGGCGAGCGCTCGAAGATCGTCTCGTCGGTGACGTAGGGAAGGTTGGCGATCACCAGGTCGACCTCTTCGGCTTCGACCGACTCGGGCAGCCCGGTGGCGACCGTGACCTCGAACTCGAGCCCGAGCCGCTCGGCGTTCTCGCGCGCCGCTTCGACCGCTTCGGGGGAGAGGTCCGAGCCGGTGACGCGCAGGTCGGGACGCTCGGAGATCAGCGCCAGCGCGATCGCGCCGGAGCCGGTGCCGACCTCGTGCACGCGGGCGCCCTGCGGCAGCCCAGCGCCGACCTCGACCAGCAGCTCGGTCTCGCGCCGCGGCCACAGCACCCGCGAGTCGACTGCGATCTCGAGATCCCGGAAGGGGGCACGGCCGAGCACGTAGGCCATCGGTTCGCGTTCGACCCGCAGCTGGACCTTCTCCTCGATCGCGGCGGCGACGGCGGCCGGCACCTCGCCGGCGCTCTCGACCGAGAGCTCCTCCGGCTTGACGCCGAGCGCGTCGGCGACCAGCGCTTCGGCATCCCCGCGCGGGTCGTCGCAACCCGCGGCGGCGATCTTCTCGGCGGCGGCGTCGAGCACGGCGCTGACCGTCCGCGCCGGATCCCCCTCCTCGCTTCTGATGTCTACTGCTTCCACCGCCATTCCTCCCCTAGTCGACCGCTCTAAATAAGTTGTGCAAGGCTAACATCGGCCCGATCCTCATGCCGAAGCCGTCTTGGCCCCCGCCGGAGTCAGATCGGGACGGGACAGATTGCCATGTCGCCGCTTCACGACGGCGATCCAGGCCAGTCCGGCAAGCATCATCCCAAGGCTCTCCAGCTGTGCCGTGGTCAGCCCGAGCGCCGTCTCGTCATTGCGGCGCAGGAACTCGACCAGGAAGCGCGAGGTCCCGGCGTAGAGGAGGTAGAGCGCGAAGAGGATCCCAGGCCGGACCCGTTCGCGCAGCTGCCAGAGCAGCCAGGCGCCGAGGCCCATCGTCACCGTCTCGTAGATCGGGGTCGGGTGGACGGCCTCGTCGGTGGGGACGGTGCCGTCGGGATAGGCCATCGCCCAGGGCCCGTCCCAGGCCTTGCCGTAGTCGCCGTCGCCGGAGAGCTGGCAGCCGCAGCGGCCGATCGCGTAGCCGAGCGCCAGCGCCGGCGCCGCCAGGTCGAGCAGGGCGAGACCGAGGAAGCCCCGCCACCAGGCCCAGAGCAGGACCGCGATCGCGCCGCCGATCGCGCCGCCGTACCAAACCAGGCCGGCACCGGAGAAGAGGTTGCCGAGCAGGTCGTCCTTGACGCTGTCGAAGTTCTGGGCCAGGTAGTAGACGCGGGAACCGACGACGCCGCCGATCAGCGCCGCGAAGCCCATCTCGTAGGCCCAGTCGACCGGCTTGCCGATCTCCACCAGCCGCCTCGCCACCAGCGCCCCGGCGGCGAGGAAGGCGAGCGCGAACATCAGCCCGAAGGTCTGGAGGGTCAGCGGGCCGGCGTCGATCTCTGGGTACATGGCGAGGAGGGTTGGGTCAGGGGAGCAGCAGCGCCTCGAGCAGCGCCTTCTGCGCGTGGAGGCGGTTCTCCGCCTGGTCCCAGACCGCGGACGCATCAGAATAGAGAACGTCGGCGCTGATCTCGTCACCCGGGTGGGCGGGCAGGCAGTGCAGGACGATCGCCCGCTCCTTGGCCGCGGCGAGCAGGTCGCGGTCGAGCCGGAAGGGGGCCAGGTCGGCGCGGCGGCGCTCGGCCTCGGCCTCGTCGCCCATGCTGACCCAGACGTCCGCGTAGAGGGCGTCGGCGCCGTCGGCGGCGGCCCGCGGGTCGTCGGTCAGCTTCGCCCCGTGCCCCTCCTCGAGCTGGTAGCCGGCGGGCGCGGCGACCACCACTTCGACCCCGGCCAGCTCGCCGAGCACGGCCAGCGAGCGGGCGACGTTGTTGCCGTCGCCTACATAGGAGAGCCGCAGGCCGTCGAGCTCGCCGAAGCGCTCGCGCAGGGTGAGCAGGTCGGCGATCGCCTGGCAGGGGTGGTGCAGCGGGGTGAGCCCGTTGACGACCGGCACCGAGGCCTCGGCGGCGAGCTCGGCGACCGCCTCGTGGGAGCCGGAGCGGATCACGATCGCGTCGACGTAGCGGGAGAGGACGCGGGCGGTGTCGCCGATCGACTCGCCGCGCGAGAGCTGCATCTCGTCGCCGCGCAGGACGACCGGGTTCGCCCCCAGCTCCGCCACCCCGACCTCGAAGGAGATCCGAGTCCGGGTCGAGGGCCGTTCGAAGACGAGGGCGATGCTGCGGCCGGCCAGCGAGTCGGCGCCGAGCCGCTCGGCGCGGCCGGCTTTCAGCTCGGCCGCCCGCTCGAGCAGCTTCGCGAGCTCGAAGGCGCCGAACTCTTCACCGGTGAGGAAGTCGCGCTTTTGCAAGCCGCGGATACTACGCCCGGTGGAGCTAACCGCGATCAGCTGGAACCTCTTCCACGGGCGCGACTTCCCGCCCGACCCGCGGCTGCGCACCTGGCGCTCGCGGATCCTGCGCTTCGACGAGCGCAACGAGACCCACCTCCAGGTCAACCGCGACCTGACCGCCGAGTTCGGCCAACTGCTGGCCGGCGCCCGCTGGGATGTGGCGCTGCTGCAGGAGTGCCCGCCCCGCTTCGCCGTGCCGCTGGCCCGCGCCTGCGGCGCCGAGGCGCACCGGGCGCTCACCTCGCGCAACTCGCTGGGCGCCTGGCGGGGGCTGCTGGCCCGCCAGAACCCGGACCTGATGGCCTCCGGCGAGGGCGGCTCCAACCTGACCCTCCTCCGCGTCCCCGGCCGGCTCGGCGGGATCGCCGAGCGGCGCGAGATGACGATCCACGAGGGCGCCCCGGAGCGCCGCTCGATGGCGCTGACCCGGACCGGCTCCGGCCTCTGCCTCGCCAACCTGCATGCCACCAACGACCGCCCCGAGCAGGCGGTCGAGGACGTGCTGCGCGCCTCCCGCGCCGCCGCCGAGTTCGCCGACGCCGCGCCGCTGCTCTTCGGCGGCGACCTCAACCTGCGCCCCGCCGAGCAGCCCGAGGTCTTCGAGCGCCTCCGCGAGGAGTTCGGGCTCGCCGCCCCGACCGCGCCGAAAGCGATCGACCACATCCTCGTCCGCGGCCTGGAGACGATCGAGCCCCCGCACCCCTGGCCGCCCGAGGGGCGCGAGCTGAAAATCGAAGGCCTCGCCCTGCGGCTCTCCGACCACACCCCGGTCGAGGCGAGGTTTGTGGCGCCGGATCCCGTGGAACTGAGATAGTCGCACTGCACACCCCCCGGCGACCCACCCTCCAGGAGGCTAAAACGAATGGCAGAGAAAAAAGCGACCGGCAAAGCGAAAAAAGCGAAAGCCGGGGCGAAAGCCAAAAAAGCCTCCCCGAAATCGGCGAAAGCGAAATCCGCGAAAGCCAAGCCCGCGCAACCGAAACCCGCGCAACCAAAAAAAGCATCGGCTAAAAAGGCGAGCGCCAAAAAGGCCGCCCCTAAAAAAGCCGCCGCCAAAAAATCGAAAGCGAAAGCGAAACCCAAAGCGAGTAGCAAAGCGACGACCGGCCTCGACAAGAGCATCGCCCAGTTCCGCGAGAGCCTCGAGCAGAGCGTGACGCTGAGCCGCGACCGCCTTCACGAGGTCGTCGACGACGCCGTCAAGCGCGGCCGGATGACCCGCGGCGACGCCGAGAAGATGCTGAACGAACTGGTCAACCGCGGCCGCAAACAGACCGACTCGATGCTGCGCGAGCTGGAGCGCCTGGTCAAACAGGCCCGCAAAGAGGTCGGCGGCGGGCTCGCCCCGGTGCGCAAACAGGCGACGCAGGCGGCGCGGCGGGCCCGGAAGAAGCTGGGGTAGTGACGCAGGCCACCGGCGAGCAGCCGGCGGCCCGGCGCCGGCGGGGCGACCGGCTCGAGGTTGAGATCGAGTCGCTCGCCTTCGGCGGGCGCGGGGTCGCCCGCGCCGACGGCATGGTCGTCTTCGTCGCCGGCGCCCTGCCCGGCGACCGGGTGGTGGCGGAGATCACCAAAGCGAAGCGCCGCTTCGCCGAGGCGCACACGGTCGAGCTGCTCAGCCCCGGCGCCGAGCGGATCCCGGACGCCTGCACGCACGGCGGCGAGCCCTGCCCGGGCGCCCCCTGGCAGGGACTCGCCTACGAGCAGCAGCTGCGGTTCAAGCAGGATCAGGTCGACGACGCGCTGCGGCGCCTCGGAGGGCTGGACGGCTTCGAGCTGGCACCGATCGAGCCCGCGGCCGAGCG
>Ga0190272_10000770_pt1 | contig 15778 bp, 17 predicted proteins | sample Popmic504T_FD_133746 | JGI IMG/M metagenome (GOLD analysis project Ga0190272, IMG submission 133746) | Populus adjacent soil microbial communities from riparian zone of Shoshone River, Wyoming, USA - 504 T | ecosystem: Environmental > Terrestrial > Soil > Riparian zone | place: USA: Wyoming... | reverse complement strand
GGCCGCAGCGACCACACGCCCGCGTTGTTCACCAGGATGTCCAGCCGGCCCCACCGGTCGAGCGCGCGCCGCACGCAGTCGTCGGCGCTGTCGGGCGCGGTGACGTCGGCCTCGACGACGAGCGCGTCACGCCCGAGCCGCTCGACCTCGGCGGCGACCGCCGCGGCCGGTCCCGGCTGGGTGTCGACGATGACGATGTCGGCGCCGAAGCCGGCGAGGCCGAGCGCCAGGGCGCGGCCGATGCCCTGCGCGGCGCCGGTCACCACGGCGACCTTGCCGTCGAGGCGGAACAGCGCGTCAGGGCCGGGCACGGTGTCCATCGCTATGACGCCGACGCCGACGCCGGCAGCCGGAAGACGCGCCTGGCGTTGTCCGACAGGACCTTCCTGCGGACGTCGTCCGGCAGGTCGAGCGCGTCGAACTCTGGCAGGCAGCGGTCGTAGCGCAGCGCCGGGTAGTCGGTGCCGAACAGCACCTTGTCGGCCCCGCGCTTGCGCATGAAGTTCACGAACCGCTCCGGGTAGCGGCGGGGGGCGTGGGCGCTGGTGTCGATGTGGACGTTCGCGTGCTTCCAGGCGAGCATCATCATCTCCTCCTCCCACGGCCAGCCGATGTGCGCGCCGATGATCACCAGCTCGGGGAAGGTGAGGGCCACCTCGTCGAGGTAGATGGGCCGTCCCGGCTCGGTGGGCAGCAGCGGACCGGTGTGCCCGACCTGGATGGTCACCGACACCTCCAGCTCGCACGCCTTGGCGTAGATCGGGTACCACAGCTTGCTGTTGGGCCGGGTGTCGTAGCCGAAGCCGTACGGGCAGATCTTGATGTTGACGAAGGCGTGGTCGCGCACCCAGTGCTCGATCTCGCGGAGGGCCTTCATCGGCTGTCGGGGGTCGACCGCGACGGAGCCGCGGAACCGGTCCGGCCACCGCTCGACGCAGTCCGCGACCTCCTGGTTGGACACGAGCACCTGGTCGGCCTCGACGATCGCCGACAGCACGGCGATGTCGACGCCGTTGCGGTCCATCTCGTCGATGGTCTGCTCGATCGGCCAGCCGCCGAAACCGTCGGAGCCGAGCAGCCGAAGGCCGTGCGACCTGGCCGGGTCCTCGGTCCACCGCCGGGCGATCGGCTGGTGATGCGGCATCGCCCATGCGTCGACGGCTCCGTAGCCGCGACCCACCGTCGGACTCGCGTCGCTCATACCGTGAGCCTACCTCTTGTATCCCGTACTTCGTATACGAGATGCTGTTGGTGGCGATGGCCCAGGTAAAACCCCCGGACGAGTGATCCCCGCGGTCGGCGTGGCTAAAATATACGGTATACTGGATCACCAAACCCCCGCATGGACCTGTTGGGAGCTGACCGGACCTTGGAAGCGCCAGCGCTCACCGTCGACGGACTCACCCGGGCCTTCGGCGGCCTCCGGGCGGTCGACGACGTGTCGTTCGCTGTCCCGCACGGCGCGGTCTTCGGGATCATCGGCCCCAACGGCGCCGGCAAGACCACCACGTTCAACCTCGTGTCCGGCGACGCCCGCGCCGACGGCGGCGAGATCACCCTCTTCGGCGACCGGGTCACCGGACGCAGCGCCGCCCAGCGGGCCGGCGCCGGCCTGGCCAGGACCTTCCAGCTGCCGCAACCCCTCGGCGACCTCACTGTTCGCGAGAACGTGCTCGTCGGCGCGCTACTGCGGCAGCCGATGCGGCCGGCCCGGCGGGCCACCGACGACCTGCTCACCCGGTTCGGCCTCGCCGACCGGGCCGACGTGCCCGCCGGGCGGCTCAACACCGCGGACGGCAAGCGGCTGGAGCTGGCCAGGGCCGTCGCCACCCGGCCGCGGCTGCTGCTGCTCGACGAGCCGGTGGCCGGGCTCACCGAGAGCGAGCTCGACGAGGCCATCGCCCTGCTGCGCGACCTCGCCGACGACGGCGTCACCCTGGTGATCATCGAGCACGTCCTGGCCGCGGTGTTCTCGCTGTGCGCGACGGTGCTGGTGCTCAACCACGGCGCCGTCGTCACGGTCGGCGCGCCCGACGAGGTCCGCGTCCACCCCGACGTGGTCGAGGCCTACCTGGGCACCGACGATGACTGAGCCCGTGCTGGAGGCCGACGCGGTCCATGCCGGGTACGGCACCACGGTGGCCCTGCGCGACTTCGGGGTGCGGCTCGCGCCCGGCGCCATGGTGTGCCTGCTCGGGGCGAACGGCGCCGGCAAGACCACCGCGCTCGGCGCGATCGGCGGCTGGGTGCGGCTGCGCTCCGGCACGGTCCGGCTGCGCGGACGCAACGTCACCCGTGCCACCCCCGACGCGCGGGTGCGGGCCGGGCTCGGCGTCGTCCCCGAGGGGCGGCAGCTGTTCCCCGACCTGACCGTCGACGAGCACCTGCGGCTGGCCGCGAGCGTCGTCGCTGACCCGCACCCCGTCGGCTACGTGCACGAGCTGTTCCCCGTCCTCGCGGACCGGACCGGCCAGTCCGCCGGCACCCTGTCCGGCGGCGAGCAGCAGATGCTCGCAATCGCCAGGGCCGTCATCCAACGCCCCGCGGTGCTGCTGCTCGACGAGCCGTCGCTGGGCCTCGCGCCGCTGGTGGTGCGCGCCGTCCTGCGCACCGCGCGCCGCATCGCCGACGAGGGCACGCCGGTGCTGCTGGCCGAGCAGAACGCCGCGCTGGCGCTGCGGCTGGCCGACGAGGCCATCGTCCTGGAGAACGGCCGCGTGGTGCTGAGCGGCCCGGCGTCCGACATCGGCACCGACCTGCGGCTGCACTCTGCCTATCTGGGCCCCTACCTGGGCTCCGACCCGGCACACCAGCACTCGACGCGGCTCCCCAGCGAGCCCGGCAGTCCGACGAAAGGCGAGGTCAGATGAGCGATCGAAACGGCACAGCGCGGTGGCCGGGCGGCATCCGTCGGTCCCGGCGGCAGTTCCTGCGCGACTCGGCGATCGTCGCCGGCGCCGCCATGACACCGGGCCTGCTCGCCGCGTGCGCGGAGAGCGACGATGGCGGCTCGTCCGGGCCCACCCAGCTGTCCGAGATCAAGATCGGGCTGGTGCTGCCGATGACCGGCGCGGCGGCCGCGTACGGCAAGTTCGCCAACGAGGCCATCAAGATGGTCTTCGACGACGTCAACGCCAAGGGCGGCATCGCGAACCTGGGCGGCGCCAAGCTGATCCCGGTGCTCAAGGACAGCGCCACCGACGCACAGACCGCAGTGAGCTGCACCCAGGAACTCGTCGGTGACAGCGGGGTGCTGGCCATCCTCGGCACCATCCAGTCCGACGCGACCGCGGTGGCCTCGCCGGTGGCCGACCGCGCCAAGGTGCCGTGGATCTGCACCTCCGACGGGGCGAAGACGATCGTGGACCGCGGCTTCAAGTACGTGTTCCAGCCGCCGGCGTACTCCACCGGCGCGGCCGACTCCGTCATCGAGTGGCTCGACTTCGTCAGCACCAAGACCGGCCAGCGGCCGCAGAAGATCATGATCATGACCGAGGACGCGGCGGTGGCCGTCGAGCTGGCCACCGCGATGGAGTCCCAGGCCAAGGCCAAGGGCTTCCAGGTCGTCGACCGCGTCACCTACCCGGCGCGCGACCCCAACGCGTCGCGGGCCATCGTGCAGCGGGCCAAGGCCGAGAACATCGACGTCATCGTGCAGCACTCCTACACCCCGGCCAACGCCGTCGCGGTGCGCCGGGTGTTCCAGGAGGTCGGGTACAACCCGATGGGCATCGTCACCGCCACCGGCGGCCAGGCCAGCCCGAGCTACGGCGCCGAGTTGGGCGCGTTGGCCGAGAACACCGTCAACACGTCCTACTTCAACCCGGACGTGTCGGCCAGGATCCCGCTCGCCAAGGAGCTCAACGACAAGTTCAAGGCCATCACCGGCACCAATCTCGACCACGTGTCGGCCACCAACCTGACCGCGGCCGCCGTCGCCGTCGACGCGCTGGGCCGGGCCACGTCGGCCAGCAGGGACGCCCTGCGCGACGCCCTGGAGCAGACCGACCTCAAGGTCGGCGACGGCTACTGGATCATCCCAGAGGGCTGCAAGTTCGACGAGCTCAACCACAACTCGCGGCAGATCTATCTGGTCAACCAGTGGCAGAACGGCGTGCAGAAGGTCATCTACCCCGAGGAGTACGCCACCGCCGACGCGGTCTGGCCGGTGCGGACGTAACGGATGGACACGATCTGGCGGTTGACGCTGGAGGGCACCTCGGTCGGCGCGGTCTACGCGCTGCTGGCGCTGGGGCTGGGCCTGGTGTTCGGCGTGCTCAACTTCGTCAACCTGGTGCACGGCGAGATCGTCGTGGTCGCCGTCTACGTCACGGTGGTCGCGTTCGCCGCGTTCGACAGCTACCTGCTGGCCGGGGTGGTCGCGTTCGGCGCGGCCACCGCGTTCGGCATGGCCATGTACGCCGGCGGGCTGCGCTTCGTCGCCCGCCGCTCGCACTTCCTCCAGATCGTGTTCACGTTCGCGCTCGTCCTGGTCCTGCAGAACGCCTACCTGCTGGTGTTCGGCGCCGAGGCCAGATCCAGCCAGCTCGACCGGACGGCCGTCGTCGAGTTGTTCGGGGCCCGCATCCTGCAGGCCAGGCTGATCGCCGGTGTCATCGGGATCGCGCTCGTCATCGCGGTCGCGATCCTGGTGGCACGGACCAACTTCGGCCGCTCGCTGCGCGCCATGGCCGCCAACCCGTTCGGCGCGGACGTCACCGGCATCAACTCCCGGCGCACCGGCGCGCTGGCCTTCCTGGTCGCCGCCGCCCTCGCCGCGGCCGGCGGGGTGCTCATCGCCCCGTTCACCCCGGCCGAGGCGCACTTCGGCCTGGAGCTGACCATGCGGGCGTTCCTCATCGTGATCATCGCGAGCGCCGGCAGCACCGGCGGCATCCTCGCCACCGCGTGCGCCGTCGGGGTCATCGAGGCGATCGGGGTGAGCTACCTGCCGCAGTCCATCGCCACGTCCGTCGTGTACCTGGCGATCATCCCGGTCCTGCTGTTCCGTCCACGCGGCCTGTTCGCCAGGAGGGCCACGTGAACCGCACCGTTCGGCTCGGGGTCGGCGTCGCGCTCCTCGGCGGCGTCATCGCGCTCGCGCTCATACCCACGACGCTCAAGAGCGTCTACGTCGACCTCGCGTTCAACACCCTCCTGCTGGTGTTCCTGTGCTCGTCGTGGAACCTGGTGGCCGGGTTCACCGGGCAGCTTTCCCTTGCCCACGGCGCGTTCTACGGCATCGGCGCGCTGGTCACCACCACCGTCGCGATCGGCTGGGAGATCACCCCGTACCTCGGGATGCCCCTCGGCGCGGCCGTCGGTGCCGGGTACGCCGCGCTCATCGGGTACGTCGCGTTCCGTCGCTCGGTGGCCGGGCTGTACTTCGCCGTGCTCACCCTCGCCTTCGGCTTCCTCGCTCTGGGGTTCGCTCGCCAGGCCCCCGTGCTCAACGGCACCTCCGGCGCCTTCTTCCCGGTCACCAACGACCCCGGCATGTTCGTCCTCGACCGCCGGGAGATCTACTTCTACGTCATGCTCGGCATGGTCGTCGCCGTCGTCGCGTTCGTCGCCTGGCTCGGCCGCTCCCGCCTCGGCTACCGCTGGAAAGCCGTGCGCGGCAACGAACGCGCCGCAGAGGCCGTCGGCATCTCCCCGTTCCGCCACAAGCTCGGCGCCCTCACCCTGAGCGCGGCCCTCACCGCGCTCGCCGGTGGGTTCAACGCCGTCTACCTGCTGTACTTCTCCCCCGACCTGCACTTCGGCCTGGCCCTGCAGTTGCAGATCCTGCTGGCCACCCTGCTCGGTGGCATCGGCACGGTGTGGGGCCCTGTCCTCGGCGCCGCGTTCGTCTCCGTGCTCACGTTCTACCTGCGGCAGCTCCCCATCGAGGGGCCGACCCTCACGGCCATTCCGCCGATGATTACGGCCGCGATCATCGCTGTCGTCGCGTACTTTCTTACGGACGGGATCGTGGGTGGGCTCCGGCGTCTGCGCCGGTCACGTGTTCCGGTCAGGGAATAGCTTTTGACGGCGACGGTTGAGCCTTTTCTTGCGTTTCGGTCCCCGGCCGCCGGTCCTTCCTCTTCACGCCTTTCATTCAAGCGGGTGACGCCATACGGGGCCGTTATTGGTATTATTGAGGCATGTCCGGCGGGGGTCATTGGCAGCGTAGCAGTGAGGAACTGCTCCACGCTTTGGCCGTGTATGAGGAGCGGATTCGTCGCGACTATGCCGAGTCGCTGAAGCTGATCGCGGAGCTGGCCACACGTGATGCCGCCGTCGAGGTCGGCTATCCGAATCTCCCGGCCTTGCTGCGAGATGTCCTGCGAATCAGCCCGACCGAGGCGCGGCGCCGTCTGACCCACGCGTCGGCGGTGACCGAGACGCCCCTGGTGAGCGGCTGCGTGGCACCCGTGTCCCTGCCAGCGACCGCCGCAGCTCTCCAGGAAGGCGTACTGGGCGCGGACCACATCGAGGTGATCGCCAGGACCCTTGGCGATCTGCCCCTACACGTCCGGGACGCCGACCGCGAGCTGGCCGAGCGAACCTTGGTCGAGGCCGCGCACAGCATGGACGCCCGCACTCTGACGAAGGTCGGACACCGAGTCCGCGCCTGGCTCAACGAGGACGGCACCCCACCCGCGGACCGGGAACTGGCCGAGCCGGTCAACGAACTCCACCTGCACGTCAGGCGAGATGGCCGCCTGGCCCTGCGCGGCGACTTCGACCCGGAAGCCTCAGCCCTGATCACCACGGTGCTCAGCCCACTGGCGAGGCCGCGCCCCAGCGACGACACCGGCCCCGACCCACGCAGTGCAGCCGAACGTCAGGGCGACGCCCTGGTCGAGGTGTTCCACCTGGTGGCCGCCGAAGGCGCGCTGCCGAGCGAAGGCGGCGAGAAACCCCACGTCATGGTCACTGTCCCCCTAGACACGCTCCGCACCAACGCCGGCCGGACGGTCACACCACACCTCGACCGCAACACTCTCGGCTACGCCAGTCCCGATGGCAACGGCTCGCGTAGTCCCGTACCGACCCGTCGCGGCCCCGGCCAGGCCATCCTCGACGGTATCGGGCCGATCGACGCCGAGTCCGCGCGGCGCATCGCGTGCGATGCCCGCATCATTCCGGTCGTGCTCGGCAGCCGATCCGAGCCATTGGATCTGGGACGGGCCAGCTACACCGTTTCCACCGCATTGCGTCGGGCGTTGATCCTCCGCGACGGCGGTTGCGCATTTCCTGGGTGCGACCGTACTCATCGTTGGTGTCACAGTCACCATATTCGACATTGGGCGGACGACGGACCGACAGAACCGGACAATCTGGTTGTTGTGCGGCCGACATCACCGACTGATCCACCACTCTCCGTGGACGTGCGCCATCAAACACGGCCGACCCGAGTTCCGCCCACCAGGATTCGTGGACCCCACTCGCACCCCACGCCACAACACTCTCCATTCCGTCACAGGGCGCTGAGCGAGACCACTCTCGGCATTGGGATGACGAGAAGCGCGCGCCGCCACTGCCCCCCGTTCATGACCCTACCGATGACGGAAAAGGACAAGCGTTCGGAACGACGGACGTGCCCTGCGGAAGCGTCCACAGGAGCGCCGAACCGCGGGCATCACCTTGCCCAGATCGCGGACACAATGTTCCAGAATGACGGACACGGTGTGTCGAGACGGCGGACACGGTGTGTCGAAACGACGGACACGGTGTGTCGAAACGACGGACACGGTGTGTCGAGACGGCGGACACGGTGTGTCGAAACGACGGACACGGTGTGTCGAGACGACGGACACGGTGTGTCGAGACGGCGGACACGCGCTACCGAAACGCCGGACACGCGCTGTTGAGATGGCGGACACGCGATGTGATGGGGTTAGCGCCAGGGGGTGAAGTCGGGGCGGCGCTTTTCCAGGAACGCGGTTGAGCCCTCTACTTGCTCGCCGGAGGCGAAGAAGCCGGGGTTGACCTGGTTGAGGAGGCTGAAGCGGTCCTGCTGCTCGCGCTGCGCGGCCCACGAGTCGTCGAAGGACTTCTTGATCAGCTTGAGCACGGTGGGGCTCAGGGCGAGCAGTTCGTCGGCCCATTTGGCCACCTCGTCGTCCAGCTCGGCCATCGGCACAACGGCGTTGACGAGGCCCCAGTCGAGCGCCTGCGCGGCGGAGTAGCGGCGGCACAGCAGCCAGATCTCCTTGGCGCGCTTCATCCCGACGACGGAGCACAGGTGGCTGACGATCCAGCCCTCCGCCGGGCTGGCCACCCGCGGGCCGTTCTGGCCGAGGATGGCGTGCTCGGCCGCGATGCTCAGGTCGCACACGTAGGCCATGTGGTGGCCGCCGCCGATGGCGTACCCGTTGATCCTGGCGATGGTCGGCTTGAGGCAGTCGCGGATGGAGCGGTAGAGGTTCTTGACCAGGTTGTCGAAGGAGTCGGCGCCGGCGAGGTAGTTCTCCTCGTTCTCCGTGCTGACGTCGCCGCCCGCGCAGAAGGCACGCTCCCCCGTGCCGGTCAGGACGATCACGCCGACCTTCTGGTCGGCGCCTGCCTGGTCGAACGCCGCGGTCAGCTCCCTGACGGTGTGCGGGGTGAACGAGTTGAGCTTGCTGGGCCGGTCGATGGTGATGCGGGCGACGCCGCCCTCGATCGCGTAGTCGATGTCGGTGAACTCGGTCATCTGTGTTCTCACGCTCCCTGTGGTGACCGGGGTTCGGTCGCGCGGTGCACGCCGAAGGGACTGAGGCCACCGTCGAGCGGCACCATGTGGCCGGCGAGCAGTGGCTGCGGGTGTTCGATCGCGGCGACGATCTCGTCGGCGATCTCGCCGGGTTCGGCGGGCCGTCCGGTGACGGAGTTCTCCGCCGTCGACCGCCGGTAGTGCTCCGGGGTCCTGGCGTACACGGCGGTGCGGACCGGGCCGGGCGCGAACCCCTGCACGTGGATGCCGCGCGAGCCGTACTCGGCGGCCAGCGAGCGGGTGACCGACGCGACCGCGGCCTTCGTCATGGCGTAGAGGGCCAGGCCGCTCGCCGGGTAGGACGCCGCTGCCGAGCCGATGGTGATCACCACGCCGCGCCGGGCAGCGAGGAAGCCGGGAACGACGGCCCGGACGACGTTGAACAGGCCGCTGACGTTCACCGCGACGGCGGCGTCGATGTCGGCGGGTTCCAGGTCCAGGAACGGGACGAAGGACCGGGCGGTGCGGGTGAGGGCGGCCGCGGTGACCACGGCCGTGACGGGACCGAGCGCGGCGACAGCGGCCGTCACTGCCGCCGCGTCACCGATGTCGGCGCGGGCGACGCGGCAGTTCAGGCCGACGCCCGGCGGCGTGCCGGAAGGCCGCGGCGCATCCCCGGCAGGCAGCCCGACCGCAAGAGACAGCGCGACCCCAGCAGCCAGCGCGGCGGCCCCGGGCGGCGCATCCCCAACGGGTAGCGCGATTCCAGCGGGCGGCACGTCGCCAGCGGGTGGCGCGAACTCCGCGCGCAAGGCCGCCTCGGCGCCGGCTAGGCCGCGGGCGCTCACGTCCAGGAGGGCGACGGCGTGCCCGCGCAGCGCGGCCGCCCTGGCCACGGCGTAGCCGATGCCCGGCGTCTCCCCCGGGCGCAGGGCGGCGCCGGTCACCAGGATCCTGTGCCTGACCATGGTATGTGAGTATACTGGATACGATATTCGCCGTACCAGCGAACGTGACCGGGAGCGCGGCATGACCGATGCGGGTGCAGCACGAACCGCCACCATGTACTTCGAGGACTTCGCGCTCGACCAGGTCTTCCTGACCGCGGGGCGCACCATCACCGAGACCGACGTGATGACGTACGCGTACCTGTCCGGCGACCACACCGCCCTGCACACCGACGCGGAGCACGCCAAGGGCACGGTCTTCGGCGAGCGCATCGCCCACGGCCCGCTCGGCGCGGTGATCTCCGGGGGCCTGCTGGTGCGGCTGGGCATCTTCGAGGGCAGCGCGCTGGCCGCGCTGGAGCACCACTGGGTGTTCAAGGGGCCGATCAAGTTCGGCGACACCATCCACAGCAGGGTCACCATCGTCGAGCTGCGCGAGACCAGCGACGGCCGCCGCGGGGTGCTCCAGCGCAAGGTGGAGATCGTCAACCAGCGCGGCGAGGTAGTGCAGATCGGGCACGCCAAGATGCTCATCGCCAAGCGGCCCCAGCCGGACGGTCAACCGGCCGACGTCACCTCGTAGCGGATGGGGCTGCCGGGCACCAGCCGGGCCAGGCCCTTGCGGTGCAGGTGGGTGAGGGTGGCCAGCGCGCCGTAGAAGGTGAACTGGCGCAGCCCGAACGACGCGTCCGGCAGGCCGGCCACCTCGGTGTCCATCACATCGGCCGCCGACACCACCCGCCCGCCGTAGCGCCGCACGAACGACCGCAGCTCCTCGTCGCACGCTGCCCGGATGTCGGCGTCGAGGGCCAGCAGGTCCTCGACCGGTCCGCCGTGGCCGGGCAGCCCGACGCGGACGTCGAAGCCGCGCACCAGCCACCAGCTGTCCAGCAGGTCCTGGATGGGGTCGTCGCGGTGCCAGTCGCGCACCCCGACGCGGGGCATCCCGCGGCCGAGGGTGAGGTCGCCGAGGAACACCACCCGCTCCCCGTCGAGCTCGGCGCGGATGGCGCAGTGGTCAGGACTGTGGCCAGGGGTGTGGACAAACGTGAACAGCACCCCGCCGACCTCGACGGCCTCGCCGCCACGCACCAGCCGGTCGGCGGCCGGCCAGTCGGCGAGCCCGGCCATGGCCGCGACGTCGGCCTCCCACCGGGCCGCCTGGTCCGCGGTGAGTCCGTTGTCCAGCAGCTGCCGGCGTTGCCGGCCGTCGACGTCGACGAACACCTCGCGCCCGACCTGGTCGGTCAGCTCGTGCATGACGAGCGCGCCGCCGGGCCGGTACCAGTCGTTGGTCCGCAGCCAGCGGGAGCCACCGACGTGGTCGGCGTGGTTGTGCGTGACGAGGGTGGCGGCCAGCTCGCCGCGGGCGATGCCGGACGCGGTCATGGCGTCGCCGAGGATCGTCGCCGTGCTGTGGAACCCGGTGTCGACGAGCACCGGGCCGTCGCCGGTCGACACCAGGTAGGCGTTGACGGTGCCCGGCGAGTGCGGCCGCAGCGGGAGCCGGACGCCACGCACCCAGGACACCGCGGGCACCGGGCGGGCGGCCACCTCGACCGTCACGGTCAGCCGACCATCGTGAGGCCGCCGCTGACCGACAACACCTGACCGGTGACGAACGACGCGTCGGTCGACGCGAGGAACGCGATGGCGGCGGCCTGCTCGTCCGGCAGCCCGAGCCGGCGCAGCGGGATATGCCGGATGATCGCGTCCACGACGGCCTGGTCCTGGTGCTCCAGCAGCGGGGTCCGCGTCGGGCCGGGGCACACGACGTTGACGAGGATGCCGTCGCGGGCCACCTCGCGGGCGAGCGACTTGGTGAAGCCGATGACGCCGGCCTTGGCCGCGGCGTACACGGTCTCGCCGCGGGTACCGACCCGGCCGGCGTCCGACGAGACGCCGACGATGCGGCCGTAGCCGCGCCGCGCCATCGGCCCGATCACCGCGTGGCACAGGAAGACGTGGGCGAGGAGGTTGACGTCGACGACAGCGCGCCAGTACGCCTCGTCCTCGTCGGCGAAGGGGCCTGTCGACGTCCACCCGACGGTGTTCACCAGCACGTCGAGCCGGCCGGAGCTGCCGGTGATCTCGGCGACGGCCGCGACGACCTCGGCCTGCCGGGTGACGTCGGCGGCACGGGCGTGGGCGGTGCCGCCTGCGGCCCGGATCGCCTCGGCCACCGCGGTCGCGGCGTCGAGCTCGCGGTCGAGCACCCACACGGTCGCCCCGCGAGCGGCCAGCAGGTGACAGGTCCGGGCGCCGATGCCGCCCGCGCCACCCGCGACGAGCGCCACCTGCCCGTCGAAGCGCAGGAAGGCGCCGTTCACGCCGCCGTCGCCGGTGTCAGCCACGAGACCTCCGCTTCGGTGTCGTCGTCGGTCAGGCCACCGGTGACCGGCGGACCGTCGGCCGCGGGGACCAGCCAGGGCAGGCGCAGCGGCACTGCGATCGCTGCGGCGGCGCGGCCGACGACGACGGCGCGCACCGCTGCGGCCGTGCCGGCCGGCCGTACCTGGACCAGCTCGGCGAACGCCGGGTCGGACCACACCTGGCGCAGCAGCAGGAGGGTGGCGAGGACCGCGGGCTCGTCGGCCGGGTCGTCGACGACGAACAGCACGTCGAGCACCCGCCCGGCCGCCGCCCAGGCGAGGGTGCCGATGCGGCGGGCCGCCCAGAAGGCGTTGTCGCCGGGAAGCACCGGCACTCCGACGCGCAGCGTGGTGCTCGCGGCCAGCGCGGCCGCGGCGACCCCGACCTCGTCGGCCCGTCCGGGATGCCCGACGAACCAGACCGCCTCCAGCCCCGCCACCGCGGCGACGAGGTCGGCCGCTCCGCCGGGATGCCCGGCCGGTACCAGCGTGACCCGCACTGGACCACCTCCGCTCAATTCAGGATATGGTATACAACATACCAGCGACGGCCCCAGGGAGGACCACCCATGCCCGATGACCATGGCGGGCAGGTGGGCACCCGGCGCGAGGGCGACGTCCTCCACGTCGTGCTCGACCGGCCGAACCGGCGCAACGCGCTCAGCGCCGAGCTGTGGCACGGGCTGGAGGCCGCGATCGCGCTGGCCCGGTCCGAACCCGGCCTCAAGGCCATGACCCTGCGCGGCGCGGGCGGGTACTTCTGCGTCGGCGGCGACCTCAAGGCGCTGGAGTCGGGCACCAGCCACGCGACCGGCACCGGCCGGCACGTGCTCGACCTCCTGGAGCACGAGCAGGAGGTCGTGCGCCGGCTCGTCGCCCTGCCCGTCCTCACCGTCGCGCTCGTCGAGGGGGCCGCCGCCGGCGGTGGGTTCGACCTCGCGCTGGCGTGCGACGTGCGGGTGTCCACCCCGACGGCCAAGTTCGCGGCCAGCTTCGTGCGGCGCGGTCTCGTGCCCGACCTCGGCGGGCTGCACCTGTTGCGGCGCACCGTCTCCTACCCAGACGCGGCGCGGCTGATCCTGACCGGCGAGGTGATCGACGGCCGCGAGGCGCACCGCATCGGGCTGGCGCAAGCTCTTGCCGACGACGTCGACGCTGCGGCGCGGCCGTACCTCGACGCCGTGGCGGAGGCGACGCCGTACGCGCTGCGCCGCTGCAAGGAGGCCCTGGTGCGGCCCGACGTGCTGGCCGGGATGACCCAGGCCGCCGAGATGGCCGCCACCCAGGCCGTGCTCCTCGGCGAGGCCGAGTTCCGCGAGTCCCTCGCCGCGTTCCTCGCCAGTAGGTCGTGACCCCCCTGGCATTACGCATCCGTGTTGTCGTTTTCGGGGCCCGAAAACGACAACACGGATGCGAGACGCGGGGGGAGGCCCGCCCAGGCCCTGCGCAGCAGCTCAATGGAGCGAGCGCGGCGGGTTGGGTCGGCGAGGTGGGTGATCTCCCAGGCGACGAGGTGGTCGACACCCGCGGACCGGTAGTCGGCGAACAGGGCGGCTGTCCCGGCGGGGGTGCCCCAGCGGATGAAGCGGGCCACGACCTCGTCGGGGACGCGGTCGAGCAGGGCCAGCGCGTCGGAGCGGGTGAGGTGCCCGGCGACGAGGTCGCGCAGCGGGTCGACGGTGTCGCCGAGCGGGTGCGTGGCGCCCACCCGCCGGAACACGGCCGGGTCCCAGGACAGGGCGAGCATCTTCAGCGCGGGTGAGGCGCACATCCGGTCGCGTTCGGCCGCGCTCTCCACGATCCCGATGGGGACGCACACGCCGACGGTCCAGCCGCTCGGCCGGTCGAGCTCGGCCACGACGGCGGCGATCTGGCGCGGGGTGAACCCGACCGGCAGCCACCCGTCGGCCGCGGACGCGGCGAGTGCCCGCATCCGGGGGCCGTGGGCGCCGAGCCACACGCTCAGCCGGTCCCGGCACAGCGGCGCCGGCGTGGGCGCGCGGTCCAGGGTGAGGTGGCGGCCGGCCATCGTCGCCACCCCGTCGTTTCGCATGGCGCGCAGCGCGTCCAGGGTCTCCGCGACGAGCCCGAGCGACCCACGGGCCAGGCCGTAGGGCTCCAGGTTGGCCCGCTCCCCCGCGCCGATGCCCAGCGCCAGCCGGGTGCCGGGCAGGGCCCGCAGCACCGACTCGGCGGACTGCACGAGCCCGGCGGGGTGGCGGCGGACCACGTCGGTGACCGCGGTCCCGACCAGCGGGGGGCGCACGGTCGCGCCGATGGCCACCATCTCGACGAACGGGTCGGCGTACAGGTCCGGTGACGGCCAGGCGTCGGCGATGGGGCCGGCGGCGGACCACGCGGCGGCGGGCGCCCACCCCATCCAGTGGTCGGGCCACCACAGGCCGTGCAGCGCCCCGTCGGCGACCGCGTCGCGCAGCGCGGCCGGGGACTCGACGCCGGGCGGCGCCACCATGGTGCCCAGGGTGAACGTCACGACGAACCCCGCAGCGCGGCCGAGACCGGGTCGAGCATCGGGGCCACCTGCTCGGCCAGCAACCGCAGCTGCCGCGCGGGGTCGGCGGTGAGCGGCTGCAGCAGGAAGTGCCGGCACCCGGCGCGCAGGAACGCGTTGAGGCGTTCGGCGACGTGCTCCGGCGGGCCGATGACGGCGAGCCTGCGCAGGGCGTCGATGGCGCCGCTGAACTGCACGGCCAGGTAGTGCTCTGCCTCGTCGGCGTCGCGTTGCCGGTCGACCACGGTGAACAGCACGACGACCGCGGGGACGGCCGCGCCGAGGGCGTCGAGCTTGGCGGTGAAGGTGCGCGGCGACTCCAGGTAGCCGAGCCAGCCGTCGCCGCGGGTGGCCGCCCGGTGCAGCGCGGCCGGTGAGCGTCCGCCGACCCACAGGTCAGGGCAGTCGGAGCCGAGACGCCCACGCAGCAGGTCGATCGCGCTGTCGAGCGCTGCGCCGCGGCGGCCACGGACCCCGGACGCGGTGACCTCGCTCGGCCAGTCGCCGCCGGCGCCGACGCCGAGGACGAGCCGCCCGCCGGTCAGGTCGACGAGCGTGCCGACCTCGCGGACGAGTCGCGTCGGCTCCCGCATCCCGGCGAGCAGGACCCCGGTGCCGAAGCGGATGCGCCGGGTGGACGCGGCCAGCGCGCCGATCGTGGCGACCGGGTCGGTGATCGGCCGGCCAAGCAGCAGGTGGTCGCCGGTCCACGCGGTGGAGTAGCCGAGCTCCTCCGCGCCGGCCACGATGTCGCGCAGCTCGGCGAGCGGGATCTCCCGGTGCACCATGACGGTGGGCAGGCCCGCGCCGAGCGCCGCCAAGGGGGCAGCAAGAGTCACGGCACCTCCAGCCGCAGCAGGGCCAGGCCCATGGCCTTGCCGAGGGAGTCGATCCGCAGGCTGCGGGCCACCCCGCCGCCGAGCGCCCGGTGCAGGACGAAGTTGAACGCCCCGATCGTGGGCAGGTCGTGGCGGTCCACCGGGCCGCGGACCCAGTCGCCGAAGAACTCCCGGACCCGGTCCGCCGTGACGAAGTCCGCGATGCGGTGGTAGGCGGCCTCGTCGTTGGCGATCACCGCGATGTTGAGCATGTCGCCCTTGTCCCCGGAGCGGGCGACGGCGAGGTCACGCAGCAGCATCTACCGCACCTCCCCGGCCGGCCGGCACTCGACGGTCGCCGGGACCATCGACGCCGGGACGGCGGCGACCGCGAGCGCGACGGTCTCGCGGACCGCGGGCCGGCCGGAGAACCCCGCCGGGGTCGC
>Ga0190272_10000769_pt1 | contig 15792 bp, 17 predicted proteins | sample Popmic504T_FD_133746 | JGI IMG/M metagenome (GOLD analysis project Ga0190272, IMG submission 133746) | Populus adjacent soil microbial communities from riparian zone of Shoshone River, Wyoming, USA - 504 T | ecosystem: Environmental > Terrestrial > Soil > Riparian zone | place: USA: Wyoming... | reverse complement strand
TAGGTTCGAAGCGCTACAAAAGTAAGCGGCACGTAAACCAAGGCCGCCACCCACCAAGGGAACGGCGCCACTATCGTCGAGGCAAACGGCAAGGCCGCAGCACCTTCTGCTACCCACACAACCAACTTAAGTAGAAACTCCGTCGCAAGCGCCGGCACAAACGCCAGCCACGGGTGCACTAGCCCGAGGGCGCCCGTAACAAACCCCGCAAGCATAACAATAGGCACCAGCGGCAGCACGAGCGCGTTTATTGGTATAGACACAAACGATAGTATGCCCGACGTATATAGGAGTGCCGGCAAAATAAACGCCTCTACAGCAAGAGTGGTGGCCACTATCGAGCGGATATTAAATCTCTCCCAAGCCGGGAGCCGGGTTAGTTTACTTTCTATAGCAGAGGCAAGAGTAATGAGCCCAAATGTCGCCAAGACGCTCAGCATAAAACCGGTGTCGTACAAAAGTACAAGCGGGTTCCATAAAACCATAGCGCACACTGCAACCCCCAGCGCGCGCAAGGCCGCCCGCGGGCGGCGCAAGTAGCGCGCCACTATGGCTATAGAGCCCATAATAACGGCGCGCACCGTGGCCGCGCCGTAGCCGGCCATAAGCGCAAACAGCACTATCGCCATAAAGCCAAATATAAAAATATATTTACGCGGCAGCCGCGAGACACCAAGGAGCCGGAATACGCCCTCCGCCACTATGGCAATGTTAGAGCCCGACAAAACAACAATGTGTATAAGCCCGACGATTATAAACGCCTGCAACAGCTCTTGGTTAAAGCCGCCACGCTCGCCCAAAAGCATGCCCTCAAGCAAAGAAACTTCGGGCTCGGCTATGCCCCTCTCTAAAGAGTCTTCAAACTTGTGCTTAAGCGCGTAGAGAGGCCCAAGCAAAGTAACTCCGGCGGGCTCTTGCTCGCGCAGAGTGGCCCTTTGCATCACCGCCGATACTCCCCGTACGCGCAGGTACCCCGGGTAGTCAAACACGCGCCCGGTGTCGGTTTCAAAAGCCTCGGGCAACTCAATAAGCCCGCGCACTTCTACCTTGTCTCCATAAAAGACCAAAGACTCGCGCGGCAGCAGCGCCAGGAGCTTGCCATGCGGGGCATCTTGGCCGTTTATCTGTTCAACCTTTATTGGTACGCGCAGGCCCGTAGCGCGCTTGTCGGGGTCGGCAGCCACAACGCCGGCCACAACGGCCGCGCGCTGCGCAAACTCCGCGAGCGAGTCCTTGGCCTCATAGTATTTAAAAATCTCCCACCGCCCCCACAAAAGCAGCAGGGCGCATAGCAGTGCGCCCGCATACCAAAAGTATTTGGTATTCATGCTACTCATGGTAGCGCCAAAATTAGCGGCTAAACTGCGCCACTATCTGCGCCTCTTCTGCAGGCGTAAGGGCTTTTTTAAACCGCGCGCGCTTGCCGCGCACTCGCACCGCGCATTCGGCCCAGGTTTTATGCACAACAACCGTGCCGCCCACCTCGCTAATATAAGAAAAAGCTTTTCCGTTTGAGCGCTTGCGTGTTGCTTTTTTGTCTTTAAGGACCGCGTCGTGGGCAAGATTTGCTATGTCTACCTCGTAAGCCTCTATAGGGCCTTTGTACAGCTCAATAGTATTGCCAAGTGCAAGCTCCGACGCGATAGTGTCCACGCGCTCGTTGCCCGCAATGCCTACGTGCCCGCCCACGTACTCCCAGGCTATTTGTTGCCCGTGCGCGGCCTCAACCAGATCGCTCCAAAGGTCCTTGTTTAAAACATCTTTTTTGTCTTTTGTTTGCCATCCGTTCTTTTGCCAGCCATGCACCCACTTGGTTATGCCGTTTATCACGTAGGAGGAGTCGGTGCGCAGTATGCGCGGCCCCGCCGGCAGCTGCTTGGCATGTTGAAGCCCTCGCAAAGCGGCAGTAAGCTCCATGCGGTTGTTGGTAGTGTGCGCCTCGGCGCCGCCTAGCTCGGCAATCTTGCCATTGCCCACAACAACGGCGCCCCATCCGCCCCTACCCGGGTTACCCTTGCTTGCTCCGTCGGTAAACAACAATATTTCTTTGAGAATTTCCTGCATGCGCGAAGTATATCGTACCCCTACAAAATATCGACGACGCGGATGCGCGGTTGGCCGCGCCAATCGCGCTCTACATTGCCCACGACGTCGGCCCGCTCGCCCACCACCGGGCGCTTTTGGAATGACTCCGCGGTGGAGAAAAACGCTATCCCACCCACTTTGGTAAATTCGTCTTGCAGTGTGACCTCCAGGTGGTTTTGCTGTTTGCCAAACATCCGCAAGCCGCCCACAGTTGTGTTGGGGAATATAAATACCGGCTTTTCGTTGCCGACGCCGAACGGTGACAGGCGGTCGAGGTCGCGAAGCGCGTGCGGCATCTCACTTAGATCGAGCTCGCGGTCGACCACTACCTCTTTTTTTGTAGCCGCCTTCGACGCCAGCGACTCGTAAGCTGTGGCCAAGCGGCCGGGGAGCTCGTGGGCATGGGCTTCTTGTAGGGAAAACCCCCCAGACGCGCTATGCCCACCAAAACCGGCAAAGGCGCCCGTCGCCGCGCTCATAAGCTCGACCATATTAACAACGCCGTCGGAGCGGCAGCTCCCGTGCAAAAGCTCATCACCGCCGCGGCCCCAGACAAACGCGGGCTTTTGGTGCGCCTCGACCAAACTGTTGGCCACCAGCCCTAAGATGCCCGGGCGCCACGCGGGGCTGCCCATTACAATCACCGGGCTTGGCGTCATCCCGGCAAGGCGCTTGTTTACTTCTTTAACGGTGGTGGCGACAAGCACCTTGCGCTCGTCATTTATTTTGTTGAGCGCAAGCGCAAGCTCCTGCGCCTCCCCCGCATCCTCGGTAGCCAAGAGCCTGGCGGCAGCCTCGGGGCTGTCCATGCGCGAGGCGGCGTTGATGCGGGGGCTGACCATAAACCCGATGTCGTCCTCGGTGAGGGTCCGCGGGTTGATGCGCAAAAGTTTTAAGAGTGCGGCTAGCCCCGGCCGGCGATTGCGGCGCAGTACCAATAGCCCCATGCGCGCGAGCATGCGGTTTTCCCCCACCAATGGCACCATGTCGCTTAAGGTACCTATGCCGACCAAGTCCAAGTACCACTTCTCTTTACCCTCGGCAAAGCTCGCTGGGCGATGCTTGGATAAAATCGCTTGCACCAGCTTCCACGCTACGCCCGCACCGCACAGCCCGTCGAACGGATACCGGCTAGCTTTTAGTTTGGGGTTAATGATGGCGAGTGCTTGGGGCAGAACATCCGGCTCAAGGTGGTGGTCTGTGACAACAACGTCGATGCCTTTTTGCTTGGCAAACGCAATAGCCTCTACCTCGGTCGTGCCCAGGTCGCAGGTAATTAAAAGAGTCGCTCCCTCTTTAGCAACTTGCTCTATGCCTTCGTTATTTAATCCGTACCCTTCTTTGTGGCGATGCGGTATGTAGTGGCGCACGGAAAGCCCCATGGCGCGCAAGAAATGCACGAGCATGGCGCCGGCGGGCTGGCCGTCGGCATCGTAGTCGGTCCACACGCACACCAGCTCGTTGTTTTTTATGGCGAGCAAAATCCGCTCGACCGCAACCTCCATCCCGGGCAAAAGGAATGGGTCGTGGCTGTGGCGCGTGTAGTCGGGCTCCAAAAAGTCGGCAAACCTCTCTGGCGCCACCCCGCGCGCGAGCATCAAATGCTCTAGCAAGTTGTCGTGCAGCCTCTCGCGCACCCGATACTCTTTCATCCCGTTAGAGAACCGACTATGGTCGGCAGAAACCATAGGTTTCTTTTCTCTAACGGGATTCATTACTATTTAGTATACTGGAGTCATGCCGGATTGTATTTTTTGCAAAATCGCTAAAGGCGAGATCCCTTCTACAAGGGTGTATGAAGACGACAAATTTATAGCGCTCATGGACATTATGCCCCGCGTCGCGGGCCATGTGCAGGTAATACCCAAAGAACATTACCGCTGGGTGTGGGATGTCCCAGAGGCTGGGCAGTATTTTGAAATTGCCCGCAAAATTGCACGCGCACAGCAAAAAGCTTTTGGCGTGGAAAAAGTTTACGGCAATATTGCCGGGGATGATGTCCCTCATGCACACTTTTGGGTATACCCCTCAGAGTCCGGGGCCGACAAAAAAGATTTTGCGAGCAATGCAGAAAAAATTAAGTCTGCTTTGGCTGTTTAAGCGCTTCTATGCCAGGCAAAGTGCCGTCGGTTAAAAATTGGAGCATCGCTCCGCCCCCGGTTGAGAGGTACACGCGCTCGCGGTTAAAGGCAGTTTTGCTAAGAGCCGCCTCGGTGTCGCCGCCGCCTACTACCGCTTTTGCGCTTGAGTTTGCAAGCGCGCGCGCCACAATGTCGCTCGCGTCGGTGTAGCCCTCTTCGTACACGCCCAAGGGGCCGTTCCACAGCACAAACGGCGCCTCGGCCACAATCGTGGCCCACGCCTCGGCCGTAACCGGCCCCACGTCGACAATGCGCTCATCTTGGCGAACGTCTACCACAAGCCCGGTGCGTGCATCTTTACTCTCTACTTTTTCCATCACCGCGTCGGTCGCTACCGCCAGCCGCTCGTCGCTCGCCACAACCACACTTGCCGGGGTCGAGGACACCAGCGACGCGCCCACGGGTAGCCCGCGCGCTTTTATAACGTCGTTAGCCAAGGCGCCGCCCAAAAGTATTTTGGCGTAGTGCGGCATAAGCTTTTCTATCAGCGGCTGTTTGGTCTCAAATTTTGATCCGCCAATTAGGGCCACAGCGCCCAAGGGCGGCGTTAGAGCCTCTCCAAGCTTGTCTATCTCCTCCATAAGCCGCACGCCGGCAAAGCTTGGCAAAAGTCCCACGACGCCAACAATGGAAGCGTGGTTGCGGTGCGAGTTGGAAAAAGCCTCGTTGACGTACATATCGCCGAAAGTTGCCAGCTCCTGCGCAAGCTCTGGGTCGCCAAGTTCCTCGCGCGGGTCAAAGCGCAAGTTTTCAAGCATCATAAAGTCGCTCATCTGCGGCGCCACCGTTACCGGCTCGCCCATAAGTTCGGCGAGCTTTTTTGCTAAGGGTGCCACGCGCAAGGCCTCCACCTCTTTACCCTCGGGCCGGCCCAGATGCGTCATTACCACAACCTTGGCCCCGCGCCCGCGCAACAATTGCAGCGTAGGGAGCGCCGCGCGTATGCGCGTGTCGTCTACGATTTGCGGTTCACCCCGAGTCATATCGAGGGGCACGTTAAAGTCGACCGCCACCAAGACGCGCTTGCCCGCAACGTCGGCATCCCTAATACTTTTCACTTCTTGCATGCTTTAAGAATCTCTATAAACGAATCAATGTCCGCGCTCGCGTGCCCGACCAAGAGCCCCTGGACCCCACCCTCTTGTATAAGCACCCGAGCGTTTGCCGGCTCTACCGAGCCACCGTACAATATTGGCACCTTAACCGCGGCGTCGCGCGAAATAGTCTCTGCTAATATCTTACGGATAAATATCGCCGCCTCCTCGAGCTCCTCGCCGCGCAAAGCTTGCGCTGCCGTCTTACCTATTGCCCACACCGGCTCGTACGCCACGATAAGGCGGGGCCCCAAGGCTGGCGCGCCATGGAGCGCCCGGCTTATCTGGTTGGCAACTAGGGCCCAGTGCGAGCCGTCCGGCACTCTCTCGTGCTCGCCAACGCACAATACGACAGTAAGCCCCGCGCCAAGCGCTTGGGCAATTTGCGCGCGTATTACCTCATCGCTCTCGCCCATTGCGCGGCGCTCGGAGTGGCCGATGATGACAAATGAAACTCCGGAAAGCTTGAGCATTTTTGCCGAGACCTCGCCGGTGTGGGGCGCGTCAGCGTGAGCCGATACGGTTTGCGCGCCGAGTTTTATGCTAGAGCCTTTAAGAGCGGCGGCCACCGCGCCCATAAGAGGAAAGGCTGGGGCAAGCCACGCCTCGACGCCCAAAAGTGAGCGAGACTTTTTGCGCAAGCTAGCGGCAAACTTGCGAGCCGCCTCTGGCGACTCCACGTACATCTTCCAATTGCCGACTACGATGCGCTGCCTTTTATTCATAAAAGGCAAATATTAAAGTGGACACGGTCTTAATATACCATTTACTCCCCTGCCGCGCGGACGGCCTCCTCGACACTCGTTAGACCTTGGGCGGCCTTAAAAAGGGCGTCTTCTACTATATTTAGAGTCTCAAAACCAGGGGCCGCTACCTCTTGCAGGCCAACATTGCCGCTGTAGCCGTTTGGGTGCTCTGTGCTGGGTGTGGGGCGGGCAAAGGCCACATCCTTCCACGAGACGCCCGGGTCGATGATATTCTCCTCCTTAAGCGCCTCGTACACTTTCCTGAAATTTACCCCGACTCCTGCGTCGGGGTCTGCTGCTTGTTCCAGAACTTCGGATTCTGCGCGAGACAGCGGCGCCATGTTGGCAAATTGGTTGGTGGCAAGCCGGCGCACAAGCCCTACGCGCACCACAGCGTCGGCTTGCGGCAACATATCTCCATTTTCGGTCCCTACCAGGACAAAAATCCCGCGTGCCGCGGCAGCGGCAGCTAACCAGGCAACCTCCGCGTTTTGCACGTCGTTGATTACTACTACGTCCGGATGCTGCTTTAGTGTGCCACGCAGAGCAGCGGCAACAGATACTCCCCCCTGCTCCTCGACAACGGCTACCGACACGCCAGGGTGTTGTACTAAATCTACTAGCGTGTGCAAAAGAGTAGACTTGCCAGAACCTTCCTTGCCGCAGACAACTACCAGCCCTTTGCGGCGCGCCAGCACCATGTCCAAAGCGGACAAGTTCTCGCCATGGAACCCTAAAGATTCCAGCGTGTGGCCGCGCTGGCCATGAGCCGCGCGCGCAAAGCGGATATGTACGCGCTCGCCATCCACAGTCGGGGTCGTCGACACTTGCACGTGGGTGGTCTCGCCATCCTTTTCCAACTTAAACTTGCCGGTCTGCGGCCTGGCCACCGGCAAGAGCTTGGCCATCACCTTAAGCTGCGCTACTAGGGTGCGCCCCGCAAGCGATGGTAACCGCATGGCCTCGTGTAGAGCGTGGCCCACCTGGTAGCGTACCAGAGCGCCTTGGGTACCAAGGTCAACGTGCGCCCCGCCCGCCTTGCTGTAGAGCGCATGGCCCACAAGAGCCTCGACCATGTGTACGCCGCCCACCAACAGCTCGCCAAACTTTTCCTTAAGATGCTTTTGATATTTTATGAGCGCGCGCTTGAGCGAGTCGCGCGTTGTAAAGTGCGCCACCAGCTTGCGGCCGCCAAAATGCGAGGCCCTAAGCGGCAAAAGGGTGTCGAGGTCGGCCAAGTCTAAGAGCGCCACGTGCACACTGCCCTCGTCTGAACCAAAGGCAACCACGTTGCGCGCACGCGAGAGAGGCTCGGGGATAAGCACCAGGGCCTCAAGCGGAATGTCATATGGGTCCACAACAACAAACGGCACGCCAAGCGAGTGGGCGCAGGCGCGCCGCACCTCGTCCTCGCCCATAACCCCGCTGTCTATGAGTACGCGAGAGAGCGGCCGCTCGTCCTCACGCAAAGCATCGAGCTGAGAGCGGGTCACTAACCCCGCGTCCAAAAGAAACTGCCCAAAAAGTTGGTCATCGCCGCGCATTTACTCTTTATTATAAGGCACTTAATCGATAAGGGCCGCCCAAAGGCGGCCCTGCACTGGCGCAGTCATGCCAATACCGGCAGAAGGTAAGCAATCGTAGGCACCGGCGCGCCCCACGGATAGCGCATTGGAGCCAAGCCCCAGAAGACCTGCTTTTCCCTGCGCCGCAGGTAAAAGGAGCAGAGAACGCCGTGGGGATTGGAGAGCCTCAACCCATCGAAAGAAACCTGGCTGAAGCCGAGCTCTTTGACAAAGCTGTCTTTCCATACTTTCTCCGGGATGTCCTGGCGCCTCTGCCACATCAGCCGCAAGGCACGCCCGCCCATGGGCACAACATGTAGCTTAGCGCCGTAGTTGACCACGATGCGCGCCGGATCCAGCTCCGTAAGGTTATCGAGCCCGGGGTCTTCGTGTTCCATGCCGTAGACATAGTCCGACCAGTAAGAAAGCGGCGCGTGATTGGCCGATGTGCACCGGACAATCTCAAAGGGTCGTGGATCGAGGTGCCACATGGCTTTGCTCCAAAAAGGACGAGGGGGTTCTTGTCTAGAGTATATGCCTGCTGCGCTTATGTCAATCCAAAGCAAAAACGAGCCGTCTGGCTCGTTTTGCTTAGATGTGTCCTTGCCCCGCCCCAAGCGCGCGCTCTTTGCCGGCAAAAACTGGTGTCAGTTCACCGAGAGCGGGATGACGAAGTCCTGTGCGCTTGGGGCGGGGCCGAAGGCTACACCTGAGCGTGTCCCCGACCCTGCTTGCCCTGCCGAGTCTGCGCTGTTGGCGTTCTTCGGCGGCCCCCCATGGGTTCTCATAATTCGTCTTGGTTTTAAAAAGTGCTGGTAATCGCCCTTGCCCCAACCCTGCTTACTTATAATCTCTGTTCTTACCTTGGCGGCCCTGTGTTGTTATTAATCATGGACACAGTAACTATATTCCGAGGAGAAATACTGTCAACAGTTTTTGACACTTGTCAGTGTGGATAACTATAAAACCCTTATATTTTAAGCCATATTTGACATATTAAAATCTCAGTCTCGACTAACAAAAAAGCTATACACAGGGTATAGCTTTGACAAAAAGTACTGACATCTGCTACTGTATAGAAGCAAGCGGGCCAATCAGGGTCCCGTCTTAGCTAGGAGAAGCGATCATGCTTAAGTTCAAACGCGCGCGCAGCGCATCGAAGATTACCACCCCGACGCAGATGGGCGACGGCAGCGGTTGGATCAAGAAGCGCGGCGACGGCAGCGGCTGGCAGAAGTAGTTCGGCCAGAAAGATTTTCGTCGGGCGGTGCGGCGCGTTTGCGCCCACCGCTCTATTTATTTTTGTGGGGTTTTGATACGACGCCCCAAACAAATTCAAAAATAGAGCGCATACTGTCCGATATCTGGGCGTTTTCTATAAGAACCCCGAACAATGTCCCTTGCAGGTTGGCTATGGCCACCTTGTTATCAAAAATGACGATATCGTTGGTTACCTTAAGCACGCTCTCTGGGACGCAGTGGCGGTCGGTTGACTTTAGGTCCCCAGCAAAGGCCCCCGCCGCGCGATTGTATATAACCCGTGCCATAACGCCTTTTTTACTCCGCTTTTCTGAATACTCGTCGCGCTCTTGTTCTGTAAATACAACTGCGAGCGAGTCAAAGGAGTGCAATACCAAAATGTTCTTGTCTTTTGCCTCCAAAATCTGCTCGCGCATGTTGGCTACCCCTTCCTTGCCCATAAAAAAGCGTACCAAAGGCTTCTCTTCTGCGCCGTCAAAGAGATGGGTGAGCTCGGGGAGGAGCACATCGAGCTCTTTTTCTCTGGTGGTTATCTCTCCGCGCTTAAGCTCGAGTATGCGCTTTAGGTAGGTAGGGCTTTCGGGGGCAAAGTAGGTCTTTTTGCCCTCCTCATAGGTGCTCATGAGCCCCATTTTCATCAAACTCTCTAGCTGCACGTAGGTTGTCGAGCGGTTTACTTTGGCGTGCGTGGCCAGCTTCTCGGCTGTGGTGCGGCCAAGCTCTAGGGCGGCCAAATAAACCCTGGCTTCCTTTTCGCTGAGCCCCATGTCTTGGAGTTCCTTTAACATAAGGAGATTTTACCATAATCTTGACTTTTTTTTGGTCCGCAGTAATATTGAAATATCTGAATGGCGGCCCGAGGGGCGGCCTTTTTTAGTTCAGATTTCACGAGTGGCTATTGGCTAAAAACTAACAACTGACTTTATGATGGATTTAAAAGTGATGAACTCGGTTTTGGGCGAGCTCGAGGAGGAAAAAGGCATCCCAAAAGCAAAAGTTATCGAGGCTATCGAGGCCGCTTTAGCGACCGCCTACAAAAAGGAGTATGCCAAAAAGGGCCAGGTTATCCGCGCCCGGCTCGACATGAACGTTGGGGCAACCGAGTTTGAGCAAGTTAAAGAAGTTGTAGACGAGACAACCGTACGTATGGAGGAAGGCGAGGAGGAAGAGGTAGACGAGCGGGCTCCAGCCAAGAAAGTCCCCGCCCCAGAGCTTGATGCCGAGGGTAACCCGGTCTCCGAGCTCCCGCGCTACAACCCCGAGCAGCACATTTTGCTGTCTGACGCCAAGTTTATTAAGCGCGACGCCAAGGTTGGAGACGAGCTCGTCTTTCCCTTGGAGGCCAAGGACGACTACGGCCGGATTGCGGCGCAAACCGCAAAGCAGGTCATTATCCAAAAAATCCGCGAAGCGGAAAAGGTATCGGTTGTCGCCGAGTACGGCGCCAAGCAGGGCGACATTATATCGGGCACCGTGCAGCGCATGGAACGCGGCAACCTTTACATTGACCTAGGCCGTGCCACAGGCATCTTGCCCTACGACGAGCAGATACCGGGCGAGCGCTACCGCCAAGGCGAGCGCATCCGTGCGCTCCTCTACCAGGTAGAGGAGTCGCCGCGCGGCATCTACCTGCGCATGTCGCGCGCGCATCCGGACTTTCTTAAAAAGCTCTTTGAGCTTGAGGTGCCCGAGGTCGCGCACACCACGGTTATTTTTAAAGCAATCGCGCGCGAGGCCGGCAGCCGCTCTAAAGTGGCGGTGGCATCAACAGACCCGCACGTAGACCCGGTGGGCTCATTGGTTGGCCAGCGCGGCGTGCGCGTCTCGACCGTCACAAGCGAGCTCGGTGGCGAGAAGATAGACATTATCGAGTGGAACGAGGACACAAAGGCCTTTATCGAGGAGGCGCTTTCCCCCGCGCGCATACTCGAGGTAAAACTCGACGAGGAACAGCACCAGGCTGTCGTTAAGGTGGCCGACGACCAGCAGTCTTTGGCCATTGGCCGCGGCGGGCAAAACGTGCGCCTGGCCGCCAAGCTTACCGGCTGGAGGCTCGACATACAGAGCGTTGGCGGCCCCAAGCCCGTAAGCGACAAAGAGGTGGCCGACGCGCCCGATGCCCCCAACCCCGCCGACATCGCCCCTCCCCCCATCCAGCCCGAGGAGTAGAATTCTCAAAATTAAAATCATCGAAGCCCGGCGAGTGTCCCCTCGCCGGGCTTTTCGGTCCCCTGTCCCCTAGCGGGGGCCTGCCAGTGCCCGCAGATCAGTGTCGTAGGATGACTCAAACCTGGCCTGCGCGTCGCAAGCGGCTTCAATAGCCGCGGCCACATCTCCGGCCGGCTTGTCTTCCGCGATGGCCAGGACGGCCTCCAGGAACTTCTGTTGCGCTTCGCGATGTAGGCGATGCGTCGTCAAGTCTCCATCGGCAGGCGGACGCGTTACCAACCCTTGTCCTGCCAGAGCCGTTAACGGCGCCAGCTCGCCGCCCTCGACCCTGGACGCCTTCGCTGCTCTGCCCGCGTCGTTAAGAGCGGTGACGAGTTTTGACCTGTCCATCAACTTCTCCCCGCGCAACCCAGTCGGTGCGCTTCCAAGGGCACGATACACCTCTTTTTATTTTTGTGCTAGGCTAATGCGCATATGGCAAACATAGATGCAAAGCCCAGCAAGTTTATGTACAACTTGCAGCACGTGCTCCCTTCTTTCGCAGATAAGACCAAGGGCGTGGTCAACTGCCTTGTCGAGGTAAACCCGCAAACCATAAATAAATACGAAATTATTACCGAGTCGGGCCAACTTAAGCTCGACCGCGTGGGCTACTCTAGCTTAGCCTATCCGGTGGCATACGGCCTCGTACCCCAGACATGGGACCAGGACAACGACATGCTCGACGTGGCCATTGCCGGCGTTATGGAGCCCCTCGCTCCCGGTTGCCTCGTGGAAGCGCGCATAATCGGGCTTATGAAGTTTGAGGACAGCGGCGAACGTGACGACAAGATAATAGCCGTCCTCTCCGACGACAAGCGCATGGACGATATTACTACGCTCGAAGATTTGGGCGGACACAGGATAAAGGAGATAGAGCACTACTTTGAGACTTACAAACACCTCAAAAAGCCAGGGCTTTGCAAACCGCTAGGCTTTTTTGATACTGCCGAGGCAGTAAAGACGGTAGTAGAGTGCCAGGAGCGCTACGACACGGAATACAAGCCCAAACTGGAGGCTTAATCTAAGCGCCAAGCGCAGATGTAAGGCCGTCCCCAGGTGCCCGTCTCCAGAGACGGGCATTTCACGTATACTTTAGATATCGGACCTATTCACTAACTTCAACCTTATGACAAAACTCATCGCAATCATTACGTCTTCTCTCCTTGTCCTCTCCCCGGCAGTTGCTGCTGCGCAAATGCCGCTCGAGGTCCGTGCCAATGCCGCCGCCGAGGCGCGCGCCAGCACAACCCCCGACAAGCACCCGTTTGCGCCCCTGCCCAGGCTTGGGCCCACCATCAAAACAGTAGCATCGACTACGCGCACCGAGCTAAAGGCAAGCGCATCGAGCACCCGCGAGATTATCAAGCGCAAATTAGAGGCCATCCACGACCTTATCGAGCGGCATAAAGGCGAGAGCGCTAAGCGCGCCGAGGGTGCAAGGGAAAAGGCTAAGGAGCGCTTTGGCGAGCGGGTGGAAAAGTTGGTGGGCAACATATCACAGCGCCTAGCCTCTACCTCCGCACATCTTGCAGGCATTGCTGCCCGCATTGATGCCCGCATCGAGGCACTCGAGGCCGAGGGCCGCGACATGAGCGCCTCGGCGCAGCTCCTTGCAACCGCGCAGCAAGACATTGCCGCAGCCGACGAAAAAATTGTTGCAGTAAACGTAGCGCTCGAGGCGGCCATGGGCACCACGAGCCCCAAAGCGCAGATCCCCGCGGTGCGCGCTGCTGTTGTGGCCGCGCAAGACGCGCTTAAACTCGCCAAAGACGACCTTATGAAGGCCTTGCGGTCGGTCAAGGTCGAGGCATCGGCATCAACTACGGTTTCCAATTAATTATCAGCTAACTGCAACCATATGGACCAACCAAACCAAACTCCGTTCCCCCAAAGCCCTAGCCCAAGCTCGGGCAACATCGGCCCCTTGGCGGCCGCAGTAGTTATCGTGCTCCTTTTGGCGGTCGGCGGATTTTATTTCTTCTCCACCCAAGAGGGCCCAAGCGCGCAAATAGAGGACCAGGGAGCGCAGAGCGGCGCCTCGGCACAAAACGACTCGACCGACTCTATCGAGGCCGACCTCGAGGCAACGCAAACCGGAGGCGGCGAGGGAGACGTCGACAACCTCGATAGTGCGCTCTAACAACTCCTCGCCTGCCGGCGGGCAGGTTTGTAATCGGTAAAAAATCTGCTACTATCGCCCCACATGGCGCTAGCAGATTTGGCGAAGCAATTCGCCCTCAAAACACTCCCCGACTCGCAAGTCGAGCTTACGGGAGACATACCCTACGACACGGTTTTACCCTACCGCGCCAAAGCTCTCGCGCACATTGCCGAGCACCTAGAGCTCCCGGGCTTTCGGCCAGGCAAGGTGCCCGCAGACATGGCCTTAAAAAAAGTCGGCGAGGTTGCCATACTAGAGGAGGCTGTAGAGATGTTTGTTAAGGATTTTTATGCAGAACTTATCGAGGCGAACAAAGTGGACGCTGTTGGCCGCCCAGACATACGCATTACCAAACTAGCCCCCGGAAACCCGGTGGGGCTTACGGTTGTGGCGAGCGTCTACCCAGAGGTGGAGGTGCCAAAAGACTGGAAGAATCTCCATACCGAAATAGCTCTCGAGCTAACCGCCCCCGCAACAGTAGAGGAGGTGCAAAAAACTCTGGACGATTTGCAAAAGAGCCGCGCGCCTAAACCCGAGGAGGGCAAGGAGCCCCTGTTGCCCGAGCTTAACGACGAGTTTGCCAAAAGCCTGGGCGCGTTTGAGTCGCTCGCCGCTCTGCGCGAGCAGATACAAAAAGGCATCACCGAGGAAAAGGCCCGCCAGGCGCGCGAAAAGCGCCGCGGCAAACTTATCGAAGCGCTTTTGCTCAAGTCCAAACTTGAAGTACCCTCCGTGTTTGTCGAGAGCGAGTTGCAAAAAATACTCGCCCAAATGAGTGAGGACTTGGAAAAGATGGGGCTTACAATGGAAGATTATTTAAAGCGCACAAACAAGACCGAGGAGGATATCCGCGGCGAGTTCCGCGACCAGGCACGCAAGCGCGCCAAGCTCCAATTGCTTTTAAATAAAATTGCCGAGGAGGAAAAGGTTGAGGCTGACCAAACGGCTGTAGAGCACGAAATTAAGCACGCCTTAGAGCACTTCCCCCAGGCCAAGCCCGACCTGGTCAAAATCCACATAGAAACAGTCTTGCGCAATGAGCAGGTGCTAAAACTTTTGGAGGGTAATAAGTAGGAATCAAAAAGGACGGCACCGGATGTGCCGCCCTGAACGGTCGAACTTGTTACGACGTCGCTGCCCACAATTCCAAGTCCCACCAATTGTGACGATGCCGGGGATCATAGAGCTTGAGATGCCGCCGGAACTGGATTTCGTCCCAGTCGCTAAACGCCACTCCGCGGCAAATGATGTGCCCAAGGGCGGAGTAGATAGCGGTCCAGAACAGCGGTTCGCGGATTGACATCGGCAGACTGCCTTCGATTACCGCAAGTGCGCTGGCCAAGCTGAGAGCCAGGAAACACCTGGCCAAAGCGAGTAGTAGTGTGCGCCTGAACTTGAGCATGACGTTCTCCCTGGGAGTTATGGCCGGAATGGCCGAATCAAATAGCAATGCTTCTCCTCTATTATACACCCCATAGGGTATTTTGTCAAGTTTTGCATTATAATCACGTTATAATAGGATTATAAATATGAGACAAAAAGTCATTAAAATAGGGTCTTCTATAGGAGTAGTCATCCCTAAGCCGGTGGCCGAGGAGTTGAGTTTTAGGGCTGGGCAGAACATAGAAATACACCCCGACATAGTGTCTAAAACCTTAATAATCAGTCATCCGGAAACACTCGAACCAGATTTCCGTAAAACTATAGAACTGCTTCGGTGGTCAACGGAATTCATCAGTAAGAACCGTGCTCTACTGGAGCGACTAAAAGACAGGTAGGTATAGGAATAAGCTCACGGTCGTAGAGTTGCTCCTAGTGGATTTGCAAAGAAAAAGGGTCCTGGCCGAAGCCGGGACCCCTTTCGACGGCAACTGCCGCCTGTGAACGAAGAACGCCTCAGCCGAGAGTCGGCCGCGACACCTTAGTTCCGTAAACCCACTTGTACGAGATGAACAGAAAGAGGGCAACGGCGTTGGCTGCAACGAGCCACGCACCGGTGATCTCAGACTGAAACATCACATACGACGGCGAGTAAATCGCCATCACCACCGCGACGATGGCAGTGAAGAGAACGACCAGCATGAAGCGGGTCGAGACATCATACACGCGATTCGTAGCCATGACTTCCTCCGGTTGAGTGCCGTGTACAGAGCGTAGACGGCGAAAGAACGGAACATCCGTTCGGGTTAGGTCCGAAGCGGTCAAGCGACCGCCCTGTGGTTTTATTATCACGCTTGATTGGTAGAGCGTCAAGTGCTAAAGTGGGGACATGCAAAACCACGACAAACCCCAAGACATTCGTGCCCAGCTCGTGCCCATGGTTATAGAAAAGTCCCCGTACGGCGAGCGAGCCTTTGACATCTTTTCCCGCCTCTTAAAAGAGCGCATCATATTTTTGACCGGCGGCATCGAGGACCATACGGCCAACCTCATTATTGCCCAGCTCTTGTTTTTGGAGTCCGAGGACCCTAAAAAGGACATCCACCTCTACATCAACTCCCCCGGCGGCTCGGTCACCGCAGGCTTGGC
>Ga0190272_10000768_pt1 | contig 15807 bp, 14 predicted proteins | sample Popmic504T_FD_133746 | JGI IMG/M metagenome (GOLD analysis project Ga0190272, IMG submission 133746) | Populus adjacent soil microbial communities from riparian zone of Shoshone River, Wyoming, USA - 504 T | ecosystem: Environmental > Terrestrial > Soil > Riparian zone | place: USA: Wyoming... | reverse complement strand
TGAGAGATATCTTTTTTAAATACTTGTCAGGCTGCTAAATAAAGTAATTTTAAGCATGGTTTCTATCAGTCAACTATACATTTATCCCATAAAATCGCTGGGCGGTATTGCCGTAAACAGCGCCCTGGTCACTGATCGTGGTTTACAAAACGACAGACGGTTCATGTTGGTGGACGATAATAAAGTTTTTCTAACCCAGCGTGAACACCGAACCATGGCTTTATTAAAAACGATTATAGAAGGAAATGAGCTTCTTGTTTATCACAAGGATAGCCCTGGGGATAAGCTTCGGGTGCCTTTGGTTCCGGAACCTTCAACAATGACAACTGACGTAAATGTATGGGATGATTGGTGCCAGGGCCAATATATACATGAGGAAGCAGATACATGGTTTTCAGAAAAATTAAATTTTTCATGCCGCCTCGTTTATATGCCGGAGTCAAGTAAAAGAAGGGTGGATGGTAGGTATGCCCTCGATAACGATATTACCAACTTTTCGGATGGCTATCCTGTATTAATGATCGGTCAGTCATCGTTGGATGATCTTAACAGTAGAATGGAAGAAGCCTTGCCCGTGAATCGTTTTCGGCCTAATATAGTGATTACCGGATCCCAACCATTTGAAGAAGATACAATGGAACACTTCAGTGTAAACAAAATAAATTTTTATGGTGTAAAACTTTGTGCCAGGTGTGTTATTCCCACTACAAATCAGGAAACAGGTGTTACAGGAAAAGAGCCTTTAAAAACATTAGCTCAATATCGTAGAATAGATAATAAAGTTTTATTTGGACAGAATGTTTTGTGCCACGGCACTGGTAAGATCAGCGTAGATGACGAGGTTAAAATTGTAAAAACAAAAGCAGCTTTGATCATGTAGTTGATCATGGCTATTTAATTCTTTTTAATGATTACTGATTTATATAACCGTGTTCATAATTATCTCAGGATTTCACTCACCGATAATTGCAACCTGCGTTGTTTTTATTGTATGCCGGAAGAAAATTATGAGTTTACTCCTGCATCAGGATTAATGCAGGTGGACGAGATCAATAAGCTGGCAACTACTTTTGTAAACCTGGGGGTAAATAAAATAAGGCTTACCGGTGGTGAACCGTTGGTGCGTAAAGATGCTGCTGAGATCATTCTATCATTAGCAAAGTTGCCCGTTAAGCTTACTCTTACTACAAATGGAACAAGGCTACATGACTTTGTAGATGTATTGCGGCAAGCCAATATCCATTCACTCAACATAAGCCTTGATACATTACAGGCGGATAAATTTCAACTAATTACAAGAAGAGACCAGTTTAAAACAGTGGTTGATAATATTCAACTATTGATCAATAAAAACTTTCACGTAAAAATAAACGTGGTAGTAATGAAAGGATTTAATGAAGAAGAGATCAATGATTTTATTGAGTGGACAAAATACGTGCCCGTGCATATCCGGTTTATTGAGTTTATGCCTTTTACGGGTAATAAATGGACAAGTAATAAAGTGTTTACCTGGCCGGAGATATTGCAGGTAGTAGAAAGGAAATATACTGTCAATCGTTTGAAAGACGATAAGCATGATACTGCCAAAGGATATATGGTACCAGGACATGCGGGAACTTTTGCTGTTATCAGTACCATGAGTGCTCCTTTTTGTAGCGGCTGTAATCGTATGCGCCTTACTGCGGATGGTAAGATGAAAAACTGCCTGTTTTCAAATGAAGAAACGGATCTGTTAACAGCTTTGCGAAAAGGAGAAGATGTGGTACCACTGATACATAAGAGTATACTTGCCAAAGCAAAAGAACTTGGTGGGCAATTTACCGCAGATTTTGAGCATTTGCATGCAGAAGATATTCATAACAGGAGTATGATAACCATCGGGGGATAAAGTATGATTTCCGTAACAGAAGCCAAGAAAATTATCCGGGAGAATGTTGTTGTATCAGGATCTATTACATTGCCCATAGATGAAGTAGCAGGTGCAATACTTGCCAATGACCTATATGCTACCGTAGATATCCCTGCTTTCCCCCAATCATCTATGGATGGGTATGCATTTTTATTCAACGATTGGAAAACGAAGAAAAAAATAGTGATTGAAGGTGAAATGGCCGCCGGAGATGGTAAAGTAGTAACGCTTGATCCGGGAAGGGCAATTCGCATTTTTACAGGAGCAGCAGTACCGCCCGGTGCTGATACGGTAATTATGCAGGAGAAAGTAAAAATCAATTCTTTGACAGGTTCAGGAAACCAATTGATCATTGAGGATGAATCAATACAGCAAGGTGCTAATGTCCGGACACAAGGTTCCGAAATAAAGACGGGCGAACTGGCATTGAAGAAAGGAAATTATTTATCTCCTGCGGCTATTGGTTTTTTAGCAGGTATTGGTATTAATAAGGTAGATGTATATCCTAAACCATCTATAAGCATTATTGTTACCGGGAAAGAGTTGCAACAGCCAGGTAATCCATTGCAGTATGGCCAGGTGTATGAATCAAATTCTTTCGCTCTTAAGGCAGCTCTGGAACAATTGAATATTACAAACATAAAAATCAAATGGGCAGACGATGACCTGGAAATATTGGAAACTATTTTAGCTGATGCTTTACAGCAAAGCGATATGGTATTGCTAACCGGCGGTATCAGTGCAGGGGACTATGATTTTGTATTGCAGGCGGCAACGGAATGTGGTGTACAAAAACTGTTTCATAAAGTAAAGCAGCGGCCCGGTAAGCCTTTATATTTTGGAGTAAAAGGCAACAAACCGGTATTTGGTTTGCCGGGTAATCCATCTTCGGTACTTACCTGTTTTTATGAGTATGTAATACCCGCATTAGAAAAATTAAGTAATAAAGAGAATATTATAAAAGTAATGAGAGCTCCTTTAGCAAAGGCATTTCAAAAAACAACGAACCTGACGCACTTCCTGAAAGGGTTTTATGACGGAAATACAGCATTGCCTTTGGATGCACAGGAGTCTTATCGTCTTAGCTCTTTTGCAAAAGCTAATTGCCTGGTACAAATAAATGAAGAGGCAACTTTGTGCAACGAAGGGGATTTGGTAGAAGTCCATTTACTGCCTGAATAAAAATTGATGCCCGATAGCATGATTATATTTTATTTTCTTTTGTTCCTTGTTGCGTTTTTTTATGCATCGGTGGGACATGGAGGCGCGAGCGGTTACCTGGCGCTGATGGCTATCTTTAGTATTTCACCAGAAGTAATGAAGCCGACGGCGTTGTTGCTTAATCTGTTTGTGTCAAGCGTTTCTTTTATACAATTTTATCGGGGTGGGCATTTTAACTGGAAAATATTCTGGCCCCTGGCTCTGGCATCTATACCTATGGCATTTGTGGGCGGATTAGTACACGTAGATGCCTATGTTTATAAGAAGATTCTGGGAGTTTTATTGCTTATCCCGATCATCCGTTTTCTTTTCTTCGGTACTATTAAAGTTGATAAGTTCAATAGGCCAGATCTTTTCTTATCGTTACTCATAGGTGCTGTTATTGGCCTTCTGTCAGGTTTGATAGGTATAGGCGGCGGTATTATTTTATCTCCTGTTCTTTTGTTATTGCATTGGACAAACATGAAACAAACAGCCGCTATTAGTGCCTTGTTCATCTTTGTCAATTCTTTATCGGGACTTGTCGGGCAATTGACCAAAGGAATACAATTTAGTTCTGATATGTATGCTTATGTTGCTATTGCTTTTGTTGGCGGAATATGCGGCGCTTATTTCGGGGCACTACGATTTAACCAGGCGATACTAAAAAATGTATTGGCTGTGGTATTAGCAGTAGCAGCCTTTAAACTTTTATTTACGCAGGCATGAGGTCGTTTTTTCACGAAATGAAATTTTTAATACCGGTATACGGAACAAAATCCTGATCATTACAAGAGAGAATGCACAGAAAGCAGGGACGTTGAATGATCATATAGCCATTTTATCGTCACTGGATAGAGCTATGGGGAGAAGATATGTATAAAACCTGCAGGAAGTAAAAGTTGAAAGGGTTAAGTAAATTTGTAGTTCTCAATTTTTTTTGATGCAAGTAAACATTATCATATTCGGGCAGCTTACCGACATAACGGGCACAGGTCATCTTATGCTGACTGGTGTAACAGATACAAACACGTTAGTAGCTGAATTGAACCGGCAATATCCCGGCCTTGCAGATGCACGGTATATGCTTGCAGTTGACAAAAAAGTTGTTACGGAAAATGTTGTAATCAATGAACACAATACAATTGCTTTAATGCCTCCGTTTTCCGGGGGATAATATGGATAGTAAAAACATATCATACGACAGATATAATCGCCAGATCCTGCTAAAACAGTTTGGTGAAGCCGGGCAGCAAAAATTATTGCAAGCTAAAGTACTCGTGGTGGGAGCTGGTGGTTTGGGCTGTCCTGTGCTTCAATACCTGGCTGCCGCCGGTGTTGGTACCATTGGTATCATTGATGACGACATAGTTGCACTCAGCAATCTTCATCGACAGGTTTTGTATACCGTTCATGATATTGGATTGCCTAAAACTGAAAGAGCGGCATTAATTTTAAGACAACTGAATCCTGAAATAACTGTCATTGCTTATAATGAAAGATTGACAAGGCATAATGCCCTGGATATTATTCCCGCATTTGATATTATCGTGGATGGCACGGATAATTTTTCAACGCGGTATATGATCAATGACGCTTGTGTGCTGCTCAATAAGCCATTGGTTTATGGAGCAGTTTCACAATTTGAAGGACAGGTTGCCATATTTAACGCTAACCGGCAAAGCATAGAGCCATCCGTAAATTATCGTGACCTGTTTCCGCAACCACCGGGGGAAGGAGAAATACACAACTGCGAAGAAGCTGGTGTGTTAGGTGTTTTGCCCGGTATTATCGGTACGATGCAGGCCAATGAAACGATTAAATTAATTACCGGTATCGGGCAGCCACTTATCAACCGGATGCTAACTTATAATGCATTGAACAATCAAACGTATGAGCTATTCTTATCAGTAAGAAAAGAAGCTGCTTCATTAATACCGGCAAATGCCGAAGCGTTTAAGGCTACGGATTACGAATGGCTTTGTTCATCACCTCCAGCGACCTTTGAAATTAATACGGAAACATTTGACCAGATATTGGTCGATGGGAATGCTGCTGTTATCGACGTAAGGGAGATTGAAGAATTCCCGATTGTTACTGAATTCTCTCATTTGCAGATACCTTTATCGCAAATCGGGGAGAAAGCCAGAACTATTGCCACAGATACCGTTGTCATCTTTTGTCAATCCGGTAAAAGGAGTTTGCAGGCGGCGCAGTATCTATCGGGTGTATTCGGTGATTCAAAAAAGATATATTGTTTAAAAGGAGGTGTACTGCAGTGGAAAGCCATGCATCAGCAAAAAGAATCGATATAATGGAAAAGAAGCCAAAGAATATATTTGTAGAAGGCGCTATTGCTGCATCATTCATTGCTGAAAGCATAGAAAAACATAGTAGTAAAACTGGTATTGGCGGGCACAGTATTTTCCTGGGCCAGGTAAGAGCAGATAAGATTGAAGGCAGGAACGTAGAAGCAATAGAGTACACTGCTTATGAAGAATTGGCTTTAGAAAAAATGCATGCAATCCGGGAGGATATTTTCAAAAAATATTCGCTGACCTGTATGCATGTATATCATAGCCTGGGAAAAATTTCAGCAGGTGAAATTTGTTTATTTGTCTTTACTTCATCGGCTCACCGTAAAGCTGCTATTGATGCCTGCACTGAAATAGTAGAAAGATTAAAAGCAGAACTTCCTATATGGGGTAAGGAGCTGTTTGAAGATGATACACATCAATGGAAAGTGAATATATAGTATGGTAAATATTACACATAAATCAAACACATTGCGCCAGGCTATTGCTACTGCCGTTGTCAGCGTATCCAAACCGGAAACCATTGAAGCGATTCAAAATAAAAAAGTACCAAAAGGCGATGTCTTTGAATTTTCCCGGGCTGCAGGTTTACTGGCCATAAAAAAAACAAGTGATGTCATTCCCGATTGTCATCCTTTGCCTGTTGAGTATAGCTCGATTACGTATTCCGTTGATGGACTAAATATTTTGATCTCGGTAGAGGTACATACTATTTATAAAACAGGGGTGGAGGTAGAAGCTATGCATGGTGCAGCTATTACTGCGTTAACGATGTATGATATGCTGAAGCCTCTTGATAAGGGTATCGGGATTTCAAGCATACAACTGCAAAACAAAAAGGGAGGAAAGACAGATTTTAAGGATGAACTCATAAATAGTTTGCAATGCGCCGTCATTGTTTGTTCTGATACGGTCGCAGCGGGCAAGGCTGCAGACAACGCGGGAAAAGCTGTCATAGAGAAATTAAAGAAGCATCATTTATCAGCATCGTTCTACGAGATTATACCCGATGATGCAGAGCAGATACAGGCAAAAGCAAAACAGTTGAGTACACACGGATTCCAACTTGTTCTTTTTACGGGCGGAACGGGCCTGTCACCAAGAGACAATACACCAGATGCAATAGCACCATTACTTGATAGGGAAATTCCGGGCATTATGGAGGCAGCACGTAATTATGGGCAACAAAGAACTCCCTATGCCATGTTGTCAAGAGGGGTAGCAGGCTTTATAGAAAATACGCTTGTAATAACACTACCAGGGTCAACCCGTGGTGCTGAAGAAACCATGGATGCATTATTTCCTTATGTGCTTCATGTTTTCAAAGTAGCGGAAGGAATAAGACACTCCGAAATATCATAGCGTATAAGACAATATTTTACCCGGAAATTCTTCGATTGATTTCATCTCACGCATTCACGGCTATCTTTTTTTTCAGATATTCGTGATTGGTTATATCCAGTTGGAGCGGTGTGATGGAAACATATCCTTGCTCGACCGCCCAACGATCCGTTCCTTCTTCAGCAGGTTCGAGCGGCGTAACAGTAAACCAATAATGCTTTCTTCCCATCGGATCTATTCCGGGCATGATCGTGCCATCATATAAGCGGACCGATTGACGTGTCCAGACAATATCTTTTGGTTGTTCAGGTAAATTGACATTAAAAAGTGCCGGACCTTTTACTGATAAAAGCATATCGAGGGTTTGCTTCACAAAAGGTTTAAGCAATTCAAAGTCGGGCCCATTACTTCCGACCGGTGTACTGAAGGCAATACCAGTTTTTCCTAATAACACAGCTTGTTTTGCCGCAGCCAGCGTACCGGAATGCCAGAGCGAATTGCCAAGATTCGTTCCCATATTGATTCCTGACAAAACAAGATCTGTACTTGAATGTAAATGTGTACCTAATGCCACACAATCAGCAGGCGTACCATTAACACGAAAGCCTTGTGCGCCCTTAAATTCTACGGGCGATTTACGATATGATAAAGGTCGCGAATGCGTTACCGCATGTCCCATAGAAGATTGTTCTACGTCTGGCGCCATAACTGTTACTTCACCAAATGCTGTAGCGGCTTCAGCCAGTGCTTTTAATCCAGGGCTGTAAATGCCATCGTCATTACTTACTAGTATTCTCATAACCTATGCAAAGAGATTATTATGCCAGTACGAGTAAATGATGGTATTATTTTTTCAGATATAAAGTATGGGAAAAAATATTTTCTTGCTTCATAATCCAAAGGCCGGTCATGGACAGCATACAAAAGAAGAATTAATAAGCATCATTGAAAGCGCCGGACACTATTGTAAATATGCGTCGCTCAAAGAAGAAGGTTGGAAGAATATTCCTTCAGAGACGGAGTGGATAGCTGTAGCAGGTGGGGATGGCACGGTAAAAAATGTTATTCATCACCTGCATAACATGTATCCTGACCAGAAGTATCCTGTAGGTTTAATTCCGCTGGGCACGGCAAATAATATCGCTGTCACACTCGGAATAAGTAAAATAATTCCTGATCTGGTAAAAAATTGGGGCAAAAACTTCACAGCTTTTGATACCGGATTTGTAAAATACGGCAATGAGAAAATTCTTTTTGGCGAAGGAATCGGTTTTGGTCTTTTTCCTGATCACATTAAAATGATGCGGAAAAGGAATCTTGACCATGAATCCCCGCAAGGACGGTTAGAGAATGATAAGGACATTTTGCTGGAATCAACTAAATCGTACAAGCCATTTGGTATGGAGTTGCAAATAGATGGGAAAATTTATAAAGGTGAATACCTGATGGTGGAGGTGCTCAATATCCGTTCTATCGGCCCTAATCTGATGCTTTCACCTGGTGCTGATCCGGGTGACAGATTATTGGAAATAATTTTAGCACAAGAAAAAGACAGGCAAAATCTCGTTCATTATCTCACCGAAAAATCAAATGGAAAAGAAGTAAAATTAGAATTGGAGGTAATACCTGTTAAACGAATGGCGATGCTATCGACGACAAAAAATCTGCACATCGATGACGAGATAGTTGATATGGGTGAACATTCCTTCGTAGGTGTCGGGATGAATAAAAAGCAATTGCAATTCCTGGTGTAGCATAGCAACCAATTATAAAACTTAATCAAAGAAATTAAGCGTGGCGGCTTTCTTAATAAGGTGAGCTGTATTATTTACTTCAAATTTTACCAATAAATTCTTCCGGTGTGTATCCACAGTTAAAGGGCTGATAAAAAGCTTTGCCGCCACTTCATTATTGGTTAACCCTTCTGCGATCATTTGAAGCACTTCTTTTTCCCGACGCGTCAAAACAATGCCGGCGTCCTTGCTTTTTCTTAATGTTTGCGAAGCCTCGTCACTTAAATAGGTTTTACCTTTTGATACTACCTCTATAGCTTGTACCAGTTCTTCTTGTGTTACATTTTTTAATACATAGCCGGAAGCGCCGTTATCCATCATTTTTTCAATAAAACTTTGCTGATTGAAAGTACTTAGCCCGATAATAAAAACAGAAGGGTATTTTTCTTTCACTTCTCCACACAGATCAATACCGCTTTTATCCGGCAGGCTGATATCCATTAGAATAATATCCGGCAGCTGTTTTTTCAAAAAGGCAAGGCAGGAGGCAGCATTCATAGCATGCCCGATCCACTCAATCCCCTTTTCATGTTGTACTAAAGAGCGGATTCCCTCAATGATCATATAATGATCGTCTACTATAAACAGTTTTGTTGCCATTATGCTTTTAATTCAATTAATACCGAAGTTCCTTTGCCCGGTTCAGAGCGCACATCCAACTTGCCTTTTAAATACTCTACGCGGCTTTGAATGTTCGTCCAGCCAATTCCTTTGGAGTGATTTAAAATAGTTGTATTAAATCCCTTTCCATTATCTTCTACCGTAATGGAAATATTTTCATCGCTCTTTGTTACCTGCACTATAGCATGTTTTGCCGCGGCGTGCTTCATCGTATTGTTGATCAACTCCTGCACAATGCGAAAAATAGTGATGCTTGTCGTTTGTTCTATGGCTGCATTTTCAAGTCCAATGGATTGATAGCTTACTTGTAGTGCACCGCTTTTATTGATATCATTACAAAAATCCTTTAGTGCCGTATCCAGTCCAAATTTCACCAATGCTTCCGGCATCATGTTATGCGCCACCCGGCGCATTTCTTTAATGGAGCTGTCTAGCATATCCATGCTGCGTTCAAAAGCCTGGGCATTATCAGGCGTCATAATAAGATTTCCTTTCATAGTTTGAAATGAAAATTTAATGCCCGACAACATTCCTCCCAAACCATCATGAAGGTCTTTTGCCAGGCGGGTTCGTTCCTTTTCTTCTCCTTTGAGTACAGCTTCTGTGGCCGCCAATTGTTTTTCGGTTTCCAATTCCGCGATCCGTTGCTGTTGCAGTTTTTGCTTGTGTTTGTAATTTCGGTAAGAGAGTAGGGAGATAATAAGTAATGCGGCTGCGCTTCCTATTAAAATATAATTGAGAATGTTTTTCCTGCTTATGCTTAATTCATGTATTTTATTTTCGGCAGTTAACTGTTTAATGGTTGATTCGTTTTTTTCAAATTCATATTTAGCTTCCAGGTTTGATACAAGGTTTTTGCTTTTTTCTCCCACGATAGAATCGTTGAGCATTTCAAATTTTTGCCGATAGGCAAGCGCAACTGTTGCGTTTCCTCTTTTTTCATTCAGTAATGACGCTTTTAAATACAGATCTTTCAATTCCAGCTTTGTTTCCAGTTTCTGCGCCAGTTCGACGCCTTCATTGATGTATTTTTCTGCTGTAGCAAAATTTCCTGTTTTCAGCAACAAATCTGCCATGCCCATGCAGGCATACATTTCATATTCGGGTGTGTTTTTTGTTTTAGAAAAGCTGATCACTTTATTATAATATTCTTCAGCAGCCGCGTGTTTATGTAAGGCACTATAGGCGTCGGCCATACCTAACCATCCATCCAGCAATAAAATGTCATCGGCAGTTTTATTACCTATCGCTTCGATTTCTTTATAAAGTGCCAGGGCCGTATCATATTTTTTCAGGTGAATATTGGCCGTGGCAATATTGTACATGGAAGAAGAAATGGCATAATCATTCTTCAATTCTTTTGCTATCAGTAATGATTTTTCTGCATACTGCCTGCCTTTTTCATAGTCATGCAGCTCAATAAAAACAGAAGCAAGGTTATTATTTGTGATCCTCTGTAATCTTTTGTCGCCAGTTTCTTCTGCCATTTTTTTTGCCAGCAGGTAATGATCGGCAGCAAGGCCAAAATCAGAGAGGTATTGCCATTCGCTGCCAACGTTTAAATAGGCAACGGCCAGATCTTTTTTATCGCCGCTTATTTTATAAATATCTAATGCCTCTTTGGCTATTTTCAACGCTTCTTTGAACTCGCCACGGTTATTCAATATAACGATGTAATGACTGGCAAAAGCGCCAATTCCTTTTTTAAACCCGATTTTTTCGGCCAGTTCTTTTCCTTTTTGATAGTAGTAAACGGCGGAATCTGCATCATTGTTTTCCAGCGCCTCGCCATACTCGTAATACAATAGCACTTTGGAAGAGTCTTCTTTTGCAAGGTGCAGCAGCTTTTGCAGGCTATCAGTTTTTTGCCCGTGGGCATGAAATAGAAAGCAAAAAAATATTCCTTGTATGACCAACAGGGGTTTTCTCATAATAACAGAACGATTCGATACCACAGTAAAGTAAATTATTCTTACCAGCTTACAAATAAAAGACATCGAAGCCTTTAATCCATTCCCCTTTTTCAATGATTTTTTTCTTTTGCTGAAATATCCTGTTTTTCCGGGATAGCCGGGCGCTACATAAGTTTTAATTTTTACATGGAAAATAAAAGGTTCACTAATAAGAATTGAAAATTTATAATGCTGAAAAGCAATTCACATGAAAAAACTTATCGCTGTCGTTCTGTCTGTTTTGCTGATACAAACTGCTTTTGCTCAGTCTAAATCTAAACAAAAGGATAAAGCCCCTACTCAAAAGGAAATGGAAGAAATGATGAAGGAGGCACAGCAGATGATGAATGAAATGGATCCGGAAGATAAACGCATGATGGATAGTATGGGCATCTCAATGCCATCTTTTAAAAACATACCAAAAGTAAGCGACCGGCAACTGGCAGAAGCATATGAAAACGAAAACCGGCTCGTTCCAAAAAGACATGCGGTCCGCATTGCATCCATTGCCGCCATACCACAGGGCAATGCTGCTGTCTCTTCTTTTATAACATCTGTACAAAATAAAACCATGCCCCTGTTGAAGCCGGATTCGAAAATAATGGGTGAAAAATTGTACGTGTACCTTGATTCTTCCGGGAGTACGCCGTCTGCAATGGGAAATGCCTCAGTTGGTCTCTGGATGATTGGTAAAATAGAAATTGGTTTTTACTTATTAGGAAAAGCCTGTAAAGGTGAACCCTCCAATACGGACAATATCAGCAACTATGCGGCAATGCTCTCCATGCTGGGTGCTGAACACATGGCTATTCCACTGTTGAATAATTTAAATGCAAAATTTCCTCAAAACAGTACTATACTCAACAACCTGGGACAGGCATGGTTTGGCCTGGGAGAGATAACAAAAGCAGAAAAATACCTGGATAGTGCCATTCGGTTGTATGCTTATCATCCGCAAGCAAATTTTACCCGTTGTTTTATTGAAGAAAGCAAAGGAAAAAAACAAGAAGCGGTTAGCTTCTTAAAAAAATCGATCAAACATGCCTATACGAAGGCGAAGGAGGAAAAGTTGAATAAGCTCGGGCAAAAATTAAAAGTTAATGATGCGCCACTACCGCCCATGACAAAATCTGATCCGTTTAACCTCGGAGGATTTAAACATCCCGGTTTTCCAAAATCGGTAGATGAAAGTATTGCTATGGAACCTGTTTGGCAATCTTTTGTAGCGAAAATAAAAAGTGAAGAGACGGGATTAAAAAAGAAAGCGGAAGAGCAATTGAAAATTGTAACGGAAGCTCAGCAAAGTAGACTTCAGCATGATATGAATGTGATAAAAAAATCCATTAGCAGCGGAATGCCCCAGGGAAATTTAATTACAGTGCCTTTGTATAATGCTGCTGCCAGTTTGAAACAACAAGTGGTTATGGAAGAGTTTGAAAAGCGATTAATGGAAAACACCCGCAAAACAGTAGCCTTCATGAATGGGAGAGGGTTGGAGCTTACCGAAGAATATGATGCTGAAATGGAAAAGTTGCGCGAAGAAGACGGTGAGCAAACCGGTGAAGGAAGACCAAACAAAGATTTTTGTCCAAAGTATAAAGCCACCAGTGATAAATTCCTCAGCGCTTACAATCCGGAAAGAGAAGAATTATTCAATGAAGCTCTCGATATCTATAAGAAGTATTACAATGAAATGACCTATTGGCAAATGTATTCCCAATGGCCGGAAGAATACGAATACCTGAAACTTTCAGCAAAAGCAAATTGGTTAGGTAACCTCATTTCTTGCAGGCGGGAATATTGTTTTAAATCCATCACTCAATTCAAATGCACTAATCCTCTACCGGGTAAGGAAGGTCAACTTTCCAATTTTGATGATGTAGCGTGTCAGTATCATAGCGAGTTGAATTTAGGTGCATTGACGATGAAATCTGATTGCAGTCGTATGACAACAGAGTTAGATGCAGGAGTGATAAAGCTTGGATTGAAACAGGATATGGATAAAGAGACATTCAGCGATCAATTTATGACCTGCAATGTGGAAGTAGGTCCGCGGATTGGTAAAGAAGTGCATGTAGGTCCGCTTACTGTCGGAGCTGAAGCCGGTGTCACGGTCGGAGCTGAATTTGATAGGAATGGTTTGAGTGGAGTAACTGTCGGCGCCGGTGCCAGTGCTGGTGTTGGGCCGGTTAATGCCGGGCTTGAAGGCCGGATTAATTTGATCAGTGGAGCCAGCGGTGTTACAGGCACCGGCGTGTTCTCAGGTGTAAAATAAAAAACTTGGTTGATTAAATTTTAAAACGCAGAATATGAAAAAATTTTTATTACTGATCATCGTGTGTGCCGCTTTTAATTCAGGCAATGCACAGCTATTAAAAAAGCTGAAACAAAAAGCGGATAAGGCTATCGATAAGGCGGCAGATAAAGCAATAGATAAGCCGGCTGAAAGCAAAACCGCTACTGGCGATGAAAGCATTGCAAAATCTGAAACAGCAGCCAATGAGCCAACAACCGCCGTAGCCACTGAGGATCGATTAAAAGTGTATAGTAAGTTTGATTTTGTTCCTGGTAAAACGATTCTGTATTTCGACGATTTTGCAAAAGATAATATCGGCGAAACTCCTGCCGGATGGATTACCAACACCAGCGCCGAAGTAGTTACTATCGATGGGTTGGAAGGGAATTGGCTTAAAATGAATACCAAATATGCCGAGCAGATCAGCCGCAATAAAAAGCAATCCTGGGGCAACAATTTTACGGTAGAATTTGATTTGCTGTTAGTGCCTGTCAGTTCATCACCGCGGTTTGCACTTTCGCTTTTAAACACAGGAGGCAATTTAGTTACCGATGAAAAACTACTAACCCAGGGAGGCACGATAAAAACCATTAACATGGAGATGATCATAGACAACAACGGAGGAAAACTATGCCGGGCGACTTTAAACAGCAATAATAATAAACTGAGTGACAGGACAGAAAATCTTCCTTTTGTAAAAACCATTCCTGTTCATATTAGTATGTGCGTACAGGGCAAACGCTTTAGAATGTGGTGGGATAACAAAAAAGTTTACGACCTAAGTGCTGTCAACGAGAATTATTTGCCCAATCAGTTAGGCCTGTCTATTTATTTTCATGACGACGGTGAAATTTTTATGAGTAATATACGTGTTGCTAAAGATGTACCTGATACCCGTGCTGCGTTCGAACAAGGAAGGTTAATAAGCAATTTATTATTCTTTACCGGTACGGCTAAGCTTAAGCCGGAAAGTATGGGCGCCTTATTTGAAGTAAGTAAGGTAGTAAAGGATGCAACAGCTCCAATAAAAATTGTGGGTCATACTGATAGTGATGGAGAAGAGAATGCTAACTTGAAACTATCACAACAAAGAGCAGAAGCTATCAAAATTTTGTTGGTGAAAGAATATGGTATCAATGAAAGTATTCTGACTGCCGAAGGGCGTGGTGAAACGCAGCCTGTTGCTGATAATAAATCGGCTGAAGGAAAAGCACAAAACCGTAGAGTTGAATTCGTTTTTAAAGCAGAAGCCGATTCTTACGAAAGTCCGCAGGGTCTGACTACTGCACCAGATAGTAAATCGCAAGGGAAAAGCCAGGCTGGTAAACAAAGCACTGTATCAACAAATACCGGCAGCACATCTCCAAACGCCGGTGTAACGCTGCAGAGCAAATTACTTAATACCAGTTTGCCTTATGCACAGTTTGCAAGAAATAGCTCCGGTAAATATACTTTCATGGCAAGCAAAGAAGAAGGCAACAGCAATGAAAATTATATCAAAATAGAATTGGAGCAGGTAGGTGATAAGTTAAAAGCAGAAACCTATAATTATAAAGATATAAACGCTACGATGCCTTTATACGGCACAAAAAAATATCCTGAAATCAGGGAAACAAAAGCGGTATTGTATTATGGCAACGCAAAAAAACCCTTTATAAAATCTTTTACGCCGGTAATAGCAGATGGTCATATGTCAAAATACTATAGTGAATCGTTACAGGCAAACCTCCCCTCTGCGTCGGGAAAAACCCGGTTTGTAATTGAGAAAATAGAAGATGGAAAGGCAAGCGGTTATTTTATCACTGGAATTTTGATTGAGGGTCTTAAACCTGTAACCAAAGGTGATGCTATGCAAGACACATATACCACGGGTTTTGCAGGTGAGATGAAATGCATATTTACTAATGTGCCGGTCTATTGATCGTTTTGAGCGCAGTAATCATTGCATGCGGAATCAGACCAGCGAGGCAAGTTGAAAAATTGAAAATTAAATAAGACGGCAGATTTAATGATAAATGATCTGTTTATAACTGGGAATTTTTTGTTTTAACGAAGCTTCAAACATATAAGTACTCATCATCGCACCAGGTTGGGGTATTTATTATTCACATTTACCATTTTCAAGATCAGGCGTATTAGTTTCCACGATCGGAAGTACCTTTAAGAATTAAGTAAGCCTGATTAGAATATGCCAGAATCGCAAAATTCCGAGTTCGAACTCTTTTCTTTTTTCGAAATGACGCCTGACCTTGTTTGTATAGCAGATAAGGCTGGGTTTTTTAGAAAAGTCAATCCTGCCGTTATCAGGAAATTAGGCTATACCGAGGATGAGTTACTTTCCAGGCCTATCGCATCGTTTATATACCATGAAGACAAAGAG
>Ga0190272_10000767_pt1 | contig 15852 bp, 11 predicted proteins | sample Popmic504T_FD_133746 | JGI IMG/M metagenome (GOLD analysis project Ga0190272, IMG submission 133746) | Populus adjacent soil microbial communities from riparian zone of Shoshone River, Wyoming, USA - 504 T | ecosystem: Environmental > Terrestrial > Soil > Riparian zone | place: USA: Wyoming... | reverse complement strand
TTCATGGGAAGTGCAGGCGCCGTGGACCAATAATTATTACATTGTATACAGGAGAAATGCATCATTCGGTTTTGATTCCCTTGCAACTGTAAGCGGTTTGACTTATACAGACAGCGGGCTTGCAAACGGCGTTTTATACTGCTATGTGATAAAATCCGTCGGCGGCTACTCGGGCGGTGGGTTTGTGGATCCGATAGAAAATTATTCCGAGGAAAAATGCGGTACTCCGGTTGACAATAATCCACCATGCGCCCCGCTGGTTAATGTGACGAGCTACTGCAGCCTGCGAGAAAATTTCCTGGTATGGAACAACCCGAACAATTTCTGCGCCGACGATGTGCTCCAGTACATTATCTATTTCACTCCTGTTACTACCGGAGTGCCGGTTCTGATTGCAACCATCAACAATCCGCAGGATACCACGTATCTTCACAACAACCTGGAAACCACCATCGGTTGCTATGAAGTTGTTTCCGTTGACTCGGTGGGCAACCTTAGTACCAGCCAGGTTGCATTCTGTGTCGACAGCTGTGTTGTTTATAACCTTCCGAACATTTTCACTCCCGATGGTGACGGCATCAATGATATCTTTCATCCATGCGACCTTACAACGAATACGGAACTGCAGAAGCTGTGCCCTCCTTATCAAAATATAAAGGATGTGGATATGAAGATATATAACCGTTGGGGCCTGCTTGTTTATGAAACTACCGACCTGAACATTCTTTGGAACGGGAAAGTAAAAAATACGGGTGGTGAATGTCCTGACGGAGTTTATTTCTATGTTTGTGATGTGCATGAGCTTCGCCTTGGCGGCCCTAAAACACGGACTATCCGCGGCTCGGTGCATATATTGCGCAAGCCCTGATCAGGCCTGCTGAATATGATCTTTTTAATAACCGATTATAGGTCTCATTTTTAAACCACCGGGAAATGTTTACAGGAATAATCGAATGCACGGGATCCGTGGTTGATCTCACGCCTTCAAAAACTAATCTTAATATCACTATCCATTCAAGGCTTACCGAAGAGCTGCAGATCGATCAGAGCATTTCCCACAATGGAATATGCCTTACAGTTGTCGATGTGCTTTTGCGCGAGGAGTCGTATATGGTAACTGCTATCGGCGAAACACTTGAGAAAACAAATCTCCGCGATCTGTGTATCAACGACCAGGTTAACCTCGAAAGAAGCATGCTGGTTAACGGCCGCCTCGACGGTCATATCGTTCAGGGCCATGTCGACCAGGTTGCTGTTTGTGCATCGGTTGACGACCGGGACGGAAGCTGGCTCTATGGGTTTGAATATGAAGAGAAGGATGGATGCCTGCTTGTTGACAAAGGATCTGTTTGTGTTAACGGTGTCAGCCTCACCGTTGTGAAATCATTGCCGGGATTTTTTACTGTCGCCGTGATACCTTATACCTGGCAGTATACTAACTTTAACCGTATACGACAAGGAAGCCGCGTTAATATAGAATATGATATTATCGGTAAGTATGTTGCGAAGATGGTTAACAGGAATTAAAATTATTTCCTTAGCACCCATGCATCTGAATGGTCATTCTTAATTTTGGCCATCAGCATTCTTGCCTCAGGTTCATTTGAAGCCTGCTGGAAAGTGACGACATGCAATCCTTTAAATTTTCCGATCATTTCCGAAGGATATCCTTTTCCTTCCAGCTCTTTGTGAAACAGCTTTGCATTTTCCTCGATCCTGAAGCAACCCGCAACAATGTAATATTTTTCATCACCGGCAACATCTGTTTCCCCGGCTGGTGAGGACTCTGTGGATTTGACTTCGGCAGGCTGCTCATTTATGTTTTCTTCCGGCTCCTTAATAAAGGTCAATGGCTGGCTGAAAGTATCGGCTGCTATGGTCGTGGTAGTATCTGCAGTCACGGGTATTTCTGATGATGAGGGCTCAGTAGCCGTAACATTTACCTGCCGGGTTTCCGGCTGGCCAGATTTTACCGGCAGGGATAAGTTGATTTCAGGCAGAAAGCCTGCAACATTGCTGCTCAGGTTTCTTACCGGTGAGGGGTTTAAAAACAGAAGTGTAAGCACTGCAGCCGCAGGTACAAGCTCTATCCATTTCCAGCTGTAGCGTCTAGTCAGTTTTGGTTTGTGCTGTTCCGGAAGCGTTTCCGGAAAGCGCATAACGGGTTTTTTATTGACAGTTTCCCTCCTGATCACAGGTGAATGAACTGTGCCAAGGCCAAATGATTCCAACAGGTAATTGGTTCCTTCATCCGGCGAAAACTGGATTTTTTTTTCAGGATTGTAAAACAGCGAACCTATTTTTTCAATATGCAGCTTTTTACCCGTATCCAGGAGGTTCACCGATTCCTCAACATATTTGTTGATCCACCGGCAGGCTTCCTGGTAGGTCATCGAATTACTTTCTGCAATGTAGCTCGCTAAAAGGCCATCATTTATCTTCAGGCTTGAATTGAAAGCGATCTTTTTTGATGGTGGAGAAAGTGTGTGCTGAACGGGATGAAGGTAAGATGATTTATAATTCGCCACAAATCCCCCGAAATCTGCAATGATCACGCAATCGTGCTCATACAGCAGTTCGGAAATAAAAGGATCCAGCTTAATTTTTTCCATCTTCAGCGGCAAAAGTACGTTAAAATTCTCTCAAATCTGCAGGCGATTTTTCAACCGGATTTTTATAACAATATCATTCCGTATGTATCCTGTCTAAAGCACAACCTCCCTGTATACCTCCCGTTTTACGATTGAGCTTTTTAGTATTCTTACCCACAGTGAAGAATAAAATGTTTCTTTCATCTGTTCAAGCTGGTTTATTTTTGCCTGCAGGAGCTCAAGGTCAGGCGACTGTCTGAGAAGTTCCTGGAAGAATGAATCGATAATGTAAAAAACTGGATATGACTGGTTTTCACGGTGTCTGGTACATTTGATAAATATTGTTTTGGAATCGGTGAATCGGTTGAAAATAAAATGATAAAGGCCCTGTAGCTCAAGCTGTATTATTTTCAGATCCTGCCTTGCTGATCCGGATGATGCCGCAAGTCCGATCAGCTCGATGAAAACAGCCTGTTCAATGTATTTCCTGCCTTCCATCTGAAGCAATGCATATATAAAAAATCTTGTTTGAGATGATCTCAGCCTGAGCTCGCTGATGTTTTCTCCGTTGCCTATCTTGAGCAGTATGTAGTCTGCCTCATCGAGCAGCTTCAACGATGAATCAAAATCCTGGCCATCGCAGCAAAGTTCGGCATGTATGATTTTAAAAAGCGCAAGCTCATGGTGCTTGCGGTCCTTGCTGGCTTCTTCGATGGCTTTGTTAAGGTAGCCAAGCCTTACAGGAAGCGGTTCGCGGTTCAGGAATATGGCAAGCGTGATGTTCAGCTCCCTGGCAGTGGATGGCAGCACACTCACAATTTCTTCAAAATGTGCCTGGGTATATGATAAATATGGTTCCATATAATGCCACCTGTTGTCAAGATGAGCAGACACACGGATGATCCGCGTAAGGGTTTCATATTTTGATTTAGTACCGCTTTGCCTGATCAGCAGCTTGCACAGGTTGTCATAGAGACTTGCCAATGCCTGGTTGTTGCGGTTGCCTTTTTCAGCCTGGGCCACCAGCTGAAGCGTTCGCAGGCCGGTGAGGGTGTGTTCGCCGTATAATTCTGCCATCACTTTCACCTGGTTGTATTCCTCGATGATACTTTCAATTCCATGCGCGATGTTTTCATTCTCATAATATGACTGGCATGCACGGTACAGTGAAAGCAGCAGTTCATACTCTTCCAGGTCAACCAGGTCTTTTTTAAGCTGGGCAAGCTCTGTTGCCAGGTTCTCACTGAATTTTTGCTTTGTAAGCTTTTCATGCATCAGCCTGAAGGATTCAAGCACGCTGGCGAAATTCCTTTTCTGCCTGATCAGCTCTTTATATTCCGGGCCATTGATCAGCGATTGCAGCGACATGTCAATCTCTATAAGCGTTCTTTTGAATTCCGAGGCTTTTATCCGTTTTACCCTGCCCTTGGAAAGCTCCATGGGATCAAACCCGTTTGAGGTCCTGTGCATTTCCAGTAATTCATGCAGCATTTCACTTTTGTCGGGTCCGTAAGTCTCGCTTAATTTCTTCCAAACATATTCCAGAATTTCTTTGTCTTTTGGCAGGTGGAGCAAAGCTTTGCAGGCTTCACGACTGTTTGCAACAGTTTGGGGCATGTGTTTGTAAAATTCTGGGATGATCTCCGGTTAAAAATGAAATCAGGAATAAAATCGAAAATTATTACTTTCGCTGCACTGCAAGAACCTCCTATGAGAAAATTACTAACAACTTTATTAACCCTGTGCTTCACGCAGATGGATAGTCTGCATGCACAGGAAACCTTTCCTGTTAATGGTCTGAAGGATGAACGCCATGTTTATTATGCTTTCACAAATGCTACAATCTATGTTGATTACCGGACCCGTATTGATTCCGCAACACTGCTCATCCGCAACGGACTGGTTGAAAATGCAGGCAAAAATGTGGTGATTCCCAAAGGTGCAGTTGTGGCCGATCTGAAAGGCAGGTTCATTTATCCATCTTTTATCGACCTGGTATCAGGGTATGGAATTCCTGAAGCCAGGAAGGCGGAAAATCAGATGAAGGGTCCACAGTTCAGCAGCGCTACCAAAGGACCCTTTGGCTGGAACCAGGCAATCCATCCCGAAACAAATGCCGCCTCCGTGTTTAATGTTGATGATAAGAAGGCCGCTGAATTACGTGAACTGGGTTTTGGCTTCGTCCTCACTTTTGCCCGCGATGGCATTGCCCGGGGGCCAGCCTCATTTATAAGTCTTGCCAACGCCCCCGAACAGGAAGTTGTAATCAGGGAGAAAGCTGCGGCATGTTATTCATTCGATAAGGGAACTTCAACGCAGGATTATCCCGGATCACTGATGGGTGCTATTGCCCTGCTGAGGCAAACCTACCTCGATGCCGAATGGTACCGGACATCAACCATGAAAAAAAGCACTAACCTGTCACTGCACGCCTGGAACGATATACAGGGCATACCGCAAATGTTTGAAGTAAAAGACAAGCTTTCTTTATTGCGGGCATCACGCATTGGTGCTGAATTCGGCGTAAATTATTTAATCCATGGAGGCGGTGATGAGTACCAGCGGATCGAAGAAATAAAGAAAGCCGGAAATTCCCTGGTCATACCGGTTAATTTTCCGGAAGCCTATGACGTGGCCGACCCTTATGACGCCATGAATATTTCTCTCGCTGAAATGAAGCACTGGGAAATGGCACCGTCTAATGCTGCTGCTCTCGAAAAAGCGGGCATCCGTTTTGCTTTCACAGCGGCTGATCTGAAAAATAAAAAAGATTTTTTAAAAAACGTAAGGAAGGCTATCGAATCTGGTCTTGACGAATCAGCAGCATTGAAAGCCTGCACCTATGCGCCTGCAAGCATGCTGGGACTTGAATCAAAAACAGGCAGCCTGAAAAAAGGCATGATCGCCAGTTTTATCATTACCTCGAAGAGAATTTTTGACAAGGATAACGTGATCTACGAGAACTGGTGTGCAGGCAAAAGAAATATAATCAAGGCCATTCAAACCCGTGTTCTGCGTGGCAATTATGAATTGTCGTTAACCGGCCTGAAGCCAATGCCTCTGAAAGTTTCCGGAACTGCCGATGCACAGACTTTCATTGTGCAGGAGGATTCTGCACGGATCAAGGCAATTTTTACCGAATCGGGAAATGTGGTGCTGATCTCTTTCGAACTTAAAAAATTTGTGAAGGGAATTGTAAGACTTAACGGCTATTACACAGGCGCAAGCCGTGATATTTCAGGAGCAGGGTTGCTGCCCGACGGCAAGGAAGTTTCCTGGACAGCCCGGTACATTTCACCTGTAACCGAAGCAGAGAAACAGGATACATCCCGGAAAGACTCTGCCTCTGTGCAACCGGTTATAGGTCCGGTGCTGTTTCCAAATATGGCTTATGGATTTCTTAAGCTTCCTGAAGCCAGGGATGTGCTGATAAGGAATGTAACGGTTTGGACAAACGAAGATGCCGGTATATTATCTGGTTATGATGTTTTCGTCCGTAACGGTAAGATAGAAAAGGTGGCTAAAGGTATTGATGCGTCAACTTACCCCGGGATTGAAACTGTGGATGGGACAGGGAAGCACCTGAGCCCGGGAATTATCGATGAGCATTCACACATTGCTATCAGCGGCAACGTGAATGAATGTACCCAGTCGGTTACTTCAGAAGTAAGAATAGGTGATATTGTGGATTCTGACGACATAAATATATACCGCCAGCTTTCCGGAGGGGTTACAGCATCGCACCTGCTTCACGGTTCATGTAATCCGGTTGGAGGACAGTCGCAGCTCATCAAGCTTCGCTGGGGACTTGCGCCCGAGCAGATGAAGTTCCGCGGGGCAGATCCTTTTATCAAATTTGCATTGGGTGAGAACGTAAAGCAAAGCAACTGGGGCGATCTGCAGGTTAGCAGGTATCCACAGACACGCATGGGTGTCGAGCAGGTTTATATTGAAGCCTTCAGCCGTGCACGTGAATATGAACAACTGTGGAAGAACAAAAGCACATCAGCCTCCAGGTCTAAGGCCGGAACTGATCTGCCCCGCCGGGACCTCGAGCTTGATGCCCTCGTTGAGATACTGAACGGCAAAAGGTTTATCACCTGCCATTCATACCAGCAGGGAGAAATAAACATGCTGATGCATGTGGCCGACAGCTTCGGATTTAAAGTAAATACATTCACACATATCCTGGAAGGTTTCAAGGTGGCCGACAAGATGAAAGCGCATGGTGCAGGCGCATCGTCGTTTTCCGACTGGTGGGCGTATAAATATGAAGTGATCGAGGCAATACCGCAAAACGGACCGATCATGCATGATATGGGTATTGTAACAGCATTTAATTCCGATGACGCCGAAATGGCGAGGAGGCTGAACCAGGAAGCAGCCAAAGCTGTTAAATACGGGAATGTTTCCGAAGAGGAGGCGCTTAAGTTTGTTACGCTCAATCCTGCCAGGCTGCTGCATGTTGACAGCTATACAGGCAGCATCAGGGAAGGAAAGGATGCCGACCTGGTGCTCTGGACCGACAATCCGTTATCTGTTTATGCAAAGGTTGTTAAAACGTATGTTGACGGCATCTGCTATTATGATGCGGACCGTGACAGAGATTTGCGGAAAGATATAGCTGCTGAAAGAGCACGTATCATCCAGAAAATGATTGCTGAAAAAAACAAGGGTGGCGCCACACAGAAACCGGTTACCACCATCAGGGAGCTGCATCATTGCATCGACCGGGAAGATGAAGGGCATGATGGGATTGTAAAATAACTGATACAAAAAAAAAGATGAAGCACTATATACTGACCGTTCTGTTACACATACTGATTGCAGCGCCTTCGATGGCGCAGAACCCTGTGCCTGTTCCTGCCCAGTCCAACCGGATTCTCCTGCTCAATGCGAGGGCCCATATAGGGAACGGTACGGTGATCGAAAATTCCGCTATTGGTTTTGAAAAAGGCAGGATCACGCTGGTGGCTGATGCCACAACCATCCGTATCGATCCGTCGGCTTATGACACCATCATCAGGCTTCCCGGGCATGAAATTTATCCCGGACTCATCGCCATGAATACAACGCTTGGCATAAACGAAATTGAGCTTGTGCGTGCAACAAATGATTACAATGAAGCAGGCTCGTTAAATCCTTCATCAAGAAGCATTGTAGCTTACAATACCGATTCCAGGATTACACCCACTGTTCGTTCAAACGGGGTTTTGCTCGCCCAGGTAACTCCACAGGGCGGACTTGTTTCAGGAACTTCATCTGTTGTGGAGCTTGATGCCTGGAACTGGGAAGATGCTGCATACCTGATGGATGAAGGAATCCACCTTAACTGGCCGTCAATGAGAATATTCAAAGCCTGGTGGGCGAAGCCGGCTGAGGAACAGCAAAAAGCAATGGACCATAATATGGAAAACCTGCGTCGGCTATTTGACGATGCAAGGGCATATGCTGCTGAGAAAAATGATGCCCCGGTTAACCTTCATCTTGAAGCCATGCGTGGATTGTTCAGCCATACCAGTAAACTTTATGTCCATTGCAATTTTGTAAAGGAAATTGTTGCGGCAGTTAATTTCTGCCGCGAATACAATATAAAAATGGTGCTGGTCGGCGGAGCGGATTCATGGCAGGTAACACCGTTGCTGAAGGCCGGGAAGATTCCAGTTGTAGTCGGAAGAACACACAGCCTGCCCTCACGCGAGGATGAAGACACGGACCTGCCGTATAAGCTGCCTTTTTTGCTTCAGCAGGCAGGAGTGGAATTTTGCATCAGTCTCGACGGATTCTGGCAGGTAAGAAACCTTGCTTTTGTTGCAGGCACCCCCGTAGCTTATGGTCTCACTCGTGAACAGGCTCTGGCATCGGTATCTTCAGCGCCTGCTTCCATTCTTGGGATCGGTAACAGGGTTGGAACGCTTGAACAAGGGAAAGATGCAACGATCATAGTATCAACAGGAGATTTGCTGGATATGAAAACAAGTAACGTCATAATGGCTTTTATCAGCGGGCGTCAGATCATCCTGGATGATGTGCAGAAGCAGCTCAATAAGAAATACAGGGATAAATACGGATTAAAGTGAAAGAATTTTTTTTCATACATTTCATCATCATTACCTTCTATTAAACCACATTCAAATATGCCATCATTCGATATCGTCAGCGAAACCGATCAGCAGAAGCTCGACAATGCAGTGAATACCGCCAGGAAGGAAATTGTAAACCGGTATGATTTCCATAATTCCAAAACAGAAATTGAACTCGACAAAAAAGAAAACGTGCTGCATATCGTAACTGAAAATGACATGCGGATGGATGCTGTCGAATCAATTATTATTTCGCGTATCATCAAGCAGGGGCTTGAGCCTTCCTGCCTCGATTTCGGGAAAGAAAAATATGCAGCAGGAAGCATGGTGAAAAAAGATATTAAGATCAGGGAAGGTATTGATAAGGACAATGCAAGAAAAATTGTGAAGCTTATCAAGGAATCAGGTATAAAGGTTCAGGCATCAATTATGGATGAACAGGTGAGGGTGACAGGGAAAAAACTCGACGACCTGCAGGAAGTGATCGCAATGGTTAAAAAGGCAGGACTGGATCTGCCCCTGCAATTCAATAATTTCAGAAACTGATATTCTCAACGGGGCTGGATGTAAAATAAATTCAATGGCATTTTTTTTTACTTGCGGATTCCGGTAGTAGTAAATTAATGGTTTAATTTTATTTTTGTAAATATAAAATCATTTGAACCCGGGCCAAAAAAATTGTTGTATTGCAGGCTCTCAAAAAAACCATCCATGAAAGTAGGAAATAACACAGTGGTTTCGGTAACGTATGACCTGCATACAAGTTCCAAGGCAGACCCGGAACAGACTTTTATTGAATCGGCAGACAAGGCAAACCCGCTTGAGTTTCTTTTTGGAATAGGTGGCATGATTCCGGCCTTTGAAGATAACCTGGAAGGAAAGGTTTCCGGCGACCGTTTTGATTTCAGCATTCCGGCCGCCGATGCTTATGGCGAATTTGATGAAGCTGCCCTGGTTAAACTCCCGCTTGACATATTTAAGGTAAATGGAAAAGTGGATATGGATATACTCAAACCCGATATGATCATTCCAATGACCGACAGTGAAGGCAACCAGCTGAACGGGAAAATTCTTGAAGTGGTGGGAGAAGAAGTATCCATGGACTTCAATCACCCGCTTGCGGGAAGCGATCTTCATTTTGCCGGGGAGGTTATCAGCGTCAGGCTCGCCTCTGCCGATGAACTCGCCCATGGCCATGTGCACAATGGTGAACACGGCCATTGAAAATTTCTGAGGAGCCGATACTATTTCAGTATTTCCGGATATTATGTTGGCCGGACCTTCCTTCCTAAGAAATGATCCTTGAAATTTATAATAAATGGCCGGCTGAAAATTTTAAATCACTGGATTAATTCCGTTATTATTTTTGAAGAAAATTCAATAACCACCTGATGCTGTCCAAAAAAGCCAAGTATGCGTTAAAAGCACTTGAATATATTGCCAAGGAATCGTTGCGGTCGCCGCTGCTTATTGCTGAGATTGCAGAAGAGCAGCGGATTCCAAAGAAGTTCCTGGAGGTGATCCTGCTGGAACTCCGGAGGGATGGTATTCTGCAAAGCAAAATGGGCAAAAATGGTGGCTATTTTCTGAGAAAGCCCCCGAAAGAAATTAATATCGGCCACGTGATCAGGCTTATTGACGGTCCTATTGCGCTTTTGCCATGCGTATCCTATAAATTTTACGAACCCTGCAACGAATGCGAGGATGAGGCTACCTGTGGACTGCGAAATGTAATGCAACAGGTACGTGAATCAACAAACAAGATCCTTGAAAGGGTAAGCCTGGCTGATATGCTAAAACGCGAGGAAAAGCTGATTCAGCAGAAAGCCGTCCCTAAAAAGTAATCTTTTCCCTTGACTTCACTTTGCATATATCATATATTTGCAATAATCTACAAAATCTATAGAATAAAGCAAATATGAATTATCAAGGCGCTTCTGTGCCCTTAATAGCCATTATCGGCGGCGGATTCTGCGGTGTATCAACATTGATCCAGCTGTGCCGGCAATGCAGTCAGCCGCTGAGCATCCGGCTGATAAACAAGGACCATGAGCTTGCAAAGGGGATTGCTTTCAGTTCTTATAATGAAAACCACCTTCTTAATGTTGCTGCAGGTAAAATGAGTGTTTTACCGGATATTCCGGGCCATTTCACAAGCTGGGTCCTTTCGAGGAGTGAATATAAAATGTATCACACGGACAGCCTTCCTGAATTGTTTCTTCCTCGTGTAATCTATGGTGAATACATGAAGTCGGTGCTGGAAGATCATTTGAAAAACATTCCGTCATACCTTGATGTGAAGATCATCGGGGATGAAGCGGTAAATATAAAATCCTCCGGTGAAATGGCAAAAGTGATGCTTAAAAACGGCCATACCATTCAGGCTCATAAGGTGATTCTGGCGACCGGAAATTTCGTCCCGGCCGATCCTGCCATTGAGAACATGAACTTTTACAGCGAAGCCAGTGGTTATTTTGCAAATCCCTGGACAGCTGATGCGGTTACAGCGTTGGCAGAAAGAGGAAACGTTCTCATCATCGGTACCGGTCTCACCATGGTTGACAATGTACTGAGCATTGTCGAAAAAGGATTCACGGGAAAGATCACAGCGGTGTCAACCAAAGGATTTTTTCCGTTATCTCATAAGAAAACAACTCCCTACAGGGAAATACTTGATGAAATTGACCCGGTCGCGCCGCTCGTGCACCAGTACCGTATTTTCAAAAATCATATACGGAAAGTGTTACACCAGAACATAACCGGTGAAGTAGTGGTGGATGCCGTGAGACCGCTGACCCAGCGAATCTGGCTCAACCTGGAGCTGAAGGAAAAAAAGAGCTTTATCCAACATCTAAGGCACCTTTGGGGAGTTGCAAGGCACCGCCTTCCGGGTGATGTTCACGATAAAATGACAGGCCTGATCAGGGATGGCAGGCTTGAGATTGTACCTGCACGCCTTAGCAATATGGAGATGACATCCGAAGGGAAAATCAAGGCTACCATCCTTCACCGTAAAACTGCTACGAAATCAATACTCACAGTTGACCGTGTGATAAACTGCACCGGTCCGCAGACCGACATCCGTAAAATTAAAAATGAGCTCATCCGGAACCTGTTAAGGGAGGGATTAATCTGTACTGACGAAATGTTGCTTGGTATGAATGCACAACCTGATGGCACCATTTTAAACCGCCGGGCGGAGCCATCTCCTTTCCTTCTAACGTTAGGTTCGAATCTGAAAGGTATCCTGTGGGAAAGCACCGCTGTTCCTGAATTGCGAATGCAGGCACAACAAATGGCAAAAAAAATTCTCAGTAGCTTTGAGAATCCTGAAAATGAAAAAATACTTGCCGCAAAAATTGTCAACCTGGTAAAATGAGGAGTCAAACTTACTAAACGGTAAATGAAAAGTGCAAAAACTTTGAACCTGAACCAGCCTTATCAACCTCCGGATTCCTTTTAAATTTAAATCCGTTTCAGCAAATTATCCTTGTAAATACTGCCGATCGGGAGCTTCATATTTTTCATTTCCACCTCATTCCCTGAAATGGATTTGATCGCATCCACATTTATTATATAGGATTTGTGTATCCTGATAAAATCATTGGCTGGCAGGTTAGCTTCAAAGAACTTCATCGTCAGCAGGGTTATAATTACCTTTTCTTTCGTAAAGATTTTGACATAATCCTTCATTCCTTCTATAAATTCAATTTCAGAAAATTTAACCTTCACAAGTTTTTGCTCGCTCTTCACAAACATAAAATCAGCCCTGGGATGAACAGAAGGTTGCGAAGACGGAGTGTTTTTTTTTCTTTCAATCACCTTGTTGACTGCTTTCATAAAGCGTTCCATTGAAACGGGCTTCACCAGGTAGTCGGTTACATCAAGTTCGAATCCCTGAAGGGCAAAATCCGGGTATGCGGTGGTAATGATTACGGCAGGAGCATTTTTTATCGATCTCAGAAAATCAATTCCGGAAATAACAGGCATTGAAATATCAAGGAATATCAGGTCGATCGATTCCGTATGCAATACTTCAAAGGCTTCAAGCGCATTGGAGCATTTGCGTACCAGCACCAGATCGTTCATGCTTGTTACATAGCGTTCTATTACTTCCTGGGCCAGCGGCTCATCATCGACAATTATACAGTTTAACGGGTTCATGTTTGCAAAGCTAAATGCAAATGTACCCTGAAAAGTTCCGGCTTATCTTCTATTTCAAGAAAATACTGGCCAGGATATATAAGCGAAAGTCTTTTTTTGATATTGATGAGCCCGATTCCGCTTTTGCGGTTTTCTTTTTCCTCATCCTGCGATCCACGGCTGTTTGAAATGGTGAAGTCAAGGTTCTCTTTATCAATCTTTAAATCGAGCCTGACCCAGCCGGAGCTGAAATGCCTGTTGAGCCCATGCTTGAAGGAATTTTCAATGAATTCAACCATCAGCATCGGGGCAACCAACTGCCTGTCAGGCTCGCCTTCCTGCCTGAAATCGATCTGGTAGCTGTCGTTAAAACGAAGTCGCTCCAGTTCTAGGTAATTTTTAATAAAATTAATCTCCTTGGCAAGAAGTACCTTGTCCTCGTTGCATTCATACAATACATAACGCATCATATCCGAAAGCTTGAGAACAACCTCTGACGACTGTTTTGAATTCTTTAATGTCAGCGAATAAAGGTTGTTTAAGGTATTGAAGAAAAAATGCGGGTTGATCTGCGCTTTCAGCGCCCTGAGCTCAAGCTGAAGTTTTTCTTTCTGGACCTTCAGCAGCTCGTTTTGAGTAATAAATGCAACCATCATGTACTTCAGTGCATAGGTAAGGACCACTACAATGAAACCTTCAAGAAGGTCATAATTGCGGGTAAGAGTCTTTAAAAAGGCATTCATCCCGGCTGAAAGATTTTCGGCTGGAAGACTTTTCAGCAGGGTATAATTTGCAAATGAGTAGGCAGCGATCAAAGCGCCTGTTGCCAGCAGGTGCAGCACGTATTTTCTACGGTTCAGCAACCTCGGAACCAGGAAATAGAGATGGATGTATACGAGCGGGGCCTGTGTTACAAATACCACTGCAACAAAATACATCGAACTTTTAAAGCCCCATGCGTTTTCTGTATCGTAAAAACTTCTCGACAGCCAGATGAGCCAGAAAAGGATATGAAAAACGATTCTTCTTGTTTTTTTGTCAGGTACAGCCTCTTCTAACTTATCGATCAGCGAATCAATCATATAAAACAAAAATAGATAAAGATTCCGGGAAGGGTTTTTTTATTAGATCAACCATGCCTGACATCCGATAAAACCATTGAAATATCCGACCAACAATTATTCGCTGCCGATTTGCATGTTCGTCCTTCAATTAAGCTGTTAAGTCTAAAAAAATTGCGTTATTTGAATCAATAAAGTTTATTTGTAACATAAATATCACAAAAGCATGATCAGAAAATTTAACCGGGCACTGGCTGTCAACATTTTTAAATTCATATTTCCATTGATGCTGATGAGCTTTATGCTTATCCCCTCCGACAACAGGCAAAAGGGAGTGGAAGTGTCGGCAATGGATACAACAGTAAAACCCTCCCACGACTTTTTTAATTATGCGAACGGAACCTGGCTGAAGAATAATCCGGTTCCTGCATCTGAATCAAGCTGGGGGGTGTTCAATGAGCTCCAGGACAAAAACAACGCATTGCTAAGGACCATTATTGAGGATGCAGCTATAAGCAATTCCCCTGCAGGATCGATCCGGCAAAAGGTAGGTGATTTCTATGCAGTTGCAATGGATACACTGAAACTTGAAAAAGACGGAATAGCACCGATTGCCGGTGCGCTGAAAAGAATAGAAGGTCTCCAGAACACTTCTCACATCATGCGAATGATAGCGAATTTGCATATTTACGGCACAGGTGCGCTCTTTGCAACTTTTGTAACCCAGGATCAGAAAAAAAGCGATGAATACATCACCTACATTCATCAGTCGGGACTGGGTTTGCCTGACAGGGATTATTACCTGAAGGATGATGCCAATTCAGTAAAGATAAGGGAGGAATATGTGGATCATATCGGTAAAATATTTGTCCTTGCCGGCAAAAATGAAATGGCTGCCGATGCACCCCGCATCATTATGGCCATGGAAACAGACCTTGCCAAGTCTTCAATGACCAATGTTGAGCTTCGCGACGATGAAAAACAGTACAACAAGTTTACGGTGGCGGAGCTTGTCAAAACTTATCCTGCTGTTCCGTGGGATATTTATTTAGCTTCTGCCGGAATCAGCAAAATTGAAAAGCTGATTGTTGCACAACCTGATTTCTTTAAAAAAGCAAATGAAATGATGACAGCTTATACGGTCAATGACTGGAAAGTTTATTTAACCTGGTGCCAGCTCAATGAGGCAGCCGACAAGCTTGGGTCAGACCTTGAAAAGCAGAACTTCAAATTTTACTATACGGTTCTATCAGGTGCGAAAGAAATGCGCCCGCGGTGGAAGCGAATGGTTAATGCTACAAATGCTGCATTAGGTGAGGCGGTAGGACAGCTTTATGTTGAAAAGGCATTCAGCGCCGAATCAAAAAAGCGGGTGAATGAAATGGTGGATAACCTGCTTGTAGTTTATAAGGAGCGAATTTTAAGTTTAGACTGGATGAGCCAGACCACCAAGCAAAAGGCGCTGGTGAAGCTTGCAGCCTTCGACCGCAAGCTCGGATATCCCGACAAGTGGAAAGATTATTCATCTCTCGCGATTGGCCGCGAATCATATTACAGGAATGCTGTAAATGCTCAGAATTTCAGGTTCAATTATATGATCAGCAAGCTTGGAAAGCCGATAGACAAAACAGAGTGGGGCATCAGTCCACAAACCGTAAATGCATATTACAGTCCTCAGAAAAATGAAATAGTTTTTCCTGCTGCAATCATGCAGCCTCCGTTTTTTAATGCCGAAGCCGACGATGCGGTGAACTATGGTGCAATCGGTGCGGTGATCGGACATGAGATTACACACGGCTTTGATGACCAGGGCAGCCGGTATGATGAGAAAGGAAATTTGGTTGACTGGTGGACGGCCGAAGACAGGAAAAAGTTCGATGAGCGAACCAGAAAAGTGATAGACCAGTTTAATAATTATAAGGCACTGGATGATCTCCATGTGAACGGCGAACTTACGCTTGGAGAAAATATTGC
>Ga0190272_10000766_pt1 | contig 15865 bp, 16 predicted proteins | sample Popmic504T_FD_133746 | JGI IMG/M metagenome (GOLD analysis project Ga0190272, IMG submission 133746) | Populus adjacent soil microbial communities from riparian zone of Shoshone River, Wyoming, USA - 504 T | ecosystem: Environmental > Terrestrial > Soil > Riparian zone | place: USA: Wyoming... | reverse complement strand
GGTCGACGTTCTCGATCGAGCAGATGATCACGACGTTGTCGTTGCGGTCGCGCATCACCTCGAGCTCGAACTCGCCCCAGCCGAGCACCGACTCCTCGACCAGAACCTGGTTGATCGGGCTCGCCGCCAGGCCCTCGGAGACGACCTGGAGCAGCTCGGTCTCGGTACCCCCCACGCCGCCGCCCTGGCCGCCCATGGTGAAGGCCGGGCGGACGATCGCCGGCAAGGTGATGCTGCCGGCGGCGAGCGCCGCCTCGACCTCGCCGACGCTGCTCACCGTGATCGACCAGGGAATGCGCAGGCCGGCCTCGGTCATCGTGCGGCGGAACTCCTCGCGGTCCTCCGCGCGCCGGATCGCCGCCGCGTCAGCCCCGATCAGCTCGACTCCGAAGCGCTCCAGGGTGCCGTCCTCATGCAGCGCCATCGCGAGGTTGAGCGCGGTCTGGCCGCCCAACGTCGGCAGCAGCGCGTCGGGGCGCTCCTTCTCGATGATCTTCGTCACTGGGCCGGGCAGGAGTGGCTCGACGTAGGTGGCGGTGGCGAATTCGGGGTCGGTCATGATCGTCGCCGGGTTGGAGTTGACGAGGACGACCTCGTAGCCCTCCTCCTGCAGGACCTTGCAGGCCTGCACGCCGGAGTAGTCGAACTCGGCCGCCTGGCCGATCACGATCGGCCCCGAGCCGATCAGGAGGATCTTCTCGATATCGGTGCGCTTAGGCATGTGCCAGCTCGAGGAAGGAGTCGAAGAGGTGGCGGGCGTCATGCGGCCCGGGACCGGCCTCGGGGTGGTACTGGACCGTGGCGCCGGGCACCTCCCTCAGCACCAGACCCTCGACCGTGCGGTCGTAGAGGTTGAGATGGGAGAGCTCGGCGACACCGAAGTCGGTCTCCCAGCTGACCGGCTCGTCGGCCTCGATCCGCGACTCGCCCGCCGGCCCCTGGACGGCGAAGCCGTGGTTTTGCGAGGTGATGTCGATCCTGCCGCTCGCCAGGTCCTTGACCGGGTGGTTGGCGCCGCGGTGGCCGAAGGGCAGCTTGAAGGTCTCGAGGCCGACGGCGCGGCAGAGCAACTGGTGGCCGAGGCAGATGCCGAAGACCGGCCGCTTACCGACCAGCTCGCGGACCGTCTCGACGACGTAGCTGAGCGCAGCCGGGTCGCCCGGGCCGTTGGCGAGGAAGACGAGGTCGGGATCCTCGGCCAGGACCTGCTTCGGGGTCGAGTCGCAGGGCAGCAGAGTGAGGCGGCAATCGCGCTCGCGCAGCTGGCGGACGATGCTGAGCTTCACCCCCGTGTCGATGCCGACCACGTGCGGGCCGTCACCGTCGAAGCGCACCGGCTCGGACGGCGTGACCGTGCGGGCGAGGTCGGCGCCGTCCATCGAGGGCTCCGCGGCAATCTGCTCGCGCGCCTCGGACTCGGCCAGCTCAGCTGGGAAGAGCCCGCCGCGCATCGCCCCCGCGTCGCGGATGTGGCGGACCAGGGCGCGGGTGTCGACGCCGGTGATCCCGGTCACCCCGCAGTCGGCGAGCCAGTCGAGCCAGCCCCTCTCCGCGGTGGCGACGTCCTCGCCGTTCTTGGCGTCGCGCATGATCACGGCGCGGGCGTGGACGCGGTCGGACTCCATCGCCGCGGCCGAGACCCCATAGTTGCCGATCAGCGGGTAGGTGAAGGTGATGATCTGGCCTGCGTAGGAGGGGTCGGTGACCGACTCCTGGTAGCCGGTCATCGCGGTGTTGAAGACGACCTCGCCGGTGACCGCCTTAGCGTGGCCACAGAGCTCGCCGTCGAAGCGCGTGCCGTCCTCGAGCAGGACGTATCCGGCACTCACGAGGCAACCCCGAGGGAGAAGCTACGCAGGCGGTAGGCGACCTGGCCAGCGGCTACGGTCATCAGCACCCGCCCGGTCAGGGTGCGGCCAGCGCACCAGGAGTTGTGCGAGCGGCTCTCGTAGCCCTCCTCGCCCACCGTCCACTCAGCGCCGAGGTCGCAGAGGACGACGTTGGCGGCGCTGCCGGGAGCTAGGCTCGGGCGCTCCAGGTCGAAGGGCTCGGCGCCGCCGCTCAGCCGCTCGACGATCAGGCCGAGGTCGAGCACGCCGGGTAGGACGAGGTCGGTGTGGAGCGCGGCGAACGCCGTCTCCAACCCCGTCACGCCCATCGCCGCCTGCTCAAAGGGGACTTCCTTTTCCTCCGCCGCGTGGGGGGCGTGATCGGTGGCGATGCACTCGATGGTGCCGTCGCGCAGGCCCTCGATCAACGCCTGACGGTCGGCCTCGGAACGCAGCGGCGGGTTCATCTTGAAGCGGGCCGGGTCGAGGCTCCGCACCTCCTCGTCGGTGAGGCAGAGGTGATGGGGACTGGCCTCGCAGCTGATCTGCGCGCCGGCGGCCTTGGCTGCCCGCACCGCCTCGACCGACTCGGCCGCCGAAAGGTGCTGGACGTGGATCCGGCCGCCCTCGTAGGCGGCGAGCGCTGCGTCGCGAGCGATCATCGTCGACTCCGAGACGGCGGGGATGCCGGCCAGGCCGAGCGCGGCCGAGACCGGTCCCTCGTGCACGACGCCGTCGCCAGAGAGCTCCGGGTCCTCCTCGTGCAAGGCGATCGTGCCGCCGCAGAGCCGCTGGTACTGGAGAGTGCGGCGCATGACTCGGGCGTTGGCGATCGGTAGGCCGTCGTCGCTGAAGCCAACCGCGCCCGCCTGGCGCAGCTCGACCATCTCGGTCAGCTCCTCGCCGGCCATGTCGCGGGTGACGGTGGCGAGAAAGCCGACCGGCACCGAGGCGCTCTCGCTCGCCGCGCCGCGCAGCGCCTCGACGTCCGCCGGGGTCGAGACCGGCGGTTCGGTGTTGGCCATCGCCAACACACCGCAGTAACCGCCGGCCGCAGCGGCGCGGGTACCGGTCTCGATGTCCTCCTTGTGCTCGTGGCCGGGCACGCGCAGATGGACATGAGGGTCAAAGAAGGCGGGAAAGGCGTGAAGGCCGTCGGCGTCGACCGACTCGGTGCCGTCATCCGAGGCGGCCCCAGGCGCGGTCAGCTCGGCGATCTTCCCGGAGCGGATCACCACATCGTGTGTGCCATCGATCCCGGCGACGGGGTCGAGCACGCTCGCTCCGCGCAGGACGAGGTCGGCCGCCTCGCCGGCCCGCATCACGAGGTCTTGGCTCACGCTGGCTGCCCGATCGGCGTCGGGGCGCCGGTGACGTCACCCGTGGAGGGAGCGGGGCGCTCGCCGCGCGCCGCCAGCAGCTCGTAGAGGATCGCCATCCGCACCACCAGGCCTGAGGCGACCTGCTCGGAGATCAACGATTGGGGCGAGTCGATCACCTCGCCGGAGAGCTCGACGCCGCGGTTGACCGGCCCGGGATGCATCAGCAGCTGGCGTGGCCCGAGCCGCCGTGTGTCGATCTGGAAGCTGGCCGCGTACTCGCGCAGCGAGGGGACGAAGTTCTCACTCATGCGCTCGTTCTGCATGCGCAGGGCGTAGACCACGTCGGCCTCACCGAGCCTGTCGAGCGAGTGCGAGACCTCGCAGCCCAGTTGCTCAATCCCGCGCGGGATCAGGGTCGGCGGCCCGCAGAGGGTGACCTCGGCGCCCATCGCCTGAAAGGCGATCAGGTTGGAGCGGGCGACGCGGCTATGCAGCACGTCGCCGACGATCCAGATCCGCTTCCCCTCCAGTGAGTCGAGCCGCTGCAGGAGGGTGAAGACGTCGAGCAGGGCCTGGCTGGGGTGCTCGTGCTTACCGTCGCCCGCGTTGACGACAACAGCCTCCGACCAGCCCGCGACCAACTGGGCGGCGCCGGCGTAGGGATGACGGATTACGATCGCCGCCGGGTCGTAAGCGGAGAGGGTCGCCACCGTGTCCTTCAGCGACTCGCCCTTGTCGACCGCTGAGCCCGCCGCCTTGATCGAGACCAGATCGGCCGAGAGGCGCTTGGCCGCCAGCTCGAAGGAGGAGCTGGTGCGGGTGCTCGACTCGTAGAAGAGGCTGACGATGGTGCGCCCGCGCAGAGTCGGCACCTTCTTGATGTCGCGCCTGCCGACCTCGGCAAAGCTCTTCGCCCGCTCGAGGATCGCCTCGATCTCCTCGCGGGAGAGATCCTCGATCGAGAGCAGATGCCTCACCTCAGAGCCTCGACCGGTTGCGGCTCGGAAATCGTTACCTCGTCCTCGCCGTCGACCTCCTCGAGTCGCACGTTGACCCGCTGCTCGCGCGCAGTCGGCAGGTTCTTGCCGATGTAGTCGGGGCGGATCGGCAGCTCGCGGTGGCCGCGGTCGCAGAGCACGGCGAGCTGGACCCGCTGCGGGCGGCCGTAGTCGAAGAGGGCCTCGATCGCGGCGCGCACGGTGCGGCCGGTGAAGAGGACGTCGTCGACGAGAACGACGGTGCGACCGGCGAGGTCGAAGTCGATCTTGGAGGCGTGGACGACGGGCTGGTCGGCCGGAGACTTGGCGCCGATGTCGTCGCGGTAGAAGGAGATGTCGATCTCGCCAAGCGGCGTCTCGGCCCCCGTCAACTCGCTCAGCAGAGGCTGCAGGCGGTGGGCGAGCAGTGCCCCGCGGGTGTGGATGCCGATGATCGCCAAACCCTCCGGCGCCGGGTTCTTCTCGGCGATCTCATGGGCGATCCGCCGCAGCGTCCGCCTCAGGTCGTCGCGCTCAAGCACGACCTTCTCGCTCACTTCGCTTGTTCTCCTTCTGGGTCTCTCGGGACCCGGTTAAAGGACGCCGCCAGCGTAGCAGCGGACTAGGACACGGGCACATCCTCCGTCTGGCTTAAATCCTCACGTCGCTCCCGAGCGCCGTTGGGAATCAGCTGCGGCTCGCCGCGCTCGGGGAAGGGGATCTCGACCAGGTCGAAGTCACGGGGGGCGATCGTCGGCTCGAAGACCTCGCGGGCCTCGTCGAGGACGGCGCCGACGTGGTAGCGGGAGGAGATGTGCACGAGGGAGAGCAGCTTGACGCCGGCCTCGCGGGCGACGGCGGCCGCCTGGCCGGCGGTCGAGTGGCCGGTGTCGACCGCGCGCTGCGCCTCCTCCTCAGAGAAGCTCGCCTCGTGCACCAGCAGCTCGGCGCCGCGGGCGGCCTCGGCGGTCGCCCGGCAGGGAGCGGTGTCGCCGGTGATCGCGACCGTGCGCCCGTCACGGGACTCGCCCATCACGTCCTCCGGTCGCACCGGTCCCGAGGTGCCCTCAACGTACTCGCCGCGCTGGAGCGCGGCGAAGGCCGGGCCTTCGGGCACCCCGAGGCGCTTCGCTGCATCGGGGTCGAAGCGCCCGGGCCGATCCTCCTCGGCCAGGACGTAGCCGTTCGCGCGCACGCTGTGCTCGGTGGCGAAGGCGCGGATCTCATAGCCCTCGTGGGCGACGGCGTCGCCTGGCTGCAGCTCGACCAGCTCGAGCTTGAAGCCGGTCTTGCCGACGATCCGGTTCAGAGTCTTGAACAGGTCGACCAGTCCAAGCGGGCCGTAAATCGTCAGCGGCGCCTGGCGGTCGGTCAGGTCGTAGGTCTTGAGCAGTCCCGGCAGACCGAGGATGTGATCGGCGTGGAAGTGGCTGAGGTAGATCGCGTCGACCTGCGTCAGCCCGAAGGAGCGCTGCAACTGACGCTGCGTCCCTTCGCCGCAATCGACCATCAGCCGCTCCCCCCCACGCGCGATCAGCACGCTCGCAGTCGAGCGCCGCGCCGAGGGCACCGAGCCGCCGGTGCCGAGAAATGCAACAGAAAGATCCATCGGTCGCGAGACTACGCGAAGCTAGACTGGTCCTGCGAGCGCCCGTAGCTCAGCTGGATAGAGCGCCACCCTCCGGAGGTGGAAGTCGCAGGTTCGAATCCTGCCGGGCGCGTTGAATTGCTGCGGTTGGAGCCGCCTCCGCTTCCAATAGGGTCGCGGCCGTGAACGCCGGACGAGAGAATCGACCGCCGCGGGGGGTGCTGGCCGTGGTTGCCGTTGGACTCCTCGCCACCGTCTTCGCGGCGTTGCTCAGCACCGACAAGCCGCTGGGCGCGGTCGAGCTGGAATGGGAGAGCAAGGCGCCGCTCCCCGACGCGAAACCAGCAGCGATTCCGGGCGGCGGCGAGATGCGACTCGGCGACGCCGGGATCCGTGTCACCGAAGCCAACACCAGCGAATATCGCCTCTACCGGGTCGCCGCGGTGTTGACGATCGACGCCGGCTCCGCCGTCGGCCAGGGACAGCTGCGTTGCGCAATCCGGGTGCCGCCGCGCACGATCGTTGCCAAGACGCCGCGCAGCCGCGCCTCCTACCCGCGCTCGAGCGAAGAGCTAGCCAACCAGGGGGCACCCGAAAAGGTGCAGGTTGAGTTCAACTCGCGCAGCACCGACCTCGCCACGCTCGAGATGGGCGACGCGATCGGCGAGCGTTACACGGCGGAGAAAGGCATCGTCGTCGAGTGGGCGCCCTACCAGGTAGGGCAGCAGGCCTGGCAGTGGGGCTTCCCGCCGGGGCGCCCGGATCAGCCGCTAACCCTCCCCTTCGCCTCGATCTGGCGCACGACTGCGACCCCTGCCGCCAAAATCGCCTGCTCGATCACGACGGCCGCCGGCTCGGCGACCGTCCGCACCGCCGGCTCGCTCGACTAGCCGGGCGCGACCAGCAGCTCCGGGCCCTCGATCCCTTTGCCGACCTTGTTCAGTTTCGGGTTAGCGGGAGCGCCCTCCATCCGGCTCGCCGGTAGAGGCGCGCACATCGCCACGGCGTCCTCGACTTCGAGGTCGGGACGCAGCCAGGCTGCCTCCGCCTCCGGCGTCGGCAGGATCGCCGGCATCCGGTTGTGCACCTTGCCCACCACCTCGTTCGGCGTCGTGGTGATGATCGTGCAGCTGTAGAGCCAGCCGTCGTCGAAACCCCGGTCCTCCTCGTCCTCCCACTCCTTGCGAGTGCAGAGCCCGGCGAAGGCGAATGGCTCGCCGCCGTCGACGGTGAAGCGCCAGGGCTGGCGCGGCTGCTTCGGGTCCTCTGCCTTCATCCACTCGTAGAAGCCATCGGCGACGATCAGGCAGCGGTGGCGGAACTTGTCGACCAGCGGCCCGTAGGCGCGACTGGAGGTGAGGTTCTCGGCCTTGGCGTTGATCATCCGGTAGCCGACTTTGAGGTCCTTCGCCCAGCGCGGCACCAGGCCCCAGCGCATCAGCCGCGCCTCGCGCTCGCCTGCGGCGGCCTCATCCGGGTCGGGGGAGGCGCGGATCGTCAGCACCTCCTGGGTCGGCGCGACGTTGAAGCGGCCGAGCCCTTTTTCGGCTTTCTTCGCCCGCTCGGCCTTCGGCGGCGGTGCCTCTCCCGAGGAGCTGCGCTCCAGCGAGCGTTCGAGCTCGACCTGGAAGCGGTCGGCGATCGTTTTCGCGTCTTTGGCCGTGACCGTGAAGCGTCCGCACATGACTAAGCGGCCAGCTTGGCAGGGCGGGCCTGCGGGTGTGCGCGGTACCACTCCAAGGTCCGCTCGAGACCGTCGCCGAGCTCGACCTGCGGGCGCCAGCCGGTCAGCTCGCGCAACTTGCTCGAGTCGACGAACTGGCGGTCGATCTCGCCGTCGGGATTCCCCTCTCCCTGGAAGTCAGGCTCGATGCCGGCGTCCGCGGCGGCGACGATCAGCTCGACCACCTCGCGCACCGAGTGCGGCTGCTCGCCGCCCGCGTTGAAGGCCTCTCCCACCGCCTCGCCCTCGGCGAGGGCGCCGGCGATCGCCAGGTAGGCGGCGACGGTGTCGTCGACGTGGAGGAAGTCGCGCTCGGGGCTGCCGTCCGAGCGAATCGCCGGCGGCCGCCCGTCAAGCACCGCCGCGACCGTCTCCGGGATCAGGCGAGAGAAGTTCAGATCGCCGCCGCCGTAGACGTTGGCGAAGCGAGTGACGGCGAGCGGCATGCCGTAGGCATGTGCGTAGCTGCGCGCGACGATGTCCGCCGCCGCCTTGCTCGCGTCGTACGGATAGGCCGCCCGCAGCGGGAAGTCCTCGCGGTAGGGCAGCTCAGGGCTGGAGCCGTAGGCCTTGTCGGAGGAGGCGAAAATGACCCGCGCCACGTCGTGCGCGCGGCAGGCCTCAAAGACGTTCCAAGCGCCCTGAACGTTGACCTCGAACGTCTCCAACGGCGAGTGGCGGGCGACGCCGACGATCGTCTGTGCGGCGAGGTGGAAGACCGCCTCGCAGCCGGCGACCGCCGCGTCGACCTCCCCCGCGTCGCGCAGGTCGGCCTCGGCCAGCTCGACCTCGCCGCGGATCCCGAGCAGGTCGAGCGCCGAGAGGCGCGGGCCACCGAGGTCGGCCTCGCGCGGGTCGGGGCGGTCGAGGATGCGCACCGCCTCGCCCCGCTCCAGCAGCGCCCGGGCTAGGTGGGAGCCGACGAAGCCGTGGGCGCCGGTGACCAGGACCCGGCTCACCGAGCCTCCGCCCCGGTCCCGGCCCAGGTCGTCCAGGGCGGCTCGCCGCTGGCCCAGAGGTCGTTCAGCGCCACCGCGTCCTTGTAGGTGTCCATGCAGTCCCAGAACCCCTGGTGGCGGTAGGCGCGCAGCTCGCCGTCAGCGGCGAGGCGCTCCAGCGGCTCGCGCTCGAGCACGCTGGTCTCGTCGAGGTAACCGAGCGCCCCTGGCTCGAGACAGAGGAAGCCGCCGTTGATCCAGTGCTCGCTGCGCGGCTTCTCGACGAAGCCCGCGACCCGGTCGTCCTCGCCGAGCTCGGCCACTCCCCACTGCAGGTTGGGACGCACCACCGTCACAGTCGCCAGGCCGCCGTGGCCGCGATGAAAGCCGAGCAGGGCATCGAGATCGACATCGGCGACGCCATCTGCGTAGGTCACGCAGCAGGTCTCGTCTCGCAACCGCTCCCCCAGGCGGGCGATCCTGCCACCGGTCGGAGTGTCGATGCCGGTGTCGACGCACTCGACCGACACCCCCGCCGGCCACTCGGCCGCAGCGGCGAACTCCTCGACCATCTCGCCCAGGTAGCCGGTCGCGAGCAGGAAGCGGTCGAAGCCCTGCGCCGCGTAGATCCCGATCACGTGCCAGAGGATCGGCTTGCCGCCGATCTCGACCAGCGCCTTCGGCACCGACTCGGTGCGCTCGCGCAGGCGCGTCCCGCGCCCGCCGCAGAGGATGACTACCGGAGGCTTCACCGGGCGGCGCCGAACTTGCAGGTGGATCCCTCAGCGTCCTCGCCGACGAACATCGCCTCGACCCTCGACAGCGGCAGGACGAGGATGCGCAGTGGTTCGTCGCCGAGTTCGCCGAGATAGATCCGATCGCCGGTCTCCCCCACCAGTGCGCCTTCTGCCTGAGTCGATCCGGCCACGCAAACCTTGGCTTCGCTGAACGGAATCGATCCGGCGGCGACCATCGCCGCCGGAATCGCCGCCGCGGCGTAGAAAAGTGCCATCACAGTGGCCGCGCTGTGGCTTTTCCAATCGCGCATGCCCTTGGTCCGTCTCAGAATGCCGGCACGGGCCTCCCGTACGGCGACAGCAGCAAATGAAAGGGTGATGAGACCGACGCCGATCGTCGTCAGCCTTGGTGCTTCTTCCCCGATGACTCCCCGCCCGAGCAGGACCCCGGCCAGCGGCATGAGCATCAACAGCAGGGTAGTTGCGAAGCCACGAACCGCCTTCCGCCGCTCCGCCCCTCCATCGCGCCAACGGGGCGGCCGCATCGGCAGATGGGGCGCCCGGCCGCTCTCCCCCTCTGGCATAGGCCGCTTCTTGCGCAGCAGCCGGTAGAGCCCGTAGAGGGCACCGAAAAGCAGCGCCGGAAGCAAGACCTGCCCGGCACCGACCGAGAGCAGGAACTCGCGCGGCAGCTGAGAGACGACGTTCGTCCAGGGCAAATCCTGAAGCGCGAGGCGCAGCCCGAGAACCAATGCCCCGATGACGTAGACCAGGGCCACCAGAGCCGCCAGCAGAGCTGCGAGCCGAGTCGCCACCTGTAGCCATTCGTCGCCGCCGCGCGTCGTTTTGCGCGGCGCAGGCGCTGGCACCGGCTGGACTGGAACTCCTCCCACCAGAGATCCAGTGCGCTTGACGCCTCAGCCGCCTGCGACGGCGGGCAGAATGGTCACCTCAGCACCCTCGTCGATCGCGGTCTCGAGGCCCTGCTGGAAGCGGATGTCCTCGCCACTGACGTAGACGTTGACGAAGCGGCGCAGGTCGCCGTCCTGGGTGATCCGCTCGCGCAGGTCACCGTGCGCCTCGAAGACCGCGTCGAGCACCTCGCCCACGGTCGCGCCGGAGACCTCGATCTCGGCCTCGCCGTCGGTGGCGGCGCGGAGTTGGGTCGGGATCTTCACCGTGACTGCCATCAGGCGACTACCTCCTGCTGCTCGAACTCGGACTCGAAGCTGGCGAGATCGGGGTCGATCTCGTGCATCTGGAACCTATCGCGGGTGGCGTCGAGCGTCTTCAGGCCCTCGCCGGTGATGTAGACGACGACGCGCTCGCCGGCGCCGATGTCACCGCGCGCGGCCAGCTTCGCCAGCACCCCGACCGTGACGCCGCCGGCGGTCTCGGTGAAGATCCCCGTCGTCTCCGCCAGCAGGCGGATCGCGTCGCGGATCTCCCCGTCGGTGACGGTGTCGATCGCGCCGTTGGTGCGGCGGGCGTGCTCGACCGCGTAGGGCCCGTCGGCCGGGTCGCCGATCGCCAGGCTCTTGGCGATCGTCTCCGGTCGCTGCGGCTTGCAGACGTCCCAGCCTTCGGCGAAGGCGGTGGCGACAGGGCTGCAGCCCTGCGCCTGGGCGCCGTTGAAGACCGGCTGCTTGCCCTGGACGAGCCCCAGGTCGAGCCACTCCTGGAAACCACGGCCGACCTTGGTGAAGAGCGAGCCCGAGGCGATCGGGCAGACCACCCGGTCGGGCAGCTCCCAGCCGAGCTGCTCGACGGTCTCATAGGCGAGCGTCTTCGAGCCCTCGGCGTAGTAGGGGCGCAGGTTGACGTTGACGAAGGCCCAGGGGCGGGTTTCGGCCAGCTGGGTGCAGAGGCGATTGACGTCGTCGTAGTTGCCGCGCACCCCGACTAGGTTGGTGCCGTAGACGCCGGTCGCGAGCAGCTTCTGCTCCTCGAGATTGGCGGGGACGAAGACGTAGGACTGCAGGCCGGCGGCGGCGGCATGGGCGGCGACCGCGTTGGCGAGGTTGCCGGTCGAGGCGCAGGCGACGGTCTCGAAGCCGAGCTCGCGCGCCTTCGCCACCGCCACGGCCACGACCCGGTCCTTGAAGGAGTGGGTGGGGTTGGCGGCGTCGTTCTTGATCCAGATCTCGGCGTCGATGCCGAGGCGCTCGGCGAGCCGGTCGGCCCGCAGCAGCGGCGTCAGGCCCGGCTCCAGCGGGTCACCCGGCCTGCCGACGAAGGGAAGAAAGTCGGAGTAGCGCCAGATCCCCTGCGATCCCGCCTGGATCTTGCGCTTGATCTCGGCCGGGTCGAGCGCCGAGTGGTCGTAGGCCACTTCGAGCGGGCCGAAGCAGTTTTCACAAGCGAAGTGAGCGCCGAGGTCGTAGCTCGACCCGCACTCCTTGCACTTAAGGCTCTCTATCGACATCCGACCCTCGCTTTCCGTCGCCTACGAAAAAAACCTCCGCCTTGTGGGGCAGAGGTCCGGTCGGGCCTTTCCCCACATCTTCCAGGCCTTTAACACGACCTGCTGGAGTTGGCACCTCCCTCGAACCGAGGTCCGAGATGGTTGCCGGGGCTTCTATGGGCCAGTCCCTCCACCCCTCTTGATGTGGCGCTTATGTGGGTCTGACTATAGCAACGGGTCTGACGCCTGAGAGAGATCCTGCTCCAGGGTTGCGCTCGGCGTTTAACCTGCTGTGCACAGCAATGGACCCACGCGACGAGACAATCGGGCAGAGCGATGCCGAACCTTCCGAAGCCCAGGCTGCGACGGCCCACGCGCCGCAGCGATCTCGTTCCCCCCGCCGACACGCAGGCTGAGCCGCAGGCGCCGCGCGTCGAGCAGGTCGACGCTAGCGGCCTGCGCTGGGTCAACATCGAGCGGCCAGGCGCGCTCGAGCGCGCCTGGCTGGAGGAGCACTTCGACTTCCACGCCCTCGATCTCGAGGACGTCCTCTCGCGCAACCAGCGGCCGAAGATCGACGTCTACGACGAGTACCTCTTCATCGTCCTCCACTTCCCGATCTTCGACCCCGCGGCCGGCCGGCTCGGCACCGGCGAGCTCGATCTCTTCGTCGGGCCCGACTACGTGGTGACGATCCCCAACCAGCCGCTGCAGCCGGTCGAGTATCTGTTCGAGCGCTGCCGCTCCAAGCAGGAGCTGCGCGAGCAGCTCTTTTCGCGCGGCTCCGGGTACCTGCTCTACCGCCTCGTCGACGACAGCTTTGACTACTGCTTCCCAATGCTGCGCAAGATCGGCAACAAGCTCGACGCACTCGAGGACGACATCTTCGAGGGGCGCTCAGAGGAAGTCGTGCGCGACATCTCCAACGTCAAGCAGGAGATCATCAACTTCCGCAAGGTGATCCGCCCGCAGCGGCCGGTCCTGCGCGACCTCGAGAAAGTCAAGCTGCGCTACCTCGCCACCGACCTCGATCTCGAGATCTACTTCGACGACATCGTCGACGCCCACGAGCGGATCTGGGACATGCTCGAGAACTACAAGGAGGTGGTCGAGGCCCTGGCCGAGACCAACGAGTCGGTGATCTCACACCGGGTCAACGACATCCTCCGCGTGCTAACCGCGATCAGCGTCATCGTCCTGCCGCTGACCCTGATCGCCAGCATCTGGGGGATGAACGTCGGCGTGCCGGGCGAGGGCAATGAGATCGACTTCTACCTGATCGTCGGCGTGATGCTGGCGATGCTCCTCGCGATGGTCGGTTACTTCCGCAGTCGCGGCTGGCTGTAGCCTCCGCCGCCCGTGGCAAACCACCGCATCTGGGCGCCCTGGCGCCTCGCCTACGTGAAGGACGCGTCGAAGGACATCGAGGAGGAGTGCGTCTTCTGCGCCAAGCCCGGCGCCGGAGACGACGAGGCGAGCCTGATCGTCCACCGCGGCGAGCGCTGCTTCGTCATCCTCAATCTCTTCCCGTACACGAACGGGCACCTGATGGTGGCGCCATTCGAGCACCTGGGTCGGCTCCAGGACCTGCCGGCGGAGACCGTCGCCGAGATGATGGAGCTGGCGCAGCGAGCGATGAGCCGTCTCGAAGAGGTCTACAGCCCGCACGGCTACAACGTCGGCTTCAACCAGGGTCGCGTCGCCGGCGCCGGGGTCGAGCACCACATCCATCTGCACGTGGTACCGCGCTGGGGCGGCGACACCAACTTCATGCCGGTGATCGCCGACACCAAGGTGATGCCCCAGACGCTGGAGGAAAGCTACGCAGCCCTGAGGGAGGCTTTCTCTTGACCGAGCAACCAGCGCTCGCGCCGCCTGGGATCTTCAAGGCCTACGACATCCGCGGCCTCTATGGCGAGGAGATGGATGAGACGACTGCGCACGCGATCGGCCGCGCCTTCGCCCGCGTGCTGGCGCGGCTGCGCGGCAAGCAGACCGCCGAGCTGCGAGTCGGCCTCGGTCGCGACATGCGGCTGAGCGCACCGGCGATGGCGGCGGAGCTGCGCGACGGGCTGATCTTCGAGGGCGCCACCGTGCTCGACGCCGGCATGGTCGCGACCGAGATGCTCTACCACCTGGTCGGCTCGCACGAGCTCGACGGCGGCGCGATGGTGACCGCCTCTCACAACCCAAAGGCCTACACCGGCGTCAAGCTCGTCCGCGAGGGGGCGCTGCCTCTCTCCGGCGACGCCGGCATCGGCGACGTCCAGGCGGAGATCGGGGCTGGGCTCGGGCACGCGCCCGGTGGCGGCTCCTTCGAGGAGGTCGACATCTGGGACGAGTTCCGGGCCCACGCGCTCTCCTTCATCGACCCCGCCAACGTGAAGCCGTTGAAGGTCGTGGTCGATGGTGGCAATGGCATGGCCGGGCCGATGGCCGGGCCGATCCTGGAGCGATTGCCGCTGCAACTTGAGGAGATGTATTTCACGCCGGACGGCGAGTTCCCCGACCACGAGCCGAACCCGCTGCTGGAGGAGAACCGGCGGCTGATCATGGAGCGGGTGCAGGAGAGTGGCGCCGACCTCGGGATCGCCTGGGACGGCGACGCCGACCGCTGCTTCTTCATCGACGCCAGCGGCGAATTCTGCGACGGCGACTTCATCTGCGCCCTGCTCGCCCGCGCAGCGCTGGCCAAGAACCCGGGGGCGACGATCCTCTACGACCCGCGCTCCAGCCGTGCTGTACCGGATCTTGTCGCAGCAGAGGGCGGTTGCTCGGAGCTCTCGCGAGTCGGCCACGCTTTCTTCAAGGCGCGGATGCGCGAGGAGGGCGCCATCTTCGGCGGCGAGGTCTCCGGCCACTACTACTTCCGCGACTTCTGGAACGCCGATTCCGGCACGATCCCGGCGCTGTTGATGCTGGAGCTGATCTCGCTCGACGGGCGCAACTTGCGCGAGCTAATGGAGGAGTTCCGCTCCAAGTACTTCATCTCCGGCGAGATCAACTCGGAGGTCGCCGACCCGGCGGCAAAGCTGGTGGAGATCGAAGCGCGGTATTCCGACGGGGAGATCACCCGCCTCGACGGGGTCTCGGTCGACTACCCGGACTGGCACTTCAACGTACGGCCCTCCAACACCGAGCCGCTGCTGCGCCTCAACCTCGAGTCGCTGGCCTCACGCGAGGACATGGAGGCAAAGCGCGATGAGGTCCTCGGGCTGATCCGAGCGTGACCCTGACTCCCGAGCAGGCGCTCGCCAAGGCCGCCGACGCCGGCATCCACTGCTTCCGTATCCCGACGCCGTTCGCGGTCGGCAGGGTCAACTGCTACCTGCTCGAGGACGAGCCGCTGACCCTGATCGACACCGGCCCGAACTCGGGCAAGGCCCTCGACGAGCTGCAATCGCAGCTGGCCGAGCGCGGCCACTCGATCGAGGATCTCGAGCTGGTCATCGTCACCCACCAGCACATCGACCACCTGGGGCTGGTCGAGATCGTCGTCGAGCACTCCGGCGCCGAGGTGGCGGCTCTGGGCATCGCCGCCGAGCGGCTGGCCAACTTCGACGAGGACGCCGAGGCCGAGGACCGCTTCGCGGTCGAGCTGATGCTGCGCAACGGCATCCCCGAGGAGGTGACCGTGGCGCTGCGCAGCGTCTCGCGCAGCTTCCGCGGCTGGGGCTCGCACGTGACCGTCACCAGGCCCCTGGCCGACGGCGAGGAGATTGAGTTCCGCGACCGCACCCTTCAGGCCCTCCACCGTCCCGGCCACAGCCCCTCCGACACCGTCTTCTGGGACGAGCAACGGCGCATCCTGATCGCCGCCGACCACCTGATCGCCCATATCTCCTCCAACCCGCTGCTCGCACGACCGCTAGATGGCTCGCCGGGCAGGCCGAAGGCGCTGGTCACCTACCTCGAGTCCATGCGGAAGACGCGCGAAATGCCGGCCGAGATCGTCCTCTCCGGCCACGGCGAGCCGATCGTCGACCACGTCGGGCTGATCGATGACCGCTTTGCCCAGCACAAGCGGCGCAAGGAGAAGATCTTCAAGCTGATCGCCGAGCGACCGCGCAGCGGCTACGAGCTGGCGCAGGCGCTGTGGGGGAACGTCGCCGTCACCCAGGCCTTCCTCACCCTCTCCGAGGTGATCGGCCACGCTGACCTCCTGGTCGAGGAAGGGCGGATCGCCGAAGTCGAGGACGGCGAGACGATCCGCTACGAAGCGGCTGGGGCCGACGCGAGTAACGGCGGCGGCGGCTAGGTTTACGGATTACCAGTGGCCCCCCCGCCGGTCGCAACCGTGTCGCAGTCGCGCGACTCCGCGCTCCGCCGCAAGTCTGCGGCGCTGCC
>Ga0190272_10000765_pt1 | contig 15873 bp, 17 predicted proteins | sample Popmic504T_FD_133746 | JGI IMG/M metagenome (GOLD analysis project Ga0190272, IMG submission 133746) | Populus adjacent soil microbial communities from riparian zone of Shoshone River, Wyoming, USA - 504 T | ecosystem: Environmental > Terrestrial > Soil > Riparian zone | place: USA: Wyoming... | reverse complement strand
GGGCACGTCCTCGCGGGCCAGCATGGCCAGCGCGTTGGCGCAGGCGATCTTCATTTCCATGTTCACCCGCCGCGCCCGCACGTCGAGCGCGCCGCGGAAGATGTAGGGAAAGCCCAGCACGTTGTTGACCTGGTTGGCGTAGTCCGAGCGGCCGGTGGCGACAATGGCGTCGGGGCGGACGGAATAGACCTCCTCCGGGGTGATCTCCGGGTCGGGGTTGGCCATGGCGAAGATCAGGGGATTGGGCGCCATCGACGCCACCATTTCAGCCGTGATCGCGCCCTTTACGGAAAGGCCGATGCAGACGTCGGCGCCGACCAGCGCCTCCGTCAGGGTGCGCTTGTCGGTATCGACGGCGTGGGCGCTCTTCCACTGGTTCATGGACTCCGTCCGTCCTCGGTAGAGGACGCCCTTGGAGTCCACGGCGATGACGTTGTCCGGCTTGACCCCCATCGCTTTTATCAGTTCGAGCGTGGCGATACCCGCCGCGCCCGGCCCGTTCAGCACCACCTTCACGTCGGCGAGGTTACGCCCCGAGATGTGGCAGGCGTTGATCAGGCCGGCGGCGGTGATGATCGCCGTGCCGTGCTGGTCGTCGTGGAACACCGGGATGTCGAGCAGCTCCTGCAGCTCGGTCTCGATGCGGAAGCACTCGGGGCTCTTGATGTCCTCGAGGTTGATGCCGCCGAAGGTGACGCCGATGTTCTTGACCACCGTGATGATCTCGTCGGCGTCCTTGGAGCTGATCTCGATGTCGATGGAATCGACGTCGGCGAAGCGCTTGAAGAGGACGCTCTTGCCTTCCATCACCGGCTTGGCGGCGAGCGGGCCCAGGTCGCCCAACCCCAGGATGGCCGTGCCGTTGGTGATCACCGCCACCAGGTTGCCCTTGGAGGTGTACTCGTAGGCGAGGTCGGGATCTTCGGCGATCGCCAGCACCGGCACCGCCACGCCCGGCGAATAGGCCAGGCTCAGGTCCCGCTGGGTAGCCATCGGCTTGGTCGCCTGGATGGCGATCTTCCCTGGGGTGGGAAAGCGGTGGAAGGCCAGCGCCTCCTCGTCGGTGAAGGTGCGTCTCTCGTCGGTCATGGAAAGGGGCGGCTCATTGACGGCGCGTCGGGGGGAAGGCGCGCAAACTAGCGACCACGACCGCCCCTCACAACCGCGCTTATCTTATGAGGTCCATAGCCGGGGGTTCAGCTGCGGGATTGACCGGGCCGCGTTCTGCGGAGACTACAGCGAGCGCGGCCATGACGCCGTGGTGGAGGAACGGGCCTTTGGCTTCCAGCGACGCCCCCATAACCATCGCCATCGCCGGGGCGCTCGGGCGGATGGGGCAGGCGCTTGGGCGGACGGTGGAGAGCAATCCGCGCCTGAGGCTGGCGGCGCGGTTCGACCGGCCTGGGGTCGAGGGCGAGGGGCTGGTGTCGCGCGACGCGGCGCTGGACGCCTGCGACGTGCTCATCGATTTCACCACCGCCGACGCCTCCACCGAGCTGGCGCGGCTGTGCGCCGAGCGCGGCGGGCCGGCGCTGGTGACCGGCGCCACCGGCATGTCGCCCGAGCAGATCGAACAGATCGGTAAGGCGGCCAGGCGCATCCCCGTGGTCCGCACCGGCAATTTCTCGCTGGGCGTCAACGTCCTGCTCGGCCTGGTCGGGCAGGCGGCGCAGCGGCTCGGCCCCGACGACTGGGATATCGAGGTGTTCGAAGCCCACCATCGCCACAAGACCGACGCGCCGTCGGGCACGGGGCTGATGCTGGGCCAAGCGGCGGCGAGCGGACGGGGCGTGGACCTGAACGCCGTCAGCGAGCGTGCCCGCGATGGGCTGGACGCCCGGCGCGAGCCCGGCGCCATCGGCTTTTCGGTCATGCGCGGCGGCGGCATCGTCGGCGAGCACAGCGTCGTCTTCGCCGCCGAGGACGAGATCGTCACCCTCTCCCACTCCGCCCGCGACCGCACCCTGTTCGCCAAGGGCGCGGTGCGGGCCGCGCAATGGCTGGCGGGCAGGCCGGCGGGGCTTTACGACATGCAGGACGTGCTCGGGTTCAGGACAGTTTAAGCGTGGCGTCCAGCGACATCCTCGACCTCGACGCCACCGCGCAGCTGCAGGCGCTGGCCGCCGGCGAGGTGAGCGGCGTCGAGTTGCTGCAGGCCTGCGTCGCCCGCCACCAGCGGCTCAAGAGCCAGCTCAACGCCGTCGTCGCCAAGGATGTCGAAGCCGCCACCGCGCGGGCGCTGGAGATCGACCAGCAACGGGCCAGGGGCGAGATGCTGGGGCCGCTGGCCGGCCTGCCGATGACCGTCAAGGACACCTTCGACGTGGAAGGCCTGCCGGCCTCCTCGGGACTGGCGCAGTTCCTTGGGCGCGAGGTCGACGACGCCGAGGTCGTCGCGAACGCCCGCGCCGCCGGGGCGGTGATCTGGGGCAAGACCAACGTGCCGGTGCTGGCCGGCGACTTCCAGACCTACAACCGCCTCTACGGGACCACGAACAACCCCTGGGACCTGGAGCGCACGCCCGGCGGCTCGTCCGGCGGGGCGGCGGCGGCGTTGGCGACGGGGATCACGGCGCTGGAGATCGGCTCGGACATCGGCGGCTCGCTGCGCACGCCCGCCAGCTTCTGCGGCGTCTTCTCGCACAAGCCGACCTGGGGCCGCATCTCGCAGCGCGGCCACATCCCGCCGGCGCCGGGCGTCTTCGAAGACCGCGACCTCAACGTCATTGGCCCCATGGCCCGTTCGGCCCGCGACCTGCGGCTGCTGTTCCCGATCATCGAGGGTGAGGCGCCCGGCCTGGCGACAGCGACCCTCAAGGGCCTGCGCATCGGCCTGTGGACCGAAGACCCCGCCTTCATCGTCGACGCCGAGGTTCGCGCCGTGGTCGAGGCCTTCGCCGAGCGGCTGGAGGAGGCCGGCGCCGTCGTCCAGCCGATGGTTCCGGTCGACAGCCGCGCCCTTCTGGACAGCTACGCCACCCTGCTGGCCGCCATCCTGCGCGACGACATGCCGGCCAAGACGCTGAGCTCGATGGCATGGGGCCGTCCCGCCGCCAGGGTGGCCAAGGCGTTCGGGGCCGGGCCGCTGTCGGCCGCATCCATGGTGCTGCGCTACACCGCCACCGACGCCGAGCTCGCCCGCGCTGACTCGGCCCGACAGGGGCTCGCCCACCAGCTGGCTGGAGGGTTCGAGCAGGTCGACGTCATCCTGGCCCCGGTCAACCCGGTGACCGCCTTTCCGCACGACCACCGCGCCTTTGCCCGTCGCAAGCTGACCTGCTCGGGCGGCCAGCAGATCCCGGGCCTGACCATGCTGCAGTGGATTTCACTGGCCAGTGCGCTGGGCCTGCCGGCCACCGCCATCCCCGCCGGCCTGACCAACACCGGTCTGCCGGTGGGCGCGCAGCTGATCGGACCGCGCGGCGCCGACGAGCGGACGTTGGCCATCGCACAGGCCATGGAGGACGAGCTGGGGCCGCTCTTCGTCGCCCCGCCGCCCGTCGGCCTTTGAGCTTAACCGCACGAGCGGCGTTATTGGCGGGCAGCAATGAACAAGCCCGCACCTGAACCACGATACCGAGCCGCCCTGCGCTCGCCCGCCGTGCAGACGGCGGCGGAGGCGGCGGCCTTTGCGCTGATGGCGCTGGCGGCGTCCGGCTACATCGTCGTCGTGCAGCGCGAGGAGATCGCCCGCGAGTTCGCGCTGGGCTGGCTGCGCGAGCAGGGCGTCGAGGCCGATTTCGACGTCGAGACACTGGACGCCGACGGCTTCACCGGGCGCATGCGCGTCGGCGGACGCAATCCGGTCTTCGAGGCTGATCGTGTGGAGGTCGCCTACGACCTCACCACCCCCTGGACCGGCGGGCCGCTGAAGGTGGGGGTGAAAGCCATCCGCGTGGTGCGGCCGCGCCTGCGGGTCAGCTTCGATGGCCGCAAGTTCTCGGCCGGCGCGCTCGACCCGCTGATCAGCGACTTCCTCAAGCGGCCGAAGACCGACGAGCCCGGCCCCGTGGTGCTGATCGAGGACGGGCTGGCCACCATCGCCACCAGCAACGGCGACGTGCGGATCGCCGCCAACCTGGCCCTGGACGACGGCAAGCTGCTGCGGCTCGACGGGCGCCTGCTCGCGGCCCGCCTGAAGTCCAGGGACTTCGACTTCGCCACGCCCGGCGGCACGATCCGCCTGCGCAAGGTCGGGACAAGCCTCGACACCGACGTGCGGCTGAAAGTCTCCGACCTGACCACCGGCAGCCTCGACCTCGACGCTGGATCGGTGGCGATCGCTGGGACCATCCCCTATCCCGACCCGAAGACCCAGGCGCTGGCGGGGCCGGCGCGGCTCCGGCTGGCGCTGGCGTCTGACCGCGCCAAGGCCGGCGAGGCGGTGGCAAGCCGCCTCGCCGCGAGCGCCGTGGTCTCGGGCGTGCTGGCGGGAACGCCGGCCAACCTGCGGCTGGCGGGCAGGATGAACGGCTCGGCCAGCATCGTGGCGCTGCAGGCCGGCGAGATGAAGGCCCAGGATCTGCGCGCCACCTTCGCCAGCAACAATCTCTCGGCCGGCCGGACCTCTACCGCCTTCCCGTTCACTAGCCGCCTGAACGCCCGCAGCCTGACGGCGCAGGGCTATACGCTGACAGCGGCGACGGTGAACGCCGGCGGACGGTTCAGCGCCGATAAATCAAACTACCTGCTCACCGCCGACGGCGACGCCAGGGGCGACAGCGGCCTGCCGGCGGTGCGCGCCCGGCGCATCGCCCATGCCGTGCCGGTGGTCTCCGGCGATCCGGCGCAGGAGCGGGCCATCGCCGCGGCCCTGCAACGCTTCAACGCCCACGCCACCCGCGTCAGCTTTCGGGCCCGCAATGGCGACATCAGCCTGTCACTGACCGGCCCGGTGAGGCTGAATGCCCCCTCGGGCGGGCAGGGGGTGCTGACTCCGCATGGGCCGTTCTCGGTGCTCAGCGGCAAGCCGGGCGGCTTTAACATCGCCCTGCGCGGCGGCGGACTGCCCGATGCGCAGGCCAGCGTGTCGTCCTGGTCCTATGGCGCCGGATCGCTCGACGCGACGCTGCGCCTCAAGGCTTCGCTGAACGCGCCCCCGGCCCGGAAGGTGACAATCGACGCGCCCGGACGCCTGCGGATGCGCGGCGGGCGCACGACGTTCGAGCTGACCGGCTGCGGGCAGGCTTCGGCGGCGCTGGTCGATTTCGGCGAGACGGACCTGACCGACGTCAGCGCCCGCATCTGCCCCTCGGGCGGCCCCTTGGTCACGGCAGGGGGTGGGAGCTGGCGGGTGCTGGGGCGGTTCGAGAACGGGCGGGGCGAGATTCCGGTCTGGTTCGCGGCGGCCACGGAGGCGTCCGGCCAGTTCGATGTCACCGGACGCGACAAGATGGACCGCGCCGCCATCAAGGTCGCCGCCGCGCGGATCAGCGACACCCAGGAGGCCAGGCGCTTCAACCCGCTGCGCGCCGCGGGCGGGGCCAACCTGGCGAACGGCGTATGGCAGGGCTCCTTCCCGATCTCGACGGACGCGAGCCGCCCGGTGGGGACCTTCAATCTGACCCATAACGTCGTCTCGGGGGTCGGCGAGGGCCGCATCGACGCCACCAACCTGATCTTCGCCAAGGACGGCCTGCAGCCGGTCGAGGTGCTGCCACTTGCCGAAGTGGTCGCGGACGCCGAAGGGCCGGCCGCCTTCACCGGTACGCTGTCATGGGGACCGGAGGGCGTCACCAGTTCCGGCGACTTCAGCACCACCGGGCTGAACTTCGCCAGTCCGGCAGGCCAGGTCACCGGCCTCAAGACCCAGGTGCATTTCACCAGCCTGACGCCGGTGATCACCGCGCCTGATCAGACGCTGACCATCGACAACGTCGCCGCCATCGTGCCGCTGAGCCAGATCGCCGCCACCTTCGACCTCGACGCAGAGAGCCTGCGCCTGGAGGCCGTCAACGCCGTGGTCGCCAACGGCCGGGCCGACCTGGAGCCGCTGAGCATCGCCCTGGCTGAAGGGCGGACGCTGACCGGCGTGCTCAACCTGCATCGAATCGACGTCGGCTCGCTGGTGGCCGACACCAGCCTGGCCGACAAGATCCACGTGAAGGCCATCGTCGACGGCCGCCTGCCGTTCGAGTTCGGGCCCAAGGGCCTGCGCTTCCGCCAGGGCCGCCTGATCGCCGTCGAGCCTGGCCGCATCTCGATCAGCCGCGCGGTGCTGTCGAACGTCAGCACCGCCGCCGAAGAGCCGAATCCGATGGACGCCACCGCGCCGGCCGAAGAGTTCAACGCCGTGCAGGACTTCGCCTACCAGGCCATGGAGAACCTGTCGTTCGAGGTGCTGGAAGCCGATGTGAACAGCACCGAGGCCGGCCGCCTGGGCGTCCTCTTCCGCATCCAGGGCCAGCACGATCCCGCCGTCGCCGAAGAGGCCCGCATCAGCATCCAGGAAGCCATCGCCGGCACCGCCTTCAAGCGCCGCATCCCGCTGCCCAAGGGCACGCCGGTCAACCTGACGCTCGACACCTCGCTGAACTTCGACGAACTGATCGCCGCCTGGCAGCGCGGCTGGGTGGATGCAGCGGAACCATAGGCTTGTACGTTCAGACCCCGTTCAGCCGCCAAGCGGTGGTATAGCGGGGCGACAAGGGAGACCAAGACCCATGAACCAACGCGGATTTATCGCCGCCCTCGCCGCCGGAGTCGCGGCGGTCTCGCTGGGCGCCTGCACGCCGACCGTGCGGGTCAAGGTGGACCCGATCAACATCTACGCCAAGCTGGACGCCGACGTCCGCGTGCGCCTCGACAAGGAAGTCCAGGCGCTGATCCAGCAGAACCCGAACCTCTTCTAAGGAGCCCCATGATGCGCAAGACACTTTTCGCCATCGCCGCGGGCCTCAGCCTGATCGCCGCCGGCGCGGCCCTCTCCCAGACCCCGGCCCAGAAGGCCTCGGTCGAAGCGGCCAAATCGACCGGCGTGGTCGGTGAGATGGGCGACGGCTTCCTTGGCTTCGTCAGCGGCTCGGGCGATGCGTCGCTGAGCGCCGCCGTCGCCGCCATCAACGCCGGCCGCGCCGCCCTCTACGCGCAGACCGCCGCCAAGACCGGGGTCACCGTCGAAGCCGCCGGGCAGGCCACCGCCCGCCAGCTCTACGGCCGCATTCCGGCCGGCCAGTGGTACAAGCCGCTCGGCGGCGGCTGGACGCGCAAGTAGCGCTCAGGCCCCTCGGGCCACGAACCAGCCGTTGAGGAAGCGGGCGTCGGCCTTGCCATAGACCATGGGCTCGCCCTCCGGCGTGGTCAGGCGCCCGCCGGCCGCTTCCAGCACCGCATGGCCCGCCGCGATGTCCCACTCGCAGGTCGGACCGTGGCGCGGATAGATGTCCGCCGCGCCCTCGGCGATCCGGCACAGCTTGATGGAGGAATCCATCGGCGAGCGCAGGTCGAAGCCGTACTGCGCCGCCAGCCGGGCCGCCGTCTCTTCCTTCATCGTATGGCTGACCAAGGCCACCGCCTCGCCCTGTGGCCAGGGTCGCGCCTTGACCGGCGTGTAGGCCGCTGAGCGGAAGCCGCGCTTCATCGCGCCCTCGGCGGTGGTCAGCCAGATCTCCGCGGTGGCCGGAGCGCAGACCGCGCCCGCCACCGGCCGCCGGTCCTGGATAAGGCCGATATTGACCGTGAAGTTGGGATCGCCGCGCACGAAGGCCTTGGTGCCGTCCACCGGGTCGACGAGGAAGAAGCGCGGCCCGATGGCGTCGGGCGTGCCGAACTCACTGGCATACTCCTCCGAGATCACCGGGATGTCGGGGAAACGCTCGGCCAATCGCTGCAGGATCAACCGCTCGCCGGCCCGGTCGGCCTCGGTGACGGGGCTCTGATCGGCCTTCTGGGTGACCTCAAGCTCGGAGCGCCAGAACGGCAGGATGATCGCTGCCGCCTCCTCGACGATCTCGGCCAGGACCTGCCCCATGTCGGCGTCGGCGTTCATCGGATGTCCTTGGATCGTCGGCCAGAAACGGGCCTGTGGTGGGGGTGCTTAACGGCCCGGCGCCGGTTTGCCAAAGGGTCAAATCAGGCCAACACTTCGCGGGATGGACGACACCCAAGGCCCAGCCGCGCCCGATCCCGCCGACCTTGCCGCCCAGCTGGCGGCGCGGCTGTGCCACGACTTCATCAGCCCGGCCAGCGCCATCGCCTCGGGCCTGGACCTGCTGGAAGACCCCACCGCCCAGGACATGCGCGACGACGCCATGGGCCTGATCAGCCAGAGCGCCCGCAAGCTGGTCTCGCTGCTGGCCTTTTCGCGGGTGGCGTTCGGCGCCTCGGCCACGGCCGAGAACTTCGACCCCCGCGAACTGGAAACGCTGGCGCGGGGCATCTTCGCCCATGTGCGGCCCGAGCTGGAATGGGCGGTCGAAGCGGCGGCGCTGAACAAGGCCGCCGCCCGCGCCACGCTCAACCTTGTCCAGATCGCCGCCGGCGCCCTGCCGACCGGCGGGGTGGCACGGGTGCGGGCTGTCGAGGCGGAGGGCCGCTTCGCCATCTCCATCGAGGCGCTGGGCGCCCGGGCGCGGCTACGGCCCGAGGTGGTGGCCGGCCTGCGCGGCGAGGCGCTGCCCGAAGGCGCGCTGGGCGGCCACTGGGTGCAGGCCTTCTACCTGCACAGCCTGGTCAAGGCGGCCGGGGGCCAGGTCGCCGCCGAGGTCGCCGAGGAGCGCGTCAGCTTCGCGGCCTGGGTTCCCGCATAAGCCGGCCGATCTCCCGCGCGTCGGCGTCATCGATTTGCGCCAGAGCCTCGGCGGTCCGGGCGACCACCTCGGGCGGCTTATTCTGCCCCAGCTTGGTGATCCCCTCGAACCGCTCCAGTCGCATCTCGAACGAGCGGATGCCGCGCAGCAGGGCCTCGAAACGGGCGGGCGTCATCTTGCCCCGGGTCCACGGCGGCTTGGGCAGGAGCTTGCCTTCGAAGTGAGCCGAAAGGTCGTCGAGCAGCCGGATCGCCTCTTCGTCACCGACCGGCCTGACCGGCCCCTCCATCTCCACCGACAGGTAGTTCCAGGTCGGCACCTGGTCGGGCTGGCCGTACCAATCGGGGCTGATGTAGGCGTCGGGCCCGCTGACCACCGCCAGCGCCGCGCCGCCGGCTTCCAATACCTCTGTCAGCGGGTTGGCAGCCGACAGGTGGAAGCGCAGCGTGCGCTCTTCCAGCAGCATGGCGGCGTGGGCCGCGACAGGCCTTGCCGCCGCCACGCCGATGACCAGGCCAAAGCCGCGCTCGGCGACCCGCTGGCGCAGAACGCTTTCGTCCGTCTCGCGGAAGGCCGGGGCGGGGTGCATGGCGCTGCATAGCACGGCTTCTCTTACCCCACGTCAGCGGCGCATGATGGCTAAAGGGGGAGAGACGCCATGGACACCGCACGTATCGATGACGACATCGCCTGGGCGGTCATCGACCCAAAATCCTATGCCGACGACAAGGTGCTGCACGACAATCTGCGCTGGCTGCGGGCCAACCAGCCGCTGGGCCGCGCCGAACTGGAGAACTTCGACCCCTTCTGGATCGTCACCAAGCATGCCGACATCCTTGAGATCAGCCGCCAGAACGACCTCTTCCACAACGGCGCCCTGCCGACGACGCTGACGCCCAGGTCCATCGACCAGAAGATCCGCCAGATGACCGGCGGCAGTCCTCACCTGGTGCGCAGCCTGGTGCAGATGGACGCCCCCGACCACCCCAAGTACCGGGTGATGACCCAATCCTGGTTCCTGCCGCAGAACATCAGGAAACTTGAGGACCGCATCCGCGCCATCGCCCGCGAGCACATCGACCACATGGCCGACATGGGCGGCGAGTGCGATTTCGTCGCCGACGTGGCGCTGACCTTCCCGCTGCGAGTGATCATGGAGATCCTCGGCGTGCCCGAGGCGGACGAGCCGCGCATGCTGAAGCTGACGCAGGAGCTGTTCGGCTCCACCGATCCGGACCTCAACCGCGACCATGCCGAGCTGACGGAGGACTTCGAGAAGAACCTTGCCGCCGTGCAGAGCGTCATCGGCGACTTCTTCACCTACTTCGACGCCATCACCCAGGACCGCCGCGCCAACCCGCGCGAGGACCTCTCGACCTTCATCGCCAATGGCAAGATCGACGGCGAGCCGATGGGGCCGATGGAAGCGATGAGCTACTACGTCATCGTCGCCACCGCCGGCCACGACACCACCTCCTCCTCCACGGCGGGCGCGGTCTGGGGCATGTGCGAGCACCCCTCGGAGTTCGCCAAGGTCAAGGCCAACCCGGCGCTGATCCCCGGGCTGGTGGACGAGGCGATCCGCTGGACGACGCCGGTCAAGCACTTCATGCGCTCGGCCACCGCCGACACCGAGCTTCGGGGCCGCAGGATCGCCAAGGGCGACTGGCTGTTCCTCAGCTACCCATCGGGCAACCGCGACGAGGAGGTGTTCGACGACCCCGACGCCTTCCGCGTCGACCGCAGCCAAGGCAAGCACCTGGCCTTCGGCTACGGCGCGCACCTGTGCCTTGGCCAACACCTGGCCAAGATGGAGATGCGCATCCTGTTCGAAGAGCTGATGGAGCGCCTGGACTCACTGGAGCTCAACGGCGAGCCGAAGCGCTCGGCGGCCGGATTCGTCGGCGGGCCCAAGAGCCTGCCCATCCGCTACCGGATGCGCTGAAAGACGAACGGCCCCGAAGCCAAAGGCTGCGGGGCCGCTGAGCCGCCGGCCAGGGCCAGCTACTCTGATCGCGTCTAGTTGTTGGCGTCGTTGGCGGCGTCTTCGACGGCGTCGCCAGCGGCTTCCACGTCACGGCCGGCGCCGGCGATGGTGTTGCAGGCGGCGGTGGTCAGGCCAGCAGCGATGATGGCCATCAGGATCAGTTTACGCATGCGACGTGCTCCTTTTAGTTGTCGAGCTCGTTAGCTCGGACGATCAGTGACAGGTTTAGGTGGCGGCGTCTTCGACGGCGTCGCCAGCGGCTTCTACGTCACGGCCAGCGCCGGCGATGGTGTTGCAGGCGGCGGTGGTCAGGCCGGCCGCGATGATGGCCATAAGGATCAACTTACGCATGATGTCTCCAGGGGTGAGAGTAACTCGCCAGCCAAACGCGCCGCGCTACGGCTAAGTTCCAATGGCGCCCGCTTCCGGTGTCGGGAAGGTCAACCGAACCGTCAGGCCGCCCTCTTCATTGGGCTCGAACTCGGCCCGGCCGCGCAGCTGGCGGGCGAAGGCGGTCATCAGCGTGCGGCCGACGCCCGTCGAGGGTTCGACCATCGCCGCCTTGCCGCCGTTGTCGCTGATCGACAGCTCCGCCTCGGCGCCGCGCACGTGGAAATCAACCCGAAGTGCGCCCGCGTCGCCGTTGAAGGCGTGCTTCTGGGCGTTGGTCACCGCCTCGACCGCGAACAGCGCCAGCGGAGCCAGCTTGTCGGGGTCGATGACCAGGGTGTCGGCGTTGACCTCAGTGCGGATCGAGCCGTGCGGCTCTGAATCGCCGCTGAGCAGCTGGGCGGTCAGTTCCTCCAGGAACGGCCGCAGGTCGACGCGCTTGAGGTCGGGGCCCTGGTAGAGGGCGCGGTAGATCAGGGCCAGGGCGGCGATGCGCTGGCGGGTGTCGCTGATGGCGGCCCGGGCGGCGGGATCGGTCAGCGCCCGCTGCTGCATGTTCAGCAGCGAGGAGATGACCTGCAGGTTGTTCTTCACCCGGTGGTGGATCTCGCGCATCAGCGCGTCCTTCTGGCCGAAGGAGTCGCGGATGGAGGTGTCGCGCGCCACGATGGTATCGGCCATGACCCCGAGCGTGTCGGCCAGGTCGCGGATTTCCGGCGGCGCCCGCTCGGCCTGGACCGGCCGGACGCTGAAGCGGCCCTTGGCGTAGATGGCGGCCACCCGCTGCAGGTAGGCGATCCAGCGCACGACCCCGCGCTCTGTGGCGTAGAAGACCGCCGCCAGCGCCAGCAGGAAGGCCAGCAGCGGAAAGACGATGCCCGACAGCGGGTTGAGCCAGGCCCACGAGAAGATGCCGCGCTCGGGCGCCGACAGCACCACGAAGATCTCGTCGCGCACCAGCGGCGCGGCCGAATAGACCCGCCCGCGGCCCTGGTCGTCCTTGGCGTGGGCGACGAAGGCCCCGCGCTCGGCGGCGTTCTGGACCCAGGCGCGGATGGAAGGGGGGAAGGCGGTGGCGTCGGTGACGCTGAGATACTCGCCGCGGCTGTCGACCACCGCCACCTCGGCGTCGGCGGGCAGGGTGCGGTCCTCAAGCTCGGGGCGCAGGCTGGCCAGGGTGATCACCGCCGCCAAGGCGCCGTCGAAGCCGACCTGCGGGTGCTCGGCCCGGGTGGCGGCCAGCAGCGCCGGCTCGCGGGCGTAGGCGGCGCCCGGCTGACTCGTGACGATCAGCTGCCTTTCACCCTCAGCCAGGCGTTGGAACCAGGCGCGCTGCCCGCGCTGCGCGTCGGCCGGCACGTTGGCGGCGGCGCAGGCGACACGGCCCTGGCGGTCGAAACGGATGAGGTTGGCGTAGCCGGGGATGCGCTGGGCCACCTCGGCCAGGCGCTGGGCGCATTCGACGCCGATCGACCCTGGCCCCAGCGTCTCCAGCAGCACGGCCGCCGATTCCATGCGGGCGCGGGCGCTGGCGGCGCTGCGCTGGGCGGCGGCCTCGAGGCTGTGCTGGCGGGTTTCGGCTTCGCGGCGGAAGGACAGCACCGACTGGCTGGCCCCAAGGATCAGCACCGGCAGCAGGGCGGCCGCGAGGGCGACGCCGAGGCGAAGCCGGATGGTCGTCATCGGCCCCCAGCCCGGCCCTCGCATCCTCGTCACCGGACGGTGCTCAGTCTCTCCGCATCGGCCAGGATGGACCGCATGGCGTCGCCGGCGGAAGCGCCGTCGCGGTCGTAGGAGCCGTCTTCGAGGATCAGCTGCAGCGCCTTGCGGGCCCGGCTGACGCGGCTCTTTACCGTGCCGACCGCGCAGCCGCAGATATCGGCCGCTTCCTCGTAGGCAAAGCCGCCGGCGCCGACCAGGATCAGCGCTTCACGCTGTTCGGGCGGCAGCATCGACAGGCCAAGCCGCAGCTCGTCGAGGGCGACAGGCGCCTCAGGGTCGTCCACCGCCACCAGGGTGCGCTCGGCCGCTTCCTGGTCTAGCTGGCTCTGGCGCCAGGACCGGCGCTTTTCCGAATAGAACTGGTTGCGCAGGATCATGAAGGTCCAGGCCTTCATGTTGGTGCCCAGCTGGAAGGATGCGCGGGCGTCCCAAGCCTTCATCATGGCGTCCTGCGCCAGATCGTCGGCGGCGGTCGGATCGCCAGTCAGGGTGCGGGCGAAGGCGCGCAGGTGCGGGATTAGCTGCACCAGCTCCTTCTTGAAGATGGTGTCTCTCGCCTCATCGACCGGCGTCTCCCGCCGGGATTTCTCTTCACCGGCCATGGTTCAGCTTTCTCCGGTGGCGCGGTCCGCGCGGCGGAGGATGTCCAGAAACTCATCAGGCACCGGTTCGCTGACCACGTCGTCGAACATCTGACGAAGCTTCACGCCGATGGCCTGCTGACGCAGCCGCGCTTCATCGAGCGCGGCTGAACCCTTGCGACGTTGATCCATGGTTTTGTGTTCGATCATGCCCATCGGCGCCCGCTGGACGCCTGCCCCCGAATGAAAAAAGATACTGACTTGGAGCGGTCAACGCCGCAGACGACCGGTGGTTCCCAACAAAGGTTATATGCGGATGGAACTCGCACGCGCCAAACGGAACTGCTCACCCGCTAATGCGTTGCGGTAGTCATCAGGAAATGCGCCTATCGCCGGCGACGGTCGCGCATGTCCGTTTTCTAAGAGTTCGGGAGGGGTCATGAGTCTTCTAGCCAGGCTGGCGCCACATCTGCCTTACGTCCGCCGCTATGCGCGGGCGCTCACCGGCGACCAGACGACGGGCGATCACTATGTCCGCGTGGCGCTGGAAGCTCTGGCGGCGGGCGAACGCTCGCTGGAGGACGCCTACTCCCCGCGCGTGGCGCTCTATCACGTCTTCCACGCCATCTGGTGCACCTCGGGAGCACAGCTCGAAGACCGCAAGGACGACCTTCCGGCCCCGACGGCCGAAGACGCCGCCCAGCGCCTGATGCGTATCGCCCCGCGGTCGCGCCAGGCCTTCCTGCTCACCGCTCTGGAGGGCTTCACGCCCGCCGAAGCCGCCCAGATCCTCGACGCCGACTTCGCCGAGGTCGAACGCCTGATCTCCGAAGCCCAGACCGAAATCGACGCCGAACTGGCCACTGAGGTCCTGATCATCGAGGACGAGCCGGTCATCGCCGCCGACATCGAGGCGCTGGTCCGCGAGCTGGGCCACCAGGTTCTCGACATCGCCGCCACCCGCAGCGAAGCGGTCGAGGCGGTCTCGCGCCGCACGCCGGGCCTGGTCCTGGCCGACATCCAACTGGCCGATGGCTCCTCCGGCATCGATGCGGTGAAGGACATCCTGCAGCGGCTGGACGTGCCGGTGATCTTCATCACCGCCTTCCCCGAGCGCCTGCTGACCGGCGAGCGGCCCGAGCCGACGTTCCTGATCACCAAGCCCTTCCAGCCGGAGACGGTGAAGGCGGCGATCGGCCAAGCGCTGTTCTTCCATCCCCGGAAGGCCCGCCAGGCGGCTTAAGTCCGGCTGCTATCCCAAAGGAAAACGGCCGCTCCTGGGAGCGGCCGTTTTGCTATTTGGGCTGGACGTCGACGGGCCTGACGTCGGTTTCCTTGTTCTTCGGCGCGACCAGCGCCGTGTCGCTGGTGCTGCGCCCTTCTTCAGCCGTGGCCCGGGCCTTGTGATCGACGGACTCGAGGTTGCCCGCCTGCGAGAACCAAGTGCCGAACAGGGCGATCACCACCAGCGCCAGGCCCGCCAGCAGCACCCAGAACACGTGGCGACCCCAGCGCCCTTGGCGGGCGTCGGTGGCGCCGACGTCGGGCCCGTGGTCCGGTCCGTTGGTGCTGTCGGTCATAGGCGATCTCCTCTAGCGGGGCCGGCGCGGTCGCGCGCCTAGCCGGGGAAGTAGTCGAAGGGGCGCGGGGCCGTGGCGACCTCGGTCCCGGAGCGGCCGCGCTGGGTTTCCTGGAGTACAATGCCCGACACCGCCACAACCGCGATGGTCGCGAAAGCCGCGGTGCGCATACGGGCCAGCCTCTGTCGCCGGCTGAGCGGCGCGTGGCAGATCAAGAGCCCCGGCTGCGCGTAGGGTTTGGCGCGTCCCATGCGAAATCTCCAGCGTACGGCCATGGCCGACAGCCTCTAAACGCCGCGCGCCGAAGGGCCGTTCCGTCGGCGCAAAGCGGGCGCGGGAAGGCCGCGAAATTATTTTGAGGGTGGCCGGAACGGTTTTCCAGGAAGCTGCGTTTGATGTCTGCGGAGGCGGCGACGCCCCCCCCGACTTGAGGCTGGTGAGAGCCAGCCAGCCGTCTCCGCACCCCTTTTCTCGATGATGCAAGACTTTGGGCGGATCGTTTGATCCGCCCCTTTTCTTATTGGCCGGCTTTTAGCGCGAGCCGCTGAAGATGACGTCGGCGCGGCGGCGCAGCGGCTGCACCTCACCCGAAGGCGTGATGGCGCCGGTCTCGCCGCCGGCGATCAGGTTGAAGGTCACCTGGCCAAAGCCAAGCCGCGCCAGCTCCTTGCGGACGACGTCGGCCCGGCGCTCGGACAGCGCGATGTTGGCGCCCGGCGCGCCCACGGGGTCGGACAGGCCATAGACCTGCACGACGCTGAAGCGGCAGCTTTCGGCCTGGGCGGCGGCGCCGCGCAGGAGTTCCTTGGCCTCGCGGGTGAGGGCGGCGCTATCGCGGTCGAAGTAGATGGAGGCGCTGAGGTCGG
>Ga0190272_10000764_pt1 | contig 15879 bp, 11 predicted proteins | sample Popmic504T_FD_133746 | JGI IMG/M metagenome (GOLD analysis project Ga0190272, IMG submission 133746) | Populus adjacent soil microbial communities from riparian zone of Shoshone River, Wyoming, USA - 504 T | ecosystem: Environmental > Terrestrial > Soil > Riparian zone | place: USA: Wyoming... | reverse complement strand
CTTCGACCTCGACGAGTACGTCAACGACGCGCTGGAGGCGGGCGCCATGGGGTTCCTGCTCAAGGACGCGAGCCCGGAGTTCCTCCGCAGGGCGGTGCACGACCTCGCCGCCGGCGGGGCCGTACTCGACCCGCGGATCGTGGCCCGGCTGCTGCCGCGGCTGCGCGAGTCGGCAGGCGGCGCGGCCACCGAGCGGGCGCTGAGCGTGCTGTCGCAGCGGGAGCGGCAGGTGCTCGACCTCATCGGCGACGGGGCGTCGAACGCCGAGATCGCCAACCGCCTGCAGATCGCGGAGTCCACCGTGAAGGGATACGTGTCCGCCGTGCTGACCAAGCTGGGAGCGTCCAACCGGGTGCAGGCCGCGCTGGTCGCCAAACGGCTGAGAATGGCCACCTGATGCGGCGCGTCCACCCGTTGGTCTGGGACATCGGGCTCGCCGTCGGCATCGCCGTCGCCGGCACGCTGCCCTCGAACCATCCGACGGGGTGGGCGTATCCGGCCGCGGTGGTCGCCGGGCTGGCGCTGGTGGCCCGGCGGCGGTGGCCGCTGCTCGTGCTGCTGGCCACCTTCCCCGCGCTCATCGGCGGGCTCGGCACCCTGGCCGCCGGTGCGGCGCTGTACGCGCTCGGCAAGGCACGGCCCAGCTACCGGGCGGTGTGGCCGTGGCTCGTCCTCACGATCCTCGTCACGATGGCGCCGGTGGTCTACCGCGAGCTGGACGGCTACCTGTTCGGGCCTCAGGAGTGGGGCGACTGGGTGGTGACGGTCCTGGTGGTCCTGCTGATCACCGCGGGTCCGACCGCCGCCGGCGCGCTCACCGCCACCAGGGCCGAGCTGGCCGCCAGCCTCGCCGGCCTGCGCGCCGCCGAGGCCGAGCGCGACGCCGCCGAGGCGGACCGGGACGCGGCCGTCGCCGCGCGGGCCCACGCCGAGGAGCGCAACCGCATCGCCCGCGAGGTGCACGACATCGTGGGCCACTACGCGGCGCTCATCGCCGTGCAGGCCGGCGCGCTGGAGGCCCGCGCGCCCGACATCGAGACCAAGGCAACCGCGGTGCGGCTGCGCGAGCTGTCCAGCGACGCCCTGGAGGAGATGCGGACCGCGGTGGCGCTGTGGCGGCGTACCGACACCGGCCCGGTCGCCGTGGACGACTGGGTGCCGTGGGTGCTGCAGCCCGCGGTCGTCGCCAGGGAGTCCGGGGTGCCGCTGCGGATCGCGCGGGCCGACGGGCTGCAGGACGCCGTCGACGAGCAGACCCTGCGGGTGCTGCGCAGGGCCGTGCAGGAGGGCGTCACCAACGCGGTGCGGCACTGCCCCGGCTCGGCCATCAGCGTGGAGCTCGACCAGGCCGACGGGCTGGTGCACGTCGAGGTGAGCAACCCCGTCCCCGCGAGTGCCAACGGTGGCACCGGCACCGACGGCGGTGGCAGCGGCCTCACCGGGCTGAGCGAGCGGGTGCGCCGGCTCGGCGGCACCGTCGACGCCGGCCGTACCCCCGACCGCCGGTGGCTGCTCGCGGTCCACGTCCCCGTGGGCAACTCGTGAGCAGAAACTGGTGCTCCGACACCACTTTCCACTCACAGGCGACGCGCAGCGTCGCAGTGATCGGCGGCGGCATCGTCGGGCTGGCGGTGGCGCACGAGCTGGTCGGGCAGGGCCACCGGGTCACCGTGCTGGAGAAGGAGCCGGCATGGGCGCGGCACCAGACCGGCCGCAACAGCGGGGTGATCCACGCCGGCCTGTACTACAAGCCGGGCAGCCTGAAGGCGCGGCTGTGCACGGCCGGCGCGGAGTCCATGACCCGGTTCGCGCGCGAGCACGGCGTCCCGGTCGAGGTGTGCGGCAAGCTCGTCGTCGCGGTCGACGCGGCCGAGCTGCCCCGGCTGCACGAGCTGGCCGCGCGGGCCGAGGCCAACGGCGTGCCCGCCACCCTCATCGACCCGGCGCGGGCGCGCGAGCTGGAGCCCGAGGTGGCGTGCGTCGCCGCGCTGCACGTGCGCAGCACCGGCATCGTCGACTACGTCGGGGTGGCCACCGTGCTCGCCGGCCTGCTGCGCGACGCGGGCGCCGACCTGCGGCTGGGCACCGAGGTCACCGGCATCCGCGCCACCGGCGGCGGCGTCGTTGTCGACACCACCGCCGGCGAGGTCGCCGCCGACGCCGTGGTCAACTGCGCGGGCCTGCACAGCGACCGGGTGGCGCGCCTCGCCGGCCTCACCCCGGCCGCGCGGATCGTGCCGTTCCGCGGCGAGTACTACGAGCTGCGGCCGCAGGCCAGGCACCTGGTGCGCGGGCTGATCTATCCCGTGCCGGACCCGGCGTTCCCGTTCCTCGGGGTGCACCTGACCCGCGGCATCGACGGCGGGGTGCACGCCGGGCCGAACGCCGTGCTGGCCCTGCGCCGCGAGGGGTACCGGTGGCGCGACGTGAGCGCCCGCGACCTGGCCGACACCCTGTCGTTCCCCGGCTTCTGGCGGCTCGCGCGCAAGCACGCGGTGACCGGGGCCGGTGAGGTGGCCCGGTCGGCGTCCACCCGGCGGTTCGCCCGCGCGCTGGCCCGGCTGGTGCCGGCGATCCGCGCGGAACACCTGGTCCGTGCCCCGGCCGGGGTGCGGGCGCAGGCCATGCTCCCCGACGGCCGGCTGGTGGACGACTTCCTCTTCCAGACCGCCCCGCGCCAGGTGCACGTGCTCAACGCCCCGTCGCCGGCGGCCACCGCGAGCCTGGAGATCGCCAGGCGCATCGCCGCCGAGGTCGCCGCCGTCGTCTGAGCGGCCGACGCCAACCCGGGCGCCAACTCCCACGCCAACTCGGACGCTGACCCCGGCGCCAACCCCGACGCTCACCCGGACGTGGGCTGAGCGGGCCACGGAGCGTGCGCCTAGGGTAGCCGCGTGCGAATCCCCACCAACGGCGGCGAGGCCGAGCAGGACACGACCGAGGAGGCCGAACCCGTCGGTGGGTCCGGTGGCCGCGCGGCGTTGTCCACCGGCCTGCGGCTCGGGCTGGGCCTCGCGGTCGTCGGCATCGCCGGGTACGCGTTCCTGGCCATCGTCGGCAACGTGTTCGAGCCGGAGTTGGCCGCCGCGCTGGCGTCGACCTACCTGTTGATCAACATCATCGGCCCCGGCTTCTTCACCGCGCTGGAGCAGGAGACCAACCGCGCGGTGAGCGACCGGATCGCCAAGGACCGGCCGATCCGCCCCATCGTCATCCGCACCGCGGCGCTGGCCGCCGCCCTGTTCGGCGTGGCCGCCGTCCTGCTGGTCGGCCTGGCGCCGCTGCTGCTGTCCAGGGTGCTGGCCGACCGGCCGGGGCTGCTGGTCGCGCTGGTGCTGGCCGCCGCCAGCGCCGCCATGGCGTACTGGCTGCGCGGGGTGCTCGCCGGGCAGCAGCGGTTCGCCGCGTACGCGATGGCCGTGTTCATCGAGGGGATCGCCCGGCTGCTGCCGTGTGTGCTGCTGGCGGTCGTCGGCTGGGCGGTCGCCGACGTGTACGGCCTGGTGTTCGCGGCCGGCGCCGCGGTGGCCGCGCTGGTGATGCTGCCCAGCCTCGGCGTCGGACGCCGCCCGGTGGGGCCTGTCGGCCCGGCCGACCGGCTCGTCGACGGGGAGGCCGACACCGTCCGCCGCGGCCTGATGCTGCTGGTGTGGGCGACGCTGCTCACCCAGGTGCTGGCCAACCTCGCGCCCGTCGTGGTCACCGGCCGGCTCACCGAGGACAAGGCGACCGCGGTGGCCTTCGCGACGGCCTTCGTCATGTCACGCATCCCGCTGTTCCTGTTCTCCCCGGTCCAGGCCGTGCTGCTGCCGGCGCTCACCAGGTCGGCCGCCGCCGGGCAGTTCGACGACGTGCGCCGGCGGGTGCGGATGACGATCCTCGCGGTGTGCGCGGTCGGGCTCCCCGGCGCCGCCCTCGCCGCCCTCCTCGGCCCGTGGCTGACGCGGGTGTTCTTCGGCATCCCGGTCCCGGTGTCGTCCGCGGTGTTCGGTGTGCTCGGTCTCACCACGGTGGTCGCGATGCTCACCCAGGTGCTGCAACCGGCACTCGTCGCGATCGGCCGACACCGCGTTGTCACCACGTCGTGCGCTGCGGGGACCGCGGTGTTCCTGCTGATCCTGCTGCTGCCGCTGCCTCCGGTGACCGCGGCGCTCATCGCCCAGCTGGTGGGGCCGGGCGTCGTGCTGCTGGTCGGCGGCGCCGTTCTGCTGCGGGCCCTCGACGGCGCCGGTTCGGGGGAACCCCGCCGCTGAGCTAGAGTGCTCGGGTGCCGGAAGCCCAACGGCCTGAGCGCGTACTCGTCGTAGTCCCCGCGTGGAACGAAGAAACTTGCGTCACGGACACCATTAACGAGATACGCGCAGCAGCGCCCTATGTGGACATCGTCGTCGTCGACGACGGATCTGTCGACCGAACCGCCCGCCGCGCCCGTGAGGCGGGCGCCGACGTCATCGAGCTGTCGTACAACCTGGGTGTCGGCGGAGCCATGCGGGCGGGTTTCCGCTACGCGGAGCGCCGCGAGTACGACACCGTGATCCAGGTCGACGCCGATGGCCAGCACGACCCGAACGAGATCAAGCGGCTGCTGGACAAGCTGGCCGAGGGCAACGACGTGGTGATCGGGGCCCGGTTCGCCGACCGCGGTGACTACAAGGTCCGCGGCCCGCGCCGGTGGGCGATGGTGCTGATCGCCAGGGTGCTGTCGTGGATCACCGGTACCCGGCTCACCGACGCCACGTCCGGGTTCAAGGCGTCCGGCCGGCTGGCCATCGCCCTGTTCGCCGAGCACTACCCGGCCGAGTACCTGGGCGACACCATCGAGGCCCTGGTCATCGCGGCCCGCGCGAACTGCAAGGTGGCGCAGGTGTCGGTGGTGATGCGGGAGCGGCGCGGCGGCGTGCCGAGCCACAGCCCGCTGAAGTCGGCCGTCTACCTGTTCCGCGCCGTGCTGGCGCTGGCCATGGCGCTGGTCCGCCGGTACCCGCGGCGCATCCCTGTGGTCGAGGAGCGGAGCACGCTGTGACGAGGTACATGGTCGCTTTGGCCGGGGCGCTCATCTCGCTCGGCGTGATCATCGAGCTGCTGCGTCGTCGGCAGCTGCGTGAGAAGTACTCGGTGCTGTGGCTGTTGGTCGGCACCGGGGTGGCCAGCCTGACCCTCTTTCCCGGCGTGCTCGAGTGGCTGAGCCGCGTGGCGGGCGTCGCGGTCCCCGCGAACCTGTTGTTCTTCGCGGCCCTCGTGCTGCTGCTGAGCGTCTCCGTCCACCTGAGCTGGGAGATCAGCCGGCTGGAGGACGAGACCCGCAAGCTCGCCGAGGACGTCGCCATCCTCCGTCTGGAGCTCGAACAGTCCAGACGTGACCACCCGAATCACCAATAGAAAGAGATCATGACCACCATCGACATCATGCTGCCGTACTACGGTCCGGTCGACCTGATGAAGGCCACCGTCCGCAGCATCCTCGCCCAGGACGACAAGGACTGGCGGCTCACGGTCGTGGACGACGGGTACCCCGACGAGTCCATTCCCGGGTGGTTCGCCGAGCTCGGTGACGACCGCGTCCGGTACCTGCGCAACGAGCAGAACCTCGGCGCCAACCGGAACTACCAGAAGTGCCTCGGCCTCATCGAGCACGAGCTCGTGGTCATCATGGGCGCCGACGACCTCATGCTGCCGAACTACGTCGGCACCATCCGGGCCGCGCACGCCGCCCACCCGAAGGCCGCCATGATTCAGCCCGGCGTCCAGGTGATCGACGGCGACGGGGTGCCGGCCCGCACCCTGATCGACGAGACCAAGCGGCGCGTGTACGCGCCCAAGGTCGACGGCCGCAGGGTGATGGGCGGCGAGGAGCTGGCGGTGAGCCTGCTGCGCGGCAACTGGCTGTACTTCCCTGCGCTGTGCTGGCGCTCGGACGCCATCGTCGACCTCGGGTTCCGCGAGGGCCTCGACACCATCCAGGACCTCGCGCTGGTGATGGACCTGGTGGAGCGCGGCGAGGAGCTCGTCGTCGACTCCCAGGAGTGCTTCCAGTACCGGCGTCACCGTGCCAGCGACTCGTCGTGGCGGGCGCTGGAGGGCACCCGGTTCATCGAGGAGCGCAACTTCTTCGTCGACGTGGCGGAGCGGATGGACGCGCTCGGGTGGAAGCGGGCGGCCAGGGCGTCCCGGCTGCACGTCTCGTCCCGGCTGAACGCGCTGACCCTGCTGCCGCTGGCGCTGCGCAAGCGGCACAAGACGGGCCTGCGCAACCTGGGCAGGCACGTGTTCGGCGCCAGCCGCCGCGTCTCCCGCGTCTGACCGCACTTCCCGTACACAACAGCGGCTGCCACCCGAGCAGGGTGGCAGCCGCCTTTCGTGTGTCCCGCCGGCGGTGTGCGCTGATCCCCTGTCGCGATACGCCCGCGCATCGCGGTTTCGGAGTCGGCGGAAACCGCGATAGGCCCGCGTATCGCGGATGTCGGCGCGGTTCGACGCGGGGTTCGGCGCCGGGGGCTAGCCGGACGAGGTGGGGCGGACGTCCTGCGGGTCGACGATCTCGTAGATGCGCGCGTCGCGGTTCTCGTACACCAGCTTCAGCGACCGGACCTTGTTGAGGTTGCGCAGGCCGGGGTCGCGCCGGGTGACACCGCCGAGGAAGCCCTCGCCGACGATCACGTACCGGATGTTCATCTCGTCGACGACGCGCTGCACGTCCCTGTTCGTGTCCAGCTGGTTGAACCTGGCCTGCAGCAGCTTCTGCCGCGGCCCGAGCTTCGTCTGGTCGGCGTGGCCGTTGACCGGCCGGACACCGGTGATGGCGTACATCCAGGCCGACCCGTCGGTGCCCTGGTTCATCACCATGGCGTCGCCGGGCACCAGCTCGTCGAGCTTCTCGAACGCGAGCTGCTCGTTGGGGGTGACGGCCGGCCAGCCCTGGTAGAAGCGCTCGACGCGGCTCACGTTCGCGCCCATGTACATGCCGTTGGTCACGACCACCAGCACCGTGACGACGATCAGCGGCGCGACCATCGGACGGCGCAGCCACGCGGCCGTCGGCTCGGAGAAGCGTTGCAGCCCGCTCAGGCGTTGCGGCAGCGGACGGCTGATCACCACCGGCAGCCGGCGGCGCGCCCAGTCCGCCGTTGTCACCAGGCCGTGCGCGGCGAGCAGCATGAAGCCGGGCGCCGCGGCCGCGATGAGCCGCCAGCGGTCGTTCCACCACGGCCTCGTGAGCGCCGCGATCCAGTCGCGCTGGTAGCCGCTGGCCAGCAGGAAGAAGATGGCGAACACCCCGGCGGCGGCCAGCAGCCAGTACTGCTGACGGAGCTTGCGGACGCTCACCACGCCCACGACGAGCAGCAGCGTCAGCCAGATCCGCGGGAAGTCGGAGCCGTGGCTGAACATCACCAGGTCGCCGAGGGCGTGCGGGAACGGCAGGTCGGCGGCCCAGGTGAAGATGGGTTCGTTGGCCGCGTTGCTGATCGACCCGAGTAGCGCCGGCAGGGAGAACGCGGCGGCGCCGGCCCCGGCCACCGCGAGCAGCGCCAGGTCCTTGCGGATCGTCCTGCGGTTCAGCAGCCACCGTTCCGCGATGAACGCCGTCCCGTAGATGACGGCGACGAACGCGTTGCTGGGGTGGATCGCCACCAGCGCGCCGGCGCCCACCGGCACCAGCACGATGGCCGGGATGCTCCGGTCGGCCAGCGCGGTGTGCAGCAGCGTGATGAACGCGGGCACCAGCGCCAGGCCGAGCGCGTTGGGCAGCAGCGGCCCCCGCCAGATCAGGTCGTACGGCAGCGCCTGCACCGAGATCGACATCAGGGCGACGCTGGCCGCGAGCGCGGGCCGCACCCGGAACCGGCGCAGCATCCCCACCAGGCCGACGGTGAGGATGGGGGAGATCACCACGGTGCCGGCGTCGAGGACGGTCGCGACCGGTGCGCCGGTGATGTCGTAGATGATCGCGGCGAAGAGGTGGAAACCGTTGGGGTAGTAGAAACCCGCGGGGTCGTCGTAGTAGTGGATGGCGGCGAGCGCGGCCGGGTCGGCGGTGCCGTGGTCCGCGATGTAGCGCACCACGTTGCCGTGGAAGTTGGCGTCCCACCCCTGCGGAATGCCCTGCAGGTTGCCGGTGGCGTAGTACATGAGGGCGATGCCGATGACGCACGCGGCCGCGGTGGCCGCGAGGACGACGACCCCCTTCCATCCCGGCCACCGGCCCGGCAGGTCGGCGTCGGTGGTGGGTTCGTCGACGGTACCCATGCGCCGGCGCACCAGCGCGGTGACGACGCGCACGATGGCGGCCAGGGCGATCGCGACGACAGTGGCGATGACGACCGCGCTGACCGACCACCGCCAGTCGAAGAACGTGCAGATAGTGCCGGCCGCCACGACCACGCCGAAGGACACCAACGGCGCCGCGGCGGCCGCCGTCCATCCGCGCAGGCCGGCGACCAGTGCGACAGCAAGACCGGGCAGGGCCGTCATGGCCAGGTACAGCGCGAGGACCGCTGCTTCGCTCATCAGTTTCCTGTCGCCTTTTCGACGCGCCGAACCACATCAGGACCGCAACATGGTAGCCGCCGATACTTCGCCCACCCCATCGACCGCGTCCCCCCGGGGGCGCCGAGGTGGTGCTACAGGATCTTGACGGCGACCTGTTCGCCCCTGGCGTTGTAGGCGATGTACTCGTACTTGAGGCCGGTGCGCTCGATGAACTCCAGGAACGCCTTGTGCTCGTGGTGCTGCCAGCCGGGGTAGTTGAAGTACTCGTCGAACAACAGCACGGTGCCCGATTCGATTCGGTCACCCAATTCGGTGAATACGGTGACGGTCGAGCTGTAGAGATCGGCATCGAGGTGCAGGAAAGCGGCGCGCTCTGTGTTGTTGGCCGCGAACTTCGGCACGGTGTCGGAGAACCACCCGACGTGCAACTCGGCGTCGCCGACCGGCGGCAGGTTCTGCACGGCGAACTTGCTCTGCGGGTGCGAGTACCGCCAGTCCTCCGGCAGCCCCTCGAACGAGTCGAAGCCGTGGGCGCCGGGGCGACGTGCCGAGATCGCGCGCAGGGTGGCGCCGGAGTAGACGCCGAACTCGGCCACCAGGCCGGTCTCCGGCGCGAGGTCGAGCGAGTACTGCAGCACGGCGGCCGGCGTCTTGAACGGCTTCGCGAGCGGCATCGAGTCGGAGACGAACGCGGCGCTGCTCTGGAAGGCGTGGCTGCGCGCCGCCTTCGTCAGGTCGCGCCGCACGTTGAGCACGCGCAGGATCGAGTGTTTCACCGGCAGTGGAACGGCGGCACGAAGACTCTCCATGGCCGACTTCTGAAGCATGTGCGCCTCCCGGTTACGAATGTGATCGACTTGACGCGCTCATGGAGCGACGATGAGCAAGAGTAGATGCTTGCGGGAACGGCCCCGCCGGTGGTACGGGCCAGGTCATGAATCACGCTCTATCCGATAGATCACCGCGTCGTCGTTGCGATAGACCTCGTCCAGGAACGGTTGCCCGCCGAGGTTCCACAGGCCGGTCTCGCGGTAGGCGTTCTCCCGCACGAACCCGCTGCCGACGAGGACGTACCGCACGTTCAGCCGGTCGACCGCCGCCCGCACCGACGGGTCGGTCCGGTATCGGGTGAACCGCTCGCCGAGCAGCCGCGCGTCGGCGCTCACCCCGTCGGAGACGAAGTGGCCGGCGACCGGCTCTGCGCCGGCGATCGCGTACATCCAGCCGGTGCCGTCGCCGCGGTCGTTCATGGTGCGCTCGCCCGGCCGGACCAGGGTGCCCAGCTCGCGCATCGCCTCCACCTCGCCACGGGTCACGGTGCCGCGCTCGTCGTGCTGGTAGCCGCGGGCGATCTTGGTGGCGTTGACGTTGGCGTACAGGCCGTCGCTGAGCACGGCGAGGACGGCGAGGACCAGCACGGACATGACCAGCGACAGCCGCAGGCCGAGCCGGATCCGGTGCCTGCTGGCCTGGGCGACGAGCGAGGCCAGCCAGTGCTGCACCACGGCGAGGCCGTGCCCGGCGATGACGCACAGCGGCACGGTGGCCAGGGCGATCAGCCGGTACTGGTCGTTCCACCACGGGCTGGTCAGCCGGATCACCCAGATGTTGTCGTAGGACGCGGCCGCGACGAACAGCCCACCGAACAGCGCGGCGCACCCGACCAGCCACCGCAGCCGGCCGAGCCGGCGGAACGTGAGCAGCCCCACCCACAGCGGCACGGCCAGCGACAGCTGCGGACCGCCGAGGTCGTGCTGGAACACCAGCAGGCTGCCGACCGAGCGGCTCACCGGGTAGGTGGCGGGCCAGTCGAACGTGAGGGTCTCGCCGGCGCTGGCCAGCGCGCCCAGCAGCAGCGGCGCGCCGAGCACCGCCCCGATCGCCGCCGGCGCCGCGAGCCGCAGCAGGTCGGGCCCGATCGGGGTGGCCCGCCGCCACCAGCGCTGCGCCAGCAGCGGCACCGCGAACATCACCGCGCCGAACAGGGTGCTGGGGTGCAGGGCGAGCAGACCGACCGCGATGGCGGCGAGCACGGCGGCCGAGTCGACGGTCGGCCGGTGCAGGTGCCGGTCCAGGACGATGATCAGCAGCGGGGTGGCGACCAGGCCGACGGTGAACGGGAGCAGCGGGCCGCGCCACAGGTTGTCGAACACCACGCTGGTGGCGGCCAGGGCGATCACGGCGGCGTACCCCGCCGTGACGGCCCGGCCGCCGAACCGGCGGACCAGCGCGACCAGCGACAGTGCGAGCATCCCCGGCATGAGCGCGCTGAGGACGTTGAGCACCACGGGGATCGGCGCGCCGGTGAGCTCGTACACCACCGAACCGAGCAGGTGGTACGCGTTGGGGTAGAAGACGGGGTCGGCGGCGTACCAGTTGACCGTGGTCATGCCGTACAGCCCGCCGTCGCCGGTGTCGGCGAGGTAGCGGATGCCGTTGGCGTGCAGCATCGCGTCCCAGTCCTGCGGCACGGTCGACAGGTCGCCCATGCCGCCCGCGACGACCGCGAACCCGGTCACCGCGACGCCGGTGACCACGACGCCGAGGGCCGCGGTGGCCAGCGGCGACCACAACCGGCGGTCGGCCTCGTCGTCCGACGGTGGCTCCGTGGCACGTCGGGCGGCCAGGCGTCGCACCACCCACGCCACCCCGGCGACGACCGCGACCGCGACACCCGCGGTCAGCGGCGACCAGCTCACGCCCACCGCGCCCGACAGCGGACCGGAGAGTCCGACGACGAAGTAGGTGAGCACCGGCGCGGCCGCGGCCAGCACCCAACCGCGCAACCCGAGGAAGGCGCCGATCACGCCGCCCGGCAGCCACAGCACCAGCAGGTAGACGGCGAGCACCACGACGATCAGTGCGGTGTCGTCCGTCGTGGGGACCAGACCTTCGTTCGGCACGTACTCCACCAGCGACTATGGATCTCGGACGACGCCCCCTGCCGCGGAAGCGTAGCCGCCGCCCCTGGCGGGCCCCCGGGGCGGTTCGAGCCGGTGGATCATCCTGGGCGTCAGTACCGGTGGTCGGTGGCCCGGCCGGTGGCGTTGTTCCACAGGATGTAGCCGCGCTGGAAGTTGGTCCGGGCGCCACCGGGGACGGACAGCTCGTCGCTGGTGGGGTAGCCGAGGTAGGACCGTTCCGACCCGAGCGCCTGCCAGTGCGCGCGGATGCCGCCGTGCACCTCGTGCGCGCCGGTGGCGGCCGTCCAGTAGATCGACCACCCGCGGGAGAAGTGGTTGAAGCGGCCGAGCCCGTCGGCGGTGCCCAGCTCGTCCGTCGTGGGGTAGCCGACCCTGGGGTAGCCGCCCTGCTGGTCCCACGTCGCCTTGATGCCGCCGTGCATCTCGTGCGCGCCGCCGGCCGCTGTCCAGAAGATGCTCGCGCCCCTGGAGTAGTGCTGGTACCGGACGTCCTCCGGCATCCAGATGCTCTCCGGCGTGGCCGGGTAGCCGAGGCCGGCGTACGCGCCGTACTGCCGCCACTTGGCGCCGATGCCGCCGCCGACCGCGTGCGCCCCGGTGGCCGCCGTCCAGTACACCGACCAGCCGCTGTCGAAGTCGTTGTACCGCCCGATCCCGTCCGGGGTGCCGAGCTCGTCGGTGGTCGCCCAGCCGATGACCCCCACGTTCGCGATGGCGCCGTGTACCTCGTGGGTGCCGGTCGCCGGGCTCCAGAACAGCTTGCCGTTGCTGTACCTCGCCCACCGTCGCAGGAAGTCACCGCTGCCGCTGGGCGACTCCGCCTGGGTCTCCGGCCCGAGCAGCGACCGCAGCCCGGCGTCGCCGTTGTACCTGGCCTCGATCGGCGTGAGGTAGTCCGAGAGCAGGTTCACGTTCGACTCGCCCATGACGAACGACCGGGTGCGCGAGGTGCTGCCGTCGGACCACCGCTGGAACGGCGCGGCCCCGCCGAGGGCGGTCGCCGCCGCCTCGACGGTGACCGGTATGCCGACCTGGAGGTGGACCTGCTGCTCGGGGAGGTCGCTGCCGTTGAGGCGGAAGCCACCGTCGTGGTAGCTGGACAGGTCGAGGGTGCTGCGCAGCGGGTCCACCGAGAATTGGCTCGACGCCGTGATGCCGGCGGCGCCGGTTGCCGTGACTCTGACATAGACGCCGACGTAGGTTCCCCCTGGCATCAGGGCAGGCACCGTCGGAAAGACGTGGGCGAGGTCCGCGCCCCGCGCCACGTCGTAGTAGTAGGGACATCCCGCGCACTGCTGCTGGTATTCGATCTCCCAGCGGAGGTCGACCGGACCGCCCCCCGGGTCGGTGGCCGCGGCGGACGCCCGGATGGTCTCGCCGAACCGGTACCGGGTGCCGTCCGGCGGCGGCGTCACCGTCAGCTGCGGCGCCTGGCCGGCCAGGTTCACGACCCTGCTCACCGTGTAGGTCTCGGCGTCGCCGGGGAAGCGGGCGGACATGGTCACCGTGACGGGCGCCTGGCCGGCCGGGAAGGTGTGCCAGACGAACTCGCCGGTGTCGGTGTCGTCGCCGAAGTCCCAGGTCACGTCCTCGACCACCATGTGGGGCTGCGCCCAGAAGCCCAGGGTCCTCGGGGTCGAGGTGGACGGGAAGGCTTCGAAGAACAGCAGGTCCTCCGGCTCGGCCGCCACGGCCGATGCCACGGCGGGCGCGATGCCCCCCGGTGCCGCGCCGGCCGGGGTCGCCCCGATCGGCACGGCCAGCGCCGCGATGGTTGTCGTGACAGTGATCGCACGAACGAGAGCGCGCATCGAACCCCCTCGATAGCCGCTGGTGATCAACCGCGTGGCGTTATCACCCAATTGCAGAAAGTATGCCGTCCGACAGGCGCGTTCTGCTACACCCTGTGTGCCCGGCTAACCTGACCGCCGTGAGCTTCGATGACGTGGATCTGGTGGTCGTGGGTAGTGGGTTCTTCGGTCTTACGGTGGCCGAACGGGTGGCGACCCAGCTGGGCAAGCGGGTCGTGGTGCTCGATCGCCGCCATCACATCGGCGGCAACGCCTACAGCGCGCCCGAGCCGGAGACCGGCATCGAGGTGCACGTGTACGGCGCGCACCTGTTCCACACCTCCAACAAGCGGGTCTGGGAGTACGTCAACCAGTTCACCTCCTTCACCAACTACCAGCACCGCGTGTTCGCCAAGTACCAGGGCCAGGTCTACGCGTTCCCGATGAACCTGGCGTTGATCAACCAGTTCTTCGGGAAGTCCTTCACCCCGGACGAGGCGCGGGCGCTCATCGCAGAGCAGTCGGCGGAGATCGACACCGCCGACGCGCAGAACCTGGAGGAGAAGGGCATCTCCCTCATCGGGCGGCCGCTGTACGAGGCATTCGTCCGCGGGTACACGGCGAAGCAGTGGCAGACCGATCCCAAGGAACTCGGCGCCGCGATCATCAGCCGGCTGCCGGTGCGCTACGACTTCAACAACCGGTACTTCAACGACGCCTACGAGGGCCTGCCGATCGACGGATACACCGCGTGGCTGGAGCGGATGGCCGACCACCCCAACATCGAGGTGCGGCTGGAGACCGACTACTTCGACGTGCGCAACGACATCCCGGCCGGCACGCCGACGGTCTACACCGGCCCGATCGACCGGTACTTCGACTACGCGGCCGGTGAGCTGGGCTGGCGCACCCTCGACTTCGAGACCGAGGTCGTGGCCACCGGAGATTTTCAGGGCACCTCGGTCATGAACTACAACGACGAGGACGTGCCCTTCACCCGGATCCACGAGTTCCGGCACTTCCACCCGGAGCGGGACTACCCCAGGGACAAGACGGTGATCGTCCGCGAGTACTCGCGGTTCGCCAAGAGTGGCGACGAGCCGTACTACCCGATCAACACCCAGGACGACCGCGCCAAGCTGGAGCAGTACCGGGAGCTGGCCCGTCGGGAGTCCGCCGAGCGCAACCTGCTGTTCGGCGGCCGCCTCGGCACCTACAAGTACCTCGACATGCACATGGCCATCGGCTCCGCCCTGTCCATGTACGACAACAAGATCGCCCCGTATTTCACCGAGGGCCGTTCGCTCGACGGTTCGTTGGAGGACTGAGATCCAGATGGCAAGCAAGGCACCGGTCAGACCAACCGAGGCGCCGGTCGTGACCAACGGCGCGGGCACCGCACCGCTGGCGGTCGCCGGTACCGGCGACCGCGGGCCGGGCGGACGGCTCGTCGCCCAGCGGGTCCTCTTCGCCGGGCCGTCGCCGCTCGTGCCGGACGAGATGTACGCGCACGTGCCGTCCGGCGTCGCTGTCCGGACCCGGCACTCCGTCACCGTCGAGCCGCACGGGTCGGTCAGCACCAACACCTACTTCGGCCGCTTCCCGGCCAGCTACTGGCAGCGGTGGACCCAGGTCACCGAGGTGCGGCTGGAGGCCGAGCTCACCGGCTCAGGGCAGGTGTCCGTCGTCGCGTCCGACGTCGAGGGTGACACCAGGGTGGTGGCCACCGAGTCGGTGTCCGGCGCGGCGTCCACCATGGTCGAGCTGGTGGCGCCGATCGACCGCTTCGTCGACGGCGGCGCCCTGTGGCTGCAGGTCCGCACCGATGGCGAACCGCTCACCGTGCGGCGGGTCCGCTGGACCGTGCAGCCGCCGGAGTCGGTGCGGCCGACCGCGGTCGTCATCTGCACCTACAACCGCGCCGACGACTGCGTCAACACGATGGCCGCGATGGTCGGCGACCCGGACGCCATGGAGATGATCGACACCCTGTACGTGGTGGACCAGGGCACCGACCTCGTCGAGTCGCGGCCACGGTTCGCCGAGCTGAGCGCGGCCCTCGGCGACAAGCTGCACTACCTGCGGCAGGACAACCTCGGCGGCGCGGGCGGCTTCACCCGCGGGATGTACGAGGCCACCGGCCGCCCGGACAGCGCCGAGCACGCCAACGTCCTGTTCATGGACGACGACGTGCTGTGCGAGCCGGACATCGTGGTGCGGCTCACCGCCTTCGCCAACCGCACCACGTCGCCGGTGATCGTCGGCGGCCAGATGCTCTACCTGCTGCACCCCGACCAGTTGCACGTCGGCGCCGAGTACGCCGACCTGCCGACCCTCACCGCGGGCCTCCCGGTGCCGAACGCCCTGCAGGCCACCGACGTCACCAGGACCCACCAGGAGATCCGGGTCGACGCCGGCTACAACGGCTGGTGGTCGTGCCTCATCCCGTCGGAGATCATCGCCGAGGTCGGCTACCCGATGCCGATGTTCTTCCAGTGGGACGACATCGAGTACGGCTTCCGGGCGCGGGCCGCCGGCCACGCCACCGTCACCCTCCCCGGCGCCGGCGTGTGGCACGCGGACTTCCACTGGAAGGACTGGGACGAGTGGCACCGCTACTTCAACCTGCGTAACTCGCTGATCACCGCGGCGCTGCACAGCTCGTTCGACACCAGATG
>Ga0190272_10000763_pt1 | contig 15885 bp, 11 predicted proteins | sample Popmic504T_FD_133746 | JGI IMG/M metagenome (GOLD analysis project Ga0190272, IMG submission 133746) | Populus adjacent soil microbial communities from riparian zone of Shoshone River, Wyoming, USA - 504 T | ecosystem: Environmental > Terrestrial > Soil > Riparian zone | place: USA: Wyoming... | reverse complement strand
TGGGCTGCTCGGGGTTTGTTGGGTGGTGTGGTTCGGATGCGATGCCTGCGGCACTGCGGGAGTGGACCTGGTGGTGATGCCGGAGTTGTCCAGCCTCACCGCCGTCCTGGCGGCCCGATTCCCCGACCTGGGCCAGCAAGTCTGGGGCCACCCCTGCCACCCGACCGACCGGTCACCGTCGAATGCCATGGCCCCTCCTAAACCTGCATCGTGACTGTCAGGACTCGCTACTGTCACGGGCCGGCCGGCGCTCTTCGGCTCTGCTGAAAAGCGACCTTGCCGGAGCCCCGCGTGATCACCGGCGTTGATGCTTACGGTAATTCCTATCGTTGCAACAACCGTGGCCGGGTTGGCTCGCATGACGAGCGCCCGGCTGAGCTGCGGTGGGTGTAGCGTGCCCAAAACTCAACCACGAGCGGGTGATCAGCCAAAAGGGGAGCAACATAGTGTCCGAGGAGCCGAGGTCGGTACTCGCGCTGCGGATAGTGCTGTCGCTGTGCGCAGCCGTCGGGGCGTACTTCTCAGTGTCCATGCTCGTCGGGGCCGTCAAGCCGGCTCCGCTGGTAGGTCCGACACTGGCCTGGATCCTACTCTGCCTGTGGGCCGCGGTATTGCTTGTGTTGATCGTCAGGCCGTTCAACGTTGCCGTCATGAAGCTGCTCGGAGCACGGACGCCGCGGCCGGAGGAACGACGAATCCTCGACCGGACCTGGCGTGACGTGCTGGACCAGGTGGACGTACCGAGCAGTCGCTTTACGCTGCTGGTGGTTGATGCCGGTCGCGCCAACGCCTGGCTCCATTGCGATCTTGGGCCATATGTCGTCGCAATCGACGAGGCGGTGATCGAGCACCTGGACTATGCCGAGACAGCGGCGATCCTCCTCCAGCGGCTGGCTCGCCAGAAGGCGCACCTGGCATTGCTGGTAGGTGTCTGCCTCTGGGCGACGGCGCCCTTGCTCATGATCCTCGCGCTGGGCGTAATGGCGTTCCGCGCTGCCCGTGGAATAAGCAGGACCTTGCCCTCGGCCGGATCCCAAGCCGCGGTCGGACTGATCTTCTACACCATCGGACTCGTCTGCGTCCTCGGGCTGCTGGCCCTCAATGTCACATTGGCGGTCGTGACCCTGTCCGCGCTGCTCATTTCCCTCGTCGCCACCTGGCTGGCCCGGCGGGCGGAGCTGGCGGCCGACCTGGTCGCCGCCCACTGGGGCCGCGGCCGAACCCTGCGCCGCGCCCTGGCCCGGCTCGACGGGCTGAGCGGACCCCCGGCAGCCAGAACTCTTCGCGGCCGGGTCGCCGGCCAGTTCTCGACACACATCCCCACACGCAAACGCGTCGCGCATCTCGCCAATGCCGATCTGGACAATCCGCAGCTCCAGGCCGACCCCGGCAACTACAACCCCTAATGGGAGGTGCCGGGTTGGTTGTTGCAGACTCCGGTGCCTGGTAGCCGCTGGTGGGTGAGTACTCCCACCCCCTGGACTGTTGTTGAGTCCTTGGGTCAGAACGTGCCCTCGCTGGTGGTCGGGAGACGGATGGCTGATGGGGTGTCGTGCCTGCTGGTTTCGGTGTGAGCACTGGTCCATTAGGGCGCTGGGTCTTCCGCGGGCTGCTGATGTTCGGGTGTGAGCAGAGCGGAGGTTGTGGTGTTGTTCGTCGGCGACGACTGGGCCGAAGATCATCACGATGTGGAGGTACAGGACGAGCATGGTCGGGCGATGCGCACGGCCCGACTGGCCGAGGGGTGTGGACGGGATGGCCCGTTTCCACGAGCTGGTCGCCACGTGGCTGCCGGAGGATGCTGATCCCTCGCAGGTGTTGGTATGTATCGAGACCGATCGTGGGCCGTGGGTGCGGGCACTGGTCGCGGCCGGCTATCGGGTGTTCGGGGTGAACCCCAAACAGGCGGCCCGGCACCGGGTGCTGCTGTCGCTGTCGGGGGCCAAGAGCGACAAGGCCGACGCGCACACCCTGGCCGACATGGTCCGCACCCGTCGCCACCAGCTGCGTCAGGTCGCCGCCGACACCGACATCGCCGAGGCGGTCAAGGTGGTGGCCCGCTACCTGGCCAGCGGATCGAACTTCCTGCGCAGGTCCGTGACCGCTGTTCCCCCGGCAGGAACCCAGGCAAGCGGTGCGTAGTGGTGGTAGACGCCGTCAGGCTCGACGAGCAGCGGCCGGCTCCGCTCGTCCCGCGGCCACTCGACGTCGCCGGTGAGGGTTCGCGCCGCGAAGGTCCAGTAGTCGCCGTTGTGGTACGTGCCGCCGTCAGCGAACCACACCTGAACACCGTCTTCCATGGCGAGCCAGCGGCCCTCGGCGATCGGCAGTGCGCCGTCGACCAGCCTGGGCGCACCCCTGCCACTCGGAGCCCGATGGTCCCAACGCCGCAGGAAGGGGTGCCGGGCGATCATCGGCTCGACCTCACCGGACAACTCGATCCTCAGCCGTTCCGTGTCGATGTCCATGACCTGCAACAGCGGCGCCACCGCTCGGCGAGCCTCCAGCGCGTCGTCAACGACCTCCACCCAGTCACCGATGTCGAGGTCGAGCTTGCCGTCGCGGCCCCTACCGGTCAGCGTCACCCACGCCCCCGAGGCGGCGGAGATGCCGAAGATCACCGACCCGTTTTCCCGCGACCACTTGAACGTCGGCCTTTCACCGTCGGCGTGCACCTCGACGCGGTAGAGCTGGTTCTCCGGCCCGCGGTACCGGGCGTCGGGTGCGACCAGGCAAGGATTGTCATCGGCATTGGTCGGCCGTTCGGTCCGCGCGGCCAGCCGGCCGGTCGACCGGCGCGACTCGACCCAGTCGTGGAACGCGCTCGCCAGCTGCTCCCTGCTCGGATCGCGGCCGAGATCCAGTTTCAGTGGCAGGACCTGCCACGTCACCTTGACGCGTGCGGTCGTGTCCGGCAGCGCTGTGCCGAGCGCGGACTCCGTGATCTTCGGATCCCGCACCGAGGTCACCAGCTGCTCGGACACCTTCAGGTAGGCGAGGAAGCCACCATCGGGCAGCAGGTCGTCGGTGGTCGGGTCGCGGAAGGCATCAGGTTGGTCCCAGTAGGTCCAGCCGGCCGGGGTGTCGGCCGTGTCGGCTGGTTCACCGGTTTCCTCTGGCACGGGCGTGGCGGCCGCCGGTCGGTCGGCGTCGACCGGTATCCCGTGCACGTAGTAGTGGCCGGCGGAGATCCGCAGGTCGGCGGGACCCTGCCCTTTCGGCACGAACTCGATACCGAAACCCAGCCGCCCTGACGGGCCGCCGTGCTCGCCGATGAGGTCGGCCGCCGTGGTGCGGGCGGTGTGCAGCTGGATGAGCACCTGCTCGTTGGCGTCGGCGTCCAGCTGCACCATGCCCTGTTGGGCCAGCACGGCCGAGTACCGCTGGGCCGGCCGGAATGTCAGGCGGGACAGATCAGCCTGCATGAACCTCACCCTTCACGAGACGTAGACGATTCCGGCGTCCATGCCGGCGGGTAGGAACTCCTCCAGCCGTGCCAGCAGGTTGTCCTCCCGCTGTGGCTGGAACAGGTCGTGGAACGCGCCGAGCTCGGAGCCGTCCTCGGCTCCCCTGGCGATCTCCTGCGCACCGGCGGTGGCGAGCTGGCCATAGGCCGCCGTGCCGTACCGGGTGCTGGTGAAACGGGGCCGCACCCGCCGCTGCTCCAGCTGCCGCAGCACGGGCAGCTCGGCTGTGTCGAGCTCGCCGAGCTCGACACGGTCGCGCAGTGCGGCGTGCACCGTGTCCGGCTGGCACCGGTACCGCCGTGGCGTGCGGGAACCCGCTGGTACGTAACAGAAGCGCACGCATCCGATGCCACGCCGGGCGACGTGCACCCGGCCGTCGAAGATGCTGTTCTCGGCGATGCGGATGGCGTGCGTGTGCACCTCGCCGATCACGGTGCTGCGATGGATCGACAGCACCGCGTGGGCGTGCCGGCAGTCCGGCGCGGCCAACGCCTCCCGATCCGGCCCGGTGGCGTCCAGGATGCTGTCGGCGATGTGGATGGCCAGCGGGTCGGTGGCGACTTCGTCGCCGATCACGAGGATCGTGCCGAGGATGCTGCGCTCTACCTGCACGCACGCCGTGGTGTCCGCCAGCACCAGGCTGGGCTCCTCCGGCTGCGCCGGCCGGCAGTCCGGCTCCAGCGACCACCCCGGCACGAGCGTGCAGTGCCGGAGGACGAGCTGGCCCATCGGGCCGCTGACGTGCACACCGCGCCCGGTGACGAGCAGGCCGTCGAGCACCAGCCGCGGCGGGCGCGGGCGGCCGCAGTCGTCGGGCTCCTCGCCGTCGCAGGCCTGCACGATCAACGCGTCCGGCCGGTTGCTGTACCAGTCGAGCAGCCGGATCACCGGCCTGGTGCCGGCCGCGGCGCGGACCTCCAGCCGGTCGCCCTGGTCGAGGACGATCTCGATCTGCTCCTGGTACGCGCCGCTGTCGGTGATCTCGATGACGGCGCTCGGCCCGGTGGCGCCGGCCTGTTTGTCCTCGCGCCACCGCAGGTACGCCGCCATGATCCCCTTGTGGTCCTCGCCGGGTCCGACGCGGTAGATCGGCACACCGCCACGCGCCGTCGGCAGCCGCGGGTACTCGCCGCCGCCGGTGTCGTCGCTGAACGCGTGGTGGTAGCTGACCCACACGCCCCGCTTCGGTGCGGAGCGGGCACCGAAGGCGATCCGTCCCAGCACCGGGTCGACAGCGACCTGACCGCGCGATGGGCGATACGCCCACCTGGACAGGTCCGCGACGACGATGTCCGACAGCGGCACCGGCAGGTTCGCGCCGTCGCGCCAGATCTGGAAGCTCTTGCCGGGTCCGTAGTGGTCGGCCAGCCGGTCGGCCAGTGCCCTGCGGCGGATGAAGCCGGGCACGTTGTCCACCGTGGCGATGTGCGTGGGCGACGGCTCCGGCACCGGTTTGGCGACCAGCGGAAGGTCGTTGCCCAGTATGGAGAACGTGAACAGGTTGCGCGCCCGGTCGATGCAGTAGGCAGGCGCCCTGGTGATCGAGTGCGGCTTCAGACGCCAGGCGAACAGGCCGACGGCCGGCGGGCCGTGACGCCCCGGCCGGCGCCGCGAACTGATCCGGGCGGCCGCCGCGGTGTGCGCGGTCTCGTCGAACGGCGAGCCGAGCAGGTCCAGCTCCGCACCCCGGCGGACGTCGACCAGCCGCGCGGTGGACACGGCGAGCCGGCTGGTCACGGCCGGCTGCCGGGCCGGGAAGAGCCGGACCGGTTGGGCGACGGCCAGCAGCGGCAGGAACTCGACGGCGCGAGCCGGCCAGCCGGCGACGGTGCGCGCGACGTTCTCCAGCAACGGCAGGGTTCCCTTGCGCCGCCGGGTGGTGACCGTCGCCGCGACGTCCGCGCGTGGCGCCAGCCGCGCGGCCAAGGCCGGCGAGGTCGCGACGGCCTCCTCGTAGCCGCGCAGCGTGCGGTAGCCGACCAGGTCACCGATATAGGGCACGGCCCAGTCGGCGCACGTCTCGACGAACCAGTCGTCATACAGCTGTTCGATGTCGGACTCGACGAGATCGACCTGCTCGGCGATGACCCCGAGCAGGGCTCGCAGCGCGGCACCGTCGCGGCGGCGATGATGCTGCGGCAGCAGCTCGAAGAGGCGGTCTGGACTGCGGCTCACGGCCGGACCTCCTTGAGGATCAACGTGTCCGGTACCACCGGCGACAGCAGTGCGAGCTGGGCGGGCCGGACGCCGCGGAAGACGACCACCGAACGGCCTGCCTCGAGTGGGTCGGCGGTCCTGATGTCCGGGTTGAGCCGGAGCAGCTCGCTGACCGTGATGCCGTGTTTGGCCGCGACCGCGGTCAACGTGTCGCTCGGCGCCCGCACCAGGTAGCGGGTCTCGTCGAACGTGGCGAAACGGGCGGGGACAACGGCTTGTGGCTCGCTGAGCGCGCCGGCGAGCTCGTCGAGCTGCACCGGCGTGATGCTGCCGGCGACACCAGCGAATACGTCGACGTCCACGTGGTCGACACCCGGCACGGCCTGCGCGGTCGCCAGCACCTCGCCCAGGTAGGCGGGCTGCCCGAGCTCCCGGTTCCGGAAACCGAGGCGGTGAAGCAGTGCAGCGCGCACCGCGGGTTCCACGATCTCCCATTCGTGATCGGGGTGCACCCGGATGTTCGCCGAGATCACCAGCAGCACCGGCTCGCGCACCGCGACCTCCACGGGCAACCCGGTGTCGCCGTGCGCGGCAAGCGCGGCGCGCAGCGTGGTCACGATGTCGGAGTCGTCCTGCAACGCGATGTCGTCCACGCCGGCGACCGTGAGGTGCACGATCTGCCTACCGCCGTTGGACAGTCGCCGCGCGCTGGCCCGGCCGATGCCGGCCCGCGCCCGTGCGAAGTCCTCGTGGTCCGGCACGGACACCAGCCGGTCGAACGCGGTGACGCGCAGCGGGATGTTGCGGCGCGACAGGCTCGCGTCGTCCCGGTTGGCGCCGCCGTTCGCGGGCAGGTGGTTGTTGACCCCCGACACACCCAGTGGCCGGGTGGTCAGCTGGGTGATCCGGCCAGCGGCGACATTGCCCGCCTTGCCGAGGCCGACCCGGTAGCGGGCGCGGACGTTCTCGACGCCCGTCGGCAGCCGAGCGCCGCGCACACCGTCACCGAAGATCACCTCGAGCGAGTCGGCCGCACCGGGCCGCGTCACGTAGACCTGCTCAGCCGGGCCTCGACCGGCGAAGCTGTCCACCTCGTGCCACCGGATCCCGTCGACCCGGATCTCCAGCGTGCTCGCCGCCCCGAGCGGGCTGTCGGACGCGAGCCACGTCAGCGGTCCTTGGCGCAGCGGGAAGGTCTGGTTGGCCTTGCCCTCGTCGCCGCTGCCGATCGGCTCGTCCCGGCCGGCGCCCTGCGTCGCACGGACCACATTGGCATGGAGGTGGACGGTCTCGCGCCGGTACTGGAACGCCAGCGGCGTGGCGAGCACGAGCGTGCTGTGCACGTGGTCGCCCGGCCGGTCCTTGCTGACGCCCTGCTGGACGCCGGCGATCATGGCGAGCTCGATGCCCGGAACACCGGCCGGTTCGCCGGGGATGTCCGTGCGGTCGCCGGTCACGATCACCCAGCGTCCTGGCGCAAGCCCCTCGTAGAGCTCGGCGAGCTCGATCCGGTCGCCGGACACGTCCTCCGTGATCGGCTCGTCCGCCAGCGCGAGCGGGTCACCACGCAGGTAGATCGTCGTGTCGCGCAGGTGCGACAGCCTGGTGTCGCCTTCGTCGATCCACGGCCGGTCGAGCACCAGCTCGGTGACCTTGCCGCTGATCCCGAAAGCCTGCTTGGCGATCGTGCGAACGTCCTTCACCCGTGCGGTCACCAGGCTCAGGGACGTTTCGCCGGGCAACTTGATCTTCGCCGGTCGTTCGACGACGACCCAGCTGCCGACCCCGATCCCCTCGTACACCGCGTCGAGCGTCAGCACGTTCGCCGGGATGCGCGCGCTGGTCGTGAAATCGATCTCCAGGTACGGCAGCTTGCCGCCCGCCGCGAGAACCCGCCGGAAGGTCGCGGTGGTCCACCGCTTCGTCTCCTCGTCGTAGCGGTACCTGGTGGCTGCCCCGGTCGGCCCGAGCTCGAGCGGAACGTTCTGGACCCACGCGTCGGGCAGGTCGACGGTCACCGTGTCCGCGGGCAGGGTCACCTTCGACACGGTGAACTCGTAGTCGGGCAGGTGCTCCTTGAACTCGAAACTCGCCGTGCCCCCAGCGGTCCGTGAATAGGTGACCTTGCCGGGCCCGAAGTCGATCGTCTCGGCGTCGCCGAGGTCGTCGATGTCCTCGAGCCACGCGTTGGCGTCGAGTTCGAACACCAGCCTCGCGCTGGTCGGGGTGTCCTTCGGTTCGTTCGCAGCGCCGTCGTAGTTGATCGTGACCCCCAGCCGTTGCGGGGCCTCCAGCTCCCATTCCCGTGGCGGGCCGTCCTGCGTCGTGCGCAACGGTGCGGTCGCGCCGAACGGGGTCGCCACCGCGCGCATGGCGAGGAGTTCCTGCAGCGCGAGCGGGGCGGTCAGGTCGACCTGGCGCCACGCCGTGTAGAGCCCGTCCTCGATTCGCGGGTCGAGCGCGGCCAGCAGCCGTGCGGCCAGGTCGGAACCCGGTGCGTAGAGCGTGCTGACATCCCTGCGCAGCTGCCGCGAACCGGCTGGCGAACGCGACGGTGGCGTGCGTAGCGCGCCGAGCAGGGCGCCGAGCCCCAGCACGGCCGGACTGGTCGGTCTCGCGGGCGGCGCCGGCGGTGCCGCGCCCAGCGCGAGAGCCTCGTACAGCGCTGGCTCTGTCGGCTGTGGCGGCTCCAGCTGGCGTGCCTTCTGGTGCCACTCGGCCAGCGTGGCGTGCCACGTCTGCAACCACGCCTTGACGTGGATGTAGTGCTCTGCCAGGGCCAGTGCCTCGTCCAGGCGCTCCAGCGCAACGGCGATGCGGTCGGCGAACTCGGTCGGGGTCGTCAGCTCGCCGGGCTCCTCGGGCTTCGGCGGGTCCTCGTTCTTCCCGGCCGCCGCTCGCAGCGGCCTCAGTACCCCGTCGACGAAGCGCTGCAGGATGATGCTTCGCTGCACCACCTCCGGCGGATCCGCGAAGAGCGTGTCGAGTGCGGTCCTCAGTGTTGTACGCAGGGTCTTCAGGTCGTCGAGCGCGAGCGCCGGCTTGCCGATCACCGTGAGGTTCTTGTCCCGGTCGATCTCGACGCTCGACACGATCTCCAGCCGCTGCCGGTCGGCCTCGCTGCCGAATACGTAGAGCAGCCGGTCCCCGGGCTTCAGGTTGGTCGCGACACCCTGGACCTGGGTGAGCCTGCGCTTGTCCAGGTCCTTCTTGGTCAGCTGGTAGGGCCTGCGCCGGCGCACCAGCAGGTCGTTCCAGGAGTGGCGCGCCACCAGGTCTTCCATGCTCTCGAAAGCCTGCGGTTGCTCGCCGGGGCCAGGCACGCTCTGTGCCCGCGAGCCGAGCGGAATCCTCGCCTCCAGGTCCTTGCCCGGCCGCGGGTCGGAGTCGACCGTGTAGGCGAGGTAGGTGCCGGCGGACACACCTGGGCGCGGCAGGTGCCCGACCAGGCGGCCCAGCAGCGCGAGCGAACCCTCCTCGGTGGCGGTCCGCAGATAGCCCTCGTTGGCGATGCGCCCGGTGTAGAAGGTGAGCAGGTCGGCGAGCAGCGCGGCGACGTCCAGCAGCCCGATCGCCGGGTCGTCGACCGTCCGCACGGTGAGCGAACCCAGCGCCGGGTAGGCGGGGCCGGACAGCCGGGCGAGCATCGTCGCGAGAAACTCCGCGTGCGTGCCGACCCGGTGCTCGACGGCGCTGTGTGCCGGTGGGTTGAACACCTCCACCGGGGTCTGCACGGAAATGCCCGTGCAGCAGTCGGAACAACGGCAGGTACTCAACGCCCACCTCCCAGCACGATGGCCAGCCGGCCGTCCTCGGGACGGTCTGGGTCGTTGTCCAGCTGCGCGATCTCCAGCGGCCCCAACGCAAGCAGCCCGGCTTCCAGCTCGCCGCCGTCCTGGCCGAACTGCCTGCGCAGTACCGTCACCCGCGCGGTGACCACGCCGGGCAACGCGGCTGCGACGGCCACCAGCCTGCTGACTCGGACCGGCTCGCCGAACGTGAGCGCGTCGGGGTGGAAGAAGCCGCGGTTGCCGAGCGCGTTCTTCAGCGCGGCGAGCACGTGACCTCGCTGGTAGCCATCGGCCACGCAGGCCACGAGCTCGATCTCCAGCGGCACGAGCACCGCCGGCCCGACGGTGACCTGGTGCCCGATCCGGCGCACCTGGGCCAGCCTGTGCGCCACGGCTTCGAGCAGCGCGGCGCTGGGCTCGGCCTGGCCGAGCGGGTCGATCGCGACCTGGATCTCCCTGCCCACACCGGTCCAGCGCGCCTGCGCGGCGGCGCGTTGCACGCCGGGCACCTTCGCCGCGAGCGTCGCGTAGTCCGCCGCGGTGACCGCGCGCAACAGGTCCCTGCGCAGGCTCAGCGGGGCGAGCTGGCGCACCTCGTCGAGCGTTTCCGGGTCAGCGCCACCGACCGCCACCAACGGATTGCGGACCCGCGTGACGTGCGCAGCTGCGCAGCACAGGACGAGGTGGTTGATCGCCTCGGCGCCGACATTGCCGGCCAGGCCGTTGCCGACCCGGTAGGCGACCTCCAGCGTCGCACCCGGCGGAGGAGCGGCGCCGTGCCTGCCATCGCCGAAGCGCAGGGTGAGCTGCTCCGACTCGTCGACCTCGCCGACGAAGTGGCAGTCCCGCGGCCCGCTGTCCAGCAGGTCCCGGCGTGGTGTCCAGGACGGACCGCCGGTCTCGATCACCACAGCGGGCAGGGCTGCGCGCGGGTCGGTGACCAGCGCCGACCGCGCCGAACCGCGCAGGACCGGGCTGTCCGGTGCCAGCCCGGCCACGTAGGCGCTGCCCCAGCTCTGGCCCAGCTCCCACACGATGCCGTCGTCCAGCACCGCGCCCGCGAGCGCGCGGGTGCGGAGAACGTCCAGCCGCCGGGTCTTGACGATGAGCAGTTCGGTGCGGCGGGCGAGCAGCTCGCGCACCGCCTGCAACGGGCGGTCACTGAGGTGGACGGCGGCGAGCACCTGCGCGCCGAACAGTACGGTCAGCTCCGCGACCTGCTCCTTGGACGGGTTCCTGCCACCTCGCACCTGCCGCCACAGCTGCTCCAGCCAGCCGCGCACGAGCGCCGGGATGGCCGCGAGCAGCCGAGCCTGGCCGGCCGCGACGGACTCGGGAAGCGGGAACGGCACCTGCTGGGTCACCGGCCCGTAGCGCAGGACCGGGCGGAAACGCCCGCGCACGGCGGGATAGGTGACCTGCGCCAGCAGGGTGCGCAGGGCGGCGTGCTGGTCCTCGCTGGTGTCGGGGACGACGACTTCACGGTCCCCGTGGAGGTCGATCACGATGCCGGCGCGGGCCGCGGCGTCCTCGCTCAGCTCCCCGGCCAGCGCGCGAACGTTCGCCACGGTCAGAGGCTGCCTGTGCCCGGTCGCCGCGATCAGCGAGTTGATCAGCTCGACGGCGGGATCGACCGGCCCGCCACCGGCACAGCCGAACTCCGGAGGGTCGCAGCTGGGGGGCACGATCTCGGCTGGTGGCACGAGGATGTTCTCCGGGCTGCCATGGCAGGCGGTGAGATCGCGGCCGTGGTCGACGAGCACGACGTTGCCTCGTGCGACGCTGACGTCCTCGATGGGGCAGCAGTCCTGGCCGCCGCGGGTGGACAGGCACACGCAGAAGGCCAACGCGTCCTCGACGTCCCAGGTGACCTCGACGACCGGCTGGTGGTACAGGTCGTCGACGGTCGCGGCCACGGTGACGAGCCGCACGGCCTGGCGGTGCGCGGGATCGGCATCCGCGGCGGCGCCGGTGCGTGGGCCGACGACCTCCTCGATGATCAGCAGATCGCCTGGTTCGAGTTTCAGCGCGCGCCGGCGCGGCCGGTGGCCGGTCTCCTCGTCGTGCTGCACCGAGTCGTCGTGCTGCACCGAGTCGTCGTGCTGCACCCACTCGTCGCGCAGGGTCGCCCGGGTCGCCCCCTTCGGCAGGGAGCACTCCTCGTCACCCCAGGTCCAGAACTTGATCTCGTTGTGCGCCGGCCGGATCCGCACCGTGCCGGCGCCGACGGGTTCGAAGACCTCGTAGCCGACGGACGGGGGGAGCTCCGCGAGCGTGTCCTCGGAGATCACCGTGCCAACCTCGGGGCGGTGCAGCGGGTCCAGGTGGCTGAGGTCCATCGCCATGAACCGGAACTTGCCCTCGTCGAGGGTCGCCTCTTCGCGCGCCTCCACCGTCACGAAGGTGCGCGCGTTGCAGCCGTCGTGCATCGCGTAGTCGACCAGCCGGGCGTGCCTGCGGACCGAGATGCGGCGGCGTGCGGTGTCGAGGTATGCCTCGGTTGCGACCGCGTCCTGGTAGTAGCTGAGCTGGTCGCCCAGGTACGCCAGGAGTTCGGCCACCGTGATGCCCAGGTCCGGCACGTGCCGTTCGGTCCACCGCGGCACGGTGAGCGTCAGCCGGTCGAGGATCAGCTTGCGCAGCGAGGCGTAGTCCCGCGCGGCATAGTTGATCACCGGTTGCGGGCGGAGCGCGAGCACCGTCGTGGTATTGGACACACAGTCCAGCTCGGTCGGGCACGCCTGGCGGAACCCGAAGTCCGCGCTCGCGTAGCGCGGATCGAAGCCCGGATACGGTTGCCTGCCAGGAAATCCGTGCGCATCGGCCTGGACGACCGACAGCGTGTAGGTCGAGTTGTCCCCCGCGCGGTCGACCGTGACGTGCACGCGGTCGTCCAGGCCCGGGTCCTCCTGCGGGTCGATGACCACCTCGATGGCGACGATGTCGCGGATGCGGCGGCCGCCGTCGATGCGGATGTTCTCCTGGCCCAGTTCGCGCGGCGCCTTGCCGAGGAACGTGACGGTGAGCGTGCGCCCGTCGTCGGAAACCTCCACGCCGTCGACACCGTTGCGGCGCCTGGCCCGGATCTCGTCCCGGCGCCGGTCGGTGCGGCAGTCGGTGTCGCTCGTCATTGGTCGCCGCTCCTCTCGAAGGTGTCGGCTCGCCGCGCCCCGGTCGGGCGGACGACGTACCCGAGGTGCACCCGCAGCGCGTTCTCGTCGCTGGTCACGTCGAGCGACTCGATGTCGATCACATCACCGAGCCAGCGCTGCAGGCTCGCCTGGATCGACAGTTGCAGCGCCGAGGCAAACTCCGGGCTGTTGGGCGCGAAGACGAGGTCGAGCAGGCCGCAGCCGAAGTCCGGGCGCATCACCCGCTCGCCGGGGCTGGTGAACAGCAACTGCTCGATCATGTCGCGGACGTGGTCGTCGTAGCCCCGGTCCGCCGTGCGGCCACGCCCGTCGACCCGGAACGGGAACGCGATATCGGTCCGGTTCACTGGCCGGCCACCCTCAGCTGCACCACGACCACCATCGGCGCGCCCTGCGGGGCCGGGTTCTGGCAGATGCCCACCGAGCTCTGCAGCAACGCCGGCTGGCCGTTGAGCCTGATCCGACCGGACGGCGTGACCCACGTGACGGTCGTGCACGGTGGTGTGTTGCTGGCCGGCAGCGCGCACCCGGCGATCGTGTAGACGTCGGCGAGCGTGGCGACCGGCTGCCCGCTGACCAGGACCCTCGACTGCGACGGCAGCACGGTGGCCTGGCCGCCGTGCGGGCACATCACGGTTGCGTTGACGTGCAACAGGTTTCCCGACATCGCGTTCCCCCCTCAGGTGACGGCGAGTGCGCCCTGGTTGATCGTGACGGTCGGCCCGACGAGCGAGATCGACGCGCCCTGGCCATTGCTGATGACGATCCCGGTTTCGTTGATCATGATCATCGCCCCGCTGGCGACCTTGATGGTGATCCCGATGCCGGGCAGGTCGGACAGCACGATGGAGTGCTGGCCCAGCGTCTGCAGAACCATGTTCGGCGACACGGGCGAGCCGGCGTGGGCGACCGCAGGGACCTCCGCCCCCGAGCCGTACCAGCAACCGGACCAGATCGGGAAGTCCTTGTCGCCCTGCTCGAACTCGATCCACACGCCCGCCCCGACCGGCGGCACCACGTACTGGCCCATCTGCGGCCCGGCGACCGGCAGGCACGGCAGCGCGAACGTCGACGGCGTGGTGCCATAGACGTCGGAGACCAGCGCCTGGATACGGCCCCGGCGCTCCGGGTCGACATTGTTGAAGACCGTCCCGCGATATTTGCCCAGGAAGCGGGTGGATTCGGTCATGGCACCACCAACGGGGTCAGTGCGATCACGCCTTCCCTGGCCAGCGTGAAATTCTGGGTGTAGCTGCCGCGCTGCAGGTTGTGCGTGACGCTCTTGACGTAGTAAAGGCCGTCGTAGGTGATGCCGGCGCCGCGTACGCCGACCAGTTCCCGTGCCCGCAGCACGTGTCCGTAGCGCACGACGTCGAGCTGACCCGAGCCGGACACCGCGTCGGCCGACTCGGCCGCCTTGGCGAGCAGGTTCGCCAACGCCTGCGGGGCGTCCTTCTTCGCGGTGTCCGCGATGACCTTCTTCTTCAGCGCCGGCGCGGGTTTCAGCGCCATCGGTGGACGCAGCACGCTCACCTCGGGGACCGGCAACGGAATGGATATCTTGGTCGCCGGGATCTGCACCATGGCCTGCGGCGCCTCACGCGCGGTCCCGTCGAAGCTGAACGTCATCTGGTCCACATTGGACGCCGCATCCGAATTGACCGTCAGCGCGGGCTGCGGGACACCCAGCCGCACCTCGGGTCCCCAGTAGGCCCGGCTGATACCGGGAACGGGACCGGGGTCGAGGTAGAACACGTAGCCGTTGGACTTGGCCAGCTCGGTGACGTAGGCGAGATCGGTGCCCTTCTGCGAGTCGACGCGCTCGGTCGGCATCGGCGTCTGCGGGAACACCTCGGGCACCACGACCGGCACCATGCCGTAGCTCGCGTACTGGGAGATGATCACCGCAGCGCGTGCGGACGGCGGCAGCGCCGGGAACTGCCTGTCCTGTTTCTCCTCGAGGTCCATCAGTACGGTCAGGTCCTCGCCGGTGACGGTGAGCGTCGACTGGCCGGGCTCGTTGCTGACGCCGACCTCCTGCCGGATGCAGATGCCATCCATGATCACGCTCGGCGTGCCGCGCAGGGTCACCATGAGCACCACGCGCGTCTCCGGGTCGAAGAATCCGGCCGGCAGCAGCGTGTTCCGGATGACACCCATCCTCGACATGTCGAACGACAGCTGGAAACCGCTGCGCTGGCCGGCCGAGATCGTCACCTGAGCCGACAGCAGCGCATCGGTGATCTCCTGCGGGACGGGCACCGGAATCCGGCGGCCCATCAGCAGGGTGAGGTGGACAGGAGCGATATCAGCCATTCGGCATCCCCTGCGGCAGCGTGATCCTCAGCCGGCGACCAGGTGTGCTGGTCAGATCCGTCGGGTTCAGCACCGGGTTGGCGTCCGCGATGCGCCACCACGTCTCGGCGTCGCCGAAGTAGCGATGGGCAAGCAGATCTGCCCGCTCGCCGACACTGACCTCGTGCTCGGCGATCGGCACGAACGACCCGGGCGGCGGCAGCAGCCTGCAACGAAGGTAGGGAATGCGACGACCATCCGTGGTCACGTGCACCGCCGCCGGCACGCCGTAGTACCGGCTGCTGCGCGGGTACGGGGTCAGCGACGGCACGGCTGCCGCCATCGCGTCCATGGGACTGGTCATCGTGTGCCCCTCCTTTTCAGATGCCACACATGTCAGATGCCGCTTTCAGATGCCGCGCAGGCCGAGGGTTTCGAGCCGGCCGTTCGCGCCCGAGCGCACGAACTGCTCCTTCTGTGCCAGGTAAGCCAGGTAGAGGTCCGAGCCCCGGTGCCCGGCCGGCAGGTCGTTCACGGACAGGATCCGCAGCCCGATGCTGACCGTCGCGCGGTACGGGTTGAGGTCGGCGTCGAACGCCTCCTCGGTGATCGCCAACTCGGTGAGGCGGACCGGCATGACCCGCTTCGTGCCCCACACGAACAGCGTCAACGGCGACTCGATCGGCGTGATCTCCAGCGTGCCAATGCGCGCCAGCCGCTCGTTACTGTTGAGCTGGCTCGTGGTCGGGTGGACAAGCATTTCGAGCGTCGCCAGCTGCGGATGGATGCCGAACGGCGACAGGACGTCCGGCTGGTCGGTGGCGTCCATCGCGGCGGTGAACTTCCACGTCTCGATCGCGGGTCCCTTGAGTCTGAGTGCCTCCGTGCGGTCACCCTGCTCCGCGCCGGACGCCATCGGGGCCAGGCTGCGTTCCAGCGTGTCCGGGTTGAACTGCATGACGATGACGCGCCGCCTCTCGCTGCTGTCGGGATCGACAACGATCCCGGCCCGCACCGGCTTGG
>Ga0190272_10000762_pt1 | contig 15910 bp, 12 predicted proteins | sample Popmic504T_FD_133746 | JGI IMG/M metagenome (GOLD analysis project Ga0190272, IMG submission 133746) | Populus adjacent soil microbial communities from riparian zone of Shoshone River, Wyoming, USA - 504 T | ecosystem: Environmental > Terrestrial > Soil > Riparian zone | place: USA: Wyoming... | reverse complement strand
TGACCGGGTTCTCTCACGGCACGGCCGGTATCGCGTGGGCCCTGTTCGAGCTTTTCCGTCATACGGGCGAGCAGAAATTCCGCACGGCGGCCGAGCAGGGCGTCAATTACGAGCGGCATCATTTCAGCCCCGAGCAGCAAAACTGGCCCGACTTTCGCGGGCTTCATGACGAATCGATGGGGACCGGCGGAGGGGTGGTTTACCCGGTTGCATGGTGTCACGGCGCGGTCGGTATCGGGCTATCGAGGCTTCGGTTCTACGATATGCTCAAGGACGAGACGTACCGCCAGGAATCCGAGGCGGCGCTGCACACGACGGTCAATCTCTACCAGCAGCATGCCGACATGGTAAAAGGCGATTTCTCGTTGTGCCACGGGGGGGCGGGCAACGCCGAGCTCACCCTTTACGCCAGCCAGGTATTGAAAAACGAGGAATACCGGAAGGTGGCCGAATGGATAGGCGAGCGGGGCATCCAGGAGTTTCACAACCAGGAAGCGCCGTGGCCGTGCGGCGTTCTCGAGGGCGGCGAAACCCCGGGGCTTATGCTCGGGCTCGCGGGCATCGGGTATTTCTACCTCAGGCTGCACGATCCCGAAGGCGTACCGCCGGTTGTCATAATTTTGCCGAAAGCGAAATAGGCCTTTTCTTGCCGCTGACGTTACATTTGCTGTTTTTTTTACACATTTATTAAGATTGCGGAAAAATAGTATGAATACACCGCTTCCGAGAACCAGAACACTTACGATCATAGCCCAGGACCCGGGTGTCAGGGATGAAGAGGGCCGTATCCTCACCACTCAAGTGGAAATACCGGCCGAAATACTCTCGCCCGGCCCGCGCGGCCACCGGGTCCACATAGTCGACTACGATACGACCACTAACACCCTTTATTATCCGCAGAAATATGACGAGACGGAGGAGGATTCGTATAAAGATCCTTTCGAAGATTTTGTCAAAGACGCTTCGCCCGAGCAGATCCTGGCGGAGCCCGGCTTTCATGCCCAAAACGTTTATGCCATCGTGATGCGCACGCTGGCGCGCTTCGAATCGGCGCTCGGCAGGCGTGTTAGCTGGGGTTCCGGCGCGCATCAGTTATACGTCGCCCCTCACGCGTTTGCGGACGCGAACGCCTTTTATTCCAAGCAGGACCAGGCATTGGCCTTCGGTTATTTTCGTGTTCCCGGCGATACCAGCCCGATCTTTACCTGTCTCTCGCACGACGTTGTGGCCCACGAGACAACACACGCCATTCTGGACGGCCTTCGCGAGAGATTCACGACCCCGTCGTCAGCGGAGCAGGCGGGCTTTCACGAGGGTTTTGCCGATCTGGTAGCGATACTTTCAGTGTTTTCGCTAAAAGACGTCGTTCGAACTATTCTCCTGGGCACTGACACGAAGGGCAAAGTGCGGATGCCGAACGAGGCCTTTCGTATAGACACGAGCTGCCTGACCGAGGAAAAATTCAGGGAATCCGCCCTGTTCGGTCTTGCCGAGGAAATGGGTACGAAGCTCTCGGGTGTTCGCGGCAGCGCGCTCCGCAGATCGGCGTCTCTCCAGCCCCTTCCGACCGGTCAATCTTATCTTAAAAGAGACGAATACCAGGAACCCCACAAGTGCGGCGAGTTGCTGGTTGCCATAATGCTTAATGTGTTTTTACAGGTGTGGCTCACGCGGCTCGAAAAATATAAGGAAGGCCGCAAGGATGTCGATGTGTCACTCGTTGTGGACGAGGGAGCGGAATCGGCCAATCACCTGCTCACAATGGCGATACGCGCGCTCGACTATTTGCCGCCTACGGACATGAGATTTACGGATTACCTCAGCGCGCTTCTTACATCGGACCGGGAGATGGTCCCTGACGATAACAAATACAAATACCGGGAAAAACTTCTTGACGCCTTCGGCCGTTACGGGATCAATCCCTCCAGAAAGACGGACAAGGGATACTGGGAAATGGAAAAAGGTACCTTCTCCTATGACCGGACCCATTTCGATTCGTTGATGAACGATCCGAACGAGATCTTCCGGTTTATGTGGGACAATCGTTTCGCGCTGGGTCTAGAGCCGAGACCCGGGGGGGATTTCGGCGGCAAGGTATATACCGAGGTGCAGTCGGTCAGGCCCTGTATCCGGGTCGCGCCGGATGGTTTTACCGTCAGGGAAACGGTGGCGGAATATGTGCAGATGTCGATATTACCCTACAAGGAATTGGAGGATATGGGCCTTACCGAGGATATTGATATCACCGATCTGATACCGGACGAGACGGAGATAAATCTCTTCGGCGGCGGCGCCTTGCTCTTCGATGAATACGGAAGACTGAAATACCACATCCGGAACCGGATCTTCAGCAGTCAAAATCAACCTAAAAGGATCGAGTACTTGTGGAGATCGGGATATATTTCAAACGACCGCTTCACACAAAATATTTTCTCCCGAATGCATCTGAACCGTGTATTGTCCTCAAGAAGAGATTTTACGGAGGGGTTTTGATCATGTCCTTAAAGCCGAACAAAATTTTACTTTACTCCTACAATGTCTACTTTGGCGACTGTTTTTTGCTGGTTTTCGAATACGAGGACCGGAATCGAACCGTGCTGATAGATTTCGGCAGCACGGGCAAAGGCAAGCCTCATGGCGTGGTCGTCGATGATGACGATGAAACGCACAAGGAAACGACCGGTCACCGGCTGCGCAGAGTGGCGCAGCATATAAGCCAGGTATGCGGTGAGAACGGGCTGGATGTTGTTGTAGCCACCCACCGGCACAAGGACCATATATATGGTTTCGGCCTCAAGGAAGCGGGCCAGATAATACGCGATTGTAAGCCGAAGATCGTGATCCAGCCCTGGACCGAGGATCCGGACGATAATCGCGATCTGTCCAATAAAACTTCCAGGGTCGACGCCGAGGCTTTTAAAAACGATCCGCGGAAAAGCTTTACCTCGATGCTAAATGACATGCACCTGGTCGCGGAATCGATCGAAACCGAGGCATTGAACCTGGCGGACAGCGGAGTTTTCAAAGATACGATAGCTACCGCTCTTAAGGACAAGATCGTATTTGCGGCCGATGACAATAAGATCAAGAACAGAGCGGCGGTCGACTGCCTGCACGCCATGGGCGCGGCGGAAGGAAGCGCCAGTCACTACGTTTATTACGGGTATGACCAGATCGACTGGGAAACGGTCCTCCCGGGAGTAAACGTCCACCTTCTCGGGCCGCCCCGCATTGAGGACAGCAGCGAGGTAACATCGGCGACGAGCACCAGCGACGAATTTTGGTCGCTGCAGGCAATGAACCAATATTTCTGGGGCCTGCAGGCTGCAACCAACCAAACCGTGTCCCATCAGGAGGGTAATACGCCCCTTTTCCCGCGGGGGAAGACCTTTACCGGAAAGCGTCCCGATAATCTCACCTGGATTATCCGGCAGCTCCGGAATGTGCGCGCCTCGCAGCTGCTGCAGATCGTCAGGTACGTCGACAGCGCGTTGAATAATACAAGCGTGATAATGCTATTCGAGGTCGGAGATGAAAAGCTGCTTTTCCCAGGTGACGCGCAGATCGAGAATTGGCGGTATGTACTGAATAAAGCCAAGAGCGATAACGCGCTGCGCAAGCTCCTTAACGAGACTACTCTGTATAAGGTAGGTCATCACGGCAGCCGGAATGCGACCCCGAAATCCTTATGGGATGGTTTTGAAAAGAAAATAGTCCCGAATAGAAAATCTGAAAAGCCCTTAAAAACGGTCGTCTCGACAATGGTGGGTAAGCATGGCGAGTCCCCGGATACCGCCGTACCGCTGCCGTTAATGGTTGAGACCATGAAGGCCGAAAGCGATTACTGCTCAACTGAAGACCTGAAAGGGGAAGAGTATTTTCAACTGATAGAGATTCCGATCGCTTAGTTCCCTTTCAGTTCGGCTGCCCGGCTCGCTCCGAACACGCCGGAGCACGTTCCCACTGCATTGACAAGCAAGGGCGGTTATGTAAGTATTACGCTTTGTTTTCGGCACGTGTGACCCCCCTTGTCTCTTGCCGGACAAACGTTTTGGCTAAGGAATCTCATCGCAGTTTGGTGGTGTTAGTTAAAAAAACTTATTGACTTTCCGGACGTTGCGGTTTAACATTCCTCGCCCCCCTAATCCGCCAAAATTAGTAACAAAAGCTGATAAAAACGATCATCGCGGAAGGGCCGTGTCCTTCGAAATATCGCAATATTTAATAAGAGAACTCTAATGAAATTTAATAAAACACTCTATATATTATCCTCAGTATTAGTTTTACTGGCGGCGGCAGCTTCCTTCTATGCCGGCTCCGGCCCGAGCTGCAGCGCCGTGGATTTTAATTTCGCCCCTAACTATTCGGTAGGGCAAAATGTCACTGCCTACACCAGTGCCGACTTTAACGGGGACGGCAAATTGGACATCGCTGTCGTCAATGCCGATCGGGCATTTTCCATTATTTTCGGCGACGGCGACGGCGGATTTGCTCCGCCCGTTGTTTATTCGACGGATTACAACATGTGGCGCGGAATGACTTCGGCGGATATAAACGCGGACGGCAAGCCGGACCTGGTAATAGGCGCAAACAACGCCAATCAGCTCAATATCTATTTCAACAATGGATCGGGCAGATTTAACGCCCCCCCGATCACCTATGTCTCACCTGTAGGGTCTCCGAACCAGGGCGAATGGTACGATCTGAAATCCGGCGATTTTAACGGTGACGGTAAAGCGGATATCGTGGCGGTGCAATACCAGAGCGGGAAAAAGGTGAAATTCTTTCTGAACAACGGCGCGGGCGGGATCGCCCTTGCCAGCACCCTGAATATCAATTTCAATCCTAACGATACTGAGGGCATCATAGGCCTCGGGAATATCGATGGCGATGCTGCCACTGACGTCTTCGTCTCTGCCGGCGACGATAACCGGAGCATAAATTGGGTAATGGGCAGAACAGACGGCAATTTCTCACTGACCGGCGGATTCAGCGTGGAAGAAAGGCCGACCGCTATCCGGGTGGCCGATCTCAATAACGATTCGGTAAACGATATTGCCGCCTCATTCGAGGACACTACGACCCCGACCCAAAGCTACATGCGTGCCTGGCTCAATATCGCCGGGACGTTTACCGCCCAGCCCCAGATCAACGTCCCCGCTCCAATGGACCTCGCGGTGGGTGATTATAACGGTGACGGCAAAAAGGACCTGGCAGCGGTATTAGCCAGCGGCGTCGTTATTACCGAAGACGGGCTGGGTAACGGCACCTTTCAAAACGAGCGCCTGTGGACCGTACCCCAGGGAAATTTTATCCTGACCGCTGATGCCAATCTTGACGGCAAATCCGATCTGATCTCCCTTGGCCGCTCGTTCAGCAATTATTCACTCTCGGTTTTGACCAATACTAATTTCACCGGTTTCACCGCGCCAAAACCGATATATTACGGCGAGAAATTAATTACCTCGGGCGATCTGAACGGCGATAGCCTCCTTGACGTTATTACGGCAAACGAGACGGAATTCGTCGGTGATTCGTATATAGCTTACGCGCTCAACGATAATGCCCGGAGTTTCCTGCCGGCGCTGACGGTGGATGGCGGGCCCAATGGTCTGAAAGCGCTCAGGACCGGTGATTTCAATGGTGACGGGAAACTGGACGTTGTCTCCGCGCACGGCAATAACAGCCGCCTTATCGAGGTGTACCTCGGCAATGGCGCCGGCACGCTCGCGGCCGGCATACCTACATCGCTCAATATTATTTCTACCGACGCGGTGGCCGGCGATTTTAATGCCGACGGCAAGGACGATCTGTTCGTCGTCAGCGAAAGCGGAAAGGGTTATTCCCTGCTTGCAACCGGTACGGGTACCTTTACCATCGCGCCTAACTTTCCGATCACGCTCTACAGCGACGGTTCCCTGGTAACCCTGCAAAAAGGCGACTTCAACGGCGATGGCAAGATCGATATCGCCGCTAACGGGGACTTTAACTCTAACGGGACGGTAAATATTTACGCTGGAGCGGGCAACGGGCAATTCAGCCTTCTCGCGGCGAATGTCGCCCCGATGATGAAGGCAGTAGTTGCCGACCTGAATGGGGACGGTAAACTGGACCTCGCGGGTTTCGCCTCCGGCATTTTCCCTGCTAGCGGCATCACCGGTGTTCTGGGCGACGGCGCGGGCGGCTTCGGCCAGCCGTTCACGGTCACTATCACAGGTTTCGAGATCCGATCGCTCGTTTCCGGCGATTTTAACCTCGACGGCCTCGACGACGTGGCTTATGTCACGGGTATAGGCGACGGCCCCGGTCTGGTTGTGGTGCCTTCGAGCGCTAACAGCCCGACACCGGCCTGGAAAACACCCATCAGCTACACGGTCGGCAATAACCCGTCGAACATCACCGTGGCCGACTTCGATCATGACGGTAAAAAGGACATCGGCTTTACCAACGGAATTTCGCGGGGCGTCTTTCACAACGTCGCCGGCACCAAACCGTGTCTCTCGATCAATGATGCGACAGTAACCGAGGGAAATACCGGGACCACAAACGCGGCATTTACGGTTAACCTTTCCGCGCCTTCGGCCCAGACCGTGCGCGTCAACTATACTCTCGAAATGGTGACCGCCACTTCGGGAGCGGATGTGGAAAATGTTTCGGGGCGTTTTGAGATCCCGGCGGGCCAAACGACCGCAACGATCGAAATTCCGGTTGCGGGCGATCTGCTGGACGAATTCGACGAGACCTTCAAACTGAATCTTTCCAGCCCTTCGGGCGCCTCGCTGGTCAACACGAGCGCGCTCGGGACCATCATCGATAACGATGCCGAGCCGACTTTGACCATATCGGACGTCTCGCGAAGTGAATCCGATCTGGGCCAGTTTGTTCTTACCTTGAGTCTTTCAGCGCCGAGCGGGAAAACGATCCTTTTCCGTTATGCGACCGCTGACGGCACTGCCGTCGCCGACCGCGATTATGCCGCCATAAACGCCCTTCAAAACTTCCTGCCCGGAAGCACGAGCATGGTTATCGGCTTTCCGGTCTTTGATGAGGGCGTTTACGAGTTGGATGAGAACTTTTTCGTCAACATCACCGAACAAAGTAATGTGACGCTTGCCGACTCCCAGGGACAGATAACTATCGTGAATAATGATTCTGTCCCAACGGTTAACTTCTCAGCAGTCAATGTTCTAGAAGGCGATACAGGCTCGAACACCGCGACCCATTCGTTCTTCCTCTCGAACCCGACCTATCTTCCTGTTACGATCAATTATGCCTCGGCAGACGGTACGGCGATCGCGGGCGCGGATTATGTCGCCCTCAGCGGATCGGTCGTTGTTCAGCCCGAGCAGCAGCAATCCGGCACGTTCTCGGTCCAGTCGGTCGGCGATACGATAAACGAGCCGACCGAATCGTTTAACTTAAATCTAAGCGTTACGAATGTCGCCTCGCAGCCGATCCCGGGAACGGTCCAGATCCTGGATGACGAGCGCATAGCCAACGATTACGACAACGACGGCAAAACCGACCTGGTGGTTTTCCGGCCGAGCGACCGCACCTGGTACACGATGTTCAGCTCTACGGGTGCGTTTAACGGTATCCAATACGGCCTGACCACGGACATTCCGGTGAGCGGTGATTATAACGGTGACGGCAGGACCGATATAACAGTCTAGGCCCTCGGACGGCGTATGGTACTCGCGTGTTGCGGGCCGCACCCAGCAATTCGGCGCCGCCGGGGATGTTCCCGTACATGGCGACTATGATAACGACGGCAAGATCGATTTGGCGGTATTTCGCCCGTCCGATACCACCTGGTATATCCAGTTGACCTCGGACGGCTCGTATATGTTCGTGCAGTTCGGGTTGGCGGACGATAAGCCGGTCCCGGCGGATTACGACGGCGACGGGAGAACGGACATCGCGGTATACAGGCCGAGTGACAGCACATGGTACATTCGTCCCAGCACGACTAATGGATTTTATGCGCTTCGCTTCGGTTTGCCCGACGATAAGCTCGTTCCGGCGGATTACGACGGCGACGGAAAGGCCGATATAGCGGTTTTCCGCGACGGCGATTGGTTTATTACCCGCAGCTCGGATAACGGCTTTACCGCGTTTCATTGGGGCCAGGCCGGCGATAAACCGGTCCCGGGAAATTACGACGGCGACTCGAAGGCGGATTACGCGGTCTATCGGGACGGGATCTGGTGGGTATTCAGAAGCTCGACCAATAACTACACGTCCACGCAGTTCGGATTGCCGGACGATATACCGATACCGTTTGTTTCCAATCAGTAAAACAGGGCTTTTTGACCTGTAAAAACCATAAAAAGGCAGCCCTTATAAGGCTGCTTTTTTTCTTTTAAATTGCCGTTGGCTTTAGCCAACGGTTAGAGGGCCTAACGGATCCTCGGGGCTTTAGCCCCGCTTTTCGATTCGGCTAAAGCCCGAATGTTTGAGGTGCCGTAACCCCCGGCTGAAGCCGGGGGCAATTTAAAGAATTCTTACCTCACGCAAAACCCGCATCTTTCAGCATTTCCATCGTGATCGGGTCCTCCGGCTTTCGGTAGGAAATTATCCGCTCAATATATTTGGCGATAATATCGGCTTCGAGATTCACCTCATCGCCCGGCCTAAGGGACGATAGATTCGTCAGATCCCACGTTTTAGGGATGATCGCGATCTCGAACCAGGTATCCGACAAGCTGGCTATGGTCAGGCTGATACCTTCAACCGAAACCGACCCCTTGTAGACGAGGTACTGCCCGATATCGGCCGGGTAACCGATCCGGACCGTCCAAAAATCGCCGCTCCGCACGGCGGAGATAAACGTCCCCCGCGCATCGACGTGGCCCTGCACGATATGCCCGCCGAGCCGGGTCGAGGGTGTCACGGCGCGTTCGAGGTTTACGGGCGAGTTCGGGTGTAAGCTGCCGAGGGTCGAGCGGTCCAGTGTTTCCTGCGAGACATCGGCTGTGAACGAATCCGGCTTGATATTAAGCGCGGTCAGGCACACACCATTGACGGCGATCGAATCCCCGTCAGTAGTGCCCTCGGTCACCGTCGTAGCGGTGATCTCTATCTTCGCGCCGCCTGGATATTTATCGAACGACGCGATTTTCCCTAGTTCTTCTATTATTCCCGTAAACAACTTGTACTCCCCCCTCCTATCCTGTATATCCTGTTATCCCTGTAAAATTGTCCTTCCCGTTCGGTTCTCAGTTATCCGTTGCTCCCGCCCACTCCGTCTCCGAGAGCTTACGGACGTTGATCGAGATCGGCTCGCCCGGCTCTGTCTTATTGTAGATGCTGACGAACTTGTGGCCGAATTTTATCTCGTCGTGTTTATACGAAGTGCGGGTGTGGACCACGGTGGCGAAGGTCTCGTCCGTTGCAGTCAGAAGTATAAGTATCTCGGTATCGGATTCCCGCAGGTCTTGATCCGTGAGCCCGTAGAGAGGCGAATTCTCATCGATCGGATGGACTATTGTCCAGGCCAGCGGTAGAAACACGACGCCCCGGCGTTCGAGATCGAGCTCCGCGAATCTTCTTACCGGCTTTCCGCCCTCGTTGACAAAGCGCGCGACCAGGACCTTGGCGCTCATCTCGATCAGTTGATTGCTGCGGCCGTTAACCAGCCGAAACATCAGCCCCGTTATACCGCGGTAAGGCGCAACGACCGCTTTTGTACTGAATATGACCTTGGCGGTCGGCCGCGCGAATCTCGCGAAAACGATGCCGGTGATCAGGGCGTTGGCGATCAGGCTGTAATAGGATTCGACCGTTACGAGCAGGTTTGGAATGATCCCGGACGGGTGGATGGTGCCGTAGCCGATCGTGGCAAAGGTCTGGACGCTAAAGAAAAATCCTCGGATAAAAACGCTGGTCGTCGGGTCGCCGGAGGTGTCGACCAGCGCCTCCGGCCCGAGCGTGGAATAGAGCAGCGCAAAAACTATATTGCTCAGGAAATACAGCAGCAGAACGAGCGACAGGAACGTGGTCCACGACATCGTGAGCAGCGTGTGGTAAAGATTGAGCGAGGTAACAAGCGAGAGGCCCGACCGCTGGACGTTGAACGAACCGTCGGCGTTGAGCATCCGCTGGGTGCTTTGGGTCGCGACAACCGCACCGAATCCGAGATCGCGTTCTTCCTCGGGAACTTCCTCACCGGCCTGGAATGTTTTGTCTAAAGTTTGCTCTGCCATGATTCCTCTCGATGAGGAGATTATACGCCTTGAGGCGAGTTATTGTCAGTATCCGGGATTTTGGCTTCGCATAGCCACGCCGTTTACGGCGTGGTGCCGGTAGAGAAATCACTTCAGGGCGTTTTAACGCCCTTCCATCCGTTTTGGTAAGCCCGTTAAACGGGCTAACAATTAATTTGGAACATCATTACCACGCCGTGAACGGCGTGGCTATGCTCAAATCTGTTACATTATTACTTTATGACCGATCCGACACCGCAAACCGAACCGCCCAAGCTAAGGGCCACGCCCCAGGGCGCCATTGAGCCTAATTCCCTCGCCGACCTGGTCGAGTGGTTCCTGAATTACGACGAGCGCACCGCCCGGATGCGCCTGCCCTATACCGATGAACTGTTCCAGTGGAAACAGGCCGACGATGAGGCGAACGGCATCGGCACTTACCCGTTCGAGAACGCCGAGGCGCGCTTTGCCATCGGCATCTTTCAGGCGCTCGAGGCAAACAATTCCGAGCCGCTGCTGCAGATGTGGATCTCGGATGTGCTGGAAGCTTTAAGGGAATCGCGCGAGACCCGGACGGAAATCGACCACTCGTACAAGATGGAAGAGATAGCGGAAGGTTCGGCGCTCGAAAAGGCGGAACGGCTGACCAGCCGCGCGGAAAAGAGGCTGTACCTGACAAGCTGCTGGCTCGAGACGCTTTGTACCGCGGAAGCCCGCGTGCTCGGGTGGATCTACCAGGAAGTCTACGGAAAACCCTACGCGGGATGATCCAATTTGGGATTTGGGATTTGGGATTTGGGATTTGGGATTTGGGATTTGGGATTTGGAGAATGGTTCACGCAAAAGCGCAAAGATTTGCTTGTATTACCCTTGTATCCCCTCCATCCCTGTAAAATTCCTTCATATCCTGTATATCCTGTCCATCCTGTTAAATTCCTTGTGGACTGACATTGCGTTTGTTCAATAGTCCTTGTCTTGTTCAATACCCTTTCCTTTTTACCCGTCATAATGTAGCCACTATGAAAACTCTTATTCTCTGCTTACTGCTACTTTCCATTTCCGTCCTCGCGCAGGACAAACCGCAGGAAAAACCCATAGACAACGCCAACCCGTGGTGGCTATCCAAAAACACGCTGGCATTCCGCTCGACCCGCAGCGGGAAGGCCGATATTTATTCCGTAAAAACCGACGGCACGGACCTCAAGCTTCTGATCGGCAGCCCGGGTGACGACTACCCGCCGCGATTCTCACACGACAAAAAGCACGGCGTTTTTATGACCGACCGCGACGGCGATTTCGAAATTTACTCGGTCGCGCCGAACGGCTCGGACCAGAAACGCCTTACCACCAATAAGGGCAGCGACTGGGACCCGAGCTGGTCGCCGGACGGTAAAAAGATCGTGTTTATGTCCAGCAAGGACGGCAACTGGGAGATCTATACTATGGACCCGGACGGCTCGAACCAGGTACGGCTTACCAATAATAATTTCAAGGATTTTTCACCGGCGTGGTCGCCTGACGGGAAAAAGATAGTTTTCGGCTCGGAGCGCGACGGGGAGACCGACCTCTACCTGATGAACGCGGACGGGAGCAATCAGGTCGATATTTCGAATGCCAAGGGGTTTGACGGAATGCCCGAGTGGTCGCACGACGGGAAAAAGATACTGTATTCCTCAAAGCGGGACGGGGATTTTGAAATTTACCTCATGAACGCCGACGGCTCTGACCTGAAACAGCTGACCGATAACGCGTTCGGCGATTATTACCCAGTCTGGTCGCCGGACGGGAAAAAGATCGCCTTCCATTCGGACCGCGACGGCCACAAGGAGCTCTATATTATGAACGCAGACGGCTCCAACCAGTTGCGGGTGCTGAAGTAACTAAGCTCGAAACCTGCGAAGCAGGTGACAGCATAAAGCCTGGTGCGTAAGCACCAGGAAATCGTACACACCGACGGCGTAAGCCCGCAAAGGCGGGCGACAGCGTTCAAACGAGTTTCGGCTGTCGCTATCTTCGATAGCTTTATGCTTTGTTTTCCATTTGACCCAGCGTTAACACGCTGGGCTTTACGCTATCGCCAACTTCGTCGGCTCACTCACAACTCACGTCAGTTGTCAGTTGTCTACCAACCACGAACAACGAACCACGGACTACGAACAACGAACCACGGACTACGAACAACGACTCACTTAAACGTCTCACATTGCCGCATATCGCCTGACTGGAAACCGCGGGTAAACCATTCGGCGCGCTGTTTTGCCGAGCCGTGCGTGAAGCTCTCCGGCACCACATAACCTTGGGTGCGCTTCTGGATCGCATCGTCGCCAACGGCGGCCGCGGCCCGCAAGCCTTCTTCGAGGTCCCCGACCTCCAGCTGGCCGCGTTTCTGCGCAGAATTGGCCCAGACGCCGGCGTAGCAATCGGCCTGCAGTTCGAGCCTTACGGATCCGTCGTTCGAATTTCCCGCGCGCGCCATCGTGCCCAGCAGATTCTGCACGTGATGGCCGACCTCGTGCGCGATCACGTAAGCCTGGGCAAAATCGCCGGGGGCCTTAAATTCCCTGGCCAGCTCCTGGAAAAAATCGAAGTCGAGATAGAGCTTCTGGTCGCCCGGGCAATAAAACGGGCCGGACGCCGCGCTGGCGTAACCGCAGGCGGATGAGACCTGGCCGGAAAAGAGCACAAGGCGCGGAGCGCGATACTGCCGGCGGGCCTGCTGCGGCAGGGCCACGCGCCAGGCATCCTCGGTGCTGCCCAAAACAAGCCGCGCGAATTTTTCCTGCTCGTCCTTCGAGATACCAGGCTTACCGGGCTGGTTGGGCTGCTGCGGTTGCTGCTGCTCTACCTGCGTGGTCCCGCCGCCGGTCAGGCTGTCGAGAAGCTGCCGGATGTCGCCGCCCCCGCAAAGATATATAACGATCGAGATTATCACCACCCCGATACCCCCGCCGCCGATCGCAATGCCGCGGCCGCCCATTCCCCGCCGGTCTTCTACATTCGTGCTTTCTCTCTGGTCTCCAAAACGCATGTTGTGTTATCCCCTTGTATAATCTAAATGTTTTTCGCCAGTATATGCGCCCTTGCTTACGCGCGGGCTTCTGCAATGAATCGTGATAGGATTTTATCACAAAGGTAAGTCCTGGAAGTCGAGAAAGTCCTTTAAATTGCCCCTGGCTTTAGCCAGGGGTTCGCTGAAACCAATTTCCGGCTTTAGCCGAATAATTGGGCTGAAGCCCGGTGACCTCGGGGACTTGTACTCCCAGCTAAAGCTGGGGCAATTTAAAAGCGGGTTTTTTGGGCAAGGCCCGTTTTTACTCGATACATATATCTATGTACCTGGAAAGTTGGCAAAAAAGCGGTGAATACTTCGACCACAACGGCTTGAAGATCTTCTACCACCTGACCCGCCCATCGGACGAGGTCTTGCTGTGCCTCCACGGTTTCCCTACCTCCTCATTCGATTACCATAAGGTCTGGGACGCCCTTACCGCCAAATTTCCTGTACTTGCGTTCGATATGGTCGGTTACGGCTTTTCCGCCAAACCGCACGAGTTCGGATACACAACCTTCGACCAGGTCGACGTTCTCGAGGAACTGCTAAAACATCTAAAAATAAAGCGCGTCCACATTCTCGCCCACGATTACGGGAATACCATCACACAGGAGCTGCTCGCCCGGGCTGAAGAAAAACGTTCAGACTTCGAGATCGGGTCTATCTGCTTCCTGAACGGCGCGCTTTTTCCCGAAACCCATCGCCCGATCCTCGCTCAAAAGCTGCTTATTTCACCCGCAGGCGCCCTGTTCGGGTCGTTTATTCCCGATCGGGCGTTTAAGCGCGGCCTCGCTTCGATCTTCGGGCCGGGCACCAAGCCCACGGAACCGGAGCTCGACGATTTCGTCCGCGTCTTTAATTTCAATTACGGGAAGCGGGTCGCGCATAAATTGATCCGGTATATGACCGAGCGCGCCAGGTATCGCGTGCGGTGGGTGCCCCCCTTGCAGCGAATGACGCAGCCCTTCAGATTTATCAACGGACTGGCCGACCCGGTCTCGGGCAGGCATCTTGTCGAGCGGTTTCGCGAGGTCGTACCTAACCAAACAGACATCGTCGAGCTGGAGGATATAGGGCATTTTCCTCATTTCGAAGTGCCCGAAATTGTGCTCGAAAAATATTTCGAATTTTATTCGAATCTGCCTGAAAAACCGTAATGCCTTATTATATGGCGGGTTCGGCCCGCGCGCTTTCCGGGGACCGCGATATTAAATTAAAAAACGTCCTCTTTGCTCCCCGTAAAATCTTGACAGATGTAGAGTTAGGTGATATTTATCAGTAACGTTCAATTGGTGTTTTTTCTTTCCATATTTCATTCGAAGAGGAGGAAATAATGATCAAGCTTGATATCGTTAACGAGGTCGCCGAACGTACCGGCGTCCCGAAGCAAAAGGCCGAACAGGTCGTCGATTCGCTTTTTAACGCGATGAAAGAGGCGCTGGCGAGAGGAAAGCGCATAGAGCTTAGAGGTTTTGGCGTTTTTGTAGTAAAACCACGCAAGCGAGGAGTCGGCCGCAACCCGCGGACCGGTAAAGAAGTTCCGATCCCTGCCGGCAAAACCATCCGGTTCAAACCCGGCAAGGACCTTTCGGCAAAGGCCGTTAAGAGATAGCTTTTGCCCGGATAATTTAGTATTTTATAAAATTGAGATCGTAGATCGCGAGGTAGTGAGGTTTTGCCCGGCGGTTTACGATTTTTGCATTACCGAATTATCAGATGTCCCAGATAGACCCCATAGCTCTCGATCTCCTCTACCGCCGCAGCTTGCGCCCGACCTGGCGGACGTGGATGAAGCACATCCTGCTGCTTCTCGTCACTTTTGTCACGATGACGATTGCCGGCACGCTATGGCCGTTCGGTCTGATACCCTACCTGCCGGATGCCGATCCGCAAAATTTTAACGAGTTTCTCAAGCTTATACAGGGAATACCCGCCGGCTATTACCACGTTGTTTCGGATGCGGTTCATCAAATACTGTCCAACCCGGTTTATCTCAACTATGGTTTGAGCTTCTCGATATCGCTTCTTTTTATACTAACCTCGCACGAAATGGGCCATTATATCGCCTGCCGTATCTACGGCGTGCATTGTACGCTGCCCTATTTTATCCCGACGCCGCCGATGATCGGCCCGGCCGGGACCTTCGGGGCCTTTATAAAGATACGATCGCCGATGCCCTCGCGCCGGGCGGTTTTCGATATTGGCGTGGCGGGCCCGATCGCCGGTTTTATCGCGCTGATACCGGTCGCGATAATCGGTTTTGCGACGATGAAGACGGTCGACATCTCGGTGGCCCAGGCCCTTCAGGGCGGCGGGCTTTATTTTGCCGATCCCCTTTTCTTCAAATTGACGGCACTGGTCAGCGGGGTCGACCTGAAAACAGTAATGGAGCCGAACCCGTTCTATTTTGCCGCGTGGGTAGGTCTGCTGGTAACCGCGCTGAACCTGATCCCATCGGGCCAACTCGACGGCGGGCACGCCATGTACGCGATATTCGGCAAGCGGGTGCATTACTGGACGGGCCGGATCGCTTTTGTCGCGATGGCCATACTTTCGATAACGGGGTGGTTTGTGTACGGAAGCCCGAGCGGGTTCCTGATCACGGTGTTGCTTGGGGTTATGATGCGCATCCGGCATCCCGAGCCGCTCGACG
>Ga0190272_10000761_pt1 | contig 15914 bp, 9 predicted proteins | sample Popmic504T_FD_133746 | JGI IMG/M metagenome (GOLD analysis project Ga0190272, IMG submission 133746) | Populus adjacent soil microbial communities from riparian zone of Shoshone River, Wyoming, USA - 504 T | ecosystem: Environmental > Terrestrial > Soil > Riparian zone | place: USA: Wyoming... | reverse complement strand
GCTTTCATTTCAAGACTTGCAATTTTTCTGTCAAGTAACATTCTTTCCTGAACCTTACTTTTAATGCGTGAAATGCGATGGTATATCAAAATATACATCAGTGCTGCAACCAGCAGGCCCGATAACGCAATGAACCAGCCCGTTTTCCAGAAAGGAGGCAATATCACAAAGGAAAGTTGCGCAGGCTCGCTCCATCCTGAGTTTTCCTTTTTTGCCATCACGCTGAAAGTGTATGACCCCGGGTCAAGTGCTGAAAATTCAAGTGTGCTGTTGCGTGTTTCTACCCAGTCATAAAATCCTAATTTGTATCTGTATATTACTTTTTCGGCATGATCAAAAACCGGTGCGATGAAATTAAACTGGAAATACTGCCTGTCGTATTTCACCGATATCTTATTTAATGTATCTGTAATTTCCCCGTTGATCTTAATTGAAGTTATCATCACCGGCGGAGGGTCCGATTTTTTTCTTTCGAAATCTGCAGGCAACATATTTAATCCATCGGAAGTGCCGACATACATGGTATTGCCGATTACCCTGATATCATTGACCACGTTGGAAAGAAGTCCGTCGGATATCGTATACACTCTTATTCCCTCCAACCGGTTGTTCTGCAGAATCAGCCTGCTCAGGCCTCCCACAGATGCTACATATACAGTGTCGCCTGCGATAAAGAGCCGCTTGCATATATTGCCTGCCAGACCGTTATCTTCAGAAATATGGTTGACAATAGCACCATCTTTAAGCAGGAGCACTCCAAAACCATATGTGGCCAGCACCAGGGTGCCGTCGTGCATTTCAGCCATACTTGTGACCCGGGTCGTCAGCCTTTTGTCGCCAGGCAATACCTGTTCAAGGGTGTCATTCCTGAACTTGCAAAGTCCTGTAAGGTTCGAAACCCAAACACTGTCATGCCGGTCAATGTAGTGCATATAGGTCCGCTGAAAAGGTATGCGTCTGCTTATCGGGATCACCTCTTTTTTATGCTTACCCGTGGATATAAAGCCGGTGCCAAACGACATGGTAACTGAAAGGTTTCCTTTGCTGTCTTTTGCAAAAGATTTGAAGGCAAACGAAAATCCATCCCATGTAAAGAATACAGGTTTCCCGTAGTTGCCTGACGATTCTCTTTTAATCAGTATTACACCGTCATCGGACCCTGCCCAGATATTATGGTTACTGTCGGTTTCAAATCCCAGGATCCGCTTGTTCTTTTCTGTTTTTAAAGTGCAGTCGATTTTTATCAGTGTCTGGTCCTTACGGATACAGTTGATCATACCGTTATTAAATCCCATCCAGATATTTCCGAAGGAATCTATTAAAAAACAGTTAAGAGGAACAGACTCGAGTCCATGCTGTGCATTGTATGAACGCTGATTGAAATGGATTGCCGAGATCTTAAAAATTCCGTTGCCCGTGCTTGAAAGCCATGTATTTTGTTCTTTGTCACAAAACACACTGAGGATCACCTTATCCTTCATAAGCTTTCGGGCGAGGGTAAATACACCTGCTTCATTCTCCCTGAGTAGCATCGCACCGTTGTGATAGCTCGTGACCCAGATCTCATTTTGTCTTGCATCAAAATAGATTTCAAGAGGATTTTCCAGGAACTCTGGCCTTTTCATCCCGGTAACAGGGCTTACTGATTTTCCCGTAAGTTTCATAATTCCATGGTGCGAATGATAAAATGCTTGGCCGGCAGAAACATTGATAAAGGCAAGCCCATTAAGCGGTATAACAGGAGGCATATCCAGAGGCTCATACCTTCCGTTCGAATATGTATAAAAGTCACCTCCAACAATTACCCAGAAAGTATTTTCATCCGGTTCATAAAAATAAACGGGCTGGTTGGTATTTTGCTGCCTGAACGACTTGTTTTCCACTGTACCGTCGGAATGAATCCTGATCAGCTCCATTGAATAAGTGCCCAGCCAGATCGTATTCCTTCTGTCTTCGTAAAATGAGTGCAGCGGCCCGCACTTTTTCACTTTTGCCAGGATGCTGTCGTTGCCGGCATGGTAAAAAACATCATCCAGGTAATAGCACGGCTTCCCGTTAAATGTGATGAACCACAATCTTCCCCTGGAATCTTCAAAAATATGAAACACTTCATTGTCGGTAAGGCCATTGTTTGTGGTGTAGCTTTTAAAATGACGCCCGTCGAACCGGCTGACTCCTGCATCTGTAGATGTCCAGATATAGCCCTTGCTGTCCTGGAACACGCAATATACAGTCTGGCCCGGAACTCCGTCAGCCATTGTATAACTCGTGTAAATAGGAGACTGCGTATAAGCGTAAATACAAAATATGCAAATGAAAAAAAATGTTGAAGCAGCACTTTTTACGAATCCCATATACGAATCACCAATATTCTTCAAATATAACGGATACAGACTATAACGCCACCTGAAACCAATTAAAATGAATTCCCGGAAAATGCATCCAAAAAAAAAGCAAGCCTTCCGGCCTGCCTTGTATTCGTTGATTGAGAGTATGGTTTGCTATTTTATTTCCAGATCAATCTCAGCTGCCTGAACCGCATCTCTGAGACCGATATCTACCACTGCAGTTACGGTATACTTCCCTTTCGGAAGATCATTCGGAACAGAGAACTTCATCAGGCGGCCTCCTTCGGGAAGGATGGTAAAGGCAGATGGCTTGCTGCGCTGCTCAAAGCCTGTCTCCAGGTTTGAATATTCAAGGTAGGTTGCGCAGTCGAGGATTGCTTCGCCCGTATTTTTTGTTTCGATTGAAAGCATCCTGGTGGTGTCAAGAGGCATGGTGCATTCTTTAAAGCTCATGATCTCAGCCTGCTTGAAGGTTACATTCGGTGGTGTCTGGAACAGGTGAACCACAAACTGGAATGTTTCAACCAAACCCATTCCCACTCCTTCTTTATCTTTGGAAGCCTGCACTCTTTCTTTGGCGAGTTTCAGGATCATGGTCCCCCATTTTACTTTATTGGATTCAGGCAGGCTCGGCAGGTCGATGATCACCTGTATGTCCTGTGATTTTCCCGGCTCCAGGTCAAAGAATGATGGAGACGCGCTCAGGTAAGGCGACAATGCGTGATCGCCGGCCGGACCTTTCACAAGCTCGGTTTTTCCTTCAACACCCGGGGCGTTAAAATCACCGAAACTAACAGTGAAAGACTGCTTGGTGGCTGAATTATTGGTAACATGAACCAGCTGTTTCTTCACCTCTCCGCCTGAAGCCTTAAAATACAGGCGGCTGGGCGAAAGGGAAACATTTTGTGCATTAACAGACATGCAGGACCATAAAAGGGCTGCCGTTAAAAAATAGTTTTTCATTTTGGTTATTTTGGTTTTGGTTGATGGGTATTCTTACTTCTGTTCCTGTAATAAAGTTCCGTCTTTTGCAAACTTTTTCACTTTTAAGGTCCTTTCCTTCTCGTGAATGTGAAAGTTAATGCTGTACGAATCCGTATTCCCGTTAAGAGTGAGCTGGATGAAGTTCTGCTCCAGTACAAAGTTGTCGTCGATGGCATTCTGGTTAATGGTTATCCTGTAATCTCCCACAGGAAGGTACATTTCAAATTTCCCTTCGTTGGAGGTAAGGCTTGAATACACCCTGCCTGCTGAGTCAACAGCAGTTACCCTTATGCGTGATATTTCTGCATCCCTGGTCCGGGCTGATGTCATGCTATAATCAACGGAAATGGATCCTGTAAGCTGCACTCCGCGTGAAAAGGCAATCGGTATTTCGCGTGACCTGTCGAGCAACACTTCCATCGGTTCGCCCGGAAACCACCTTGAGTTGTCGACCAGCGACCGTGTTGTAATGAGATACTTTCCGCGCGGAAGGTTCCTTAGATAAACAATACCTTTTTCATTCGTGATCACATCCTCTCCTTTTTCCATAAGCGACCTGAGGTCGTCATCCAGTGTGGAATCAACGCTTGAAGGCTTGATATTGATAAGGACATTTTCAAGCGCTTCTTCATTTTTATCCTGTTTAAGGTTTCCGTTGAGGTCTTTAAAAACAACTACAGTTGCCGTAAAAAATCTTGACCCGGGAATAGGCACGCCGAACTGCTTTTTCACGCTCATTCCCACCAGAAGATCTTTGTAGGAAGATGATTGTTGCATGTTCTCCCCACCGTTTATGTCTTCAAGACGCGAGATTTTCTGGCTGCTTGACAATATTTCCGCATATGCGCTGAACTGCCAGCCTGTTTTTGAAAAATAAAACAGCTCAGGCCTCAGGCTGAACCTGCTCTTTTTGTAAAGCGTTTCATAGCTGTAATTTATGGAAGGCTCAAGCGAGATCATGTTGGCTTTGATCCAGAAACCATAATATGAGTTGATGAAAACCGACTGGTGGTTGATCCGGTATTGCGAGAACCTGATGTGCTCAAAGGCCTGGTAAGGCCCGTAATTGTAACGGACATTTGTTGTAAAGCTGCGGTAACGGAACGAAGTTCTTACCTGTGCTGTGAAATAGTCTTTGATATCGAACTCCAGAAGCTTGATGTAGGATGCAAAAGCAGTTGCTACAAACCTCACCTGCGACCTGGTGACAGGGTGGTAATCAAAACCTGCCCCGCGTGTCATATATCGTATATTGAGCAGGTTATCCATATAATAAGCTGCACGCACCGAGTAATTGTTAACCTTGTTGTTCACCGCAAGCCGTAATTCATAACGTTCACTTCTGCTGGGTATGCTTGTAAATTTGTTGCCCTGCGCATCAAAATAAATTGGGTTTTGCTGGTAGAATGAATTGTTGAATGACCACGTATACTTTAAGTTATGCTTGTAAGCCACCCCGTAAGCCAGGTTAAAAACTCCCTGGAACCCGGTGTAATACGGCGAGCCGTAATCGGATGTGAACCTGAGGTTGAATTTGCGAACCACTCCTGAATAGCTGAATGTGCCTCCGAAGCCATTGGTGGTAAACGGACTTGCAGCACCGAAATGATTTTCAGTTGAAGCGCCAATGCGTGTGGAAAACACATGCTGGTGCCTGAACCTCATATCACCACCCGTGGTAAGCAGCTTGCCGCTGGTCTTGCTGAAATCGCTCCTCGATTGCTGGTAGTAGCTTACAATATTGAACTTTTTAAGCTCCATCTCATGCCTTACCCCTGCCGTGCGTACCGATGCTTTTGCAAAAAGATCGGGATTCTGAACATATATCACCCCGACACGGTGCCTGCCGAATCTTTGCTTGACGCTTGCTCCCTTACCGGAAGGTGTTTGGCCGAAGTTTCCCCAGCCGGTTATATTTCCTACTTCAATTTCTGTTTTAGGAGCGAAATAACCGAGATAATAATAATCGCCACGGTAAGCTCTCTGGTTGTAATACTGTTCTGAGAAAAAAGACTGGAACCTGTAGCTCAGCGCACGTGAGTGCCGCAACGATGCATTGCCATACAGGTTCAGGTTGAGCGATGTTGCATCTTTCAGCATGTTGTCCAGGTGTGCCTCAACGGTTAACGGAAGCACCATCCGGCTGAATTCATTAAACTTGACTTCGTTCGAATTTCTTTTGAAGTTAACTGTGCTCTTCCATATCCTGTCAGGAGTCTGGTCCTGGTGCTGTGTCTGAACCATAATCCTCAGCGGATACTTTTCTCCGCTATGGCTGTTATATTCCCTGCTGTTCTGGGTTGTATATGATTTCTTTTCGTTGGGCCGTGCCTTAACAAAAAACTCAAATGTGGAATCCGAATTGGCAGGCAGGCTGAAATTAAAGAATGCAGGCACTTCTGTTGTCTGGCCTTTTGAAAAAACCTCCAGCTGATGGTGTGGTGCAAGCTTTATTGAAAACCATTCTGCCGAGTTTCCGGAGTTCTTCACATGTATGCTGAATGACGAAGTATCTGCATTGTTGATGAAGAACGATTCCATTTTATTTACCGATGCAACCCAGTCAGATTCTTTGATGATCTGGAGGTACCAGGAAGCAGAAGCAAACTGCAGCTTGTTGGATTCGGCAAGAAGGTTGGCCGTTACCACATAGCTCACATTTCCTTCACCATGACCTTTAAACACCAGTTTGACCGGGATAAACATGGAATCGCCAGGCTCGACCTGGTAAAGAACTCCCGGTGCTTTTATGCTTGACCACCCAGAAGGGAGGCTGAGACTGAGATAGAAATTCATTCTCTTATCAGATCCGTTCACTACACGTAGCAGGTTAGAAGCAAGCTCATTGGATTTATTGGATGACTGCTTTTCCTTGAATTCAATCACCACTCTTGATGCATTCAGGGAACAGGCAAAAAACACCATCGGAAACAAAACACAGGCACACTTCAGCGCTTTGCGCAGAAATTTTGCCAGGTTGAGGGTCGGTTTCATCGGTCAGGTTGATTTTTTTACAGGTCTTCGATCAGTATGTAATCAATTCGTAACGTATATAACCCCGGCCGGTAAACCAGTCCTGGTACCAGCTTTAAGTCAACTTTGAACCGGTAACATGAAGGATCGGAGAGGTATGTACCTGCCTGGTTGGTTCCAACAGGCACTGCATCGCCGCAGTTCACCGCAGGGTCATTCCCTATTCCACCGATCATGTATACCGGTGTTGCAATATCTGTAAGCGGAAAGAATCCCGCACCGGTTATGGAGGTATTGTTTGCATTGTAGACTCTGGCCTGGAGCAGACCAACAGGAAGTGTTGAATTACCTGTATTCGAATATCCCGTTATCAGGTTCCATGAACCTGCAGTAGAGGTGGTTGCTCCTATATACAGATCCCACTCGCCGCCTGTAACATTCACATTAAGCTCAAGGGCATTGGGAACTGTGATACCATAAATGCATTTATTGATGGTATTGAATGAAAAATCGATTGAAGGACTGGTTTTCATATCAAAACTATATGACTGGGACTTCACCACGTGGGTTGTCAGCATAAAAATGCCCATAATAAAAAGTTGGTTAATTTTCATTTAATGAATAATGGTCTGTCAATTTTGAACTGCGAATCACTATTATGGGATTCATACGCAGAATGTAAGAAATGGTTATAAAAAGAAAAGGAACCTTTGAAAAAGGCTCCTTTTTATATATTAACTGATAGTACTGACTATAAATCCTCCACCAGCGAGTATACTACTTCAAGATAATAATAGCCGGCCTGTGCGAAACCAGGTGCTGCAAGTGCAACTGTTGAATTCGTAAATGCTGCAGGAATACCTGGTTTCAGCCTGTAGTTGACTCGAAACTGGTTTGTAGATGGATTTGAGCCGGCGGCGCCAGGAGCATATGATTCACCCGCAGCAACCCCTACCATGCCTGCTATAAACTGGCTTGCAGCTGTTGGCACACCGCCCGCCACACCGGAATTTGCAAGTCCCTTGAGGCTGGTAATGGCATTAAACGTATTTGTTGCAGCTGAGACATTTGGCCTGATTGTTTGCATTTCCAAGATTTCTGCAGGTAGCGTTGCCTGTCCGTTCGTTGAATAAGCATCCACCTGGACCCATGAATCGCTGCTTGCATAAGCAAAAAGATCCCATGCTACTGTAGCATCAACCTCCAGCTTGGTTGAATTGAAACGCATGATGCCGTTCTGGTAATCAGGTATGGTTTTGAATACAAATGATACGGTCGGGTCAGTCGTCATGGTTAAATTTAGAATTCCCTGCAGATCCATCGTTACATACGCATACTCTTCATCTGATAACTGAGCTTTTGATTGAATGGCAAAAGTTGTCAAAGCCATCATTACTAAAATAATTTTTTTCATACTGTAATTTGTTTTTTATTGTTTTATGAAACTGCTCTTTGCAATACCGTTGCCAGAAACCCCACATACTTAAATTAATAAAACATCATTCTTACAGGCTGAGGCCGCGTCAATGTGGTGCATGCGGTCTTTAGAAAAAATGGTTGACAATGTCTATCATCATGATTCATAGCATGGCATGACAAATGACTGACACGGGATCGCGCGGCAATACCTGATGCCTGCATCAAAAACATTACAGATCCCGAAAAATAAAGACAAAAAAAAAGAACCTTATTCAGGTTCCTTTTTTTTCATGTTAAAAAGTCTGTACTTTTTATTGACTATAAATCTTCAACAAGTGAATAAACTACCTCAAGGTAGTAGTAACCTGCCTGAGCAAATCCAGGAGCAGCAAGAGCTATCGTAGAATTTGGGAAGGAAGCAGGGATACCTGGCCTCAAACGGTAGTGAACCCTGAACTGGTTCGTAAGCGGGTTTGCATGAGCAGCGCCAGGTCCATAAGACTGTGCAGCAGCTGTACCAACCATACCTGCGATAAACTGGGTAGCAGCAACAGGAACTCCGGCAACAACACCTGAGTTAGTCAATCCTTTCAGACTGCCAATGGTGTTGAAGGTGTTCGTTGCAGCAGATACGTTCGGACGAACTACCTGCATTTCAAGGATCTCAGCTGGCAAAGTTGCCTGACCATTGGTTGAGTAGTTGTCAACCTGAACCCATGTGTTTGAGCTTGCATAAGCAAACAGATCCCAGGATACAGTTGCATCCACTTCAAGCTTGGTTGCATTGAACCTTTCGATACCCTGCTGATATTCAGGGATGGTTTTGAAAGTGAAGTTTACGGTTGGATCTGTAGTCATGGTCAGATTCAGGATGCCCTGAAGGTCCATAGTTACATAAGCGTACTCTTCATCTGATAACTGCGCTTTTGATTGGAAGGCAAAAGTCGCTAAAGCCGCGATTAATAAAAATGTTTTTTTCATGGTATATTTTTTTTTAAAGAGTTTATGAGGATTTTAACCTTGCACGGGAGGTTCTTGTTCGTCAAAAAAAACGGTTTTTCTTACATCAGCATTACAGTCGCAAAATGAAGATCCGGGTCATGACATGAATGGCATTTTGTGCCAAAAGCCATATTTACCACGCTTTTCGAACAGGCAACCAGTGCTTTCAATCTTTACAAAACCAAGTGCCAATATTACAATCCTCACCTTAAAAAAGGGGAATTATATTCTACATTATTAATCACATTTACCGCACTTAATGGGAAAAAGCTATCATTAGAAAATAAAAACCAGCAAAGCCCCGGCTTTCAACCCGGGGTAATAGCAGCAGAAACACTTTTGGAAATAACGAACAAGCTTCAGGTTTCAACCGAGCAAGAAGCTCATACATATATATATGTTACATGCGGAACATGAAAACATAAAAGCAACCTGAGGAGATTGCCTTATTTATGTATAATTGATTTTTTTTACCTGTTCTACCCTAAAATGCTTAAACGGCCTGTTGAAGAAGCGTTGCTTCTTCGGTGTCGCGGCTTACCTGATGCCAGCGATAGGATGGAAGCTCCAGGATAGCCATTTGACGTACCGCCTCGTATGCCGGTGCAGGAGCATTTGCTTTCATATCATTAAACAATGCAACTATCTCTGCATTACTGATCCCTTTCAGCATCAGACGTAAAGTTAACATCATTTCCTGTGGAGGAATTTCTGTCCGGATGGCTTTTGAAATATCCATGAGTTCCTCATCCGTGTAATTCTCCCACAGCACTTTATTGATCATACTTTCTTCCTTATTCATATGTGTCAGGTTGAATGCTACAAAATCGATAAAGCAATACATTACCTGGAGACCGGTCCTGTGAAGATCTGTGGGGCTATCGGCCTTCAGGAATTTTGTAATTTTATTTTCCAGCCGGAGTGTAAGCATCTCGTCTTTTTCATGTTCCGAGTCGATCTCTGAGGCAAGGCCCGGATCATATTTCATTACAGCCGGAATTATATGCCTGTCCTCATGAGCAGCATGACTTTCAAATTGCTCAAGAACCTGCTCAATTTTTTTAACCGCTAAGGCAGAACCAGCAGGGTCGGTGAAGTCCGTTTGCTGGATGGTGAGAGCTGCATCATATAATAATGCACGAAGCGCCTTATGAATATAGGTAAAGGCATTGTAACGAAGTGTCTCCATAAATTTATATTTTTTACAAATATATGTGGCACCTGAACCCTGAACCAAAAGGAAAACATTGAAACGTATAATCCAAAAGCTGAACCGTTGATTATTATTGATTCCCTGAAGTTAGAATCTCCTTCAGATAATCCCAAAAGCCATCTCAGGACACAGGTTTCGGATTTTCCCGCCTGTTAATAAGAATTACACCTGACAAAATAAGTCCCAGGCCCAGAAATTCATTCCATCCAACCTGCTCATGATCAATTACGCCGATGAGCACAGCGACAACCGGCATCATATAGGAAACTGAAGTTGCAAACATGATTTGAGTACGCTGCAGGAGAATGTTAAAAAGGCTCATGGCAATTGCTGTTCCCGCAATGCCAAGTATCAGGGCATAAGGCAAAGATCCTGCCGCTGCCTCATCAGCCGCAACCTTGCCAGGTATGCCGGTAAAGAACAGCAACGGTAACGACGGGACCAGCAGCAGCATATACATAATTGCAGTGAGCTGGAGCCCGGGAAGATCAGACAGATATTTCTTCAGAACATTGCCGTTTATGCCATACAACACCGGTGCAAGCAATGCCACCGCAAGGTAAATACCGTCGCCGTCAGACTGAAAGCCCTGGCCGGGCTTGAACAATACAAGGCTTGTCGCACCTGCCAGGCCGAGAAGGACCCCGGCGAGCTTCATGCCTGAACCGTGCAGCCTGAAAAAAATAACGCCGAGGATATACGTGCAGAGGGGAGTAAGTGAATTGACAATTCCCGTAAGAGAACTGCTGATATGAGTCTGGGCAAGCGGGTAAAGGTAGATCGGCAAACCGTTGCCTGCAATCGCGCAGATAATCACATACGGGTATTTGCCGGCCGGTATTTTTTTAAAAGCAGCAAATACGAAAGGCAATAAAAATGCCGCCGCAGAAACAATTCTTATTAGTGCAAGTTCGCCCGGCTGGAAACCAATCAGCGCTTTTTTGATAAAATAATAGGAGCATCCCCATACCAGTGCACAAAAAATCAACAGTGACCAGTTGATGGCCGAAAATAAAAGATCCTTACGGCGCGCCTGTTCCGGCATACGATAAACAAACGGAATGAAAAATTAATTCTCCGGCATCAGCATGAAACGCTTGTACTCGGCCAGGTCAAAGTATTTTTCAGCCAGGCGCTTGAAGTCTTCGCTCTTTAAGCTGTTAACCCATGTAGTGTACTGAAGCAGGTCCTGGATATTTTCCTTGTTCATGTCGCTCTGCAAGATAGCCCCGAGCCAGAAATTATTTTCCCTTAAATAGGTTTCGCGTTCGCGTATGAAAGTTTCCTTCACCTTTGTAAGGTTGGCATCGCTGCACCCGTTCTTTTTCACATCTTCAATCTCTGCCAGGGCAGCAGCGATAAGCTTCTCGGCGTTTTCCGGCGCACAACCGAACCCGATGGTGATCACATATTTTTCTTCCGGGAAATGCTCCATTGAAACATTGGCGCTAACCCCGTATACGCCTCCTTTGTCTTCGCGCAGGTTTTCACGGAGCTTGATCCCGACCAGCTTCATCAGGGCATTCATTTCATTCCGGTTATGTCGGTTGAATTCAAATTTTCCCGGGAACTTCATATTTACAGCACTTTTTGGCTCGGTCCCTTTTTTAACCGTTATATTCAGATTTCCTTTGGGTGATGGTTTATCCACATTCCTGAAAGATTCATTTCTTTTCTTTGACGGCAGTCCGCCCAGGTAAATTTCCACCAGCGGCCTGAGGGTTTCCGGTTTGAAATTTCCTACAAAGACAAATGTAAATCCACCGGCATCAGCAAACCTTTCCTTGTAGATCTCTATGGCTTTGTCAAGCTTGATGTCGTCAAGCATCGAGGCCCTCATCGGACGCGACCGGAAATCATACCCCGACATCGCATAGGCAACCGTATCAGAAAATACAGCTTCCGGGCTGTTTTCCCTGTTCTGTAAAAAAGACAGCCATTGCTGCTTCATTGCATTGAAAGCAGTCTGATCCTGGCGGGGTGATGTAAAGTAAAGGTAAATAAGCTGCATCATGGTTTCCAGGTCCTTGGGCGAGCAGCTTCCCGACATGCCTTCGGTTACATCGCCGATCATTGGCGACACCTGAACGATTTTTCCCTGCAGCATTTTTTCAAGCATGATGTTGTCGAATTCACCGAGCCCTGATTCATCCACAATTCCATCTGCATAGGAAGCGGATAAATAATCCTTGTCGTCAACCAGTGATGTACCGCCAAAGCTATACGAAGAAAACTGAATCTCGTCATTTTTGAAATCTGTCGGCTTCATGATCACTCTTACACCATTGCCAAGGGTCCAGGTGGTGATGCCCATTTCCTTGATCTCCTTTGTATCGGTTATTTTGGAAGCAGCCGGGATTGTTGCCAGCAACGGTTTATTCGACACCTTATCTATATACGGTTTGAGATCGGTTTTGCCGGTCTCCTTAATGATCTGCCTGATCCTTTCCTCGGAAGGAATTTTAAGCCCTTCCTTTTCAGGGGCCATGATCAGCGCCACTGCATTTTCACCGTCGGTGATCCAGCGTGCCGCAAGTGCGTTTACTTCCTGCAGTACGATGCCAGGTAACAGCGAACGGTAAAGCGCATATTCGTATGCAACCCCTGGTGCCGGCTCGCCCTGTAAAAAATGAGCTACATATTCAGTTGCCAGTGAGCGCGATTCTGTTTTATCCTTTTCAGTGAACTGCTTTTCCATTCCACGCAGCATCTCCTTTTTCTGGCGGTCATACTCGCTTGGTGTGAAGCCGAATTTCTTAACCCTTTCGTTTTCCGTGATCATAGCAATTAGGCCTTCCTCGATCCCGTCTTCTTTAACTGCAGCAAAGCAAATATAAGCATCCACATCCCTTACAAGGGAAGTATAGTTCGCTGATGCAAATACAAAAGGGGGATTTTCTCTCTTCTGCAGTTCAGAAAGGCGCTGGTTGAGCATGCCATTGTATAATTGCTGCATGACCTGCCTGCGGTATTCTGCAACATTGGTTGTAAGTTGTCCCGGCTTCTTGTACATAAGCTGCACCAAAGTATATTGTGCTTCCTTATCCGTTGCAACCGCAGTGAGAAGCTCATTGTTGCCGGGTATGTCCCATTTTTTTACAGGCTTTCCGTTTTCCACTTTCGGAATGCGGCCAAAGCGTGTCTTGATCTCATTCTCCATCTGAACCGGATCAAAATCCCCGACTGCGATCACGGCCATATTATCTGGGCGGTACCAGTCGCGGTAAAAAGAGCGGAGCGCTTCATACGATCCTTTCTCTAGCACTTCCTTTTTACCTATTGGAAGCCGTTCGGCATACCGCGAATCCTTAAACAGCACGGGCCAGTATTTTTTACGCATGCGATCCTGCGCTCCCAGTCCAAGCCTCCATTCTTCAACCACCACACCGCGTTCCTTGTCAATCTCAGTTGAATCATAGGATACCTGGTATGCCCAGTCTTCCATGATCTGCATCCCCTTATCCATAATGCTGTCGGAATCGGTTGGTATCTGTATCATGTAGACGGTTTCATCAAAGCTCGTATATGCGTTGAGGTGAGCGCCGAATTTTGTTCCGATAGACTCAAGGTAATTCACGAGTTCATTCTTTTTGAAATTTTTGGTCCCGTTAAAAGCCATATGCTCGCAGAAATGCGCAAGGCCCTGCTGGTGATCATCCTCTGCTGTGCTTCCTGCATTGACCGCTAACCGCAGCTCGGCCCGCTTTTCGGGCTTTGCATTCTTACGGATATAATATTTCATCCCGTTGGGTAAGGTCCCGTAAAGCACCGCCGCATCCAGCGGTAACGGATCCATCATACGCGGCGTACCCTGGGCAAACAACGATACCTGAACGGCAATAAACAGAATTAATAAAGACGAAAGTTTTTTCATTGTTTTTTTGATAGTTTGATAGTTTGATAGTTTGAAGGCTGGAAAGTTTTAAAGTTTGAAGGTTTGGAAAGTTCAGGGAACCGGGAGGACGGGATAACCAATGATGATATTTAATTGGGGCACCAAGGTAATTAATTTTTGAAAAATGAGGGCATGTCCTTTGTAAATACCCTTGCTCAGTTAATAATGCATACTTTTAGATTTTAATGATCCCCTCATGCTAAAAATTATTTTGTTCTTGTCAACTTGTACTCAGCGTAAACAATTGCTTTTCTCAGGGTATGAATAATTATTGGATGCTTGGATATAATATATTTGGTGATCCATATACCTCATCCACAAAAGCTCATATCGAAATCACTAGCAGTGCTTTAACTGTAATACCAGAGACAAGGAAAATGGCCTTTTACTCCTCTCAGGCTACTATATCAGATTCGAATGGCAATTTATTATTTTACTCTAATGGCTGTTGGATTGCTAATAATTTAGGCGATACAATGTTAAATGGTTCCGGGTTGAGTCCTGGTAGCTTTACAGATGCCTGGAATACATCCACATCAGGAATACCAATCCCACACGGCTGTATGATACTTCCGTACCCATCAGATCCAAACAAGTATGTCATGTTTCATCAAACTGGAAACAATACCATTGGACAACGAAGTTCTGAATTATATTATACCATTATTGATATGTCATTGGATAATGGGAAAGGTGGTGTAATTCAAAAAAATATTATTGCAATTCATGATACGCTTGGATTTGGATTGGCAGCCTGTTTGCATGGAAATGGCCGCGACTGGTGGATTACTGCCATAGATGATAGTGTAAAATATATTCACATCATACTTTTCACCCCTGATGGTATAGAGTCAATTTCTACTCATATCAATTCGTTTTTTGTTCAGGGGAAATTCTTAGAAACTCAACCTGTTTTTTCTCCTGATGGTAATAAGTTCGCTTTTTCTTATACCACCCATATTTCAGCTACAATGAGTTGGTACCATGATGTTCGACTATATTCCTTTGATCGATGCCTTGGTACGTTTACAAATGAAACTTTAATTGATCTCACTGATTCATATCTTGGAGTAGGGGTATCTTTTAGTCCAAATTCGAAATATTTATATGCTACCTCAGTCAATAAAGTTTTTCAATTAAACGCTGATACTTCAAATGTCTCAGCAAGTTTAAAGATAGTAGCAATAAATGATAATTTTTACTCCCCTTTTATGCCTTTCCAAACTGATTTTTTATTAATGTACCTGGCAGCAAATGGCAAGATTTATATTACTTCCGGGAATGGTGTTCAAGATATGCATGTTATGGAATATCCTGATAGTATAGGAACTTCTTGTAATGTACTACAACATTCTTTACCAACTCCATGTTGGTCAATTAGAGGGAATGTTTATCATCCGAATTATTATTTGGGGCCTGCTATCGGAAGCTTATGTGACAGCCTGGGAATTGGAATAGATGATCCTTCTTTCAATTTTAATTTTTCGGTTTCACCCAACCCCTTATTAGATGGGTATGCAAAAATTTCATATTTATTGCCTCCTAATAAAAATGGATTGTTTCAGGTCTATGACTTAAATGGTAATAAGGTTTATGAAATTGCGTTGCCAAAGTGGAGTAACCTTCAGAAGGTTGTTTTACCCAGATTAGCTTCAGGAATATATATTGGCATAATTAAAAGCGATAAACAAATACAAACAAAAAAAATAGCTTTGATCAAATAATAGAATTAATTGTAAAAAATCAAATCTAATTATTTGCAGAATCTATTGCGTCTTCGTGCCTTAGTGGCCTTTTTCTTTTTTGCCACAAAAGTGGGGAAGGCACCCTTACAACATACCGAGTTAATTTTACTGAGCCATCCTGCACACTTACAGGGACGCAATGGCGCGGTTTAACTGTGCTTTACCCATGATAAACAGTTCAGCTCAACCCCCATCTTTCATCTACCTATGTTTGTCTTATTAACTTGTGCAATTTTTGCACAAGTTGCCTCTTCAGATAATTCACAGGTTTCGTAAATATTTTTTATGTGTTTTACAATTGATGTTCTGCCGGTTCGAAACAAATCCACCAATTG
>Ga0190272_10000760_pt1 | contig 15929 bp, 12 predicted proteins | sample Popmic504T_FD_133746 | JGI IMG/M metagenome (GOLD analysis project Ga0190272, IMG submission 133746) | Populus adjacent soil microbial communities from riparian zone of Shoshone River, Wyoming, USA - 504 T | ecosystem: Environmental > Terrestrial > Soil > Riparian zone | place: USA: Wyoming... | reverse complement strand
TGGAGAGTTGTTCGAGGGCGGCGAGGCGGAGTTGGCGGTAGCGGTATTGGGTGTCGGTGAGCCAGTCGTCGTCCCAGTCGGGGAGTAGGTCGTCGTAGAGGTTGGCGTTCAACGCATCCGTCAGCAGGGCGTGCTCCGCGGCCGCGTGCTCGCCGGGCGTCGGGGCGGCCAGCACGTGGTTGGCGAGCCGGGTGGTGTGCTCCAGGTCGATGTGCATACCGACCGGGAGCTGCAGGTACGTGGTGGTGGCGTGGATCGTGCCCGGCCCGCGCCGGTACAGCCGGTAGAGCGCGGTGCGCAGGTTGGCGTGGGCGCGGTTGCTCGTGGTGTCCGGCCACAGGGTGTGCGCGATCTGGCTCCGGGTCGCCTGCCGCCCACGACACGCCACCACCGACAACAGCCGCTCACCCGTCCGTCCCACGTGGACCAGGTCACCGCCGATCATCAGCCGGAACCCGCCCAGCAGGCTCAGCTCGATCGGGCGTGGTGCGGTGGCCGCCGGGTCGCCCTGCGGCGTGGCCGGCGCGGCGCCCGGCCGGGTCGGCAGGGCGACGACCGACGCGGGTCGTGGCTCCGCCGGCGCCGCCGATGCCGCTGCTGTCGCGGGTTGGTGGCGGTACGGGTATCCGTCGGGTCCGAGCATCGTGGCCTCCCAGAGGCTGCTTGCGTCATCGCGTCTGTCATCGATGAGGTACGGAGGTGTCACGCTGCTGATTCCGTTACAAGATCCCTTTCTTCAGGATTGCGGGCTTCTGTCAGGTCGAGCTCCCCGCGACCGTGACGCGAGGGTCATGATGGGTCGGTGACGCGTCAGCACGCCGAGCTGCGACGCCGGCTCGCCGACGAACTGGTGGACGCCGGACTGCTCGGGCCGCGCTGGCTGCCGAGCTTCCTCGACGTGGAGCGGCACGCCTTCATCCCTGACACCGTCTGGCTGAGCGACCCGGACCGGACCGACGGCGCCGACCTGGTGCCGCTGCGCCGCGGCGACGACCCGCCGGCGTGGCTCGACCTCGTCTACCGCAACACCCACGTGGTCACGCAGGTCGACGACGGACGCCCCGCCGGGCCGGGCGGGCGGGGCATGGTGGCCACCAGTTCGTCGAGCCAGCCGTCGGTGATGGCGCTCATGCTCACCGCCCTGGACGCCGAGCCGGGGCACCGCGTCCTGGAGGTGGGCGCCGGCACCGGCTACAACGCCGCGCTGCTCGCCCACCGGGTCGGGGCGGCGAACGTCACCACCGTCGACATCGACCCGCTGGTCGCGGCCGCGGCGGCCGCGTCACTCGCCGCCGCCGGCTTCGGTGAGGTGACCGTGGTGACCGGTGACGGCGAGCTCGGACACCCGGCCGGCGCGCCCTACGACCGGGTCATCTGCACCGCCGGCGTGCGGGACGTGCCCTACGAGTGGGTGCGCCAGACCCGGCCCGGCGGTCGGATCGTGGCCCCCTGGTCCACCCTGCTGTACGACGGCGGGGTGCTCACCCTGACCGTTCGCGACGACGGGTCGGCCGACGGACGGCTCACCGACCGGGTGGCGTTCATGCCGCTGCGCGGGCAGCGCGTCCTGCCCGCGATCCCCGACGACCTCGGCGCCGCCGGGGTCACCGCCCGGACGACCGGCTGCCACCCCGACACCGTGCTCCGCGACCCCGGCGCGCTGCTCGCCGTCGGCCTGCGGGTGCCGCGGTGCCGACGGTCGTCAGGGCCGTCCGGCGCCGTGTGCCTCGTCGACCGGTGGTCGCGGTCGTGGGCCGTCGTGCGCCCCAGCCGGTCCGGCACCACCGTGCACCAGCACGGCCCGCGCAACCTGTGGGACGAGGTCGAGGACGTCCACCACTGGTGGCTCGATGCCGGCAGCCCACCGGCGGACCGCTGGCTGATCACCATCACCGCCACCGCCCAGACGACCGTCCTCACCTGACGCTCCGTAGCCGAACACCCCCACCGCTATTGGCTGAAGGGCGCTTTCAGTCGGCCTAGCCGACTGAAGGGCGCTTTCAGTCAATGAGGGGCGGGGGGTGCGGCTACGGAGGGTGTGTGATGGGGTGGCGGGTGTGGGGTTGTTCGATGCGGCCGGTGGTGCTGTTGCCGGGTTGCTTGGTGATCGGGCCTGGGTGCAGGCCATGCTGGACGCCGAGGTGGCGCTCGCCCGGGCGTGCGCCGACGTCGGGCTCGTGCCGGTCGAGCACGCCGACGCCATCGCGGCCGCCGGTGACGCCGCCCGGTACGACCCGGACGAGCTGGGCAGGTCGGCCGCCGCCATCGGCAACCCGGCGGGGCCGCTGGTCCGTGCCCTCACCGCGGCCGTCGGTGACCCGGCCGCCGGATCGGTGCATCTCGGGGCCACCAGCCAGGACGTGCTCGACACCGCGACGATGCTGGTCGCCGGGCGGGTGCTCGACGCCGTGCTCGCCGATCTGGCGGCGGCCGCGGCCATGGTGGCCGACCTCGCGGCCCGGCACGCCGGCACCGTCCAGGTCGGCCGCACCCTGCTGCAGCACGCGCCGCCGGTCACGTTCGGACTGACCGCTGCCGGCTGGCTGGCCGGGCTCGACGCGGCGGGCGACGCCCTGCGCCGGGTGCGGTCCGAGCGGCTGGCCGTGCAGCTCGGCGGGGCGGTCGGGACGCTCGCGGTGTTCGGCGCCGACGGTCCGCGCGTGCTCGCCGCCATGAGCGGGCGCCTCGGGCTGGCCGAGCCGACGCTGCCGTGGCACACCGAGCGCAGCCGCGTGACCGAGCTGGCCGCGGCCATGGCCCAGACGTGCGGTGCCGTCGCCGCCGTGGCCCGCGACGTGGTGCTGCTCGCCCAGGCCGAGGTCGGCGAGGTGTCGGAGGAGGGGCCGGCCGGCAGCGGCGGCTCGTCCACCCTGCCGCACAAGCGCAACCCGATCGCCGCGGTGTCCGCGCTGGCCGCCGCCGCGCAGGCACCCGGCCTCGCGGCCACCCTGTTCGCAGCCATGGCGCACGAGCACCAGCGCGCCGCCGGGGCCTGGCACGCGGAGTGGCGGCCGCTGCGCGAGCTGATGCGCTGCACCGGCTCAGCGGTGTGGTGGCTGCGGACCGGCCTGGAGCGGCTGCGGGTGCACCCGGACCGGATGCGCGCCAACCTCGGGTTGACCGGCGGGCTGGTGCTCGCCGAGCGGGTCACCGCCGAGCTGGCCCCGATCGTCGGCCGCCTCGCCGCCCACGACGCCGTCACCGCCTGCTGCGCCAGAGCCGCCGCCGCTGGCGTCGGTGCCGCCGGACCGGCCGAGGCCGCGGACGCCGGGGCCGGTGCCGTCGGACCGGACGCCGACACGGCTGCCGACGTAGCGGACCGACCGGACGCCGACACGGCTGCCGACGTAGCGGACCGAGCCTCCGGGGTCGCCGACGCGATGGACGGAGCCGGAGTCGCCGACGCAGCGGGCGGAACAGCTGGAGTGGCCGACGCGATGGACGGAGCCACCGGGACCGGTGAGGGGGCGGAGTTCCTGGAGGTGCTGGCGGCCGATCCGGTGGTCGGGCGGCAGCTGAGCCGCCACCGCATCGCCGAGCTGCTGGACCCGGACGGATATCTGGGCGCCGCAGCCGGGTTCGTCGGGCGGGCGCTGGCCGAGCACGAGCGGAGGGTGACCCGATGACCGTCGACCTGCACCACGTGATCGACGGCCCGGCCGACGGGCCGACGGTCGTCCTCGCCGGGGCACTCGGCACCGACACGTCGATGTGGGAGCCGCAGGTGGCGCCGCTGGTCGCCGCCGGGTTCCGGGTGGTGCGCTACGACCATCGTGGCCACGGTCGCTCGCCGGTCCCGGACGGGCCTTACTCGATCGAGGACCTGGCCGGTGACGCGGCCGCCCTGCTGGACCGACTCGGGGTCGGCCGGGTCCACTGGGTGGGGCTGTCGCTCGGCGCCATGGTCGGCATGTGGCTGGCCCAGCACGGCGCCGCCCCGCACAAAACCGCCCGACAATGCGCCGCCCAGCACGGCGCCGCCCAGCACGGCGCCGCCCAGCACGGCGCCGCCCAGCACGGCGCCGCCCAGCACGGCGCCGCCCAGCACGGCGCCGCCCGTTCAGTGATCGACCGGCTGGTGTTGTGCTGCACCTCGGCGCGCCTGGGGCCGCCCCGGATGTGGGCGGATCGAGCCCGACTGGTGCGTGCCGAGGGCATGGCACCCCTGGCCGAGGCCGCCGTGGGCCGCTGGCTCACCACCCGGGCCGCCACCGGCCAGGACAAGGGGACCGGCCAGGACAAGAGGACCGGCCAGGGAAACGACCGAGGGCCCGGCGCCGGGGAGGACCTCGTCGAGCGGCTGACCGCGATGTTCGTCGCCACCCCGGCCGAGGGCTACGCGGGGTGTTGCGCGGCGTTGGGGTCGATGGACCTGACACCCGACCTGGGGCGGATCAGGGTGCCCACGCTGGTGATCGCCGGTGCCGAGGACCTGGCGACGCCGCCGGAGCACGCCAGGCGGATCGTGTACGGGGTGGCGGGGGCGCGGCTCGCGGTCGTCGACGGCGCGGCGCACCTGGGCAACGTGGAGCGTCCCGACGAGTTCACCAGCCTGATCATCGAGCACCTGCTGGACGAAGCCGACCCGATCGCTCGGGGGACGGAGCGCCGCCGCGCGGTGTTCGGCGACGACCACGTCGACCGGGCCGCCGCCGCGACGACCGCGTTCACCGCGCCGTTCCAGCAGCACATCACCAGGGCGGTGTGGGGTTCGCTGTGGACCAGGGACGGCATCGACGACCGGATGCGCAGCGCCATCACCCTGGCTGTGCTGACCGCGCTGCGCTGCCACGACGAGCTGGGGATGCACGTGGCAGGGGCGTTGCGCAACGGACTCACCCCCGAGGAGATCGGCGAGGTGCTGCTGCACACGAGCGCCTACGCCGGGGTACCCGCCGCCAGGAGCGCGTTCGCCATCGCCGACGAGGTGATCAGGGGAAACGATGGCGCGGACCTGATCGGTGAGGACCGACCTTGAGCGATCGGTCGACTACCATGAGGGCCAGTTTGACGAGCCGAAGCCGCTTCCGGTGCTGTGCTGGAGCCCGTTTGAGTGCGAGAGTGGCTACAGACCGCACGTGATCCCGGCCGTGGGCTGGTCAACGTGCTCCGAAAGGGTGCTGGGATGATCAAGGTACTGCTGGCCGAGGACATGCACATGGTCCGCGGCGCGCTGGTCGCCTTGCTGTCCCTCGAGCCGGACATCGAGGTGGTCGCGCAGGTGGCGTCCGGCGACGACATCCTGCCCGCCGCGCAGCGCTGCCAGCCGACGGTCGCGGTGATCGACATCGACCTGCCGGGCATGGACGGCCTCACCGCCGCCGGTGAGCTGCGCGAGAAGCTGCCCGACGTCCGCGTCCTGATCCTGACCAGCCTCGGCCGGCCGGGCACCCTGCGCAGGGCGTTGTCGGTGCGGGTCGGCGGCTTCCTGCTCAAGGACGCCCCCGCCGCGGAGCTCGCCGACGCGATCCGAGGTGTCGCCGTCGGTCGCCGGGTGGTGGACGCCCAGCTGGCGCTGGCTGCCTGGGAGACGGCGGACTGTCCGCTGACGTCGCGCGAGATCGAGGTGCTGCGGATGGCGGCCGATGGGGCCGACGCCGTCGAGATCGGCTCCCGCCTGTTCCTCTCGGCCGGGACCGTCCGCAACTACCTGACGACGATCGTCGGCAAGCTCAACGCCCGGAACCGGATCGACGCGATCCGGGTGGCGAGAGACGCCGGCTGGGTCTGACCGCCGCCGCCGGTCCACAGGACGCCGGCCGGTCTGGACGGACAGAGACCTACTGCCCCCGGCGTCGGGAGACCGGAGCACTGGCGTGCAGCCGGTACCGGCCGTCCGGGTCGACCCCCGCGGTGAGCTGTCCGCCGATCGCGGCCAGCCGGACCGACAGGTTGGGGATGCCGCTGCCGCCGCCGCGGGTCGACTCCTCGATGGGCCGCTCGGGCAGGCCGTCGTTGACGATGTCGATGCTGACGGTGTCGTTGTTCTGCTGCACCGTGATCTCGCACCGCTCGGCCTTGCTGTGTCGCAGGACGTTGGTGACACCCTCGCGCAGGACGGTGGCCAGGACGGTGCGGACCCGCGTCGGCAGCTCGCCGTAGTCGAGGTCCATCTGGACGTCGATGTCCGCGGCGATCAGCACGGACCTGGCCGATTCCGACTCGGCGGCGAAGGACAGCTCGCGGTAACCGCTGGCCACCGCGCGCACGTCCGCCAGCGCCCTGCGGGAGATGTCCAGCACCTCGGACAGCTCCTCCTGGGCCCGCGCCGGATGGCGCAGCATGAGCCGGTGGGTGAGCTCGCTCTTGAGGGTGATCGCGGAGAGGCTGTACCCGAGCAGGTCGTGGAGGTCCCTGGCGAAGCGCAGCCGCTCCTGGGCGACGGCCATTTCGGCGAGCTCGTTCTGCGCCTTGTGCAGCTCGGTGACCAGGCTCGCGAGCCTGGTGAGGCCGTACACCATGAGCCCGGTGATCACGGTCGAGATCGTGGTGTAGGTGAGGTCGAGCAGTGTCTCGCTGAGGCCGGCCTGGATGATCGCGATGCTCACCACGACGCCGAGGAAGCAGACCGCCCCGAGCGCCATCGGCAGCACGAGCAGCAGGCTCCCGGCGAAGAAGCTCGGCATGGCTATCCATGACTGCTCGAAGTACAGCAGCGGCAGATACACCAGGCTGGCCTGGCACAGCAGGGCCAGATAGCCCGTGCGTGACCGGATCTGCGCGACCGGCCGGGTGAAGAAGAACAGTTGCAGCAGAAGCAGCACCAGAAGGCAGGGAATGGCGTATGCCACTGTCCTCGCGCCGTCCGGGCGGTACAACATGGTGAGCGCCGCGACCACGCAGTAGCCGGTGAAGACGGCGGCGACAAGGCCCTGGGCGAACCGCGGAGCCAACACCAGCGTCTGGCCGAACGGGTAGAGCGACCTCTCCGGCCCTGCCGGGTCCGCTGTCGGCGTCATGTGCTCTCACCCTGCCGTTCTACCGTCGTCCGCCACGCGAGCCCTGTTGCCGTGGTCCACCGTCGGGCCGACGACGAATTCTCCGACGCTGACTTCCTTCGGCCAATCCAGCCGAAGAGCTTCATCGGCGGCTGCCCCGTCGCTCACCGCGAGCGCCGTTGATGCCAGCCCCATGGCGGTTGCTACCAGGTGAAGCGTCTGCTGCAGGGCGCCGACGTGTCGCAGAGTACTGGAATATGCGATTTCGCTGTACATCCATGACAGTCGGGCGATTCGCGTCGTCACCGTGATCAGCGCAGCTGGTCGGCGCGTGCTGCCGGCCGCGACCATGGCAGCGTCCAGCATGTCGGCCAGGTCGGACTCCGAGTCGTTGATCAGCGTGAGGGCATGCTTGCGGGGGTCGTAGTGGTGGCTGCCGCGCCGCAGCCCTGTACAGCGGTCGACACTGACGTACAGCTCCAGTTCGTAGAGGTCCGCGATACTGGGATACGGGCGATCCGAGACCGCGTAGGTGGCCCCGCCAGCCGCGGACGCCAACTTTGTCCAGCGTATCCGCGCGACCCTGAAAAGTAACTCGCCAACTTGCTCAGCGCTCAGCGGCCGTTCGGACCAGTCGGTACATGACCGCCGGGATTCGATGGCCTCGGTGAGCGACAGGTCGGCCGCGGCGAGGTCGCCCACCGGCGGGCGGTGCAGCTGGACACGCGGCCCGTCCGACGCCGGCTTCACTACGGGGGCGGCCGGCAGCCGGTCGAGGAAGGGGAACGTCGCCCCGGCGTCACCGTCGCGGCGGCCCAGCCTGCTGTGGCTGTGGAACTGCAGGTCCTGGTGCGACCACGGGATGAGGTCGGGGTCGCCGTCCTCGGCGAACCGCTCGGGGTGGTCGGGGTCGCACTCCAGCACCATGCCGCTGCCGACCAGGTACGACACGATGTCGACCAGCACCGGCTCGGGGAGGTTCAGCTGGTCGGCCACGGCCGCGACGGTCGTCGCGGTGTTGAGCGAGCCGGCCACCCACGCCGCCAGCGGCCGGTGCAGCACCACCTTGTGCTGCACGATCGGTGACTCCAGCACGAGCTCGCCGCCGTCGGCCCTGATGGCGACGAACCTGGACAGTCGGATCGGTCGCGTCGGGTCGACGTCGGACGGCAGCCAGAACCTGGCCTGCCGCGAGACCGGGGTCACGGACAGCACCGGCCCGGTCTCGTCGTCCAGCCCGAGTGACTGGACGACGCAGCTGCCGAGCTTCTCCAGCACCCGCCGGATGCGGTACCACGGTTCGTTCGACTCGGCGGGCCGCCCGCTGTCCCACGGCTCGTGGCTGTCGCCCAGCATCGGCAGGTTCTCCACCGACACCGGCCCCAGGCACATCCGCTGGAGCGAGTCGCGTACCAGCGGGCTGGCGTCCTCGATCCTGATCTCGCCCCACTGGGTGAACGCCACCAGGTGGTCCCCGCTCTGACCGACCTCCACCAGCACGTCCTCGCTCAAGGACCACAGCCGGAGGCGGCCCGGAACGCGGGCGGCTGAGTGGACGTGCATGCGGCTCCTTGCCGCTGCCGGCTGGTCGTCGGCAGCGTTAGACGAACAGGGGGATCGGGTTGAGTTCCTCGTAAGGCGTCGGTCGGGCCAGCCGGCCGAGCCGGACGGGGACGTCGTAGAGCCGCCCCGGCGCGTATCTGGCCCAGAAGTGGCGCATGCCGGGCACGATCACCTTGACGACGGGCATCCCGATGTCGGGCCGGGTCTGGTCGAGCACGAGCAGTTCCAGGCCCAGTGCCTCCAGCTTGGTCTTGATGTCGTCGATGTCCTCGGCGAGGTCATGGCGCTGCACGTACCCGTAGTCCCGTGGCGTCCGCGGCCGGACGGTGGGGTCGGGCAGCAGGTACGGCTGGTTCTCGACGGTCGCGTACCGCAGCCAATGGGACGCGTCCGGGTCGCCGTCGTACTCGGACGTCGCGCAGGCCGCTTCGTTCATGGCCGGCAGGAGCTGGTTCATCTCGGTCAGGGCCCGGCGCAGCGCCACCTTGGGGTCGCTGTGCGAACCGCAGCCGAACACGATCACCTCGCCGGGAGTGTCCGTCCGCCTGGACAACGCGACCATGGCCGGCACCCGTAGGTCGGATGTCACGTCCAGCACCCATACCTCGCGCCCGAGGTCCGCGTAGACCCCCCGTAGCTCGTCCACCCACGGGTCGTCGAACGCATCGAGGTCCACGGCAGCCATTCTCGTGCGGTTGTACCACCACAGCGCCACGGCGTCTCGTTCTATGACCTCGAAAAGGCCCTGCAGGACGGCGTCCTCGAGGCTGCTGCCGGCGGCGTTGCCATTGGAGTCGGCGCGCACGCACAGCGGGCCGCGCTGCGCGGGCGCGCCGAAGTACAGGAGGTTGGTCGGTAGCAGCCGGTGCCGCTGCTGGGTCAGCGACCACACCGGGGACCAGTCCATGACGGCGTTCTCGTCGACCGGGGAGCACACGAACTGGAACGCGGAGTGCGTCGGGTTCCACGCGGCGCGGCCGGCGTACTGGCGGTCGGCGAACAGCATGGAGCTGTTCGGGTCGATGGCGAGGTCGCCCAGTGAGCGCAGGCTGCCCCTGACGCGTTCCTCGTCGCCGTGGAAGCTACCGCAGTGGCGCTCGATGGCCTCGCACATCGCGCCGACCTCGGCGTCCAGCGCGGTCGTTCCCTTGCCGCCGTTCTCCAGCCGCAGGGTCGACTTGAGGCCGAGCAGGTTGCGGGCCCCGCCGATGGCGAGGTTCGGCCCCGATCTGAAGGAGTTGAAGAAGGCGGGCCCACGCCGGTCGCGGCCGATCTCCTTGATGACACCGGTGACGGGACTGACCAGGTGCTGGTAGCTGTCGAGCACCTGCTCGGGCAGCATCGACCGATGTCCGCCGCCGGTGTAGCAGGCCTTGCGCCGGGGGCCGAGTGCCACCGGGCGGCGCGCCCCGCTACTGACGATCGACGGATCGCCGCACGCCGGGCACTGGGGGCGGGCCCGCAGTTCGTGATGCCGCCCGCGCAGGTCGAGGCTGTCGAAGGTCCAGACGCTCTGCTGGCTCGGGTAGCGGTACCCGGCCAACCACTTGGACGCCTCCAACGCGATCAGGTTCATGGCCGCGCCGGTGAGGGATGGCAGCGTCACGGCGGCCCGCGGCACCGGGCCGTTGCGCCCGAGGGCGACCTGCACGTACCCCTCCATCTGACGGTGGGACGCGAGCCGTCCGGCCAGGCAGTGCCAGCACGCCGTGCCGGACTCGAAGATTGGCCCGATCCAGACCGTCGCGCCGCCCGGCTTCGCCAGCAGCCACGGTCGGCCGGCGCTGCGGTGCTCGGCGTCGATTGTCGCCAGCGCGGGGTCGAGGTAGTCGGCGCACAGGACGATGGAGAGGTCGACGTCGCCCTCGGTGGCGCCGACAGTCAGGCCGGCCGTGTCGAGTGCGGCCGCGGCGGCCTGGCGATCGAGGTTCCCCAGGGTGACCAACCGTAGCCGTCCCGTTTCGATCCGTGCGGCGGCGGGCGCGGCGTCCATGCCGCTGGTGTCCCAGTACGCGAGAGCCGCTTCGTCGGTGGCGGTCGCGCTCCGGGGTCGGGTCCCGACCAGGCCGGCCTTGATCAGTTTCTGGATGATGTCCAGTGCCTGCTGCTCCGTTGTCGGGCCGGGGATCTCCCGCAGCACCGCCTCAAGGTCCCGCGTACCGTCCAGCAGCGGAGCAAGCGCTTCGATGTGTGAGCCCGCGAGGGCGGTGAAACCGCGTTCGGAGAACAGGTACGCGGCTTCGCCGGCCACAACCTCGGCCAGCAGGTGCCGCCTGAATCCGATCAGCTGTGCAGCGTCGACCGACTGCGCTGGGGCGGCCATGGCTGGGTCACTCCGCCGAGTCCGCAGCGAGGTCGAAGCCGCAGCCGGAGCAGAACGTCGTGGGTGACACCATTGCGCTCTTTGGGTTAACCCAGTAGTCGAAGTCGAGGATCATCAGGTCACTCACCGTGAGAACATCCGCGCCGAGTGGCCGAACTTCACTCAATGTGGGAGCAGACATAGCGAACTCCTATCAGAGTTATCGACCGAGAGTTGCTGTTTGTCGAAAGTCTGCGTCCCGGTTTCCGGCCCGACCAGTGCGGCCCTCACTGTCGGCATATGTACTTTTCATACGCCGCTGCACAGCAGGTCACCGGCCATCGGTGGCCCACGCACTGGCCCGCCCCCGCCCTCCTCTGGGAGTTTCATCTGCAGCGTCGGAGTGGTGGCCGGCGCCGGTCGACTGGACGGACCGCGGCACTCTCGTGGCCCCGGGACACTCGACCCCAGCCGCCGCTAGAGGAGGTCTCGCGATGGAGGTCAAAGTTCTCGGGCCGTTGGAAGCTCAGGTCAACGGCAGGTCGATCGTGCCGACGGCGGCGAAGCCCCGGCAGATTCTGGCGCTCCTCGCGCTGGAGGCGGGCCAGGTGGTGACGGTTCCGGCTCTCATCGAGGAGCTGTGGGGGATGCAGCCGCCGCGCAGCGCCCTCACGACCCTGCAGACCTACATCCTGCACCTGCGCCGCTTCATCGACAGCGCGTTGGCTGCCGACCAGGCCGGCGCGGCGAAGGATCTGCTGGTCACCCGATGTGGCGGCTACCTGCTGAACGTCGAGGAGGGCAGCGTCGACGTGCAGCGCTACGAGCGCCTGGCCGCGGCCGGCGCCAGGGCCGCCGAGATCGCCGACGACGAGTCGGCCTCCCGGCTGCTGCGCTCCGCGCTGGAGGTGTGGCGCGGCCAGGTGCTGGTCGACGTCCCGGCCGGTCTGCGCCTCGGCATCGAGGTCATCCGGCTCGAGGAGAGCAAGCTCGGTGTGCTGGAACTGTGCATCGACGCCGAACTGCGGCTCGGCCGGCATTACACCCTGCTCAGCGAGCTCGCGGTGCTGAATGCCAGCCATCCGATGAACGAGAATCTGTGCGCGCAGTTCATGATCGCGCTCTATCGCTCCGGCCGGCAGTGGCGTGCGATGGACGTCTACAAGAGGTTGCGCGACACGCTGGTCGGCGAACTCGGGGTCGAGCCGTCGGCCCGGCTGCAGCATCTGCAGCGGGCGATTCTCGGGTCCGACCCGATGCTCGACGAGGCCGCCCGCAAGGGTCGGCGCGCCGAACGGCTCGCCATCTAGCAGCGGCGGAGCACTGGTGGTGCCAGCCCGAAGGTGACCACCACAACGCCTTCGGAGCTGCACGGACACCATGTCGGCCGCGGTGGCCCTGCCGACCCCCGCGCCCGGATCCGGATACCAGGACGACGATTGTGAGAACCACCGCTCCCGCGGTTGATATGAGGCCGGTGCCCACCAGCACCGGCCTCGTCGCTTGTCACGGTGCGTTCATGAATTCCGTCGAGGTCGTTACTCGTTTCACTCTTTCGAGGAGACCTCCAGCTCGACCCAAGCGTCGGACTGCACCGTTGTGTGAGAAACCCCGATAGTTCTGGACTTCTGGCGGGCAGTCGGGACAACTACCGTGCTGGAGAAGAAATGACGCGCTCGGCCACGAAAACCGGCACCGTCTCCACGACGCATACGATCTTTGTCGCCGCGCCGCCGCGAGTCGTGTACGACCTGCTGGCCGACGCCGCCCAGTGGCCGTTGGTCTTCTCGCCGTCCGTCCACGTCGAGCGGCTGGAGGCCGGCGCGACCGAGGAGCGGCTGCGGCTGTGGGCCGTCGCCAACGGCGCGATCCGGAACTGGACCTCCCGGCGGGTGCTCGACCCCGACGGGCTGCGCATCCGCTTCCGCCAGGAGAGCCCACTACCGCCGGTGGCGAGCATGTCCGGCGAGTGGGTGCTCGTGCCGCTCTCCGGCAACGTGACCTCCGTCGTGCTGCTGCACGAGTTCAGGGCACTCGGCGACGACCCGGCGAACACCGCCCTCATCAAGCAGGCCGTCGACCGCAACAGCACGGCCGAGCTGGCCGAGCTCAAGACGACGGCCGAACTCGGCGACCAGCTCCCGTACCTGGTGCACTCGTTCGCCGACTCGGTGATCGTCAAGGCCGGCCTCGGGCCGACGTACGACTTCCTGTACCGCGTCAGCAACTGGCCGCGGGAGCTGCCGCACATCACCCGCGTGGTGTTCGACGAGGCCGTCCCGAACGTGCAGACCATCGAGATGGACACCACGGCCAGCCCCGACGGGATGCTCCAGACCGTCCGCATGGTGCGCGTGTGCTCCCCGTACCACAGCATCGTCTACAAGCAGACCCACCCGCCGGAGCTCCTCGCGGCGCACCTCGGCGGCTGGTACCTGTACCCGACGGTCGACGGCGTCCGGGTGACGGCGCACAACACCGTGATGATCCGCCCCGGCAAGGTCGACGCCCTGTCGCCGAACCCGGCGATCGAGCAGGCCGTCGACATGGTCCGGCAGTCGCTGCGCGACAACTGCCTCGCCATCCTGCAGCGCGCCAGGAAGCTGATCATGGACGACCCCGAGCAGCTGTCGCTCTCGCACATGATGCCCACCGCCGCCATGTCGGCGGACAGCATCCGCCTGCGCTCGGCCGCCGGCCCCTTCGTCAACGGCTTCAGCGGAGACCTGTAGTCCCGATCCCCGAGGGGGACCGCCGCCATGGACCAGCTCGGCACACCCCACGGGGGTCGGCACGTCCGGCCGTCCCGTCACCAGTACCTGGAGCCGGCGCAGTGGCTGCTGTCCTCGGCCGGCCGCGGCTGGCGGTGGGTGTGGTCCGTCGACCACGACGACACCGCGTCCACGGTGGTCGCCTGGCTGGCCCAGTTCTTCCTACTGGCGTCGCTGCTGTTCGTGATGGTGGCCGGCGCCGGCTGAGCCCGGTCCCGGCCCCGGCCCTGCTCGGCCGCGCCACCGGTCGGTCTCGGTCCGGCCACCGGCCGGTCTCCAGGACGGCCCAGCCTCACGTCAAGGCCCGCCTGCGACCGTGGTGAGCGGCGGAAGGGGTGCCGATATGCAGCCCAGAGTGCTCGAAGCCGACAGTGCGGTGGTCGAGCGAGTGATGCGCCGCTCGGTCGCGGTGCCGGCGATGCCCAACCAGGCCGCGGTGGCCGGGATGGCGAGACGTGAGCTCGGCCCGTGGTCGGGTGTCCGTCCCGGTCGCACCGCGTACGTGGTGTGCGGGCTCGGCATGGCCTCGGCCACCGGGCCGTCGACCGACGAGCCGGCGTGGACCGCGGTGTCGTCCGGCCAGGCCCTGCGACAGGCGCACCGCGCCCTGCAGTGCGGCGTCATCGATCTCGCGGTCGTGGTGGCCATGCGGGAGCCGGTCGGGTTCTACGTGACGATCCTGGCGCTGCGCCGGGCCGCCGAGGCCATCGCCGAGGGCGACGAGGTGCTCGGCCTGGTCGGCGCCACCGCGCTGCGCCGTGGCCGCCGCGGGGCACCGGTGCGCTGCCTGGCCGACCTGCTGACCGAGCTCGATCGTCCGGCCGCCGCCGACGGGGCAGCACCGGCTCGGCGCGGTCGAGGCGGCGCTGGTCCCGGCCATCGCCCCGGCCGCGGCGACAGCGGCCTCTACCTGCACCTGCTTCCGTCCGGACGCCCCGCGCCCGACCCGGCCGCCGCCCGGCTGTTGTTGTGGTCCGGCCGCGACGAGGCCGACGAGCGGCACGTGCGGCACGAACTGCGAACCCTGCTGGACACGATCGCGCCGGGCGAGTTCGCGGGCCTGCCCGCGGTCACGCCCGTCCCGCCCGTCGCCGGGGCCGACATCGAGCCCGACGTCCGGCGGGTGGGCGTTGCCCGGCCCGGCGTCATCCAGCCCGGTGTCATCCAGCCCGGTGTCGTCCGGCCCGGTGTCGTCCGGCCCGGTGGCGTGCGGGCCGCCGCCGTGGCCACGGCCGTCGACGCGGTGACCGCGGTCGACGCGGCCGACGCGGTGCGGCCGCGCCGGCGGCCGGTGGTGCTGCTGTTCCCCGGGCACGGTCCGCGCTACGCCCGGCTGGCCGCCGGCCTGTACCGGCGCGAGCGGGTGTTCACCGCCGCGGTCGACGCCGCGCTGCACCTGCTGGGCGACGACGGCGAGCTGGCCAGAGCCGACTGGCTGAGCGCCGTGCCGCTGCCGCGCGACGACCGGTGGGCCCGGCCCATGCAGTTCGTCGTCGACTACGCCCTCGGCCGGCTGGTGCTCAGCTGGGGTGTCCGCCCGGTGGCGCTGCTGGGGCAGGACGTCGGCGAGCTGGCGGCCGCCACCCTGGCCGGGGTGTTCTCGCTGCCCGACGCCGCGCGCCTGGTGCACGAGCAGGCGCGCCGACCACTGGCCATCGACGCCGAGCTGCGCCGGATCACCGGTGAGCTGCCGGTGGCGGCCGGTGAGTGGTACCGCCCGATGCACCTCGACGCGCCGCCCCGGCCGCTGCGCTCGATCCCCGACCAGCGCGGGCCGTCGCGACCGGGCCAGTACCGGGAGTCGTCGTTCGCGTTCGGCCTGCACCGCATCCTCGCCGACTTCGAGCTGCGGCCGCCGACCAGGACCGTGTACTCCGCGTACGCCGGCGGGGTGGTGGACGCGGTCGACGCCACCGACCCGACGTACTGGACGCGGCAGCAGAGCGCCACGGCCGCGGTCGGGCCGGCGCTCGACGGGCTGTTGGCGACCAGCGGCGCGGCGCTGCTGGTGGAGGCGGGCTCCGGGCGGGCCCTGTCCGCGTGGGCCGGGCGCCGTGGCGCGCGCCGCCCTGGCAGCGACACCATCCCGATGCTGCCGGCCCGGTCCGGCGAGCCGGGGACGGACCTGCGGGCCGTGCTCACCGCCGCCGCCCGGATGTGGACGGAGGGCCACGACCTCGATCAGGACGCCCTGGCCGGGCTGTGGATGCCGGACCAGGGCGGCCCGGCCGTCTGGCCGCGCATGTCCGGCGAGCCGCTGTGAGCTCCAGAGCTGCTGTGAACGCCAGGGCTGCTGCGAACTACAGGGCTGCGACACCACGGTCACGGCGCCGGCCGCAGGCTGGGCAGGGCGGC
>Ga0190272_10000759_pt1 | contig 15980 bp, 16 predicted proteins | sample Popmic504T_FD_133746 | JGI IMG/M metagenome (GOLD analysis project Ga0190272, IMG submission 133746) | Populus adjacent soil microbial communities from riparian zone of Shoshone River, Wyoming, USA - 504 T | ecosystem: Environmental > Terrestrial > Soil > Riparian zone | place: USA: Wyoming... | reverse complement strand
TCGCTTGTTCGTTGTCGAGGTGTCCGAGCTCAACGAGTCGTGACAGGCCAACCTCGGCGAAGCTGCTGGGCCACTGCCATATCGAGTCCACGGGTGACACGACATCGACGAACGGCCGCAGCTCGACGATCTCGAAGCCTTCCTCCGGGAGCCACGACAAGAGGTCGATCGCGATATCCGGCTCACCTCCGGTGTGGCGCCAGCTTTTCATGACGGCTTCCACGAAGGTCTCGAAGGCGGGGCTTCTTGGCACCAGCTTCCAGGTCGCGTAGTCGAAATACTCATAGACGACGAGCTTGCCTCCCGGCTTCATGCTCGCGCGAAGGGAGCGAAGCAATTCACGTGGCTTGCTGAGGAACGCGAACACCCACCGGCACCACGCGCCGTCAGCGTTCACCAAGGGTAGCTCTGATGCATCGAGATCCCGCTCGACAAAATCGACATTGTCCAGGCCCGCGGCTTTGGCGGCAACCGCCGCGTGGTCGAGGAATCGCGGTGACCGGTCGATTGCCGTGACGCGCCCGCCCTGGCCAGCTATCGAAGCGAGGTCGAGCGTGGCATATCCGGGCCCGCAGCCGACGTCAAGCATGTGTTGACCCGCGCTGAACCCGGCTCGGCGCCAGGCATCCATCACGCGGGGGCGCCAGACGAGGTGCTGGATACCGAGGCGTTTCAGCTCGTCGTCGTCGGTACCGAGCACGTAGTCGCCGGCAGGAAGTCGTTGATTCACGTCAATGAGCTTGGCTCCGTTGATTCCGATTTGCAATCCGGCTAGCTTGCAGAGTTATTCCCGAGTAGCTCAGGTGGTAGAGCAGGTGACTGTTAATCACCGGGTCGGGGGTTCGAGTCCCTCCTCGGGAGCTGTTTAGACTCGCCATTCTCATTGAGTTTACCAAAGCGGGCACTTTCCAGAGAGAGTGCCCGCTTTTGCGTTCTCAGCTTCCGTCACACGAGTTATACTTGGCCGTCTGGAGGGGATATGAGCAGGTATATGTGGCCCCTGTCTGCCATCGTCTTGCTGACGGTGGCTGGCACAGCGGCAACGAACGATTCGCAGACGGCGACCGGCCGGGCGATGGCCCAGGCGGCAACCGCATTTCTGAACGACTTGAACACCGACCAGCGATCGAAGGCATCCTTCGACTTCAAGGAGGACTCGCGCTTCGAGTTCCGCTACACACCGAGAGCGCGCACCGGCCTTCCGCTCAAGGACATGAGCGCGCGACAACGCGCCACGGCGCACGCATTGGTGAAGACCGGCCTTAGCGTGCGCGGCTACGCCAAGGCAGCAGCGATCATCGAGCTCGAGCAAGTGTTGCGGCGAACGGAGATGTCGTTGATGAGATTCCGGCGCGATCCCGATCTGTATTTCATTTCGATCTACGGCGATCCACGAGGCACAGCACCGTGGGGGTGGAAGTTCGAGGGACACCACCTCTCCGTGAATTTCACCGTCGTTGACGGGAAGCCGATTGCGTTCGCGCCGGCATTCTTCGGCTCCAATCCAGCGGTCATCAGGGACGGCCCTGCCACCGGGAAACGCGCTCTGAGGGAAGAAGACGAGAGTGCCCGCGCGTTGATGGCTGCGTTCGACAAGGCACAGCTGGTCAAGGTGATTTTCACCGCGACAGCGCCGGGCGAAATGCTGACCGCCGAGAATCGAGAAGCCAGGCTGCTCGCGCCTGCTGGTATCACCTACGCATCAATGACATCCGCCCAAAAACGACTGTTCGAAAACGTTCTCGATGCGTACCTCGGTCGAGTCGCTCCCGATCTCGCGAGGGCGCGCCTCGAAGCGCTGCAACGGGCGGGCATGGACCGTATCACCTTCGGCTGGGCAGGCTCGCTCGACGTTGGCAAGCCTCATTACTACCGTGTGCAGGGACCGACATTCCTCATCGAGTACGATAACGTCCAGAACAATGCCAACCACGTCCACTCAGTGTGGCGCGACTTCGACGGCGACTTTGGCCGGGATCTGCTCCTCGAGCACTACAAGACTTCAAAGCACTAACGATGAACCGCCGAGTAACGGTGAACCGTCTTTGTGTTGCGACCTTTACGGCAGCGCTTTTCGCTTGCGACAGTAAGCCGAAGGTGGCAGATACGCCCGCGTCAGACGCAACAGCCGGACAGCTGCCTGCTGGCGAGAGCTTCCTCGATGTTCCCGGCGGCAAGATCTGGTACAAGGTCACGGGCAACGGGAGCGGAACGCCGGTGATCCTGCTGCATGGAGGCCCCGGATTCACCAGCGTCTACCTCAAGTCACTCGAGGCGATAGGAGATGTCCGGAAGGTCGTCCGATACGATCAGCTCGGAAGCGGGAATTCGACGAAGATCTCGGATACCGCGATGTTCACCATTCCGCATTTCGTGGCGGAGCTCGAGGCTCTTCGCGCGCACCTCGGATATGACAAGATCCATGTGCTCGGCCATTCCTGGGGGACGATACTCGCGCTCGAGTACTACAGGGCGCACCCGGAGCGCGTGGCCAGCCTGATTTTCGCGAGCCCCGCGCTCGATATCCCGGCGTGGGAGGCGCATGCCAGGAAGCTCGTCAAGACTCTTCCCGATTCTTCGCAGCACATAATCGAAAAGAGAGAGGCCGAAAAGAACTATCAGTCGCCTGACTATCAGGCGGCGATGATGGAGTTCTACGGCAAATACGTGTGGCTGCGTCCGATCAAGGCCGATATGGACAGCATGTTCGCTGGCGCCAACATGGAGATTTACAACTACATGTACGGTCCGAGCGAGTTCACCACTGTCGGTACTCTCAAGCACTACGACGGAACGCGGTACCTGAAAAACGTGAGGGTGCCGGCGCTGTTCCTCGTCGGCGACGTCGATGAGGCTGATCCCGCCACGGTGAAACGACACGCGTCGATGACGCCAGCATCCGAGTATGCGGTGATTGCCAACTCGGCGCACATGATAACATGGGATAACCCGGCGGACACGAACCGGCTCGTCAGCAGCTTCCTGAATAGCCGGTAACCCGCGACAGCGCGTATCGAGCAAATAACCGAAAGAAACTTCAGGGTCGGGGTTGTGAATGTGTTATCTTGCATGTTCGCGCCCAACCAGATCGCTACAGGCAGTCTCAGTCTGCGACCTTCTGGCTTTACACCAGCCAAGGTCGCCAATGCGTAGCAATCTCCACCTAGTTCCGCCGGAATCTGGCGGATCCGGCGCAGATCCCACGCTGTTGAGAAACGGGATTCTGGCCAAGCTCCCCCCCGCTGAGCTTCGAATCATTGCCGAGATGGGAGAAACCCACACGGCAACTCTCCGCGAAGTCTTTTTCGACGAGGGTGAGGAACTCGAACATGTGCTTTTTCCCCTCACCGGGATGTGTTCGCTCGTCACGACTCTCACGGAAGGCGGGTCGGTGGAAGCAATGGCTGTCGGGCGAGAGGGCTTCGTGGGGCTGACTGTGCTCCACGAAGCGAACGTTTCCGGCTACAAGGGCATCTGCCAGATCCAGGGAGATTTCTTTCGCCTCCCCAGCAGCGCATTCTACGAGATCGTGCAGACAACCCCGGAGCTCCGGCGCCAGCTGCTCCGTTACTCGGAGTTCTGCCAGCAGACGATCGCGCAGTGGGCGGCATGCAACAGCGCCCACCTGATCGAGCAGCGGTGCGCGCGGTGGATAATGGTGACCGCTGATTCAATCGGTGAGAGCTCATTCTGTTTGACCCAGGAATCGCTGTCTCAAATGCTCTCCGTCCGCCGGCCGGGCGTCACGGTAGCGGTGGGCGCACTGCAGAGGCGCGGCCTTATCTCCCACCACTACGGAAAGGTCACTGTCCTGGATGAGGTTGGCCTCAAGAAAGCCGCGTGCGAGTGCTACCAGAAAGTGAAAGAGAAAGCCGCCACGCTGCTCGCCTGATCAAACTTTGTGAGGGTCGTACGGCCTTACCCTTGCAATCAGAGGTAGTGCCCGACTACCAGGAACGGGCTATCACCCAAGCCCACGCACGGAGCCACTTATGATCAGAACCAACGCTTTCAAGGCCATTACCCTCACGTGCGCGCTCGCGGTCACTGCTGCCTGCGCCGGCGTCAGGAAGACCACGACCGACGTGAACCCATCGGTGCAGCGCTCGCCTACGTGCGCGGCAGCGATCGCCGTCTACAACAGCCGGTCGGAAGTCCCCTACGACTACTATGAGCTCGCGTGGGTCGAGGCCGAAGGCAATTCGGTCTGGACAACTGACAACCAGCTGCAGACCCAGATCCGGAACGGCGCGGCGAAAGTCGGCGCCAACGCCGTGATCGTGAACCCGGTGGAGCAGTCGAAGACGACCATCAAGGTTCTAGGCGAAGCAATCGGCACGAGCTCCGCGACGCAGAAGACCAGCGCGCTCGCGATCTACATGCCCGCCGATCAGGGTCGCGTAACGACCGCCTGCGGCAACAGGTAGCGCACACGACAGGCACAAGCCTGCACGGGAAAGGGATCGGCCAGGTGCCGGTCCCTTTTTTGTGCGCTGGACAGCACGGGCAGTGTTCTCCTAAGGTAGAGATCAGTGCGCGGGAGGGTGGTGAGTGAGCCCTCTTCGCCGGCGACGCTCGCTCGGGCGGAGCCCCACAGGGTTTCGACGCATGCTCAGTGGACGGTGACTGGGTCTCCTTGTCGCTCGCTGAGGCCGGCTGTGAGGGCTCACTCCCCACCCTCCTACCGCTATCTCAAAACTACGAGACAGCGCGCGCAAAGCTCGCGGCGGCACGCGGTGCGTCCTCCCCCCTAACCGTGTGGAATGTTGCCGACCTTTCGGCTGCGCCCTCGCGGACCACAAGGCAATCCGCACCCGCGTTACCTGCGGCCGCACTGATGCAGGTAGGGAGAGAGGGTGGGTGCCCGCACAGGCGGCCTCAGCGAGCGACAAGGAGACCCAGCCACCTTCCCTCACAGCATGCGTCCAGACCGCGTGGGGCTCCGCCCGAGCGAGCGTCGCCGCCGAAGCGGGCACCCACCCTCTCTCCCCACCAGCGATCTCCGAAGCTTGAACGAAAAACATTGCGGTCAGACGCGAATGGTGAGACAATGAAAGGCATCTTGAGCCCTCTTTCCGCAGTGCCCCGCCCCCCAAACCGCATCACCAGCCTCCTCGAGCGCGTCCTCGGGCGGTTGCGGTCGCGCCGCCCTCTGTCCCCGCCGGCCTCCGGGTCGAACGGCACTGACAGCGAGCGACGCCTCAGCTTCATGCTCGAGTCGGTCCCGGTGAACCTCTGGTCGACCGATACGCAGCTGAGCGTCACGTTCTCACAGGGTGCCGGACTCCACCTCATCGGGATGAGCGCCAACGACCAGGTTGGACTGACGCTATATGAGATCCTGAAAACCCGCGATCCGACCGTGCAGCCACTCGCCGCGCACCTTCGGGCTCTTCAAGGCGAGCTTGTTCGATTCGAAACGGACTGGCGCGGCCGCTCCTTCGAGACCCGCGTCGAGCCGCTCAGGAGCGCCGACGGGAGCATCACGGGAACTGTCGGCATTGCGATCGACATCACCGACCGCAAGACACTCCACCAGGCACTCAAGACCCAGAACGTTTACTTCGCCGCTCTCTTCGAGAACGCGCCCGAAGCGATCGCCATCCTCGACGACAAGGACCACATCACCCGCATCAACGGGGAGTTCACCAATCTTTTCGGGTACACCGCGGGCGAAGCGGTCGGTCGAAACATCACCGACCTCATCGTGCCGCGAGAGCTGGGCCAGGAAGGGGCAAATCTCACAGCAAGGGTCGCCGCGGGAGAGAACGTCAGGGTTGAATCCGTCCGGCGCCACAAGGACGGACATCCGATCTCGGTCGCTCTGTCAGCGACTCCGTTCCGGGTCGGAAACGAGCCCGGCAAAGTCTACGCTATGTACCACGATATCTCGGTGCAGAAGCGCGCCGAGGAAGATCTGCGGGCGCTCCTGCTCGTCGACGAGCTGACGGGATTGCCGAACCGCCGTGCCTTCATCACGCTGTCCGAGCAGGCGCTCAAGCAGGCGACGCGAATGTACAGGGATGTGCTGATGATCTTCATCGACCTCGATGACCTCAAGTCCATCAACGACACCTGGGGCCATCTTGCCGGAGATCGCGCGCTCATCGATGCCGCGCGCGTCCTGAAGGAATCCTTCCGTGACGCGGACATCGTCGCGCGGCTTGGCGGGGACGAGTTCGTGGCGCTGTTGACGGTCGATTCGGATCAGACCGCGGAGCTCATCTCCAGTCGGATCAGGACGCGAGTCGACAAGCACAACAAGCGGACGGAGCGCGGGCACCCGATTGGATTGAGCGTGGGAGCTGTTCGCTGCAAGGCGGAAGGAGCGGTTCTGTCAGACCTGCTGGCTGAGGCCGATGCTTCGCTGTACGAGCAGAAGCGCGCGCGCGGCCGGCCTCACGCGGTCTCCCGGTAATACTCGGCCAGACACAAGCTTACCATGTCGGAGAGGATCACCTGCGTTCTCGCTGATGAGGGGAAGCGCGCTCCAACTTCGCCGACGAGGTTCTCCGCGGCTTTGACTATCGCGTCCCCGCTTTCGCCCGCCTTCTTCATGTCGTTCACGTAGGTGCAGACTACGCCGTGAAGCTCGTCCTTCGTGTATACGCCCGCGCCAAAGACGGCCGCGAGCTGCTTGGCGAGATTCATGTAGGCGTTGTTGCGGGCGTTGCGCGCGGCTCTCGCTTCCTGGTGCTTCCCGCCATCTCGTCCAGCGGCTCCACGACTCATGCATTGAACGTGTCAAAGAATGCATGAGGAGTCAAGCAAATTTTGCGCGGTTCAGGGAGTCAGCTGGATCACTCCGCAGGCGACGCGGCCGCCGCTGTTCCCCGAAGGCTGCGAGACCTGGTCATCGGCCGCCGCATGAATCACGACTGAGGACCCATTCGCGTCGAACAGGGAAATCGACCCCGACGTGAGCGTGACGCGATCGGTAGTGAACGAAAGAGTCGCCGTTCCACCCGAACCCGCGACGAGATTGGGAGCGTCTCCCGCGTGGGGACCGGCCGGCCGATCCAGACCATGTTCCTTGTTCAGCGGATTGTAATGCGCGCCAGCGGTCGAGAATGCTGACGACCCATCGCACTGTCCGACTTCATGGAAGTGAATCCCGTGCGAGCCAGGCGTCAGGCCGGTCGCGTTTACCTCGACCGTCACCGAACCTCCCGCTGCCTGCCTGAGCTGAACCGTTCCAGCTGCGGTGCCGTTGACGGTTGTGAGCGTCGCACCAGCCGACGCGACCGGGATCCGCGTCAGGATCGCGGATGAGCAGCCCGCCACCACGACCGCCAGCAGCAGGAATTTGAGAGAGGATCCAATGCGGTGCATCTTGCGCCTCCGTCGACGGGTTAACGGGCGAGGTCGTTCAGTCGCGAATCTTCATCCTCGTCCAGAGGACGATCGTTGTGCAATTTCCCGTCCCCATGCTGTACTGGGCGGGGGCTGTCCCGTGATAAACTTCGACGGCGACCACTTCATTTCCGCTGACGAAGGAGTTGATGTCGCCGGGCGTCACCGACTGCCACCGCATCTCGTCCAGGAAGTACACGACGCAGGAGCTGCCTCCGGCCCCGCGGCTGCTCGTTATGGTCTCACCCTCCGGCGAATAGTTCACCCGAAGACCCGGAACCTGGCGCAGCACATCAGTGATCCGCAGCGGCTTCATGCGCGCGATCTGCTCAGGCGAGATGTAGTGCCCCATTCCGGATCTCTTGCGCCGGGCGAAACCCACGCGATCGAGGCTCGCGTCCCGCCTCGCATTGACCAGAACCGGATCAAGGACGTTTATGAACTTCGGCAGAGTGACGGTCACACTCTTGGTCTCGCGCGAAGAGAGATCGACCGCCACAGCATCCGCCGCATAGCCAATGTGTCTGGCGACGAGTACGTGCGTCCCCGATGGGAGATTGCTCAGCGTGAATTCGCCCTTCGCGTCGGTTGTTCCAACGGCATCGGTCCCGGCCACCTCGACCCGACTGCCCGCCCCCGCCGCATTTCCCTCGAGAATGACGCGGCCACGAAGCACCGCCTTCCCGGTCTTCGTCCCGGAGTCGACCGGAGCCAGCAGGAGCGTACGCGCGAACAGCTCGACTGGCTCATTGCCGAGCTCGATCGGAATTTGAGCAGTGACTGAATTGCCACGCTTGGCCTGGAGTGACGCTTCCATGTCGCTCGGCAGCCCGCACAGACTATATCGGCCGAAGTTATCCGTGCTGTCACGGATTACCCGCGGGCTCTCCCTGACACCGATCTCCTTGGACACCTCGATTTCCGTCCACGCTACCGACACGTCCGCCCCGGCGACGGGCTTGAGGCTCTCAGGATCGATCACGTGGCCGATGATCGCGGACCTTCCCTGCGCTCTCGGACGGACCGGGCACGCGCGGGAAATGATCGTTGCCGCCGATGGAACGGACAGGGAGACCACGCTCACGCTGTCGGGGCCGACGTGGAATGGCTGAGTGGCGAGCGACAGCCCCAGGGTGTCGAGCAGAGGGTGGAATATCCCGACCTGGTACGTGCCCGGCGTGAGACTGTCCGCGCGGAAGCGACCGAAAGTATCCGTGCTCAGGTTCAGCCGGGCTCCCTCGATCACGACTTCGGCGCCAACGAGGAAATCTCCGTTGAGACTGTCGACTGCAACACCGGTGATCGTTGCCTTCCCTGTCTTGGCGGGCGGCGGCGGCGTTTGGCCGGGGGGGTTCTGCGCCTGGCTTACGGCAGGCAGCAAAAGAAAGAATAGGGCTCCAACGACCAACAATCTCACCGGGTCTCCCGTTCAGGCTCCCGTTTCTTACCCCTCAACAGGCGAACCAGTTTCGCGACCGGGTCGTAATAGCGGTCGACCACTCGTTCCTTGAGGGGAATGATCGCGTTGTCGGTGATGGTGATGTGCTCCGGGCATACCTTCGTACAGCACTTCGTGATGTTGCAGTATCCGATGCCGTGCGATTCCTTCAGCTCCGCCGTGCGGTCGAGTGTGTCGAGCGGATGCATCTCGAGCTGCGCGGCGTGCACCAGCAGCCGCGGCCCGACGAACTCTTCGTGCAGATGATGGTCGCGAAGAACGTGACACACGTCCTGACACAGAAAGCATTCGATGCATTTCCGGAACTCCTGAACCCGGTCGGCATCGGCCTGATCCATCCTCCACGTTCCATCGGCGGCGTCAGGCGGCCTGGGTGTGAACTTTCTTATGCGTTTCTTGGCGCGGAAGTTGGATCCAACGTCCGTAACGAGATCGCGCAGCAAGGGAAACGCCCGCATTGGCTCGACGGTCACCGGCTTATCCAGATCGAGGTCGCTCAGCCGCGTCATGCACAACAGCTTCGGCTGACCGTTGATCTCGGCCGAGCACGAGCCGCATTTGCCGGCCTTGCAGTTCCAGCGCACGGCGAGATCGTTGGCGCTCTCGGACTGGATCTGGTGGATTGCGTCGAGGACTACCATGCCCTCGGAGACGGCGGTCGAATAGTCGCGAAGCTCGCCCGTGCTTCCGGCGCCTCGCCAGACACTGAACGTCGCGGTGCGCGTTTCACTACCGGCGGACGCGTCACTCCGGGCGGCAGCGCGGTGGCCGCTTGCTACGATGTCGTGCTTCGTGGTCTTCGCGCCCCCCGCGCTGTCGGCCTGCCTGGACGCCATTACTTGTTCTCCTCGACGATCTGCTTCAGGTCGGCGCGCATGTCGGTGAGCGGCTCGCGCGTCACCTGGATCTCTCCGCCCGCGCCGCGACGTACCAGGATATTGAACTTAGCATAGGCTGGATCCTTTTCCGGGAAGTCCTCGCGAAAATGGCCGCCACGGCTTTCCTTCCGTTCGAGCGCCGACATCGTGATCGCCTCGGAGACCGTCAACAGATTCGGCAGGTCGAGCGCGGTGTGCCAGCCCGGGTTGTACTCGCGGTTCCCGGTGACGGCGACTTTGCGGGACCGCTCCTTCAACACCCGCAGCGCATCGAGCGCGCGCTGCATCTCGTCCCCGCGGCGGACGATTCCGACCAGCTCCTGCATCATAGTCTGGAGATCGTGCTGCACCTGATACGGATTCTCCGCGCTCGAGGCGTCGCGTCCGAACGGCTCGAGCGCCGTACGCGTCATTCGCTCCGCTTCTCCAGCGTCTATTTTCGGCGACGACTGCCTGCCCGCGAACTCGGCGGCATACTTGCCGGCGCGCTGGCCGAACACGAGCAGATCGGATAGCGAATTCCCGCCGAGGCGGTTGGCGCCGTGCAATCCCGCCGCGACCTCACCAGCGGCAAAGAGTCCGGGCACGGTCGACATCTGGGTGTCGCCGTCAACTCGCACTCCACCCATCACGTAATGCGTCGTCGGGCCAACCTCCATCGGCTCGGCGGTGATGTCGATGTCGGCGAGCTGCTTGAACTGGTGGTACATGCTCGGAAGCTTTTTCCTGATGTGCTCCGCTGAGTTGGAGAGCTTGCCCTTGATCCACGAGATGTCGAGATACACACCGCCGTGCGGGCTGCCGCGTCCCTCGCGGACTTCGCGGACGATACACCGCGCGACGTGATCGCGGGTGAGGAGCTCGGGCGGCCGTCGCGCGCTCTTGTCACCCTGCGTGTATCGCCAGCCTTCTTCCTCGTTGTCGGCGGTCGAGCTCCGGTAGTTCTCCGGAATGTCGTCGAACATGAAGCGGTGACCTTCCTTGTTGACGAGGATTCCGCCCTCGCCGCGCACGCCTTCGGTCACGAGGATGCCACGCACACTCGGCGGCCACACCATCCCGGTTGGATGGAACTGGACGAATTCCATGTCCTGCAGGGCCGCGCCGGCGTTGAGAGCGAGAGAGTGGCCGTCGCCCGTGTATTCCCAGCTGTTGCTCGTGACGTTGTAGGCCCGGCCAATCCCCCCCGTCGCCAGAACGACTGCCTTCGCCGCGAACAGCTTGAACCTGCCCCGCTCACGATCATAGGCGAGCGCGCCGGAAACGCGGTTGCCATCCTTGAGGAGTGACACGATGGTGCACTCCATGTGCACATCGATCGGCTGATAGGTGGCGTAATCCTGGAGCGTGCGGATCATCTCCAGGCCCGTGCGATCACCGGTGTGCGCGAGGCGCGGGTATTTGTGCCCGCCGAAATTGCGCTGCAGAATGCGGCCGTCTTCGGTCCGGTCGAACACGGCGCCCCACGCTTCGAGCTCGCGCACGCGATCGGGTGCTTCCTTCGCGTGCAGCTCGGCCATTCGCCAGTCGTTCAGGTATTGTCCGCCGCGCATCGTGTCGGCGAAATGCACCTTCCAGTTGTCGCGCTCGTCGACGTTGCCCAGCGCTGCGGCAACGCCACCTTCCGCCATGACGGTGTGGGCCTTACCGAGCAGTGATTTGCAGACGAGACCGACGGAGGCTCCGGAAAGCGCGGCTTCGATCGCGGCTCGCAGTCCGGCGCCACCGGCGCCGATGATGAGGACGTCGTGCTCGTGTGTCTGGTATTCAGCCACCTAGAAGAGCCTCAGGTCGGTCCAGATACCCATCGAGCAGAGGCGTACGTAGACGTCGGCGAACGCCACCCAGAAAAGGCTCGGCCACGCCCAGCGCATGTGTCCGCGGTTGAGGCAGCTCACGCAATCGTAGGCCTTCTTGCGCACGGGAGCGCGCGACAAACGATCGAGATAGCCGCCAACAAGGTGGCGCAAGGAGTGGCAGCCGAGCGTGTAGCCGGTGAGCAGCACGACGTTGACGATCAGCACGAGGGTCCCGACCCCCATCCCGAACGACTTCTCACCGGTGGCGGCATCGGTAAACCACATCGCCTTGTAGGCGTCGATCGACAGGATCACGATGAAAACGAGCGCCGCATACAGGAAGTAGCGGTGGATGTTCTGGATCGTGAGCGGGAGGAATCGCTCGCCGCGGTAGCTCTTGCGGGGCTCGCCGACGGTGCAGCTGGAAGGGTCGGCCCAGAACGCCTTGTAGTACGCGCCCCGGTAGTAATAGCAGGTGAACCGGAACCCGGCGGGGAACGGAAGAATGAGGAGTGCCGGAGAGAACGGAATGAACGCTGGCAGCCATCCCGGCCGGCCGCCCTGAATCCACGCATGCGGTGAATCAGCGAAGAGGAGCGGCGAGTAAAAGGGCGAGAGATACGGCCCGAACTCGTAATGCTCGTTTTGCAGGGCCGCCCACGTCGCGTACACCAGAAAGCCGCTCAACACCAGAAACACCACGAGCGGCTCGACCCACCATTGGTCTTGGCGCATCGTTTCCCCAAAGCGGCGGCGTTTGAGCTGGACGACTTCCGTTGCCATCGATCACTTCCTCATGGAATTCAAATCTCCTGCAAAGTTAGTTTTGCGCGTGTAACGAGGATAGTCTGGCCGCTCACTCGGGCATCGATCAGGCGCTCGAACGCAAAAATGCCTCCGGCGATTTCAATCGCCGGAGGCATTCGACTGCGTTTGACTGTTGCGCTTAGCTGATCGTGGCGCCGGTCGCTGGACGGGCTTTTCCACCACGGCCACGGCGTCCCCCTTCCGACTTCATCTTCGCGCGACGCTCGGACATCTCTTTCTGACGGGCGTCGAACTTCGTGCGCTGCTCCGCGGTCAACACGTTGCGGATCTCGGCCATTTCCTGAGTCCTGATCGTCTGGCCGCTGGCGAGCACCTGACGCGCGCGCTCGGTGTTCGTGCGGAATGCGACGCTGTCCCAGTTCTGACGCGCAGTGCGGGCCGCTTCATTGAACGGACGCGCGCGCTCGCGGATCGACTGGTACTGCGGCTGATACTTCTTATGGATCGCCGTAATCTGGGTGCGCTGGGCTTCAGTCAGATTGAGATCCCGACCCAGTCCGTCGCGTCCACGGCGAGGACCGTCTTTACGGGCATGTCCACCGCGCTTCATTTCGCCACGGTCGCGGCCATAGGCTCCGCCATCGGGGGAGGGACGGGGCGTCGGGGAGACCTGTGCCCCGGAGATCGCTGCTACGCCAACTACCATCAAGGCGCCAAGCGCCACGGAACGAACTTTCAACATTGCAAGCCTCCACAAGCTGGTAAGCACCGCACGCCGAAATGCGGGCGGGTCAACTGGTAGACGCCGGGGGGACAGCGGCGTTAAGGGCCGGCTTCGTGGCGGCCGGGCGTATTCCATATAGGATAGGTTCCTTCCACCCCGACCCGGACCCCAAAATGATTCTTGATCACGTCCTGCCGCGGTCAAGCCGCGCACTGCTCTCTCTGGCTCTGTTCCCGATGGTCGCATCGTCGGTCACCGCGCAAAACCCCCCGGATCCGTCGCAGGCGTCGGTTCGCGTCGTGCCTATCACGGCCGGGGTGTACATGCTCGAGGGGCTCGGCGGAAACATCGGCCTCTCCGTCGGCGAAGCCGATGCGTTCATCATCGATGACCAGTACGCCCCGATGACTCCGAAGATCAAGGCGGCAGTCGCGACCGTCACCTCGAAGCCTATCCGCTTCGTGGTGAACACGCACTGGCACGACGATCACACCGGCGGAAACGAAGCGATGGCTGGATCCGGCGCTCTCATCTTCGCCCACGAGAACGTCAGGCGCCGGATGAGCAAGGAGCAATTCCTGGCGGCGTTCAACAACACGGTCCCCGCCTCGCCTGCTCGCGCGCTTCCGGTCGTCACTTTCACCGACACGATCAGCTTTTATCTCAACGGGGACACCATTCAGACCATCCACGTCCGGAACGCGCACACCGATGGTGATGCGATAATATTTTTTCGCCGCGCCAATGTCATCCACATGGGCGACACCTACTTCAACGGGATGTACCCCTTCACCGACGTATCGACCGGCGGCTCGATCGCAGGCATGATTGCGGCGGCCAATCAGGCGCTGGCGATGTCGAATGCCTCAACGCGGTTCATACCCGGGCACGGCCCGCTGGCAACACGCGCTGATCTGATTCGCTACCGGGACATGATGGTGACCGTACGCGACCGAATCACACGTCTGGTGAATCAGCGGCGGACGCTGCGTCAGGTGATCGCCGCGAAGCCGCTCGCGGATCTCGATGCTCAATGGGGGAAAGGATTTCTCAAGCCCGAGATATTTCTGACGATCGCGTACGAGAGCCTCAGCCAGAAACGCCCGGCGAGCCGGCGCTAACGAGCCGAGCTAGCCGGCTGCCTTGGCGGGGACGGTTCCGAATCTGCGCTCGCGCGAGTGGAACTCGGCGACGGCCTGGTCGAGGTCGGAAGCCGTGAAGTCCGGCCACCGGCGGTCGGTGAAATAGAGCTCGGCGTAGGCACATTCCCAGAGAAGGAAGTCGCTCAACCGCTGCTCACCGCCGGTGCGGATCAGAAGATCGACGTCGCGGCGCGGACCGGTCCAGTGGTCGACCTTGCCCAGCGCATCCGCGAACTCATCGCGCGTGACGTTCTCGACGCTCGAAAGGGCCTTCGCCGCGCGGATCATCGCGTCGCGAGCCGAGTAGTCGACCGCGATCCGGAGATCGAGCGTGGTGCCGTGCCTGGTCGCCTCTTCGGCCGCGACGATGGCGCGCAGGAGCTCGCCGGGAATCCGATCGCGCCGGCCGATGATACGCATCCGAACGTCGTTGGTGACGCAGCGATCGACTTCGGAGACGAGGTATCGCCGGAAGAGCCGCATGAGCAGCGCGACTTCACGCGACGGGCGCGCCCAGTTGTCGCCGGAGAACGCGTACAAGGTGAGCATTCCGATTCCAGACGACGGTGCGGCCTCGACGATCTTGCGAACCACGCGTGCGCCGGCGATGTGGCCGGCCGTCCGCGGCCGCCCGCGCGCATTCGCCCACCGTCCATTGCCGTCCATGATGATCGCGACGTGGATGCCACGCTCGGCCGGCGTCGATTGCGTCGCAAGGGCGTGCGGGTTCTTCGCGGCGTGGTGCGAGTGCGACACTGCTCAGCGCTCCCTGGTAGCGCGAATCAGCGCTTCCATGTGATCGAGATACCTCTCGAGCGCCCGGCGACCCATCGCGGTCAGCTTGTACTCCGTCTTCGGCATCCGCCCCTCGAACGACTTGGTGCACGCGATGTAGTCGGCTTCCTCGAGCTTGCGCGCGTGGACGCTGAGATTGCCGTCAGTGGTCCTCATCAGCTTCTTGAGATCGCTGAAGCTGAGCGAGTCGTTGACGGCGAGCGCGCTGACGATGCCGAGGCGCAGGCGCTCGTGGATGAGACGATCGAGGGCGTGCGGGCGCGCTGACGTTCCACCCTTCACGTCCGCCTTTCCGCGAACCGTGCGCAAACCGCTCACGCCCGAGCCCTGGTCGTCACGCGCCGCACCGTGCTTAGCCACCGTGCCTCCGCGCGATCGGAATGCCGAACCCGATGTGAAGGCCTCCAAACGCTGCAGCCATTATCCAGCCGTTCCAGGAAGGAGGAGAGAAAAGCGCGATTGTACCCGCGAGCATGAAGCACAACCCCATGACAGGAACGACGCGGACGGAGAACGCTCCGCCGGCGAGGACACCGGTGCCGTAGAGGAGGAGCCACATTCCGGGAATCATCTCGACGAGCCCGCCGCGGTACAGGACCAGCGTCAGCAGCGCACCGACCACGAGGGGCGGAGAAAAGCTGAGGAGGAATTTTCGGCCCGGGCCGGAGAGGATTGGAACGTGCGCGTTGCGCGCTTTCCTGACGATTGCCCACAGACTGACAGCGGGCGCAATCACGGCGGCGGCCACCCACACGTACAGCGCATTCAGCGGCGTTGACTGGACCGCTGCGAGCACTGCTGCCGCCCAGGCGATGATGCCGACCGCGACCATTCCCCACCCCGACACGGCGGTAAACGACCCCGCCGCTTCCATGGTGTCGCGAATGAACGCGAGGTTGTCCATGGCGCGAACGTGCAGCGCGGGGGGCTCAGGAGCGGGAGTGCGATGAAGAGGGGTAACCGAGGCCATATGACTAATTTAGGCAGGGGTTATAGAATGGTCAAGTACTTTGCGATGTAAAGGAGGACCCGACTACGAACTGCGCGCTACGTACTGCGGAT